>CDZD01038371.1_pt1 | contig 12755 bp, 14 predicted proteins | sample 554771 | NCBI WGS metagenome assembly CDZD01 (sample SAMEA3182069, study PRJEB8094) | gut metagenome | biome: human; feature: gut; material: Stool; isolation source: human stools | place: Canada | collected 2011-11-08
GCCAACACCACAAGCGAGAGCCTTTGGGCTCTCGCTTCTTTTTTATTTGTTGCTGTAACATTTTCTGATACTTCAGCATCTTGCTTATAGAAGATGACAAGGAAGTGAGCGTATGGAGATTTCTCCTCAGGAGCGGGAGTGGTTTGCCCGGGAAATCCATGATTCCCGCATCAGCCTGTATCGCTTGGCACTGAGCATCACGGGGGATCCACACGAAGCAGAGGAGGCAGTGGCGGAGGCGGTATACAGGGCCTATGTAAAGTTCTACAGCCTGCGGGATCGAGAGAAATTTCACAGCTGGATCCTGAAGATTACCGCCAATGCCGCCAGAGGGCTTTGCCGCAGACGGGGAAAGACAATCTCCCTGGAGGAGGTTTCGGTAAAACCCGTCGTTCCGGGACCGGAGAGCGACCACGCCCTGTGGCAGGTGGTGCAGATGCTCTCCCAGGATCAGCGGGAGGCAGTGGTGCTGTTCTATTATGAGAATTTGACAACGGAAGAGATCGCCCGGATTGTGGGAGCTGCACCGGGAACAGTGCGGGTGCGGCTCAGCCGGGCCAGGGAACAGCTGCGGAAACTGTTGGAGGTGAAGCAGGATGGATGAGTTGGACCGAAAGCTATTTGAACTGGCACAGTTGGAGCCCGTTGTGTTGCCGGAAAGTTATGTGTCTCAGATGGATCAATTAGAGGAAGAGATACGGACAGGGTGCTTAATTGGCGTGAAGACCGGTGGGAAGCGCAAGCGGTTGGTATTGGTGATTGCGGCAGCGGTTGTGCTATCAGTTTCTGCTTTGGCTGCTGGCGTCTGGCAGATTCGATTATTGGAGATGAACAGTGGTGACGAGTTGTCCTACTATTCGATTGCAGCAGAAGTGCCCAGGATTCCCCGGGAGGACTTTTCAGATGCGGTGTATGCAGCTATGGAGGAGATACGCCAGGCGTTCCTGGAGTATTCCCTCGAAGACAGCTGGTATCCTGGGGACTGGCAGGGATACCTGGATAGCTGGTCTGCATGTGAGAACTTCCTGGGAATTTCCCTGGAAAACCCATTGGAGGAAAGTGCGCTGGAGCAGGGCACTTATAACGGGATTGCATTTGACAGCGGGCTTCTTTACGGAAAAGAGGAGGAGACCCATTGTCTTGTACGGCTGATTGGAAATGCTGAAGGGATTATACAGAATGTGGGCGTAGAGACCGGTTATGTTTCCGGATTGAACCGGCTCACACTGAACATATCTCTGTGGCCGGAAGGAAGCGAGTGGGATATGGAACACGGTGCAGCCTGGGGGGAGCAATTTGTGACGTTTCAAACGGAAGAGACTGCCACCGGCAGTGGACAGGCGGTCTTTTTAGTGACCCCATCCGTTTCGCAGGGCGGTTATGTTAGCATAGATGCCTATTTTGTGATGGGGAATGGGCTCTATCAGCTGGGAATCAGCGCTCCTGCAGGGCCCGGGCAGCAGGCTGAAGTTCGTAAATTGATGGAAGAGGTATTACAGCTGTTTTGAAAGAAGGGTTCCGGCTCTACTGAGCCGGAACCCTTCTTCAAATTTTATTCGTAGATGGGGAACTGCTGGCACAGGGCGTTGACTTCGCTGCGGACCTGGTCCTTGCAGCCCTCGAAGTCCCGGGCTACCTGCCCCATCCAGGCGGCGATCTTCACCATCTCGGGCTCTTTGAAGCCCCGGGAGGTAACAGCAGGCGTGCCCACCCGAATGCCGCTGGTAACAAAGGGCTTTTCCGGATCGTTGGGAATGGCGTTCTTGTTGACGGTGATCTGAACCTCGTCCAGGCGGTGCTCAAACTCCTTGCCGGTAATGTGGAAGTTACGGACATCCACCAGCATCAGATGGTTGTCCGTTCCGCCGGAGACCAGGCGGAAGCCCTGCTTCACCAGCTCCTGAGCCAGAACTGCGGCGTTTTTCACGATCTGCTGTCCATAGGCCTTGAACTCGGGCTTCAGCGCTTCCCCGAAGCACACGGCCTTGGCGGCGATGATGTGCTCCAGAGGGCCTCCCTGCGTGCCGGGAAACACGGCGGAATTGATCTTCTTGTAGATCTCCTCGTCGTTGCAGAGGATCAGACCGCCCCGGGGCCCCCGGAGGGTCTTGTGGGTGGTGGTGGTCACCACATCGGCGTAGGGGATGGGGGAGGGATGGACTCCGGCGGCTACCAGACCGGCGATGTGTGCCATGTCCACCATCAGATAAGCACCTACCTCGTCCGCCACCTGGCGGAACTTGGCAAAGTCAATGATGCGGGGATAGGCGCTGGCACCGGCAATGATGATCTTGGGACGGCATTCCTTGGCGGTTTGGAGCAGGGCGTTGTAGTCGATGGTCTCATCTTCGCCCAGGCCGTAGGGAACCACATGGAAGTACTTTCCGGAGATATTCACGGGACTGCCGTGACTGAGATGGCCGCCATGAGCCAGATTCATGCCCAGGATGGTATCGCCGGGCTGTGCCAGGGCGAAGAAGGCGGCCAGATTGGCGTTGGCGCCGGAGTGGGGCTGGACATTGGCGAAGTTGCAGCCGAAGAGCTGACAGGCACGCTTGCGGGCGATCTCCTCGGTGACGTCCACGGCGTAGCAGCCGCCGTAATAACGCTTGCCGGGATAGCCTTCGGCATATTTGTTGGTGAGGCAGGTGCCCATGGCCAGCATAACAGCCTCGCTGACAATGTTTTCGGAGGCGATCAATTCGATATTGCGGCGCTGACGGGCAAATTCCTCCTGAATGGATGCCCCCACTTCGGGATCCAGCCGGGAGAGGTACTCCATAGTCTCCTGAATCACGGAACGTTCCTCCTCATAAGAATTGTTAATGAAACAGTGAACACTATAAGGGTAACAAAAACACAGGGGCATGTCAAGATAAGGAGAGGTATTACCCTTACGAAGATTTCCCAAAAAAGAAGATGGAATTTGACGATTCCGGCAAATTGTGTTACTCCAGCCGGGCGGGGATGCCGTCCTCATAGAGGCCCCGCTCCGTCAGCACCCAGGGAATGGGATAATCATGGGGCTCCAGAGGGATCTCCTCCCGAATGAGCTTTTCCCGGCAGAGCAGCACAGCACCGCTGCGGTAGTGAGCCAAAAAACGGTCGTAATATCCCTGACCCTGCCCCAGACGGTGGCCCAGATGGTTGCAGGTGAGGCAGGGGAGGATGGCAAAATCCGTCTCATCCACGGAGACAGTGGGCGCATCCTCCGGAGGTTCCGGAATACCGTACGCACCCGGGGAGAGTTGGGAAAGGGTTGTGATCTGCCGCAGTTCCATCATGCCCGGCCCGGTGCACAGGGGCACACACAGCCGCTTACCGGCGGCCAGAGCGTTCTTCAGGATGGGGCGGGTATCGATCTCATGGGGAGTGCCTACAAAGCAAAAGATGGTTCCGGCAGCCTGGTATTCCGGCATGGCGGTGAGATGGGCGGCGATGGCCTGATCGCTTTCACGGCGATATCGATCGGAAAGCTGGCGCTCCCGGGCGCGCATGACTGCGCGCAGCTGTTGTTTTTCCTCTTGTCGCGTCATGGCAGGGGGTCTTCCTCCTCTTTTTCCGGCCTGGACGCCCCGTAGGAGATGGCGTCCGTACCATATTTGCTGCGGATGTGATCCATAGCAGCTTCCAGTTGTTCCTGTTTTTTTCGTTTGGGAGCCTCCGCGGCGGTAAACAGATCCACCTGCTCATAGGCATCCGCTGGCGTGGCCAGATGAATGGCAGTGACGGTCAGGGCCCGGATGGGGGACGGGGGCTTCCAAAGCTGCCCCGTCAGTTCCAGGGCTGCTGCGGTGATATCCCGGATCAGGTGGGTAGGGGTGGAAAGCTGGGTTTGCCGGGAGCGGTCACGGAAGGCCGGATCCCGCACCGTTACCTGCACGCCGCCGGCATAGAGCCCATAGCGGCGCAGCCGGGTAGCCACGGAGTCCGCCAGCACGGCAATCCCCCCCCGGACTTGTTCCCAGGTGGTGAGGTTCTGAGGGAAGGTGGTGCCGTTGCCTACGGATTTTACCGGTTCCCGGTCATACCGGGAGCGGACAGGGGAGGCGTCCAGTCCACAGGCGTACTCATGGAGCTGGGTGCCCAGCTTGCCCATCAGGGATTCCAGCATGTCTGTGGGGCAGGCTGCCAGATCCCCGATGGTTTTCACGCCGTATTGGGCCAGCAGCTTCCTGGCCGCACCCCCTACGAACAGCAGGTCTCCCACCGGCAGGGGCCAGACGATCTCCTTCCAGTTTTCCCGGGAAATGACAGTGGTGGCATCCGGCTTTTTATAGTCGCTGCCCAGCTTGGCAAATACCTTGTTAAAGCTCACCCCTACGGACAAGGTAAGGCCCAGTTCCTCCCGAACCCGGTGGCGCAGGGTGTCCGCCAAAGCCGCGGCGTCGCCGCCGAAGAGGTGCAGGGAGCCGGTGACATCCAGCCAGCTCTCGTCGATGCCGAAGGGCTCCACCAGGTCGGTGTACTGCTCGTAGATGGCGTTGACCTGCTTGGAATAGACCCGGTAGCGGTCATGGTGGGGGGGCAGCAGGACCAGGGACGGGCATTTTTTCTTGGCCTGCCAGATGGTCTCCGCTGTCTGGACACCGCAGCGCTTGGCAGGCTCGTTTTTGGCCAGGATGATGCCGTGCCGGGAGGAGGGATCGCCGCACACTGCCACTGGGAGGTGACGCAGATCCGGATGGCTCAACAGCTCCACGGAGGCAAAAAAGCAGTTCAAATCGCAGTGCAGAATGATCCTGTCCATGGCGGCCTCCTTTCCTGCATTCAATATAGCACATTTGTTCGGCGTTGAAAAGGGAAAAGACGGGAGCGGCACCAGACAGGCGCCGCTCCCGCAAAGGGTTTGTATTGTCCGCTCACAGGATGCCCATAAGCACCAGGGCCAGCAGTACGAAGGTGGCCAGCAGAGCCAGAGAGAAGAGTACGAAGCCGGCGTTGATCTTACCGGTATTCTGCTGGAGGGTCTGGGATTCCGGCACCAGCTTGGCCCGGCGCAGTGCGGTGACCACGGGCTTGTAGAGCACCAGGATCAGCGCCATGTTGAGCCCGCCTTTCACCAGGTTAAAGGGAAGGAAGATGGTGGGCAGCATGGCGGCGATATCCCCGCGGCTGAAGTTGGTCATGTACAGGGGGGTGATCAGGTAGTTCCACAGCAGCATCACGGCAGTGAGAGCGATGACACCCAGGGTCAAACCAATGACAGCGCCTTTCTTGGTGTGGATTTTTTTATAAACGAAGGCGGCGGTGCAGCAGAAAGATGCGGTGGCCAGCACGTTCATGATCATGCCGATGGGGCCGGTGTCGCTGACGGTGAACATTTCCACCAGAGCCACCACAATGGAGATGATGGCAGCGGCCAGCGGGCCGAAGACGAAGCCGCCGATACAGATGACGGTGTCTTTCACATCCAGCTGCAAAAAGCCGGAGACCTGGGGCAGGGCCTTGCTCAGCAGCATCACCACATAAGCGATGGCGGTGAGCATACCCAGGGATGTAATGGTGCGGACATTCATCCGGGAACGGTTGACGGGGATGGCGTTGATATTGGGATCAGACATAAAAATGCACTCCTTTTGTTTGCTTGGAAACACCCTGGACGCTTTGACTTCTCCAAGGTGAACCAGCAACAAAGAAGTGCACACACATGCACGGCCCTGCCGCACTCATCTTCTTCCATCCAGACTGTGACTGTTGGTCCCGGAGTTGCACCGGATCAGCGGATACCCTATGGCATCCGGTCGCGGACTTTACCGCCAGTGGGGACTTGCACCCCGCCCTGAAGACAAAGTATTCAGTTGTTTTCCGTAGCCTAGTATACGATGCCTCTTGGAAAATTGCAACCCCTAAACGATAAAAATTGAAGCAGCCTCCGGGGATATTTGTATTCCCGGAGGCTGTGGGGTCAGTGGAAGAGATGATGGAACCGGCTTTGCAGCCAGGTGAGGGGTTTGGTTTGGGAAGCTTTGACGGTTTGCCTGGAGGCCGTTTCCTCCGCCAGGGTCAGCAGCTGCTGCTGGCAGTCCACCGGGGTGCCTTCCTGAGGCGGGAGCACATACTGCCCATCAGAGGTCAGCAGGCGGGCCTTGGTGTTGTCCGCCAGGCACAGCTCCAGGATCTGCAATACCTTTTTGCGGGCGTCCGGGTCGTACACCGGGACAGCCACCTCCACCCGGTGTTGGGTGTTGCGGGTCATGAAGTCTGCAGAGGAGAGGTAGATTTTGGCGCTCTCCCCTGTGCCGAACACATAGATCCGGGAGTGCTCCAGATACCGGCCCACTACACTGACAATCCGCAGGTTCTCGGTTTTCCCCGGTACCTGGGGCAGAATACAGCAGATGCCCCGGACAACCATATCCACCCGGACGCCGGCGCAGGAGGCCTGCTTGAGCTTCTCGATGATATCCGTGTCGGTGATGGAGTTGACCTTGATGCGGATGCGGCCGTTCTGCCGCTTGGCGATCTCCTGGTCGATGAGCTGCATGATGGTGGATTTCAAAGATACCGGCGCTACCAGCAGCTCTCGATAGTGCCCTTCCAGATTGGCGATGGACATGTTTTTGAAGAACTCCGCCGCGTCCCGGCCGATCCGGGGATCAGCAGTCATCAAGGAGAGATCCGTGTATTGCTCGGCGGTTTTCTCATTGTAGTTTCCCGTGCCGATCTGGGTGATGTACTTGACCTCGCCCCGTTCCCGCCGGGTGATGAGACAGATCTTGGAGTGGACCTTGTAGGACTCAAATCCGTAGATGACGGTGCACCCGGCTTCCTCCAGCCGTTCAGACCAGTCGATGTTGTTCTGCTCGTCGAAGCGGGCCCGCAGCTCAATGAGAACCGTGACGTCCTTGCCGTTTTCGGCGGCGGCGCACAGGTATTCCACCAGCTTGGCCTTTCGGGCCAGGCGGTAGATGGTGATTTTGATGGAGAGCACCGTGGGATCCCAGGCCGCTTCGTGGATCAGGGAAAGGAAGGGAGCCATGCTCTCAAAGGGGAAGGAGAGCAGCCGGTCTTTCTTTTCCACCTGCCGGATGATGCTGCCCTCCGGCGTAATGCCGGCGGTGATGCAGGGCCGGTGAGGCGGATAGGTCATGGCGGCCTGCTTCAACGGGGAGAGCTTGGAGGAGAGGGAGAAGGCGTAGTCCAGCTTCAGCGGCGCCCGGGTGATGAAGACCTGCTCCGGCTGGATGGGGAGCCGTTCCCGCAGATAGTTCAAAAAGGTAGCACTGATGGCGTGGGACAGCTCCAGCCGCACCGGGGCCATCCGCTGGCGCTGGCGCAGTACCTTCTTCATCTTCTTGCGGAAGTCCTCCTGTTCCAGCTCAAAGGCCTCGTCGTCGGGATTGATGTCGGCGTTGCGGGTGACGGAGAACACCACTTTTTCCAGGATCGTGTAGTTGGGGAACAGCTGGTCCAGATAGGTGAGGATGATCTCTTCCATGTGGATGTAGCGCAGCTCGCTGCCCGGCAGCACCAGAATGGGCGGCAGGGAGTCCGGCAGCTGAATGACGCCGAAGACCTCCTTGGACTTGTACTTCACCCAGGCGCCCACATGGATCACCTTGTTTTTCAGGTGGGGGAAGGGGTGGTGGGTGTCCACGATCTGGGGAGAGAGGATGGGAGCCACGGAGGATTTGAAGTACTGACGGACAAACTTCTGCTCTGAGGGAGCCAGCTCGGTAAATGCCAGGCGGCTGATGCCGTGGAGGCGCAGCTGGGCCTCCACAGCGTCGCAGATTTCCTCCCGCTTTTGGTAGAGAGGTGCCACCGCCTGGTAAATGGCCTCCAGCTGCTGTCCCGGCGTCCAGCCGGAGCGGTGATCCACCGCCTTGGGATTGACAGCATCCAGATCAAAGAGGCTTCCCACCCGGATCATAAAGAACTCGTCCAGGTTGCTGGTGAAGATGGAAATGAATTTCAGCCGTTCCAGCAGGGGGACGGTTTCGTCAGTGGCCTCCAGCAGCACCCGCTCGTTGAAGCGCAGCCAGGAGAGCTCACGGTTCTGCATAAAGGAAGGGTTATTCATGGTGTTCTGCTCCGTTTTTCTGAGATTCCAGCATAAAGTCCAGGTAGCCCTCCCGTACGCCGTACCGGCTGGTGAGTACGGTGCTGCTGCCATAGGTCTTGGCCACCACATGGAGGATCAGCGCCCCCGGCACCAGGGTGTGCACCCGATCCGGGGCGATCTTCAAAATTTGCCGCAGCAGCTTTTTGGGCTTCTTCTCGCTGCGGGAGAGCACCTCCCGGAAGAAGGTGCAGGGGTATTCCAGGCAGGCACCGTTGGGTTCGTCCCACTGCTGGTAGAGGGACAGCAGTCCCCGGGCGGAGCCGCCGATGGCGTAGAGAGGCTGGGAGACATACTCTCCGGTATCCGGCAGGGTCAGCGTCAGGGCGGACTTGAGTTCTGCCTCCATCTCCTTGAGCTCCCTGCCGGTGGGGAACAGCCCTGAGCAGAAGCGCCGGTAGAGATTCAAGGAGCCGAAGGGCAGGGACTCCGCCGCCTGGACCCGGCCCTCTTTGAAGAAAATCAGCTCGGTACTGCCGCCGCCGATGTCTGCCATCAATCCGCTGGAGCGATCCAGAGCCCGGGTAGCGCCCCGGTAGTCCAGCATGGCCTCCTCATAACCGGAGAGGACCCGAACCCGCATGCCGCACAGGTTTTCAATCTCCTGAAGGACATAATCCGTATTCTGGATATTGCGCAGGGAAGCGGTGGCGAAAGGAAATACCTGGCAGTCCGGCAGCAGGCTGAGGATCTGCTGGAAGTCCCGCAGGATGCTTACCAGCTTGCGCACGCCGTCCGGTGTCATACGGTTTTGCTTGTCCACGTAGGATGCGAGGCCCGCTGCCACCTTATTATTCAAGATGGGCTGCAACACTCCCTCCCGCAGCTGGTAGATCACCAGGCGGACAGTGTTGGATCCAATGTCGATGACACAGTACAAATCCATCATTCCTTTTTCCATAAACAGATTTCAGCGGCCCACTCCAGCCGATGGGCAGCCGGGAGTGTGCCGCGGGAACCGGGCATTTGGAGCCCGGAGAGATTTCTCCGACAGTATAGCATAGATCGCGTTCCGGCAAAGGCGCACTGGAGTTAAGCCTGTGATAAGTTTGTGTAAAACGGGAGGTATCTCATACATCCTTTTGGAAAAAATCTCGTGGCTTTTCCTTTACAAGAGAGAACGGTTGTTCTATACTGAAACCATATCTCCGGAGAGAGGAGGCGGTATCATGCGGGGAAGGCAGTCTGCGTGCTGTTTTACCGGGCACCGTCCCGGCAAGCTGCCCTGGCGGTACCGGGAGGAAGACCCCGGGTGCATCTCCCTGAAGCGGCGCATTGACGATGCGGTGGAGGCAGCTTACCAGGGGGGCTACCGTCATTTCCTGTGCGGCATGGCCCAGGGATGCGATCTGTATTTCTGTGAGGCAGTGCTGGCGCTGCGCAGCCGCCATCCGGACGTGACGGTGGAGGCGGCGATCCCCTGTCCGACACAGGCTGAGGGATGGCCTCCGGATCAGCGGACGCGGTATGAGCGCTTGGTGGGTGCCTGTGATTTCGAGACCCTGGTGTCGGATCGATATACCTCCAGTTGCATGCAGCGCCGGGACCGGTATATGGTGGATCATGCGTCTCTTTTGATCGCCGCTTTTGATGGCTCCCCGGGTGGGACCCGTTATACCCTGGAGTACGCCATGCGGCAGGGACTGCAGATTGTGGACTTGCCCATTACAAAGGAAACTTAACAGGAAATTAACACGATTTTACAAAAGATTGATAGCGGGCCGCCTTGCTGACAGAGTATCCTATAAGGGAAAGAGGAGGGCGGTGGAGAGATGAATATCACGCCGTATATGAAAAAGCTGGAGACGGCGGGCTATACCGGAGAACTGCTGGATCGGGCTGTGGTCCTGGCTGGAGGGAACCGGGTGCTCTACCAAAGGCTCTATGAGGCGGTGGACAAGCTGTACATGACGCCGGCGGCTGCCCTGTGTGCGCTGGAGCGCAATGAGGCTCAGCGGCTGCAGGCATAAAAGAACAGATTGCGTTTAGGATCGGATCCGATTGCGGATCCGATCCTTTGATTTTTCTTGTGTCCATACGGCCTGGTATGATATGCTGAGGACAGAAAGACGGCGCCGCAACTTCAGATTGCGGAAGTTCTGCGGCGGGTTGCTGGACTGCCACCTGCCGGTTTGGTAAGATGTGTGCATCAAAATAAAGGAGAAGCACCATGACATTTGGAGAGAAATTACAGCGCCTGCGCCAGCGGGCAGGCATGAGCCAGGATGCCCTGGCGGAGAAGCTGGGGGTCAGCCGGCAGGCGGTATCCCGCTGGGAGCGGGATGAGACCATGCCGGAGACGGACAAGGTCATCGCTCTGGCAGAACTCTTCGGCGTCACTACGGACTATCTGCTGCGGCCCCAGCCGGAGCAGTCCCGGCAGGAAGCGACGCCCGCCGGCGGTGGGACATCCCGCCGGGCGGACAGACGGGAAGGCGATGTGCTGGACCGGCTGGGTTACCTGGCCAAGACCAAAGGATATCTCTTGGGCTGGGTGCTTGTCGCCTGGGGCGTGCTGGATCTGGTGACGCTGCTGCTGATGGGACTGGGCGTTTTGAATTTTATGTTTTGGTGAAGGAGGAGAGAATCTTGAGTATTGTAGGAGGCGCTCTGGGAATGGGTACGCTGCTCCTGATCCCGGTGCTGTATGCGGCATTGAAGATCGTGGCGGGCGTGTTGGTGCTCCACTATGGAAAGCGGTATGCGGAGAAAGTAAAGCGGGAGGAGGAAGCGCCGTGAAAAATATATTCTGGGGATTTTTCTTCCTGTTTTTGAATTTTAACCTCACCGTCAACCAGCATACCCTCAATGTGTTGCCGGATTTTGTGGGGTGCTGGCTGCTGTACCGGGGGGTTGAAGAGCTGGAATGCGAGAGCAAACGTTTTTCGGCCCTCCGGCCCTTTTCCGTGGGCCTTGGGATCTACACTGCGTTAATCTGGATTGGAGACCTGCTGGGGGTGAGTACCGGAAGCTGGATCAGTGTCCTGCTTGGGATCGTTGCATCCGCTGTGGAGCTGTACATCGCCTGGGGCGTGATTCAGGGTCTCCGGGAGACGGAGGCGCACCGGCAGGCAAGCTTGAATACTGCCGCCATGTATCAGGCCTGGATGGTGCTGTTGGTAACACAGATTGCTGTCTATGCCATCCAGCTGATGGGACTTGCGCTCTGGAGCCTGGCTGCTGCTTTGGCAGTGGTGTGCATTTTGGCGGGGCTGGTTGGTATCATCCTCTTTTTGGTGGCGGTGTGGCGATCCAGGAAGCTTTATGAGGTGCTGCCCCCGCTGCAGGAGGAACTGTGAAAGGAAGCGGCTTGATGGAAGTGGTACTGCCCCTCTCCCGCCTGGGGGAGATGACGGCCTACATGGACGAACGGGTTTCCCGGCATCTCCATGAGGGCCAGAGTGAGGCCTTTGAGGGCTTTGAGGAGTTTGACCTCATTGCCTTTGACTGGTACGATGTCCACAGCGACTGGACGGAGGATTCCCGCTTTTTGCTGTATCTGGATCGGGAGCATCTCCTTTGCTTTTGTGAGGAGGAGCGGGGACTCCGGCGGGCCCGGGAGATCTTTTCCGGCCTGGAGGAGGAGCAGAATCTTTCCCACCCCCAGCGGCTCTACCGCTTCTTTGCCCGGCTGCTGAACGGGGATATGGATCATCTGGATCAGCTGGAAGGGGAGATCGTTCAGGGGGAGGAGGCCGTCCTCTCCCGGGATGACGACACCTGCCTGGAAAAGGTGGTGACCTGGCGGCGGGAACTGCTGCGGCTGCGGCGGTACTACGAGCAGCTGGATTCCATCTTCCGGGAGCTGGCGGAAAATGAGAACGGCCTGCTGCAGCGGGAACAGGCCCGCCGCTTTGCAAATTTGGGCAACCGGACGGAGCGGTACCTCAACAGCGTCCAGGCCCTGCGGGAGTCTGTGGCCCATCTCCGGGAGGCCTATCAGTCCCAGCTGTCCATCCGGCAGAACGACCTTATGAAGGTCTTTACCGTGGTGACGGCGGTGTTTTTGCCCCTGACGCTGCTGACGGGGTGGTACGGCATGAATTTCACCTATATGCCGGAGCTCCACTGGCGGTACGGCTACCCGGTGATGGTAGTCTTGGGCGTGGTGATCGTGGCCGGGCTGATATACTGGTTCAAACGGAAGAAATGGCTGTAAGAGGTCTTGCAATTTTACCGGGAAACAGGTAAAATACCCATACAATTTCATAGATTGTGAGCTGGGGAGCTTGTGGTACAGGCTGAGAGGAAGTTGAAAAACTTCGACCCGTGTGAACCTGATTTGGGTAATGCCAACGTAGGGAGTCATCATACATCTGCTGCGGATCGCTCCGCATGACGCCCTTCCTGGATTGGAAGGGCGTTTTTGCTGCCGGAGAGACCCGGCTCGCGGTCAGAACAAAAGGAGGAATATTCATGGAATGGTTTGTAAACGGTGAGGGCGGTCTCACCACCGCGGGATATGCGGTGAGCATCGGACTGCTGGCGGCCTTTCTGCTGGTGGGGTTGGCCCTCTCCGGCGGCGGAGCGCGCAAGGGCATGAGTGCCCGGCACCTGGCTTTCTGCGCCATGGCGCTGGCGCTGGCCTTTGTGACGTCCTATATCAAGCCCATCCCCCAGATGCCCTACGGCGGGTCTGTGACCCTTTTGAGCATGCTCTTCATTGTGCTGGTGGGCAACTGGTACGGCA
>CDZD01021801.1_pt1 | contig 12747 bp, 11 predicted proteins | sample 554771 | NCBI WGS metagenome assembly CDZD01 (sample SAMEA3182069, study PRJEB8094) | gut metagenome | biome: human; feature: gut; material: Stool; isolation source: human stools | place: Canada | collected 2011-11-08
GAGTGAGAGAAAGGGGGACATTGTCTCTCTTTCCTCTCTGAAAAATAAATGTTTTTATTGCTTATTATCCGCACCCAAAAAGTTGCATTTATAAGTTGAACTCAAGCTGCAATACTCCTCCAACTGCACCGACGATCGCGTGCGGTTCGAATACGAAGGATTGGCGCGCTTTTTCCGGGCTTATTTCTATTTTGACAAAGTGCGCTATTACGGAGACGTACCTTGGGTCGATCGTCCGCTTGCGTCTGACGATCAGGAACTTTACAAGGGGCGAGATTCGCGTGAGTTCGTGATGCAGAAGGTGATCGGTGACCTCGATTTCGCTATCGCTAACCTGCCTGCCGAAAGGCAGGTTTACCGGGTGACGCGCTGGACGGCGCTGGCACTCAAGAGCCGTGCGTGCCTGTTCGAAGGCACGTTCCGCAAGTATCATGGATTGCAAGGCTGGGAGAGTTATCTCGAAGTCTGTGCAGATGCTTCGAAACGATTTATCGACGAAAGCGGTTACGCGATCTACGATTCAGGCACGACACCCTATCTGGGGCTATTCTCTTCACTCAAGGCTATCAACACGGAAATTGTTCTGGCCCGAGCCTATAATACGGACATTGGTCTGAAACACGACGTCAACGGTTATCTCACCAGTATCACGATGGGGCGTCCGGGGCTGTTGAAGAACATTGCCAATATGTATCTGATGAAAGACGGTACGCCCTTCACCTCGCAGCCCGGCTGGGAGACTATGCAGCTGCCCGACGAGAGCCGGAACCGCGACGGGCGTTTCGCCCAGACGGTCCGCACGCCCGGTTACAAGCGTGTCGACGACACGGCCGAATCGGCCCCGAACCTCGCCGCGACGATGACCGGCTACCAGCTGGTGAAATATCTGACGTCGGCCAAATATGACTCCTACCAAGCTTCGACGAGCGATTTACCGCTGTTTCGCGCCGCCGAGGTACTTCTCAATTATGCCGAAGCGAAAGCCGAGTTGGGGACGTTGACCCAGGACGACATCGAACTGTCGATCAACCCGCTGCGCGAGCGGGCCGATGTCGCGGATCTCTCGCTCACGGAGGCCAACGCCCATCCTGATCCCTACCTGGCTTCTGCGGAGACGGGCTACGCCAACGTGACGGGCGACAACAAGGGTGTGATTCTCGAAATACGCCGTGAACGTACCGTCGAACTGCTGATGGAGAACCTCCGCTATTGGGACATCATGCGCTGGAAGGAGGGCAAGCGTTTCGAAAAGCCCTTTACGGGACTTTATTTCCCCGGTACGGGAAGTTATGATCTGAATAGTGACGGGGTGGACGATGTGTGCATTTGGTCCGGCTCGAAACCTTCGACTTCGGCGGCGACGGTTTACGAGCTGAACAAGGATATTTTCCTCAGCGAAGGCGACCGCGGCAACATCATCGTCCATACCGACTATGTCCGGACCTGGAACGAAGAACGCGACTATCTCTATCCCATTCCGACCGACGACCGGGTGCTGACGCAGGGCGCCATCACCCAGAATCCCGGCTGGAAAGACGGACTGAATTTCTAAACGGAAACCTAAAAACGAACTACCATGAAAATCACCAGATTCATATTGTCTGCTTTATTCGGCTGCTGCCTGGTCCTCTCCGCAGTGGCGTGTTCCGACTTGTCGGGCGACAACTCCGATTTCAATTTCGGGGACATGCCCTCCGACGAACCCGAGAACCCCTATGACGGGCAGGGGTACGACCGCCTGCCCAGCTCGGTCCGGCTGGCGACCTACAACACCCACCGCTGCGAGGGTTGGACCCAGAACTCCGGGACCGACCGTGCGAACTACAACAACACGGCCAAGGTCATCTCGCTGATGGACCCCGACGTGATCGCCTTGCAGGAATTGGACAAGAACACCACGTGGCATCCCACCGACCAGTTGCAGGAATTGGCCGACCGTACCGGGATGCGACCCTATTACTGCAAGACGATCGATTACCGCGGCGGTGACTACGGTATCGGCATTCTCTGCAAAACGGCGCCTAAAAATACCTATGCGGGCGACTTGCCGGGCGAAGAGCCTCGCAAGTTCTTCCTGGCGGAGTTCGACGACTATATCTTCATCGCTACGCACTTCTGCCACAAGTCCGACGAGAACCGACAGCGGTCGTTCGAGATCATCACCGAATATATCACCGCGCATTACATCTCTTACACGAAGCCGATCTATCTGGCGGGCGACTTCAATACGTCGGAAATCCCGGAAACGGCGCTCGAATCGTGGAAGATTATCAGTACTTCGGCCAACACCTTTGTGAACACCGCTTCGCCGTCGCGCATTGATTATGTGCTTGTCTATACGGGGAATTCGCCCCATTATGAGCTGTTGGGTACGGCTGTACCGTCGTATGAGGAGATCAATGTGATGACGGTTTCCGACCACCTTCCCGTATTGGTAGACCTCAAAAAGTAAGCGATTATGAAAAACGGACTTTTAAACAGTTTTTTCCGGATGGCGGCGGCCTTCGCGCTGCTGCTTTCGGCCGGGGCGTGCAAGGATGACGTGGCGCTGCCGATGCAGTCGATCACGCTGAGCTCGCATGCGATTCTCGCGCCGTCGTTCGCTACGACACTCTCTTTCGATGTTGCGGCCAATTGCGAATGGCAGATATTTGTTACGGGTAACGACGATGGCTGGGCTGAACTTTCTCAGGTTTCGGCGACGGGGACAGCTACCGTATCGGTGATGGTCGACGAGAACACGACTGCGCAGAGTCGTTCATTGACGATCCGGGCCGTGGCCAAACGTAATGCAGATGTGACAGATGAACTAATTTTCGAGCAAGCTTCTGCATCAGCCGAGGGGTACCTCTCCATTCCCGAACTTCGGGCACTGGCTGCCGACGGCGACTATACGGTGAGCGAGGAGATGAAACTACGCGGCATTGTGGTATCGAGCGTTCAGGACAACAACTATTTCGAGAACTGCCTCGCGCTACAAAGCGCCTTGAAACCCGGCTGCGGCATTACGCTGCGCACTGACGAAACGCTTTACCGCAATCCGGGCGAAGAGTTGGAGATCGATCTGAAAGGCGCCGTAGTGGGCGTGAACGCCGAGACCGGCGTGATGGAGCTGAAGCCCGTTTCGGACGACAGGATCACCCGTACGGAGACTTCTCAGGTGAAGATCGAAGCTCTGAAGATTACTTATGAGGAGCTTCGATCGGGTGCCTACGAGTCGATGTATGCGGGCTTATATTCCCAGGTTTACGTGCCGGAAGGTGGTTCGTTGGGAGATTTGACGCTTAAGGATAATCTGTCGATGCAGGATCCTGACAACAATCGCTTTCGGCTGGTTGCTTCGCAGGCTTCCTCATTCGGCATCGACCCTGCGCCAACGGGCAGCGGCGTACTCAAAGGAATCGTCGTGCCGCAGGATGGTGCCTATGCGATCCGCCCCTGCACGGCCGAGGACAAGGAGCTCACGGGGTTGCGTTTTGGTGCACAAGTCGGCATCCGACTGCCCTATGTCTTCTCGTTCTACGCCTCCTCGCAGGCCAACAAGGATTGTAAGTATGTGACGGTGACTGACGGCTCGTTCGATAAATTGGGCGCGGACTTCAAAGTCGAGGACAAGGATGTCTCCAAATGCGTCGTGCTGACAGCGAAGGTGGCCTCGACGTCGAACAGCAGCCATTTCCGACTGACGCACTGGGCAGACGAGGGTGCACACGATAACATTCCGGCCAAGTCGATGGTTTACGGTCAAGATTCTTATTTCCTGTTAACCGTACCTTTGGCCGAGGACATGCCCGCATCGTTCCGCATTTCGTTCGGTATGTCGGGAACGGGCGGCGCTCCGAAGAACTGGGCGATGTCCTATTCGACCGACGGCGAGGAGTATGTCACCCCGTCTGACGGCTCTACGGCGATTGCGATTCCCGAGGCGATTACGGGCAGTGGCTATTTTTATTATTTCACGGTAACCCTGACGCCGCAGTTGCGGCTGATGAAGGGCCAGACGCTGCTGTTGAAACTTTATCCAACGGACAATGTCAGTTGCAATGGTGGTACAGCCGGATATAATTCGGATTCGCGCCTGCATTCATGTATCGCAATCGAAGCCGTGCCGAAATTCAGTACGTCGAAACCAGTCGGAGCGGTTTATTTCGAACCTTTCGACGGACTGACCGAAGGGTTGGATTACCTTTACGGCGATAAACTGGCCGCTATGCTGAACTATTGCGGCAGTGACATTTCGGAGTGGAGCGCCGAGTTGAAAAACGGACTTTCAGGTACCCATGTCCGTCAGCGGCCGGGTTATGCTCAGATCGGTTATGTCGAGTCGCAGGCCGTGAAGAGGGCGGAGTATAAGAACGAAGCGGGGGCGCTGCTCACGCCGGCATTGAACGCGGCAGGCGACCTGAGCCTCTCTTTCCGCGCGATGGCTTACAAAACCTGCTCGGATCGCCCTAAAGGCAAGGCGAACGAACCTAAGGACAAGAAAGGCGATCTGACGGAGATCGTTGTCGAGGTAGTTGGCGGCGGAACGATCAATGGCGCAACGAAGGCGATTGTATCGGGACTGGCGACCGATGCGTTCAATACCTATTCGCTGAAGATCACGGGTGCGACGGCCTCCACGCAATTGCGTTTCACGAGCGAACCTGCTTCGGACGAGTTCTCCCGCTGGTTCATCGACGATATCTGCGTGACGAAATAAAGAACGGACAAAACCGGGAGAGAGGGCCGGAGTATTTTCCGCCCCCTCCCTTTTTGAAAATAGACTGATATTTATGATACGAAAAATCATGCTGTCCTTGGCGGCCTGTTGTGCCGCCGCTGGACTCTTCGCTCAGCAGTTCGTCTCTTGGGATGAAGCCTATCGGCAGGCCGATTCCCTGATCGCCCGGCTCAGCCTCGACGAAAAGATCTATTTTGCGCGCGGCTATTCCTCGTTTTTCTTCTACGGCGTTCCGGAGAAGGGGATTCCCTATCTCTATCTCTCCGACGCCACGCAAGGGGTTCATCTGCGCAACAACCTGCCCGACTCCACGATGGTCCGCCAGTTGGAGCGCTCGACGGCCTTTCCCTGTCCGATCATGCTCGCCTCGTCGTTCGATCCCGAGCTGGCTTTCCGTTATGCGGAAGCCGTGGGGGAGGAGTGCCGTGCGGGCGGCATCGAAGTGCTGCTGGGACCGGGACTGAACATCGCACGCAATTCCCAATGCGGCCGCAATTTCGAATATTTCGGTGAAGATCCGCTGCTGACTTCTGTCATGGCTGCGGCTTACGTGCGGGGTATGCAGTCGACGGGGACTGCCGCCTGTCTGAAACACTTCATCGGCAACGAAACGGAATTTTACCGCCGCCGGTCAAATTCATTGATCGATGAACGAGCGCTGCACGAGATCTATATGCCTCCGTTCCGCGCCGGTATCGAAGCCGGTGTGGCCTATGTGATGACCTCCTATAACCAACTCAACGGGGAGTGGGCCGGTCAGAACAGTCGTGTCATCGGGGAACTGCTGCGCGGCGAGCTCGGATTCAGGGGATGCGTGATGAGCGACTGGAGTTCCGTGTACGACACGGAAAAAGTCGTCAAAAGCGGTCAGAATGTGGAGATGCCCGGCCGCCGTGAGTTCGTTGAGGAGGTGCGGGAGCTGCTTCGCCAGGGGTGCATTTCGGAAAAGGATCTGGAACGGATGATCCGGCCCAACGTCGCCACCGCCGTCGCTTTCGGGCTTTACGACCGGGTGAAATACCGTCCCGACCTGCTCGGCCGCTTCCCGGCGCATGCCGAAACGGCCTGCGAAGTTGCGGCGAAAGGCACGGTGCTGCTGCGGAACAACGGGATTCTGCCGTTGGCCGTCGGCCGCCGGATCCTGCTCACCGGACGCTTTATCCGGGAGATACCCCGCACCGGAGGCAGCACCTCCTCGTCGGCCGAAGTACTGGGATACGACAATGTTTCGCTTGCGGATGCTGTCCGTGCGGAATTCGGCGACGCCGTGCAGGTCGTGGAACGTCCCACGCGGGAACAGCTTGCGGCAGCGGATGTCGTCCTGCTTTCGGCGGGAACGATCGACGTGGAGTCGTTCGAGCGTCCGTTCGCCCTGCCGAAAGAAGAGGAGGCATTTATCCGCATGTGTGTCGAAGCGAATCCGAACACGATCGTGCTGGTCAACTCGGGGTCGGGAATCCGCATGAGCGGCTGGAACGATCGGGCTGCGGCGGTGATTTACGGCTGGTATCCCGGTCAGAACGGCATGACGGCCTTGGCGGGAATACTCTCTGGCAGAATCAATCCTTCGGGGAAGCTCCCGATCACCATCGAAAGGGAGTTTGCGGACTCTCCGGCCAAAGGGACGATGCCGGCCGGTGCGGAGTTCTACAACAAGGCGCCGCGGGCCTATAACGAGAAGCTGATCCGAATCTATGACATCGACTACGCGGAGTCCGTATTGGTGGGATATCGCTGGTATGAAACCAAGGGGATCGAACCGCTTTATCCGTTCGGGTTCGGGCTCTCTTATACGACTTTTTCGCTGTCGAAACCCCATGCGGCGAAGCAATTTCCGGTAAAGGGCCCGCTGACCGTTCGTGTAGCCCTGACCAACACGGGCTCCCGCTCCGGGGCCGAGGTCGTGCAGCTCTATGTCTCGCAGCGGAATCCCACGGTCGTGAGGCCGAAGAAGGAGCTGAAAGCGTTCCGTCGGGTGGAATTGGCTCCGGGCAAGAGCAGGGAGGTCGAATTCGAGCTCGATCGCAGCGCCCTGGCCTATTGGGACGACCGGACGCACGGCTGGCGCGTCGATCCCGGAGAGTATGTGCTTTCGCTGGGAACTTCGTCGGCGGATATTGCGGTGGAGTTACCCGTTAGCGTAGAGTGAAAAGTTGATATTTGCGGAATGGCGAGGCGAATGAAAAGACTGTCTGACTGTGGTCGTTCCTGCGGTATGGGCTTTAACGTGCCTGCCGTTTCTTCGAGGATTATCCGCAGATCATCTAGTTTGATTGTAACGCTGGATTCGTCCCTGATTTTAATAAATCCCGAAAACTCATCATCGAATTTTTAAGGTTATTACTTATAGTTGTTTTGTTTTTTCAATTAGAATAGGAGCAAAATGGGGGATTTCAAGGAGGCCAAAATCACTTGGAATCTCCCTAAATTTTCCGTTTATTCTTACAAAAAGTGTTTATAGCCTTTCGGTTTGGTCAGAGATGCGAGTAGGTCTGTGGTATTGGGGATCGCATATCTTTTTGTTTCAAGTGATAAAACAGGTATTTTTTGTGAATAAATTGTTCGTTCATCCTTATACATCCCACACGCTGATTTAATGCAGCAGGAAGTAATTCATTGGGTAAGAATCCAACTCTACCTACATTGCCAGTTAGAGACATTAATAAATCATTCTTCTTTAAGATGAACTTCTCTATCTCTTTTATAGATGATTTTGGATAAAACTTTGGATCATCATCCATAATTTTACCATCTTGAACATTTGTAATGCGAATGACTCGAATTCCATTTTCTACATATTTTCCACTCTGGAATGCAAATCCATTGAGTATTTCTACCATGCAGTCATTCAGGGATATACTACACCAACCTTGAAGGGCACTTTTATAATGCGCGTTATCACAAGATTTGAAAGACGGATTTATACGACGTAACAACTCGATTGCCGGTTCGTCATTCGGGTCTTGCGAAACAAGCTTACCGTGTATAGCTAAGTCCAAAATTTTGGATTTAATCTGCTTAATGGCATTACATAAATCCTTCTTCTCCTGCTCAACGCGGTCAATAACCGAAAACCACGATTCAATAATACTAACAATGCGACACTGTTCTTTTATGGGTGGTAAGGGTATGACTAATTTGTGTAAATCATTTGAGGACAATCCCTGAATTGCAACACCCTTTCCTCCTATAAGATTTAACATCTTATACAGTAGGAATATATAGTAGTAGAAACGATGGCTAATGTTACAAAACCCTCTTAGTCGATGGATATGATTTTGGATTCTTACATCATAATCATACGTCCATATTGCAGCCCTACCAATATCTCCTCCTTCACAAACTAATAAATCTCCATACTTTACCGTACACTTTTCTATTTCAGTATCGGTAAAAAGCATTTGCTTTACAACGGTCAAGTCAAATTTATCCCAGTATAGATTTGATGTCGTTATGTAATCCATTAAAACGCCATCGTTATTTGCAGCATTTAATGCTTTTCCAGTATTATGGATAAATATATCTCCAATCGTTGTCCACACCCAGCTCTCCGGTATTTCAAACGGCACGTTCTCATAAGGGGATGTATCGGAATGGGAAATTAGAGTTTAGTCAGAGCATATATCAACTCTGTTTTTTGTATTTTTGTAACAAATGAAAGAATAAATGTGTATGTCTGAATTTAGAGAACGCTTCCAGAAACTAATAGAAGAATCATATATTCCTTTTAACGCTGACCCAGCGGCAAGAACTGATGTATGGCATCAGATTTATCGTTTAGTACTCCCCAATATTCCGGAGAAGCTATTTCGGTATCGTTCAATGAACGACTATTCTCTTACTGAGTTTAGGAATGGAATGATATCATTATGTCATGCGGGAATGTTCCCTGATAAATATGATTCATATCTATATGTCAATCATAAGAAAATCAGAGCTGATTTACAAAAAGCACTACGGGATGCGTTGCGTATATGTTTGACACACATTTCACAACATCATCCTGATATTAGAGCAGAAAAAGCCACAAAAATTTGTTATTATAGAGAATGTGGGTATGGCGATGAACAAATCATTGATAAAATAATCGAAGAGGAATACCCGGCGTTTGTTGCTCAGATTGAAACAACTGTTAAACAGCGTGAATCGCGTTTCCGCAGTCCACAAAATAGCGCTAAAATAGGTTGTTTTACAGAAAGCGTGCAATCCAAATATATGTGGGACAGATACGGCGGTGGATATAAGGGTTTTGCTTTAGAATATGATTTGAGAAATTGTATTTTTAGATATAACAAGTTAAGTCTTAATGTAAACCTTTTCCCTATCATGTACACGGATCAAAGACCGGATGTTACATTGGACGAGGGCAATATACATACATATGAATTTTTCAAGCAAGCCGGGGATAAAAGATGGTTTGAACATCTTTGCTCTCATATTTATTTAAATCAATTATATTGGTATAGAGCATATTTGTATAAGGATAAGCAAGAATATGAGCATGAGCGCGAATGGCGTATGCTTTATTATAATCTTGACAATGAAAATAATTATGAGTTTATACCAGATGTTGGTTGTTTAAAAGCAATATATTATGGGCCGGATATTGAAGATGAGGATAAGGGTAAATTACACGAGATTGCCATATCAAGAGGTATAAAAGAATATGCTGTTGGTATAGACTATGATAGTCCTAAATACGATTTGAAGATATCCTCTTTTGATTTGAAATATTAGGCTTAAATTTCCTGTCTGTGATTCAAGATAGACTATTTTTCTCTTGAAATATTGCGGAATTTGGTTGCAGAATAGAAGTTGCCGTTCCTTATTCTGCCATTTCCTTTGGTAGCGACCAGCCGATGCCGCCGGAAAGAATATCCGCAAGGTTTGCGTAGCAACTTGCATGACCTTGCGGATTTCTTTCGGTGGCAATACCTTTGCGGACAAAGGGAATGGCTTATTCGTTTTTCAGTCGGGAGGCGTTTTCGTTCAGGCGATTGGCTTCGCGTTCTCTGAGCCTCGCCTGTTCTTCGAGTATGACTTTTTGACGAACGGTTCGTTCATATTCTTCGACATCTCTTTTCATTTGGCGGATTTTGGCGTTGTCGCGGTTTAGTTCGAAGATTTCTTCCAGTTCGGCAATGCGATCGGGTGTCGCTTCGCCTTTCATTTTGATATAGCGGTATTTCAGGTCGTTGTCGATGCGGTGGTAGTTGGGTTTAGCCGTCCAATACAGCATCGTACACAGCAGGACGATTGCCGTCATCATTCCTATCATCGTCCAAAATACTCCTTTCGATTCGATGGCGAGCGATATTCTGTGCTGCACGATTCTCGGCAGCAGTTCGGCGGGGATTTCGATTGCTTCGACAGATGTTTGCAAATTGTCTATACCGTTATGTGTGTTTGCATTGCTTCGTTCGATGCTTTCCAACCTTTCGGCAAGCTGGGTTATTATTGCCCGTTGCTGCTCTTGTTCGGAATGAACGATTTGTTCTATTCGTTGCGGCAAATCCGTATCGGTCGATTGATTATGCTTTGCCGATAGTTCGGTTTTGATTGCCTTTACCATCGTCTCCTTGAAGTCTTCGTACATTTCGTAAGACATCATATTATCTTCTTTCATAGTTGCTTGTTTTAGGGTTATAATTTCATTTTGGGTTTGTTCGCTTTTCGGTCTCGCAGTTTGCGTTTTTGTTCCATCGCAGCAATGGCCATTGCTTCGGCGACAGTGTTGAGCAATGCCGTAATGCGAGCAATATGTTCTTCGGGGCTTTCGCCGGGCTTGCGTTGGAGTTGAGCTGCCGACAATCCGACGGACGAATCGTTGGGCGGCAACGGCAATGTACCGATACTGCCGCCGAAGTTTATCGAACCTGCATTCGCTTGACCCTTATTTCCTCCACTGCCCATATTGCCGAATAGTCCAGTAAATGCCGACCTATAATTTCCTATGGCCGTATGGAATCCTTTGGCAAGCGTCGCCCGATAGTGGGTTTGCTGCTGTGCCTGCGTAAAGTGTCGGTTCAGTTTCGAGTAGCTGAATTGCCGGTCTATCTTCGAGCCTGAAAATTCGAATCCGTTCTTGCTGAACAGCACTCCTTGCTTTTGATTGGTCGAACCGCAATACTTGTAGCGCATACTAATACCTTGCTCTTTCAGCCGAAGTTCCAAATCGTTCCAACTGCCGCAATTAGGTAAATTCGTTTTGATTGCGTCGTATATTTCGTATTTGGTTTTGTCCGGTTCCCACAGGCGTTCCCGTCGTACCGATTCTTTGCCCGGTGCAAGATGCAACCCGTATTTCCTGGTCAATGCGCGACAGACTTTCGCATTGCGGATTTTGATATTCTTGTCCGATATGGTTTGTCCGTTGTTGCCTACTCGATTATAGACCAGATGGCAGTGCGGATGCGATTGGTCGAGATGACGCACCAGCAGGTATTGCGTGTCGGTAATTCCCATGCGCTGCATATACTCTTTGGCAATATCCCGCATCAAAGAATCGGTCATTCGCATTCTGTCTTTCGGTGAACACGAAAGGGAGATATGTCCGACGGCATTCTTGATACGCGGATTCAGTAAGATTTGGTCTTTGAAATCCTGCACCATTTCCCGAATATTCGGCGGGGTTACGCCCTCGGCATCAAGAATGCGCGATTGCTTCTTTACGACATATCCGACCGTTCCGGCGAATGACGATCCAGCGATGATTTTACCGATCATCGCGAAGATTCTTTAACAGGGATTCAATTTCTACAACAATAGCCGCATGGCGGGACACTATCCCCGTAAATCCTTTTGCATGGGCAAGGCGAGTGAGTTGATTCAGGTTGCGGGCCATGCCTTTGAGCTGGGACATGAAGTCGAGATGTTCGCGGCGCAGACGCTCACGTACATGACCCGCGGCAATCAGCAGGCGGAGGACTTCGGCTGTTCCATGACCGGAGGTGCGGACAAGCGATTTCAGTTTGAAGTAATGTTCGGCATCGAGCCGTAACGATAGCAGGTATTTCTTGCGGCGACCTTCGCTTATGGCAGGTCGCCCGCCTTTGTGAATCGGTATTTGTTTCATGGGTTGATTTCGTATAATAGACCAGCGGGATGTTGCCACCGAGGTTCGGCGGCACGTTTTTGTACTACAAAAACACAAACTTGCCTTACAATTGATAGAAAATCCGACCCGCTCCGAAGAGCCGGAGCAGGCCGGATGAAATGCTACATCGGTCGTCGTTTGCGGACAACGTAATCGACAGCTTCGCATTCTTTCTGTTCGGCTGTTTTGACGGGATTTTGCAACAGCCACCGTTCCAACTCCTCGCGGTTGAAATAGATGTTCTTGCCGTGGGGTTTGAAATGGGGGATTCGCCCTTGGTGGGTAAGCTTGTACATGTAGGTCTTCGACAGCCCCGCAAATTCGCATGCTTCGGCGAAGTTCAAGACCGTCTTTTGTCCCCGAAGCAGTTGTTCGATGCGGTCGAGCCGTTGCTCGACGGTTGTGTTTTCACTCATAATCATTCTGTTTTTAGCGTTCAATTTCTTGCACCTTTTCTCGCCTCGGCAGAGTCCGTGCAAGCACGCCTCTGCGCTCGGCTTATCGAAAAGGTTCGATAAAAGGCGTTGCGCAACGTTCGTGATGTAATTACGAGTGCAAATAAAATTCAACGAAAAGCTGTCCGCATTGGCTGCCCATGTTTCGACATTTTTGGATAATGTTTCCAATGTTCGGTGGTGATAGGGACACAAAAAAACAGGATTCCGGGGTGCGAAATCCTGTTCAAAGGGTGAGGGTGCGACGATTATTCTGCGGCTTCCAGCGCCTCGATGCAATCGAGAATCATCCGCTCTTTGCGGCGGTCGATGATTTCGGCCATTTGTTTAGCGGCCGAGAGGTCTTTCGCCGTCAGCGGTTTGCCCAATTTCGAGGTGAAACAGCCGCTGTTCCCGGCGACCCGCTGCCATTTCGGGGTAATCAATCGGGATGCGCTCAACGATTCGAGCAGCAGCGCCAGCAGCTTGTTGTG
>CDZD01051409.1_pt1 | contig 12642 bp, 18 predicted proteins | sample 554771 | NCBI WGS metagenome assembly CDZD01 (sample SAMEA3182069, study PRJEB8094) | gut metagenome | biome: human; feature: gut; material: Stool; isolation source: human stools | place: Canada | collected 2011-11-08
TTCGTATTGAGAAAAATCAAGCTCCAGATTTTTAATGGTCATCTCTTTTTCTCCTATTCAACCTCAACGCTGATATTTTCTTCCTTAAATACGGCAACCTCATTCCATGCAATAGCAATATCTTTTTCGCTGGCTGTTCCTTGGCCATGCTTTCCAATTTTCAGGCTGTTAATCTTAAAACCGAGGACTTCATTAACCGGTGTGTATAATCTGGTGCAAATGACATCAATGCCGGGGGCAAATCCCTCTGTAGCCTGCAAATCATATTGTGCATAAGTCAAAATGTTTTGTTTGATTTGGTTTATTGCATCTTCTTTGGATGCCGGGAACAAAGAGGAATCTGTAACTGTGATATTGACTTCAACATCAATTTCTACTTCTTCCGGTCTGCTAAATTTAATTTTGTTCACTTGTCCTTGGTTGTCGGTAATATCCACCTCGGTTGTGCCAAAAAAGCTGTTGATATTTGCTGATTTTTTGGCAATAGCATTGGCAATGTCTTCGTTTGTTCCGCCAACAACAACGGCCGCAACGCTTTTAGCTTCAATCCCTCGGCTGTCGGTGGTCATGCCGGTGTTTTGATATACACGAGCAAACTCTACCCCCGGAACATTCAAAAGGCCGGAATAAATAGCATCAATTTGGCGATATGCGGTGTTTGAGGTGGCTCTTTGTTGCTCAAGATGAAGTTCTTCATCTGTTTGCGGTTCTGCACCAACAACCACAACACCGGTGTTTGTGACGTTTGTCCAGCCGTATGTTGGTGTTTTAATAACAATAACCGTGTTATTTTGTGGATTTATCGGGCCTTTGGTTTGGGCTGTTGCCGTTCCGGTTGCCGTGCCATCGGCTCCAATTGTTACAGACTTATCCACAGAATAATTAACAGAGTTTTCCACATCTGTTATCAATGAGCCGGCCGGAATGGTTGCATCTTTCAATCCGGTGAATTTGACATTGATTTGTGTTTGGCTTCCAAACTTGGCCAACAATCCGTTGAGCTGAATTAATCCTCGCAAAATTGCCCCTTTGGCATTTCGTGGTCTGCGGACGTTTGAAGCTTGGAATGCTTGCTCCCAACATTCGGCAATGGCTTCTGCCACAATAAAGCTAAACTGCATAAACAAGCTATCATCGCTCTCATTTTGAAAAACCTTTTCTCCGGTTTTATCATCGGTGATTTCGGTTATTCTGGCTTTGATGCTCTCATAAACATCTGCAATTCTTTTGGGCTTGAAGCCGGTGTCTGTCATTCCAAATTGTGCCATTTTTATAAATCCTCGCTGATTGTGAAAAACTCGCCTTTAACCTTGATTTCGGCATAAACTGAGCATTTGTTGGTTTTGTTGTCAAAAAGCAAATTCAATTTGCGGATTTCTTCAACCCCCTCAGTATTAAAAATCTCTTTTCTCAACAATAAATTAAATCTTTGCACGTCTTTTGTGCCTAAAATTTCGGTATAATAAGGTATGCCGGCAGGGGTATAGTTTGCCCATTCGCCTTTTATGCGGCGTATGCGTGTGACAACCCTTTGAGCAACCTCATTGCCGCCGGTAACATAATACATTCTGCCGTCTTTGGTGGCAATGTCGCCTGTTTTTTCGTTTATTGCCATGTCAATGCTCATTATTTACTCCTATTCTGGCGGCTGTGTCGGGGTTGGGCTTCCGGAACCGGGGTTATATTTGTGGGTGTGTCCTGTTAGGCTTATTCCGCCAGCGACAACATCACCGCTTGTTGTTTGGTTGCCGGTATGCTCAATATCGCCTACCATGTTTATTTTGCCATTTGCTAAGACTATACTAACCCCACCCTGTTTCATTGTCAAACTGGTGTTTGATAGGCTAAACAAAGAGCTTTTGTCTGCGTTGCGTATCTCTACCGCATCGGGGCTATAATTTGGGATTTTTGCTTTTGTGATAATTCCGGGGAAGCACATGGCATCGGTTTCGTCAAAACAACGGATTGTGCAAGTGTCCGGTGTTGGTCCGTCTGCCGGTGGAGATATTTGTCCGGTGATTAAAAAGTTGTCCAATGCTCTCTCGGCAAATATAAGCGTGCATTTGTCGCCTGTTCTATACGGCATGGTTGTTCCAAGACCTAATCCCTCGCTCCATGCCAAAGCCATGGGTATGTTTGTGATTAATGGTCGGTTTATGTATCTGACCAGCTTGGTGTTTGGATCAACGATTTTTATCTGAATTGCCGGAATGGCAGACACCACCTGATTGGCATAGTCCACGCTTTGGATGATGGCCGGTATTGATGTGTGAATGTCTGCCGCTTTGCGGTCAAACTGCATATTAAATTCTATTCCGGCATTTTTGTTTCCGCTGTAATCCATTTTTTATAACCCCACCGTGAAGCATTGCAAACTCATATCCCAACTGTTTGACCTTGTGTCTAGGTCAAAGTTGGCATTGTGTATTTTGTAGGTTCCGTCCATCAGCGGATTAACGCTGCTCTTTACCTTTATTGAGTTGGCGGGGGAGACACCCGGCACATACATTGCCTGAATGTCCACCCCTATTTGTGCTTGTGCCGGCCCAGAAAGCAATGGGGCAACTTTCTTTAATCTTGATGCACCGTCAAGCACAACTGTATTGCTGAAGACTTTTTTATCGCCCACAGCCTTAAAGCTCCCATTTTCTATAAACCAATTAAATCCGTATTGCTGGCCGAGCTTGTCCAACACGGCTCTTGCGTTGCCGCTTGCCACAATACCGGAATATCCGGTTTTGCCATCTACGTTGATGTCATCGGGGTTAACCCCAACCCCCTCGATTGATGCGGCAATCTTTTTTATCACTTCTTTTAATTCTACCTGTTGTTCAAAAGATTGAGATACAACCGACCGCAATAGATTGCTTTGCCCATCAAGTCCGTTTAGATGCGTGATAATGTCGGCTCCGCTTTTTTCAATCACAACTGACAAAACACCACCGGAGAATAAAAGCTCTTTTTTCTGCCCTTTGTATCCGGCATAGACTTTCATGCTGAGTTGGCTCTGGCAAATGGAGTTTCTTGTTTCTCGGCTCAAGTTCCAGATGGAAACTGAGCTTGAGTTTGGCACGCCGAGCATGGTTTTTGATACGTTTGCCCGAACTCGCAATGTGTTTGGTGTGCCGTCAGATAAAATCCGAACAAGCGGATTTTTCCCCTCGTTCTTTTCCCAATCTTTAAGCGGGCCAAAAATAACCTCAATTTCTCGGCAAAAATCTGTCATATCATTTTATCCTCAAAAGCTACCGGCACTTCTTCGCCCTTGGCATAATAAATCAAAAATGCGGTTGTTCCCAAGCTGTCCGGTGTGTCGTTGTTTCCGCCGTCTGTGGTCTGCACTTGGAATGCTTGCTCATCAAACTCAATGCACAAGCCTTTAACCAAGTTATCCACTCCGGGGAGAAGACTTATGCCGGTCAAAATCGGATTTTCGTTGATGTCATAAATATCCATCAGCCATGTTTGGGTTTTTGGCAAATAATAGGTTTCTATGATATAATCCTTGCCGCCGAGGTTATATGTTGCTCTGCGTGACCCGTCATTGGTAAGTGGAACAATAAAAGGCATCTTAAATTCTCCCTATGAAACAAATCCGGATAATGTGCTTTTTAAGTTTCCGGTCATCTCTTGCACTTGTTGTTTTCCGGCATTTACAGTGCTTGTCAAAGACTTTCCTATTCCGCCCTCTTGCGATACATTATTAATGCTTTTTATCACTTGCAGGTCTGAGAAGTTGAGTTCTTCAAAATCGCAAGCAATTTGCAAGGCTCCCTTGTATGGGGCGGAGTGAAGCATGCGGACGTTTGAAATCATCATATTTGTGTAGGAATAATGCTCGGTTGTAACAGTTATAAGCTCTTGCGTGCGGCTGATGTTGTCCAGCTTGTCAAATATCTCTTGGCTGCGGCTTTCAAGCAAACTTGTCCATCCGGTATTGGTCACCCCAAAATTGATGGACAAAACTCTCGGATGTATGATGACGTGGTCGGCAATAACGGCTCCGCTCTCAAGCGTGTTTTGCGTTACCTCGTTTTTGCGTGTGTGGTCTTCCGACATTTTTACATCGGCCATAATTTCGCCGTATGTCGGTGAGCTGATGAGAGCTTGCCCGAATAAAAAATTTGTAATTGTGTTTAAGGATAAAGATACCATGTCTTACCTCACAAATGGTGTAAATTGTCCGGGGGTGTTGGTTTGAGCCGTGCTGATGTATGGTGTCATCACGTTCATTACCTCTTGTGCGTTGGCTCCGGTCATGATGGTTATTTGCGGCGAGTTGTTGATTGTGGTGCTTCCTTGGCCTTGCAACATTGCTTGATATGCTCCCTTGCCCTCGTAATTATCAAGCCAAGATGCACCTGTGGCAAAGGCTTCGCCAATTTGTTGCGGCATGGTGGCAATGCCTGCAATGGCTGCTTTCCACCAGCTTTCTTTTTTCCAACGCTCAGCCCAGTTATCCCATTTGTCAATGAGCTTTCCAAGAGCGGATTCTCCGTTCATGCACCAGATGACAAAATCTTCTATGGCCAAAGCAGCAACTGTGAACGCAGCTCCAATCAATGCCAGCTTGGCAATCATCGGGGTAAAGATTACCAACAAGCCAAGCAAAGCACCTCGCAATGTGCCGCTGATGAGTGATGCCAAATCAATTTTATCATTAAATTCCCCTAAGTCTGGCAAAAACCCTTTTATGTTTTTGATAAACCGACCGAGAATGTCCGTTGTTCCGGTTAAGCCATCGCCCAAGCCTTTGACGGTCTTTTCTATGCCTTGCTTCAAAATGCGAGAGTTTGCCACAATCCAATCTTTCATGGACGTAACAACATCAGTTAAACCGGGAGCAACCGACAACGCAACCGTTCGGCCAATACCCTTAAATGCAAACTCCAATGCATTCAGCGATTTCTTAAATTCCGCCCCTCGTTTGAGTGTTTCTTCAGGGATAACTGCCCCAAGTGAATTTGCTTCTTTGCGGAGCTGCTCAAGACTTAAACGGCCTTGTTTGATTAAAACAAGCGTGTCATTGCTCAAGCCGAGGCGGTTTGCCCATTGTAGGGCTTTTTGCTCGTTCATGCCGTTTAATTTATCGGCAATGTCGCCAAGCAAAGCATCGGCAGATTTCATTTTGCCGGATGCATCTCGAATGCCAATGCCCATCATGAACAATGCCTCGTTAAACTCTCCGGGGATTGGCGATGACATGGTTTCAATAAGCATTTGCAAGTCTGAGGTTACGGCTTCAGAAGACACACCGACACTCTCGGCAGCATATTTATATTCTTGCAGAGTTTTTGTAGCAATGCCGGTGGTCTTGCTGAGGTTGGTTAATTCTACCGCTCCATCTGATACCGATTTGATGGTATAGGCGATAGCTGTGCCGGTGGCGGTTGCTGCGGCGGCGACTGTCTGCATACCCTCACGCAAATCAGACAAACCTTTTTTGAATGTTTCAAAGGCGGCTTTGGATTGGTCGCTCATTTTGAAACTCAAAAGCTGGACAAGTTCGTTTGCTATCGCCATTTGTTATTCCCCTCTTGCTTGGCTCTCAGCATAATCAAGCCAATTATCTATTTTTTTGGCAATGTAAAATGTTTTCACATCGCCGGTCTTGGTCAAATAATCAAGGTTTATAATGCCTTTTCGGATCGGCCCTGAGATGAAGCTGATGGCTCGGTATCCATCTGGGATGTCGATAAGTTTGCCACCATTGATTTCAAGCCTACTACTGCTGAACTCAGCGTAGCAGGCAATTGTTCCCCCAACAGTTCAACCATTGCGGCAACAACAACCAACCAAAGCTCATGGCTGTTTTCCGGCTGTGAAAACCAATCTTGAATGACAAGCTCGTTATCCAAGCGGACATTCTCCGGTGTGATTACTCTTTGCAAAACCTGATTAATAATTTGTTTGGTTTCTTCCGGCTTTATGGAAGAAAAAAGAGCAATAAAGTCGTTGTCTTCAACTTTTTTGTTCTTCTCGGTTACAATCTTGGTCAATCCGGCAAGGAGGCCGCCAAACTTGCTCACAAATTCCAAGTGATACATGACGGCATCCATAACCGAATAGCTTTCAACCTTATAAACGTGGTTGTTTATTGTTATTTTTGAAAAATCCCCCATTTTTATCTCCTATGATTTTTCGTTAATTAATCAAATAATCAGTTCCGACAAAGGTGTATGTGATGCCGCCTTGTTTTTTGTCGCCTGTGCTAAGGCTTGACGGATTGCTTACCATTGCGTTGGTAATTGTTACCAACATATCGGCACCGGTTCGCAAAACAAAGACGGATGTTACACCGGTTCTTTGTTGCAATGTCTTTGCGGTTTCAAGCATAGAAATTGATTGAGATGTTTCTCTGAATGTGATTGAAACTCTTACACCTTGGTCGGTGGCTTGGTTTAATCCGCCGCCGTCTGTTCCCTCGGTGATGTCAACTTCTCCGCCCACACGTTCGAGCACAATAGAGCTTCCGTCCATTAAGCCTTTCAAATCAATACCATTGAAAGATGCTGAACAGTTTCTTTGGTTATAAACTTTTTTAATTGACATTGTTTATTCTCCCTACTCTGTAACAGTGATGTTCAAAGCAATGGTTCTCATAGAACCGCTGTCATTGACATTGACTTGGATTGGTGTGCCAATACCGGCTTTGCGTTGTGCCGATGTGGTTTCGGAGATTGCTTGCGGAATAATCTCAACCGCAGGCACCAAAGACAAGCCGTTTTCTGAAGCATCGTTTTGTTCTTCTCGGTCGGCAAAAGAGCCGTTTTTGGTGTATTTTTTGCCGATTTTAGATGCGGCAGAAATAAGCAAGTTTTGACCTGCCGGAGTATAAGCAACCTTTTTATTACGCAAGAATACGTTCAATGTTTCAATCTCTAATTCTGAGATGAAGTTGCAGATATTGATCCAGCTATCGGTTCTCCAGTCAATAGATGATTGGTCGCCGTTGCGGACAATCTTTTTGCCGGTGTCGCCAACGTATAAAATGGTGTTTGCTCTCTTGCTTTCAAGAACAGTCCAGTTTGCTTCCACATCCGGCAAGGTTACGGCTTCAATGCCAATGTCTTTGAACTTGCCATCAATAACTTGGTCGTCCAAGCTATAATTAACGGCCAAAAATTCAGCCAAATATGCAACATCGGGATATACCTGTGCGTTGTTGTGGTAGAATGTGGCAACGTTGCTCATGCCTTTTTTATTGCAGTAATCCACAATATTTGTGGTGTCGCTTGCAGAATATGCGGTTGGGTTGTTTGAAACCAAGGCACAAGCAGAGCGATATGAGCGTGCATTTACCCAATCAGCAAAGTCTTTTTGGTCTTGTGTATCTCGGTATCCGCTGTCTAAAGCAAAGCCAAACACATTAACGCCCATTTTGTTGGCAAAATCAATACATTGGTTTACTTCTTCCAAGAATGTTCCGTGTTTGTAGCCGTCCACAACAGTTGCACCGGCTTTTTCAGACAAGCCAAGCATGTCGGATACGTCTGTTCCGGTATCCGGTGCCATAGCATAGCTGATGGTAGATGATGCGCCTTGTGTGGCAGATTTTACAAGCAACTGGCCATTGTAGTCGCTGGCAACGAATGCGCCGCTTGCGACTCCGTTCAAAACTTCGGCTACTTTTTCAACCGATGTAGCGGCGTTAAAGTTAAGACCTGAAATTTCTTTTAATGCTCCGTCAACAGTAATTTTGAAAGCACCATCAGAAACGGCTTTTAATGCATCCAATTTAACCGCCGGAGACAAAGCATATGCGGCTTGGTCGGCATCATAAATTGCCGAGATTGCCATTCTCTTTGGTCTGTTTGTTTTTGAAAAGAAAGCATTGCCGGCCCAATATACAGTGTCGCCAACTGTGCAATATTTTTGATATCCATCCCATGTGGATGCCAGCTTTACTCTTTCGCCATGCAAAAAGTTTGTTTTGTTTGAGAACAAACTCAGCAATGTCATATCTCTTGCAGCCGCTCCGCTCGCTTTGGAAAGGCTGAATTGAATGTCATAAGAAATTGGTAATTGAGACATCTTATTCTCCTACTTCTTGTTATTTGTTAATTTCAAGCACAAATTTGTTATCATTATTTATGCTTTCCACAGTTATGTCAACCTTATCAAAACTGTCAACTTCTGATTTCGGCTGCTTGTCTTGCCATAGGGCATTCATGTAAATTGTGACGATTGCCCTCGGCTGTGCGGCTCCCATAAACGGCATAGATATGTCTTGCACGCTATCATGTCCACCTAAGCCCATATATTCCCACAACGGAGCATTTTTGAATTTTTGCTCCATGTCCGGGTCGTCAATTGCTCCATAGAAGCGTTCATCATGTTTGAGCTTGGCAATGAAAGATTTGAGTTTGTCCATGGCTCCTTTTCCGTAGGCCTGAATTTCAAACTCCATGATTGTTTCTTGGATTTCGTCATATATCATATTGCCATCGTCATCTACGCTTTCTTCGCTGATGTCGTATTGATATGGCTGGTCGTCTTTTAAGCGAACGGTGCAATATTGGTTTGCGGCTTGCGGACCTTGTGACGGCCATAGGATTGTTTCCCATCCGGTGGCAAGTTTAACCGCCGCCCGAATAAGCTCTTTTGCTTCCTCTGTCGTTACTGTTTTAACCATTGGCAATGTCCTTATATTTGATTGCATAATAACTGCGGAAGTTTGAATTTTTGGCGGTTTTGGGATTTCTCTTTACAATAAACTCTTTGCCGTCAATAACAACGTATGTTTGCTTGTTTTGCACGTTTGCGTTGTTTTGATCCATAATAAAAAATTCATCATAGTCTTTGGCAAACATAATGCTGTATGCTTCATCTACCAAGTTTCCCTCGGTTAAGATTTCAAGGATTTCTTCTTCCACATCGAGCAAAATGGCTTCATCAATGGTGCGTTCGTTTTCCTTTGTCATAACCCATTCGCCACGGATATATTGTCCGACCATTTCATAGGCGGTGAAGCTTTCCGGACAAGCAAATTCTGCTAACGTCTGGCTAAAATCAAAAGGAAGTATTGACATGGCTATTTTAACCCCTCAATAATGCCATCATAATCTTGCATAGTCAAAAATGAGTGTGGCTCTCCGCTTTCCTCATACCCTTGAAAAATTCTGTTGATATTTTCGGTTATGACGTGCAAATCAATGTCATCCTTAGCTTCTTCTCTGGCAAATTCTAAAAGGCGAATAAACAACGGCACATCCAAATGCACGCCGTCTATGCCTTTCATGGAGTTTTTAACCCGAATTGTTTTTGAGAAATCACGCATATTCATCTCCTATCATTGTTTTTCTCAAGTTTACCCCACAAAAAATACAAAGTCAAAAGGACTATTTTTTCTTTTTGCGGACAACGTAGGTTGCTGCGTTGGCCATTGCTCCGGTATCTACAAGCGGATTATTGCTCTTTTTGCCCTCAACCTTGAACAATTTACCGCTTTTTTTGTTGTGCATCCATCCACCTTTGACGGTTATGGGTGCGTTTGCCGGTGTTTTTAGGTCAACAATCGCTTTTTTTATCTCGGTTGCTCCAATCTGTCCGGCATTTTCTAACGCTTCCACAGCGTCCATTTTTCCGCTCACAACCTCATTATAAAGGTCAGGAGCGATTTTATTCCATCGCTCCTTGGCTTTTTTTCCTGATGGTGTCATGAAATCACGGGCAGGAGAATTATATGTTCCATAATTATTCCAGAGTGCCACGTCTATGATGCTTGCTCCGTTGTCATAGTGTGGTGTGTTGAGTTCTTTTTGTCCGGATGGAAATCCGGCGGCTGCTTCTATCTCGGTAAGTTTTACCGCTTTGGCCATGACCTTATCAAGCCAATCGGGATTGTTTTCTTTGTTTATTTTTGCCGACATAGAAACATTTGACATTTTATCCTCGGCAACAGTAATTTTCGCCACTTAAAACCACATAGCCGGCCGGCATTACCATGTTCATCAATGATAAAAACTCCAAGCCGTAGCTCGTGCGTGCGTAGTCGGCTTGCATCGGGTCGTCAGATGAAACCATCGCACTGTGGCTATATGAATTTGACAGGCTGGCATTGCTTGCACTTTGCGAGCTAACCAAGCCCGGATTGATAGAATTCTTTTTGTTGGTTTTTAGTGCCTTGGCAATGTTATATTCCAAAGCAAGGCGGTGAGCAGTCCACAAGAACAGAGCTTCATCACGCACATCGCCCCAAGATGTATCGCTCAGGATTTTGTCGCCCAGATTTCCCTTAAATTCAACAGTTGCCTGCGGAATGTCGGAAAACTCGGGATATACGGCAATAAATTGTGCATAATCAAAACTCATGTTCTTGCTTCCTACTTTTGGTTAATTAATCCAATGTAATTGAACCGGCGGCTTCTTTCTTGGTTACTTCCGCAGATACAGAGCGACCGTCTTCATGCTTTTCAACCGGATTTGTTAATTCGGCCGGCGCATTATCCGGGGTAACGGAGATTTCTCTGCTCGCTTCCTCTTGTGCATCTGCTTGGTAATTACACCGCAAAAGCCCTTTATCAAGCCATATTTTAATCATGTCGTTTTTCTGCAATGCTTGAAAAACAGTTTTATCCACAGATTTTAATTCTTTCGGATAAATCATAATTTTATGAGCACCCTCGTTTAAGAGCATCGGGTTTGTGGTTGTGTTGGTCAAAACCACAGTGCCGGTTGCTGCGACAATGTTCTTTGCGGTTTGGTTTGCGGGAGCCGCTTTTGGTGCGGCGGCTCCGTTATTTTGTTTTTTTTGAAAAGCCATATTGGTATCTCCCCATTGAATTAATTTATTAGATGCCATCTACATATAATGTAGACAACGGCTGACGGATTACATAAGAACCATGCTTCTGTTCCGAATAGAACTCTGCGCCCAGCGGAACCGGAACTGGTGCCTGCAAGGTGTAGCCCATCGGGAACGGCAAAGCCTGATTGCGTTTGCTTCTGTCCTGCAAAATCATGCGCCCTTTGTCGCCGGAAACGTTTGCGTTCTTCAGGTAACGGATAGGAATGATTTCGAGTTCTTTTCCGCGCTGATTTGTGTAGATGTTGTATTTCTTCACATAATCCAAAGCAGATTGGAACACAGCGGCAGAAGCTCCCAAGGTGTACGGAGTGGTCGCCAAGAGGTTGAACTGCTCTAACGGCAAGAATACCGTGTTGGGCAGGAACACGCCTCTGGAGTTGGTCCATACAGCCGCCAAGCCGTCATTGATATCTTTTACCATTTCGGCAGCGGTTTTTTTACTCCAAACAGTATCACCGGCAGCACCGCTTACTGCAGTTGATGTGGTTACGCCGGGGAAGTTCATAAAGCCTTTGAAACCAACGGCATCGTCACCGAAGAATACGGTGCGTTCAACCAAGTTATCGCAAGCAAAACGCATACATTCGCCCAAATCCTGAGCCAAGTTTCCGTTAAAGCCCATCTGATACTGGCGAGCGTCTTCGTTGTCGATTTTTGCTCCGACATTAGAAGCACACAACGGAACAGTGGACGAACCGGCCGTCTGGCTTACCATCGGGATGTTGTTGTTTTCAGCCTGGCCTCTGAATGCGGCGGCACCCTGGCGGTCACGGCTGATGAATGCATACTGAGTTGCACCGGCGTTAATATCAGAAAGCACCTGATCTTCTTTTACGACTTTATACCAGTCATGCTCCGGATATTCGACATCATAAAACGCAGAATCAACAGCGGTATAGATGCTGAATGCGATTTCCTGCATATTTACGTTTGCTTGTCCGCCGTATGTGAAAGAACCTTTAGACATGTTTTATTCTCCCCTACGCTACGATTTCGATTAAAGCCAAATCACCGGCAGAACCTGAGTTGCGGATTTTCAGCTTGGTTAATTCAAAGTTTTTGCTTGCTTCGGTCGTTACAGTCAAATGACCTTTACCACCGGCAGCGGCATCATCGGTATAAGCGATATAAACTTTTGAAGCCGGAGTAAATGCGGCCGGCATTTTATACCAGAAACGACCGCCTACTCTGTCGTATCTCAAGACAGTGGCCTGACGTTTTGCCGGAACATAGTTTTTGCCGGATGCATCGGTGCATCCTGCTTGCGTTCTGATTACAAAGCCATAGATTGCGGCGTCAGCAGCTGCCGGCAATTTAGCTTCCAAATCGTTAATGCCGGAAATTTTGGCGGATGCGATAGCACTTGCGACAACACCCAAGCCGACATCAATGCCGTTTGCTTCGCCAACGGAGATGGCATCGCAAAGATTAATGTCGCTGGCTGCATAAAGTCCGCCATGGACACCTGCTGCCGGTTGGTCGAATACTGCGTTCTGGATTGCTCCAAAAGCGGTACCCATATAAACACCTCTAGACATGTTTGTTTCTCCTACTTGTTATTTGTGTTTCCAAGAAAACATACGGTCTTTTGCAGACATCCCGTTGTTTCCGGTTTTTGAGTTCACAACTTTGGCACCATTAACGTTGCCGGGGTTGTTGCTCAATGCTTTTTTGTTTTGCACTTTCTTTTTTGCTTCAGCGGCAATGGTCATGAAAGATGCAATTTTAGAATTGTCATCCCATTCTTTGATGTCCAATCCACGCTTGTTCATTACGTGGGTAGCCAAGAACATGGCACGCTCAGAGCGTTTCATGCCTTTCAAAGAGTTTTT
>CDZD01052644.1_pt1 | contig 12361 bp, 6 predicted proteins | sample 554771 | NCBI WGS metagenome assembly CDZD01 (sample SAMEA3182069, study PRJEB8094) | gut metagenome | biome: human; feature: gut; material: Stool; isolation source: human stools | place: Canada | collected 2011-11-08
GCTTCTTGGAGATTATAAGCGCTGTCTCGATCCCGGACAGTGCTTCTTGGAGATTATAAGCGCTGTCTCGATCCCGGACAGTGCTTCTTGGAGATTATAAGCGCTGTCTCGATCCCGGGCAGTGCTTCTTGGAGATTATAAGCGCTGTCTCGATCCCGGACAGTGCTTCTTGGAGATTATAAGCGCTGTCTCGATCCCGGACAGTGCTTCTTGGAGATTATAAGCGCTGTCTCGATCCCGGACAGTGCTTCTTGGAGATTATAAGCGCTGTCTCGATCCCGGGCAGTGCTTCTTGGAGATTATAAGCGCTGTCTCGATCCCGGACAGTGCTTCTTGAAGATTATAAGCGCTATTTGATATCCCGGACAGCGCTTCTTGAAGATTATAAGCGCTATTTGGGATTTTTTCTTTTGTGGATCTCTTATATACTTTCTATCTTTACGACCCGAAAAACAGTTGGAGAATGAAGAACAGACAATTTGTTAACAATAATACCGCGATACTATTCCTTTTCGTTATAGGTAGCTTCCTATTCATAGAGTTGAATTTTCGGTATTGGTATCGGTTCCTGGAGCAATACATGATGTTTCAGACTACCGGCGGCTATTTCCAAGACCGGTTGGCCGAACCGGGTGGATTGAATGAATATGTAACCGAGTTCTTATCGCTCGCGTTTATCCATCCTTGCGGGGCTTCGGTGGTGATCGCTTTATTAGTAGGACTGATCTCCGGTTGTTTTTTCCTTTACTTACAAGCTTGTGGGGTGCGTGCCTCTATGTTGGCGGCTATTCTTCCCTCTTTTTTAATTTGGATCTATCCGCAGGAGTCAATCGCCTTGCTCGTGATGCTCGCTTTCGTGCAGGTTCTCGCGTATTTGTATACTTCGATCAAGATTGATTGGCTTCGTTATCTCTTTGGCTTCTTGTTTGTAGGGGGCTCTTATTTTTTCGCGGCACCTGCTAATGTATTGTTGGCTTTATTGATCGCGATCTATGAGTGTTGCGCCAAGGAGGATAAGACTCGTTTGGGGGTGGCTATGATCGCTATCGCTTGGGGAGGTTTGCTACCGTTGATCGCCATGCGTACGGTTTATATTCTTCCGATGCGGGAAGCGTTCTTCAGCAAACATCTATGCCATCCCGAATATCCGATACCTAATTCTTTAGGATATATCGGGCTTTCATATCCTTTGATCGTTTTAATTCTTTATTATGTAAGGAACCGGGTTTTTATCCGTAGGGAATCTTGGAAGCGAATCGTTTCTTACGCTTTCCTCCTAATAGCGATGACTTATGGGATTCTCTATAAGAAAAACCCGATGGAGCAGGCCTATCGGTACGATTACTATGTACGGCAGGGAGAATGGCAAGAGATAGTCTCACATGCTCGTGCGCATTCGGTCCGGGATATGGATGCCCTTATTTATTTGAATCTGGCTTTATCACATACGGGACGATTTTCTGGCGATTTGATGCGTTTCCCTCAGATCGGGGTGGAGGGCTTTATCCCGCACGATCCGAAAAGCCGGATGGGATTGATCGAGGCGAGCGAGGTAGCTTGGCAAGTAGGGCAGGTAAACGCAGCGCAACGTTTCGCCTTTGTGGGTGTATTAAGCTCGCAACGTTGCGTGCAGCCTCGTTTGATGGAGACTTATCTGGTAACCGGCGAATACCGTGCCGCCGAGAAATATATTAAGATCCTTGAATCGACTCCCCACTACAGGGATTGGGCAAAAGCGCAGCGCCCGTTGCTCGACTCCGTGGTTTGTGCCTCTACCGATTGGATAAAGGCGAAGCGGGCGGTACTTCCGGTAACGGATAATCCCTTAGACTTGACCTTGACATTTCCCAATGCGCTGGCTTTCTTGATCGACGATCATGCCGATAATCGTCCGGCTTTTGAGTATGGAATGGGATACTTGTTGGTTTATAAAGACTTGATGACATTTATGCATTATATGGAATTGATGAAAGAGCGAGGCGAGTCATTTCCCGTTCTCTATCAAGAGGCTATATGCCTGTTTTTCGCTGCTGTGCAGAAAGACCCGGATGCGTTCAAAAGCTATCCGATCAGTTCGGAGGTACAAAACCGCTTTCTGCAATTTATGAAAGTGGCTCGAAGCATGCCTCCTGCCGCCTTGAAAGCACAGTTTGGCGATACCTATTATTATTACGCTCAATTTACCCCGACTCCTAAACGACAATAATTATGATGGATAATACGAGGAAACGAAAGATCGTCCGAAACTTTGTGATCGGATATTTACTATTGCAAGTTCTGGTTATTGTACTATACTTGGGTTTTTGGGCGGTACATCCGGGTGGCTTTGTTGTTGCCGAGAACGAACGCATGTCTCCCCCGCCGATGTTCCCGGATTACCAAGGGGTTACTATACCTTATAATATAGCCCCATTGAATTTCCGTATTGACGTGCCCGCTGAAAAATGCTATGCGAAGATCGAGGGTAGCGAGCAGGGGGTGTTTGAGTATTACGGAACGAATACGATCTGTTTTAAGTCCAAGGATTGGGAACAGCTTACCCGTGCGAATAAAGGTAAAGCCTTTTTTGTTACGATCGCCACGAAGATAGGTGATGAGTGGACTAAATGGGCACCATTTTCTGTCTATATCAGTGATCAAGCGATCGACTCTCATTTAGTATACCGTTTGATAGAGCCGGGATACGAGAAATGGCATATTGTGGGTATTTATCAGCGGAATTTGGAGTCGTTTGACGAACAGCCGATTATCCGTAACGATATGACCGGCTATAATTGTATGAACTGCCATTCTTTTTGTATGGGAGATCCGGGGCAGATGATGTTCCATATGCGTGCGGCGAATGGGGGAACTTATATTGTCCAAGACAAGAAGATCAGTAAATTAAATACGAAAACGAAGGAGACGATCAGTAATATGACGTATCCTTTCTGGCATCCGTCCGGACGCTATATCACCACTTCGGTAAATGATATCAAACAGTTTTTCCATTCCGTGAAAGAGAAAAAGATGGAAGTGTTCGATTTGGAGTCCGATGTGGTCGTATATGACGTGAAAAACAAAGAAATCCTTTCGAAAGCCTCATTGCTCACAAAAGATGCTTTCGAGACTTTCCCTGCGTTCTCTCCGGATGGTAAATGGCTTTATTTCTGCACGGCCCCGGTCCAGAAGATGCCGGAGAATTATGACAAGGTACGTTATAATCTCTGTCGTGTCGCATTCGATCCGGATCGTGGAGAGATCAGCCACCCGATCGATACATTGGTACGTGCGGATAGCTTGAGCTATACATTTCCCCGTATCTCTCCCGACGGACGTTTCTTGATGTATACGGAAACCGCTTATGGCCAGTTCCCGATCTGGCATCCGGACGCGGAGATCCGGATGATGGATCTGGAGAATCGGACGGCGGTGGATATGTCCGCGTTGAATAGCCCGGATACGGATAGCTATCATTCTTGGAGTAGTAATAGCGATTGGGTCGTATTTAGTAGCCGCCGGGATAACGGTTTATATACTTTACCTTATATTTGCTATATCGGGAAAGACGGTAAACCTTCGAAACCGTTCTTATTGCCTCAAGAAGATCCGGATAAGTATGACTATCAGTTGTATTCCTACAATATTCCGGAATTGACGAAAGGCGCCGTAGAGGTCAGCCCCTATGAGATCCAGCAAGTAGCCGAGAAAAATAAACCGGAGCAGGTTCGGTTTAAATGACCGGATCTATTTATATTCGCGTATAAATAAGAGATAAGATGACAAAAGATATTATAGCCGAATCTGTACAGAACGATTTACGGTATTTGCAATTGTTGGCACGGAGTTTCCCGACGATCGCGGATGCCTGTACGGAGATCATTAATCTGGAGGCGATCTTGAACCTACCGAAGGGTACGGAGCACTTCTTAAGTGATTTGCATGGCGAGGATCAAGCCTTTAGCCATGTGCTGAGAAACGCTTCCGGTGCCGTAAAGCGCAAGGTGAACGAGATTTTCAGTAATACGCTCCGGGAATCCGAGAAGAAGGAGCTTTGTTCCTTGATTTATTATCCGGAGGATAAGCTGGAACTGATCAAGAGCCAAGAGCAAGATCTGGAAGATTGGTATCAAGTTACCTTGAATCAATTGGTACGTGTTTGCCGGAACGTGTCCTCCAAATACACCCGTTCGAAAGTACGTAAGGCTTTACCCAAGGAGTTCTCCTATATTATTCAGGAGTTATTGCACGAGTCTTCCGTAGAGCCGAATAAATCCGCTTATGTGGATCAGATTATTTGTACGATCATCTCCACGGGACGTGCGGACGATTTCATTATCGCTATGTGCAACCTGATCCAACGGCTGACAATCGACCTATTGCATATCATCGGCGATATTTACGATCGGGGTCCGGGCGCTCATTTGATCATGGATATCCTTTGCGATTACCATAATTTCGATGTTCAATGGGGTAATCATGATATCTTATGGATGGGAGCCGCTTCCGGTAATTTGGTAAGTATCGCCAACGTGATTCGTATGTGTTTACGCTTTGGTAATATGGCTACCTTAGAAGATGGATATGGCATCAATCTTTTGCCGTTGGCCACTTTCGCGATGGAGGCGTACGGGGATGATCCATGTGCGTTATTCATGCCGAAAACAAAGTTCGCCGATAATGCAATGGATGAGAAGACCACCCGTTTGATCGCCCAGATGCACAAGGCGATCACCATCATCCAGTTCAAGCTGGAGGGTGAGATCATCCGCCGTCGTCCGGAGTTTGAGATGGATGACCGGATGTTGTTGCACCATATCGATCTGAAGCGGGGAGTGGTTCATATCGATGGAAAGGATTATACGCTTAAAGATACTAACTGGCCTACTTTAGACCCGAAAGATCCGTATCGTCTTTCTATTGAGGAGGAGGATTTGATCCGAAAGATCTTGCATTCTTTTGAGAGCAGCGAGAAGATGAAAAAGCATATGCGTTGTTTCTTCCGGCATGGGGGAATGTATCAGGTTTGTAATTCCAATTTACTGTTTCATGCCTCTATCCCGATGAATCCGGATGGGACGTTTAAGTCAGTACGTATCTTGGGGCAGGATTATAAGGGCCGTGCTTTGTTGGACCGTGTAGACCAACTGATCCGTACGGCTTATTTCAAGACCGGGGAGCAGGAAGAAGTGGAATATGCGCATGATTATATCTGGTATCTTTGGGGCGGCAAGGACTCCCCGTTATTCGATAAAAGCAAGATGGCTACTTTCGAGCGTGCCTTTATCGAAGAGGCCGAGACTCATAAGGAGGAAAAAGGCGCTTATTATACGTTACGAGAGCAAGAGGAAATTTGTGATAAGATATTGGATGAGTTTGGGGTGACCGGTATGCATCGGCATATCATCAACGGACATGTCCCTGTCCGTTCCAATCAAGGTGAGAATCCCATCAAGGCGAATGGCAAGATGTTGGTAATCGATGGCGGTTTCTCCCGTCCGTATCATTTGGAAACCGGTATCGCGGGCTATACATTAGTATACCACTCCCGTGGTTTCCAGCTTGTGCAACACGAACCCTTCGAATCCCGGGCGAAAGCGATCGAGGAAGGCTTGGATATCAAATCCACTACGATCGTGGTAGAATTAAGTTCTCATCGCCAGATGGTGAAAGATACGGATAAGGGTGCGGATCTCCAAAGCCAGATCAAGGATCTAGGGAAATTGCTTTACGCCTATCGGAATGGGTTGATAAAGGAGAAGGAGAGGATGGAGCGGTAGTTCCTGACCGATAGGGTACCGGACATACTGTAACGCTCCCCTAATGCCCATAAGCATTTGGGCACACGTTCATTCTTTCAAACGCCTAGTAGGTAAGAGCGCAATATTCAAGATCGGGGGACAAGAAGAGGCAAAGAATCTACTACATTGATCCTCGTATAAAAAAGGTCTATGGTATTGACAAATATCCAATAGAATAATAGAAGATACAAAACAAGCAACGCCCCGTCGAATAAGTTGGTGACGGGGCATTACTTTCTAAGAATGTCTTCACTTTCAACATCAATAGAATCCGAAAACCTTTGTCACCTGTTGACCGGTAGACGCAAGAGGACCTGATAGAGTAACCGTACAGCCACGTGATCCTCCTGTCTTGAAGAATATTTCACATAAATGGCTATCAGAGATATAAGATGATATACCATTACCGGAGACAGACCAATTATAGAAAGATAATACGGGATTACTTATGACAATTGTAAGCCTTGTGGGTGTATTGTATCCGGGAATCTGGTTTGTGGTCATCAACTCAATCTGCCCGGAGAAAGTATCACCTGTAAAATATCCTTCTAGCATCAGAGGGTCAGAAGCTCTATACGCTTCTTGGGAGGCTTCCACATAATTAGCGGGCTTTTCCGCATAGTTCGCAACGGCGACGAGTAACATCGCAAGTAAAATCAAATACTTCTTCATGTTCGTATTATTTTAAGATTATACAAAAAGGGCTAGACGAAACCTAAAAAGTCTCATCTAGCCCATAGAATATTTTAGAATGCGGGATAACCCGGGTTCTGTTTTAAGTTCTGGTTCGTTTGCCATGCGTCTTGAGAGATCGGGAAGATATTCATGTAGTCTTTCCCTTTCGTTTCAGATTTCAGCCAACGAGCGTTTTGGAAAGTTCCAAAGCGAATATTGTCTTGACGTGCGTGGCATTCCCAAGCCAACTCGAACTTACGTTCTAAGGCGATCTTTTCTAGATCTACGGATGCGTAATTGTGGTTAGAGTTGCCGTAAGCACGTTCGCGGACCGCATTGACCAAACGTGTAGCCTCCGCATTGTTGCCTCCTGTGCGTATCAAACACTCTGCTTTCATCAAATATACATCAGCCAGACGGAAGATATGGAAATCATTCTCCATCGCATTAGTTAAGGACTTATCGAAAGTCCATTTGTTACAACGAGCGCCGTCTTCTTGGTTCACGTCACCCCAAATCGTACCATCACGTTCCGTTCCGGGGATAACCATAACTTCCGGAGTGTGTATCAAAGGACGGTCGTGTGCCGTGATCAACACTTCCCCAGTAGCTGGGTCGATACTTGGACCTACTAAGAAAGAGCCTTCATAACGGGGATCTTCCTTGTCGAATAGCAATACATAATCCGGCTGTGCGCAAATACCGTTCCATGCGCTGAAAGTAGCTCCAAGAGGTATATTATCTTTATAGTGCAAAGTACGGTAATGTAATTGATTTTGCCATTCCGTATCGTTCGCACTAAAGCAGCAAGCCAAGATAGCTTCTCTTGATTGTTGGTTATTTACTTGGAAATTTGTTTTCCAGTTAGCCTCTAATATATAAGGAAGCCCCATCACTACATCACAAGCGTCAGCGGCCTCTTTATATCGAGGAGAGTCTACGCCCCAAGCCTCTGCGTTTAGGTACAACTTTGCCAATAAGGTATAAGCGGCACCTTTCGTAAATTTTCCATAACTAGCGTCAGAAACATCTTCACGAAGCAAGTCCTTGATCTCGTTTACCTCTTTAACCAACCAATCATAAACTTCCTTCCTTGTTTTGCAAGTTGGCAGTTCTGTGTCATTGTAATCTATGCTCAATGGAACATTTCCCCAATTATCCATCAGGTAATAAATCCAGAACGCACGTACACCGCGGATTTCCGCTAACGCTCTAGCTTTTGCGGATTCTTCCAATGCGGAAGTACTAATTGTCTCGTAAATTAAGTTACAAGCAGAGATCGCTTCCGTAGATCTTGACCATGCGTTTTTCACGGCTGAGGTATTCGCAGTCCATGCGTGCATGTGTAACTCACGATACTGACCACCATCATACCAGTCACCACCTTTACGGGTAGGTACGACCGCCATATCTCCTGAGCATTCCGATAAAGCAATACATGCGTCAGAGAAATATCTTTTAAATGTATTGTATGCAGGGCCAATGATCGAATTGATTTCACCATCGGTTTTACCGAAGTTTTCTGCTGGAATCTTATCATACACCGTTTCATCCAAATCCGTACAGGAGGGCATGGAAAACATTAGTGCAGCACCAGTAAATAATGATATAATTGATTTTTTATTCATAATTAATAACGATTTAATTTAGAAAGTTAAATTAACACCCAATGTGAAGGTACGTGCCTTCGGGAAGAATTGACGAGGCTCAATACCCGGAGACAAACCAGCGTCCGTATCGGAAGATTCACCACGGAACAATTCAACCTCTGGGTCTAAACCTTTGTATCCAGTAATTACGAATAAGTTCTGAGCGGCGAAATAAAGACGAGCTTTATCCAACCAATTAATCTTCTTCGTATCGAAGGTGTAACCTAAGGCCAAGTTATCCAAACGGATGAACGAACCATTCTCCAAATAATAAGAACATACGCGAGAAGATTCTTTCATCGTATAAGTCAATTCATCATCTAATGCGTTTGTACCGATCAAGTACGTATTATTCGCATAAGCCGCACGCGGGTTGTTCAATACCTTGTTGCCGATCGTTCCACGGAAGAAGAAGCTGAAATCCCAGTTCTTCCAAGTGAAATTATTTTGCCATCCAAATGTCAAGTCCGGTTGTGCGTCTCCTACGTATGTGCGGTCATCGTCCGAGATCTCACCATCACCGTTCAAATCCGTAATGATATATTTTCCGTCCTTGATACCCGTACATTCCAGCATGAAGAATTGTCCTACGGGACGGCCTTCCTCTACTACGTGAGAAGTTACGCCGGAAGCACCACGGATCCATGGATCGCCTGTATAAATACGGTCTGTCGTATAAAGATCGCTTGACAACTTCGTGATTTCATTTTTATTGTGGGACAAGTTCAATGACATATTCCAGTTGAATGTCTTGTTACGGATCACGTCTAAGTTTAACAAAACCTCGATACCTGTATTTTTCATATCACCTACATTGGCTTGCATACGGTCGTAAACATACGGAGGAGTCGGAACCTTGTAAGTATAAAGCATGTCTGATGTACGTTTGTCATACCATTCGATTGTACCACCTAAACGGCCATTGAACAAAGAGAAATCTAAACCGATGTTTAACATAGCCGTAGACTCCCATTTCAAATCCGGGTTGGCATTCTGGGAAATCTTATAAGATGTAGCCCAATTACCATTGTCATAATAGATACCGGACATGCCATAAAGCTCCATGCTCTTATACGGCTGTAAACCATCTTGGTTACCGGTAACACCGTAGCCCGCACGTAACTTCAAGTCATTGATCCAGTTCACGTCTTGCATGAATGCCTCTTGTGAGATACCCCAAGCTGCGGAAACAGAGGGGAACGTACCCCATTTATGATTCGCACCAAACTTAGAGGAACCATCTCGACGGACGGTAGCCGTAATCATATAACGCTCGTCATAGGTATAGTGAGCGCGGGCGAACATAGAGATCAATTTGTAGTAGTTCTTGCCTGATTCAACGTCGCCTGTCTTTAATCCGGCTCCGGATTGCAAAGCGTTATACGACAAATCGTTGATCAAGAAGTTGCGGTTCTGGGCGAAGAAATAAGAATATGTGTTATCCTCCCAAGAGTAACCGAGAATCGCATTCAACTTATGTTTCTCGTCCGCACCAAAAGACTTATTGTAGTCCAAGGTCCACTCCATCAAGTTACGATCCCATGCCCGATTACGTTTTTGCGCAAAGCCATTATTACCCTGTCCGACCGTCGTACGAGAGTCGTCATAGCGGCTATATTCATTAGAAAAACGGCTCTTATATAAATTCGCCTTGATGTTCAATCCGTTGATGATCTCGAATTGGATATCACCGGCACCATAAAAATAAACGTTGCTGTTTTTTCGCTCGTTCAAATTTTGGTTTTGAACAGGATTACCTTGGTCATACTCCGCATTAACTTTCGTGAAGTAAGAACCATCAGCGTTATAAACTGGGTAAACAGGCAACATGCTGTATGCCAACACGAAATTGTCTCCATTCGGAACATGTGAGTCTGTCAAGGTAGCAGATCCGGTCAAACCAATACGCAAACGGTCATTGATCGCACGCTGTTGGAACTGGAAGCGGAAGCTATGGCGTTGCATATCGTTATCACGCATGATACCATTTCGATCCAAATAGGTATAAGACGCACGATAGTTGTTCTTAGAACCACCACCGGACAAAGAGATTGAATGGTTCTGAGAAACTCCGGTACGAGTCAGTTCATCAAACCAATCTGTGTCGGCACCATATTGGTCGTATACGCTATAATCTAGGCCTTTGCTGTTTGCGTAACCTCTCCACTCGTCCGCATTCATTAAATCGGGCTTGTTGGCCATCTGATCAAAGGCAACATAACCATCATAGCTGATTTGTGTCTTGGAGCCAGAACCTCTCTTGGTGGTAATCAATACTACACCACCAGCGGCACGAGAACCGTAGATAGCGGCGGAGGAGGCATCTTTCAAGACGGAGATAGATTCGATATCGGAAGGAGCTACCGTTGACATATCACCACCGGGAATACCATCGATAACGATTAACGGACCTTGGTCGTTCTGCAACGTGGATGTACCACGCAAACGCATCGTAGATCCACGCGTCACATCACCGGAGCCGGAAGTGATCGTCAAACCAGCTACCTTGCCTTGCAACAAGTCGGAAGCATCGCGTGTGATACCTTTGTTAAAACTTTCTTCAGATACGTTCGCCACGGATCCCGTGATCTCCCTACGAGTCTGCGTACCGTAACCGATCGCCACGACCTCTCCCAAGTTTACGACGGATGGAGATAACTTAATCTCTACCGTGCTACGTCCTTTAACACTCTCTTCGATCGTGTTATAACCAATAAAGGATGCTTGAAGAACAGCCTTTTTTAAATCATTTACGGTAAGGCTGTAGTTACCGTCCATGTCAGTGATAGTACCATTGGTAGTTCCCTTTTCTACGATGTTCGCACCGATGATGGGTTCACCAAGTTCATCTAGAACTTTTCCTTTAACAGCGCCAGATTGGGCAAATGCCGCTGTCATGCAAAAAGACATCAACACTGAAAGTATCACTACCTTACAGCGTCTGAAAGAATCAAATGTTTTCTTTCGTTGCATAATTACTTAATTTTTAGGTTAACAATCATTGAATTCACAAACACAATTGAGAATTTTCGAGGCAAATATAATAACTTTTTTTAAATTAAACCATGATAGTGTAAAAAAACATTACATAAAACCATCCATACTTTGTTTTGATGATTGATTTATTTCACTCTATTGTGTAATACTCATATGGTACCTGATATACCTAGATGCTACCATGCTTGATTTTTTATTACGGAAAAATATTGAATATGTTTGATATTAACAGTGTATACGTAGCATGATTCTAAACCATGGTACTAGATGAACCATAGTACTAGATGAACAAGGTGAGCCCATCATCGGTGCGAACATTGTAGAAAAGGGTACTACCAATGGTACGATTACCGATATTGACGGTAATTACACTCTAACGCTTAACGACTTGAAAAAAGCCGTTCTTCAATTTTCTTTTATTGGTTATAACACTTTGGAAGAAGGTGTTAAAGGACGTAACAAAGTGGACGTTAAATTAGCTCCATCCGTAGTAAATTTGGGTGAGGTTGTTGCGATCGGTTATGGTACGCAGACTCGTAAGGAGATTACCGGATCTGTAGCCAATGTCTCCGAGGAAAACTTCAACAAGGGTGTTAATCGTGATGCTTCAGATTTGCTACAAGGTAAAGTGGCTGGTTTGCAGATTACTTCTGGCTCTGGTGATGTGACTCGTAGCTCTCAGATTCGTTTGCGTGGTACTTCTACCTTGCAAAACGATCAAGGTCCTATGATCGTTATCGATGGTGTTCCCGGTGGTGATATGTCTACGGTTTCTCCTTCAGATATCGAGTCTATTTCCGTATTGAAGGATGCCTCTTCTGCTGCTATCTATGGTTCTCGTGCCGCAGGTGGTGTTATCTTGATTACGACCAAGAGAGGTTCGGGAGCTAAGACTCAGATTAATTATGATGGTTATGTGACAATGGATAAGGTTGCTAACAAACCGGATATGCTGAATGCTTCCGAATGGCGTGATGTGAACAAACAATTGGGTAGTGACATCTCGCAATATGACAAATATAACGCTGATACTGATTGGTTCGGTGCTTTATTACGCACGGGTATTTCTCAGAATCATGCCTTGTCATTGTCTGGAGGTTCTTCCAAAAGTAACTATCGTGCGTCTTATACTTACTTAGACCGTAAGGGTATCGCTCGCGATAACTGGATGAAGCGTCACAGTTTCCGCTTCCAATTCCAGCAACGAGCTATCAATGATCGTTTGCGTATTGGTTTGACGGGAGCTGCTACCTTGACAGA
>CDZD01022633.1_pt1 | contig 12301 bp, 14 predicted proteins | sample 554771 | NCBI WGS metagenome assembly CDZD01 (sample SAMEA3182069, study PRJEB8094) | gut metagenome | biome: human; feature: gut; material: Stool; isolation source: human stools | place: Canada | collected 2011-11-08
TCGATCTGCAGCTTTTTGGCCTGCTCATAGATCTCCGACACGCGCAAAGAGCCGGAGGTAACCTGCTCGAAGAACTTGCGGCGGGCATACTGCTCATACTCCCGCCCCTCCTGCTGGAAGCGGCGCAGATAGGCCTTCTGCTCGCGTTCCTCGTCGATCTTCCGGCTGACATCCTCCAGCGTTTTCAGCAGGGAGCTTTTCGTCACGGGCTTCAGCAGATACTGCTCCACGCCGATCTCAATGGCCTCCTGTGCGAATTCAAAGTCGTTGTGGCCGCTGATGAGAATGATTTTTGTCTCCGGCAGCTCCGCGCAGACGAGTTTGCTGAGCGCCAGCCCGTCCATAAACGGCATTTTGATGTCCGTGATCAGGATGTCCGGGCGCAGCTTGCGGATCTGCGGCAGCGCCAGCTCGCCGTCCGGCGCGTCGCCGCAGAATTCAAAGCCGTACCGCGCCCAGTCGATGCACTCGCGCAGCCCTTCCCGCACGACGCATTCATCCTCCACCAGAAAAACCTTCAGCATTTGATCACCTCTCTCCCATTGTATCATTCTTTTCCGGCCTTTGGAAGTAGTTTTTCACACCTTCGGCGGTTTCCCGGAAACAGTGTTGCGCTCCGGCGGCTGCTGTGATACACTGAAAGCGGCCCTTGGTGGGGCCGCTTTTTAAGGGATTGGTTAGAGATATCTAATTTAGGTTTGGGAGGATACGCGATGTTTTGGGATCGGGTGGCTTGGGTGTATGATGTGTTTGCGAACGGGATCAACCGGCGGGCGAACCGGGCGATGTGCGCGGCGGTGGCAGCGCACATCAGGCCGGAGGACGAGGTGCTGGAATGTGCCTGCGGCACGGGGCTGCTGACCGGCGTGATCGCGGCGCGGTGCAGGGCGCTGACGGCGACGGATTTTTCTGAGAAGATGCTCGCGCAGGCAGAACGAAAGTATGCAAACTGCCGCAACGTGCGGTTCGCGCAGGCGGATATCACGAAGCTCGACTACCCGGACGGGCGCTTTGACGCGGTCGTGGCCGCGAACGTCATCCACCTGCTGGACGAGCCGCTGCGGGCGCTGCGGGAGCTGGACCGGGTCTGCCGCCCGGGCGGACGGCTCATCATCCCCACGTACATGAACCGGACGGACAAGGGAACGACCAACCGCGTCTCGGGCGCCATCGGCAGGGCCGGAGCGGATTTCAAGCGGGAATTCACGCTCGAGAGCTATCAGGCGTTCTTCGCGGCGGCGGGATACACGGACGCGCGCTATACGCTCTGCGAAGGGCGCATCCCCTGCGCGGTGGCGGTCCTGCAAAAGCGGGAGGAGGCGACGGCATGAAGGTCACGACACTGGATGAGGCCTCGATCCGGGACATCGGGCAGGCCTTCGGTTACTATGATTACGGAGAAGAGCACGGGCTGATCGACGCCTTCCCGAGCCGGGACGCCGCGGCGGCCTTCATCTGCGGCTATGTGCGCATGGCGCTGCAGGGCGGGATGCTGCACACGACGAGCCCGCGCGGCGAGGGCTACCTTGCCTATAAGCTCCCGGGGCAGAAGCTCTCGCTGCGGGCGATGCTCCCGCTGGCAAAGGGATTTCTCGGTGCCATGGCTCTTCCTTCGCTCGTCCGCTTCACGCGGATCATGTCGCAGGGCGGCCAGGGGCTGGACAAGCGGCTGGACCGGGAAAAGAAGCCATACATCTTCGTCGGTCTGGTCTGCGTGCGGCAGGCGTATCAGGGGCAGGGCTATATGCGCAAGGTCATGGAGATGGCCTTCGCCGAGGGCGACCGGCTGGGCATTCCGGTGATTCTGGAGACCGACGCCCGGTCCAAATGCGACAAATACCTGCATCTTGGCATGAAGCTTGCCGGTACGCGCCGGTTCGGCACGCACGGTCTGCTCTACGACCTCATCCGATACCCCGAAACAAAATAAAAACCGATTCTCGCCCGCACCGGCGTTGCACGACGCCGGGCAGGCGGGATTTTTTTGCGTCTTTCCGGCCATCGGCGGCAGCTGCATGCTGCGGCATGTATAGAAAACGGCGGGCGGTGCCATAAAAGGCTTGGAGGGATCGCTATGAAACTTGCTTTTTTTGATGCAAAACCCTATGACCGCCCCGGCTTTGACGCCCACGCCGCCGGGACCGGGCTGGAGATCCGGTACTTTGAGACGAAGCTGGGCGAGGACACCGTGCAGCTCGCGCGCGGCTTTGACGGCGTGTGCGTGTTCGTCAACGACACGGTAAATGCGAAGGTCGCAGACGAGCTGTACCGGCTCGGCGTCCGGGTCATCGCGCTGCGGTGCGCGGGCTTCAACAATGTGGATACGCACGCATGCCGCGGCAGGCTCCGCATCTTCCGCGTCCCGGCCTACTCGCCCTACGCGGTGGCGGAGCACGCGATGGCGCTGCTGCTGACCGTGAACCGGCACACGCATAAGGCCTATATCCGCACGCGCGACTTCAATTTCAGCCTGTCCGGCCTCACGGGCTTCGACCTGCACGGCAAGACCGCCGGAGTGGTCGGCACGGGCAAGATCGGCCGCGTGTTCGCGGAGATCTGCCGGGGCTTCGGGATGCGGGTACTTGCGTATGACAAGTTCCCGGACCCGGGCAGCGGTCTTTGCTATGCGGCGCTGCCGGAGCTTTTTCATCAGGCGGACGTCATCTCGCTGCACTGCCCGCTCACGGATGAGACGCAGCACATGATCGACGCGGCGGCCATCGCCGGCATGAAGCCCGGCGTCGTGATCGTCAACACGTCCCGCGGCGCGCTGGTGGACACGGAGGCGCTCATCGAGGGGCTTCGCAGCCGGAAGATCGGCGCAGCGTGTCTGGATATGTACGAGGAGGAGGCCGAGCTTTTCTATGAGGACCGTTCGGAGGCCATCATCGAGGACGACACGCTCGTGCGGCTGATCGCCATGCCGAACGTCATCGTCAGCTCGCATCAGGCGTTTCTGACGAAGGAAGCGCTCAACAACATCGCCGCCGTGACCGTCGACAATCTTCTGAAATTTGGGCGCGGTGAGCCGTCCCCGGACACCGAGGTCTGCGCCCCAAAAGAACAGGATCAGCGGCGCTCCTGAGCGCCGCTGGTCGGTTTTCCGGGTCGTTTTCCCGCCGGAAATATCAGGCTTTTTCAAATTCCTTTACCACGTCCTCAAGCAGCTTGCGGATGGGCAGGTGCTGGGGACAGACCTTTTCGCATTTGCCGCATTTGAGACAGTCGGACGCTCTGCGGCCGGGCGCGGTATGGACGACGCTGTAGTAATCGTCCGCGTTCCAGTCGTGATAGAGCTGCTTGGTGTTCATAATGGCGAACAGGTCGGGGATGGAGATGTGCTGCGGACAGCCGTCGGTGCAGTAGCGGCAGGAGGTGCAGGGGATGAGGTGCTTGCTGTGGAAGATCTCCTGCACGCGTTCGACTGCGGCCATTTCCGCTTCGTTCAGCGGCCGGAAGTCCCGCATGAAGGAAATGTTGTCCTGCATCTGCTCCATGTTGCTCATGCCGGAGAGCACCATCAGCATGCCGGGGAAGCCCGCGGCAAAGCGCAGGGCGTAGCTTGCCGGGCTGCCGCCGTGCAGCGCGTCCAATACGGCCTTCGCGTCCTCGGGCAGCCGGACAAGATTGCCGCCCTTGACCGGCTCCATGACGATGACGGGCTTGTCATATTTCCGGCAGACCTCATAGCAGGCGCGGCTCTGGGCAGCGGGATCGTCGTAGTCCGCGTAGTTGAACTGGATCTGGACGGCTTCGATCTGCGGATAGTCCGTCAGGATCTGCTCGAGCACCTCCGGGCGGTCATGGAACGAGATGCCCACATGGCGGATCTTGCCCTCGGCCTTGAGGGCAAGGGCCGTCTCATAAGGATAACGGCACGATCATCCGCAACGGCGTCGTCTACCGGACGCAGCCATCCACCGAGGAAACGTGCGTTCTGTACCGCGACGGCACGATGAAGACCTTTACGCCAAGCGAATTTGACGCGTAGCAGGCAATCCAGGATGGTGCGTGGCAGTCGTGGGTCTTCGGGCCGAGCCTCTTGGACGAAGCCGGCAAGGCGAAGACAGACTTCATCACCTGGAACTACATCCGCGAAAGCCATCCGCGCACGGCCATCGGCTATTACGAGCCGGGACATTATTGCCTGCTGGTGGTGGACGAACGGCAGAAGGACTATTCGCGCGGAATGTTCCTGACGGAACTGTCGAAGCTCTTTGAAAGTCTTGGCTGCAAGGCGGCGTATAATCTGGACGGCGGGCACTGCTCGTTCATGGTCAAGGACGGCGTGGTCGTCAGCCATCCGTACAAGCCGACGAAGGACGTCAGCGACGGCATTCTGATCTGCGAAGGAAAGGTGGGAGCATGATGTCATTTTAGAGACTCTTTCGGTGCCTGCTCCGGCACGTGACGCTGATCCTGGCGCTGACGTTTCTGGTATTTCACGTCCTCGACTGGTATAATCCGCTGATGGCGTTCTCGACGAACCCCATGTCGTCGACACTTCTTCTGGTCTTCAGCATCAGTGCCGTGCTTCTGGCCTTGACAGAGACGGTCGAAGCGTATCGAAACCGAATCAAGCATAATATGTAAGCAAACCGGGCAGAACGCACGGCCACGTTCTGCCCGTCTTTTATGCCGCGTATGTCCGCACGCGTTTTGTGAGCAGCCGCACGGCGCTGCACCTGCGAAGACCATACGCAAGTGCGGCGCCGATGCCGAGACCAAAGCATAAAAACAGCAAATGAAACGGCCCGTAGGCCGACGGCGGGGTCATCGGCCACGCCGTCGTAGAGACCCATTGTTCCAGCATAAACCCCCCCTTACCGCGCATTCAGAAAGAGACATTCCATACCCGGGTCTGTGCTTCAAATATGTCCGGCTGCACGGCTTCCGCCGGGATGCGCTCCAGCTCCTGCCGCAGAAGCGACGAACAGGCAGCGAAAATAAACCGGCAGTCCGTTTCCATGCTGTGTTCCGCGTTCGCGTAGGCTTTCATGTAAACTTGCCTCGTCAAAGCAGGCAGCACTTGCGGCAGGCTCTGTGCGCAGAAACGCCGCGAACACCGGATGCAGCGCCTTCTCGTACCGGACGTGCCCCAGAAGCGTGCCCGGCCAGAAGGAATTGTGCGGTCAGGTAAACGCATCCGCCGCGTAGTGCAGCATCGTGCCGAGCTTAAAAAAATCCCACGCGCTCGATGCTTCGTGCAGCGCAAAATGCTTCCGGCAGCGCGTCAGGAACGTGAATGAGTCTTCCGCATTGTGCCCGCGGAACTTGCGGTGATGGACGATGCCGCGCAGATAGCTGAACTGGTTGTAGTCCGGCTCGATGCAGCCGATCAAAAACGCGATGCAGTGCCGCCGAAGCTGCGGGCTGTTCTCCCGTGACAGGAGATGCAGCCCCAGCGCTAAGTGATCCTCGCTTCTCATTGTGCGCTTGCACCCTCCGGCTTCGTGCGGTTCGGTCGGTCGCGGACGATCAGGAACGCAAACACGGCGAAAAGATTGAAGAACAGGCCAAGGATTGGCCAGAGGGATTTGTTCATGCCCTCGCAGACCGCGCTTTTGTACAGCCACGCCATCACCAGCAGCCAGTACACCGCGCCGAGCGCCAGCCACAAAACGATGAGGCCACCGAACAGAACGAAGTGTCCCGAGCGGCGTAATATTTTTCCCCCAATCGCCGTGTTCCCGGTCGCCATCGTGTTCTGATTTCGCTTCGCCGGATTGCAGCCGTTCGGCCTTTGCAGTCTGCTCCCACGCGTGTGCGTCGCGGATCTGCTGCGACAGGCTCAGCGACACCGCGATCGCACTGACCAGCGCCGGCACCACAGCGAGAATGACGACCGTGACAAACGCCTTCTTGTAATTCCAACGCATGATTTTTTCTTTCATAGTCTTACCTCCAGACAAAATAAGAGCGTCTTCTATCTTGGACGATACCATGATAAAAGCCGCTCTTAAGCTGCCGTGAAAGCAAATGAAAACAGAATTGAAACCGAACGATCAAGAAATGCCGCGTCCCAGCTGGCAGACTTCCGTCATTGCCTTTGTGCTGCAAATTTCCCCGGCCTCCATGGCCCCCACGCCCAGTACGTAGCCGCCCTCCTTTGCGTTTGGGATGCAGCAGGTAAAGCCGCGCAGGGATGCGAGCATTGTTTCGGTAAAAGCTTCGTCCGGCGCGCCGCAGGTGATGAGGAAATAGAAGGTCTTTCCCTCCAGCTGCTGAAAAAAAGCGCAGCTGCGGTCGATGACGGCCTTCATCTGCGCGGTCATAGAGTAGAAATAGATGGGCGAGGCCAGCACGATGACGTCCGCCGCCAGCATCTTTTCCCGGATCTCAGCCATATCGTCCTTCTGCACGCAGATACCGCCATTGCGGAAGCAACCGTTGCACCCAAGACATCCGGCGATCTTCTCGCCCGCGATCTTGACCTTTTCCACGCTGCACCCGGCTTCCTCTGCGCCGCGGGCGAACTCGTCGCTCAGGATCGCAGAGTTTCCGTTCCGGCGATGGCTGCCCTCCAGGATCAGAACCTTTTTCATTTTACGCCCTCCCGTTCGTAATGCCGAGGCTCTCGTTCGCGCCCAGCGTCTCGTCCGCGATCATATCCGCCATGCATTGCGCGATCGCGGCGCGGTCGACAAACCAGCAGACCGGCTTTTCGCCATCTTTGGTCAGCGCATACGTCTCGTTCTCGCCGTCCCGGATGCCCGGACAGCGCAGAAGCGTTGTCACGGCGGAGCTGGCCGCGATGGTGTCGGCCGCCTGGATATACTCTGGCATTTTCTTCGCCAGCTGGTTCAGCATGATGCCGTGGATGCCCCTGATCTCATGGTGGATGCCCATGCCGGTGATCCAGATGATGCGCTTCACGCTGGTTTTCTCAAGTGCCGCTGCGATGTTCTTCGCCATCGCCAGCACGTCACCCTCCAGCGAGCAGAGCAGCACGTCCTGCCCGCCCATCGCGCGGCACACGTCCTCTGCGTTCAACGCATCGCCCTGCATGACATTGACGCCGGTCATGTCCATATCCCCGAACTTTGCCGGGTTGCGGACAAAAACAGACAGCTCAATGTCCGCAACAGACTGCATTCTGCGGGTCAGATACTTGCCGGTATGCCCGGCAGCTCCGAAGATCACAACTTTTTTCATAAAACGTTCCTTTCTCTGCAGCGCAGACCGCTGCGTTTCTTACAGCTTTTCGGTTTCCTCCCGAAGATATTCGTTCAGCTTGCCGAGGGTTTGGAGATACGCGGAAAGCTCTGCTTCCGAAAGCCTGCCGTAGGCCTGTTCTTCGGCGGCCTTCAGCGGCCGGGCCGTCCGGTCCGCAAGCGCACGGCCATTCGGGGTCAGGTGGATTTTTTTGCAGTTCCGTGTGCCGGGGACGGGGATCAATTCTACGAGACCGTCCTTTGCCAGTCCCGCGATCGCCGTATTGATGGTCTGCTTTGCGTAGCAGCCGCGGCGGCACAGATCCTGCTGCGTCTGATCCTCATCGGACTTGGAAATGCAGTAAAAGGCCCACAACGCGCTGTCCGTCAGCCCGAATTTTGCGGCTGCGGCGTGATAGATGGCGTTCTGTTCCTTCCGCTCCTGTTCGATACGGAAGATCACGTCTCTGATCTCCATGGCCTACCTCCCTGTATTATCTGTAGATAATGCCGTTTCTCTCGGATATTCTTCTCAGTACCATGGCGATCATCATGCAGATGCATTCCGACACCGTCACGGTGTACCATACGAATTCGTAGCCAAAGATGAGCGGCAGAAAATTGATGCAGGCAAAATTGAACACAATGCTTCGGCACACATTGATGGCGATCGCGTACTGCGTCCGCTTGGTGGAAAACAGATAGGATGCGATGACCGCGGTAGCCGCGGCAAACACATAGTTCAGGCAGTATTTCGGGAGCGCGTCGCATACGATCGGCACCGACGCCGCATCCGCGCCGAATAACGCGCACAGCGGTCTGCCGACAAAGAATGTCAGGAAAAAGATCCCAACGCCGCCGGCAAGCGCCATGGTCTGTCCGCTTTTGAAGTAGAATTTCAGACTCCTGTCGTCCTTCGCGCCGTAGCTTACACCATACAGCGGCTGCAGGCCGCTTGCAACGCTCCACATCAGAGACGAGAACAGCAAGCTTGCATAGACGATCACGGAGAAGGCATTGAGCGCCGCATTGCCGAGGTGGGTAACGAGCATGCGGTTCATGGAAAAGGAAATGATCGGGTTTGCAAACTGTGAGATCATTTCCGGCAGTCCGCGAAGCATGACCTTCCGATATAGAGCCCCCTGCGGCCGGAAGCGCTGGATCTGGAGCTTTCCTTTTTTTAGGATAAAATGAGACGATACGATAAGAAATCCGATCGAGCCGTCAAGACCGTCGTCCCCTTCATGACCAACGGCGGCTGGCCCGGCCACGTCATCAAGGACATGAAAAAGGCCTGCCCCAGCGCAGCATTTGCCTGCGACCTGCAGGTCAGATTCGACTCCAACGGCGGCGACCGCCTGGAGACCCCGGAACCCCAGATCGAAGCCTGGGCCCAGACCGTCAAAGCACTGCTGTAAGCCCAGGCCCCGGCCAGCACCGCCGCCAACTGCTTCCGAACCCCTCGCGCCCAAAAAGCAAACTCGTAAACAAACCAAACAGCCGCCCTCCGGTGCGCCGGAGGGCGGCTGTTTGGTTATGCGAAGCAGATCTCGCTGCAGATGAGTTTCAGGTCGAACAGGTCAGCAAGCTGCAGTCTCCTGCGGCCGGACCTCGTCGGGGCCTCCAGCAGGATATGCGCTTCATAGCCGGTGCCGCTTTTGTGGCGGTAGAGCTCCTCATAGAGCCAGACCGCCCCGGCCGGCGGCAGCGCCTGCTTCACGCGCGCATGGCGGAAAATGACCGTATGATAGCCGGAAAATGGGGAGTCGATGGAGAACGTCAGGTCTTCGCCTACATGAATTTCCTGAATGACGCCGTCGTGAAAGGAAAAATCCCGCATCAGCTCCGGCGGAAGATCCTCCCGCGCCCGGGCCTCGCGGAATGCACGGCCGGTCTCGTCCAGCCTCGCCTGCACGTCCGCCGCCACCGGCCAGGTCTGACCGGCAAGATACCATTCCTTCGTCAAATACCGCATCTCCCGGCACCTCCATCCTGCGAAAACACCGCATTTTCTATCATTGTACGGACCTCCGCCGATAAAGTCAAGATTCCCGGAACCTTTAAGAGCATATCCTCCCCGACGGGAGCGGCATACAGAAGAAGGAAAACACGCTGTTTGCGGACTTTGCAAGCAGCGTGTTTTGTATTGAAGGGAAATGCTTTCGTTATGCGCCGAGCGTTCGCGCGCGGACGGCTTCGACCAGATCGACGGTCTGGGCGCGGGAGACGAACGCGGCCGGTTCGCCGTCCACGGCGGCAAGGCAATTCTCGCCGTCATAGCGGTAGAGCGTCAGCGTGAACGTCGGGAAAGCCTCGTTATCCAGATGGATGACCAGCGAAATTTCCTCCTGCCCGGCCGGTGCTTCGTCCGTGAAGCTGACGGCGGTCAGCGAACGCAGCGCGGTGCGCAGATCGTAGACGTCAAATTCCACGCCGCCATACGTCCAAGTCCCTTCCGCGTCCTCGCCGTCTTCGTCCTCGGGCGGCGTATAGGTGAAGGTATAGGTTTCGCCCTCCAGCGTAACGTCCACAGAGGTCACGGTGTCAAAGTCCGCGGTGAAGAGCTTCTGATGGCGCAGCGTGTCGTAGGACACTGCCGTGAGTTTGTCAAACTCTGTCTGCGTGATGGAATAGACAATTTGAGAATCACCGACGCGTGCGTAGCACGTCACGTCAGGAATTTTGTCTGCGTCGTTTTCTACAGCCTTGTTGTACGCCGCCAGCTCCTCCGGGTTCTGCGACAGGTGCAGCACCAGCGTGCCGGCATCCGTTTCATTTCCGTCTTCATCCGAGCTGCTGTAGTCGAGCGTGACCGTCAGCGCGGGCTCGTCCAACCCAAATGCCGCAAGTTCCTCGTCGGTCACATTGTAGCTCACGTAGTTTGTCAGATCGAGCTCGTGCAGTGCGGTCAGCCACTCGGTGATAACAGCCGTATCGAGCGGCTTGCCGTCCGTGAAGTACACATCGTCCGCGCAGATGCTCGTGCCATCCTCGTCGTAAGTGATGGTAAACACGCCGTAGAGCACGAACGCGCCGGGGATCACGCCGATCATCCACGTCTTGAGCATCGACGCCGCCGACTCGGAGATCGTCAGATAGTTGTAGCTCAGGCTCTTGCTGCGGATCGACACCGCTTCGCGCTCGCCGATCAGGCTCGACAGCGCGTTCATCGCCAAATCGAGATTTGCGCCCGACGAGTAGGCGTTATACATCTCGTCGAGGAAGTAGCTCGACGAGAACCAGATCAGCTGCCCGTCGTTTCCAGTATCGACCGACACGGCCACCGAGAACGGTCCATCCGTGTCGCCGTCTTCCTTTTCGTAGGTATCAAGCTGGAAGCCCGCCGCCTTACTGAATGCTTCATCAGACGTGGTCAGCAGCGCGGTCGCCGAGCTGCCGGTGATGGTCAGGCCCTGCGCCAGCGGGAAGATCGCATAGTATTTTGCCTCGATCAGCGGGTCAGTGATATCGCCCGACTGGATATCCGGCAGCAGGATATACGGCTGCTGGAACGCATAATGTTCGCGGTCGGTATCGACGACCAATCTGTCTGCCGCTTCTACGCCGTAGGTTTCCAGCACGCTGTAAAGATTCGTGAGTGTGCCGTCCTCCGTCGGTCCGGCAATGACCAGCAGCTTGCCGCCGTTTTCCAGATAATCTTCCAACAATTCGGCTTCTTCCGCAGAAATATCGCTCTCCGGCGCATAGATCAAAAGCGCGTCCGCGTCCTCGGGGATCTCATCGGTATTGAGCAGCGAGAAGCTTTCCAGCTCCATGTTTTCCTTCTCGATCTGCGTCTGGAATTCCGCAGGAAGCTCTGCCTCGCCGTGCCCCTCGAGCGAATAGAGCTTCGGCAGCTCGTCGGAAATGACATAGTCGATGGCCGACGTGATCGCGCCCTCTCCGTCAAAGGAGTAGACATACGAATACGTCGTGTAGTCCACATCGGTAAGATATGCGTATGCAAACGGCCTGACCACAGGCGTGAGCGAGACGCGCTTCGGCGGCAGTCAAACCGTCACCGCGGCGCAGTTTCTGACCTTCACCCTGCGCGCGCTGGGCTACGAGAGCGGGAAGGACTTTTCATGGGACACGGCGTGGACGCTGACGGACACGCTCGGCATCACAAACGGGCAGTATCATGCAAAAACGAACGGCAGCTTCCTGCGTGCAGACGCGGCGATGGTCTCGTGCCTTGCGCTGGGCGCGAATGGGAAAACCGTGAAGACACTCTATGAGATGATCTTCGGCGTAAAAATGCCGCAGGCGCTGGCTGAGACCGTGGATAAGCTTGCAGGCCGGACCCCGAAGCGCGACACCTCGCGCGCCGCAGCAGGCTACGGAAAATACCTCGACACGCTGCGTCTGCCGGATCTTCTCGGCAAGCCGCAGTATTCTCAGGCGGAGATCCGCCGGATGCTGGATTACTCGCTGGATGAGCTGCGCGACGCGATCTGCACCGTGCCGGATATGATCCAGTACATCGTGGAAAGCGGCTACGGCGTCGACCCCAAATGGGAAAATGATATTCATTTTGAGCACGGCGGCTATACGTGGTCGGTCAATAAGTCGGCGCAGGGCGCGCTGCTGTCCAGCTGCCCGAGCTGCGGCGCGATCTCCAATCTGACGCGCTACATTTTACAGGACGACTACGACGAGAAAGGCTATGTCATCTGGGACACCTATGACCAGACTACAAACAGCGCAAACGGCGGTCATGTCTTCAACTACTACCGCGTTGGGAACAAATTTGTGACCTTCGACTACACCAGCGTGGATACGGGGCACATCTATGCAAGCAGCACGCGCTGCTGGGTCGTGGATGATCTCTCGGGCATCAAAGACAAAGTGCTTCGCGAACAGAGCCCGGAGTACACGATGCACACCATTTTTATCGACCGCGACCCGCAGCGCGACCACGTCGCCATCGGCTGGGGACATAACGGCAAGTCGTGTACATTCGTGGACGCGCGAAACCGCGACCGGATCGTTTTGCTGTATCAGGACGAAGCGTGGCAGCGATCCTGCCCGTCGTTTAAATACCATCCGTTCTTTGAAGAAGCCGAGCAAATCTCCGAGACGGACTATCCGAGCTATGTTTTTGATGGCAGCAGCCGTGTGGAGTATGTCTGCCGGGGTTACCAACG
>CDZD01044950.1_pt1 | contig 12261 bp, 11 predicted proteins | sample 554771 | NCBI WGS metagenome assembly CDZD01 (sample SAMEA3182069, study PRJEB8094) | gut metagenome | biome: human; feature: gut; material: Stool; isolation source: human stools | place: Canada | collected 2011-11-08
GGCCTTGACCGCTGGCTCACTTTGACGAGATATGTTCCAGAGGAAGATACCCGGCTGCTGCTGAAGAACTGCTACCGCCAGTACCGGCAGTATTCCAAGGTGCAGACGGTTTTGAAGAACAACCTGATCTCGTTGCTGGATACGGTGTTTCCAAACGTCAACCGCCTGTTTTCAAGCCCAATCCGCGGGGACGGGAGTGAAAAGTGGGTGGATTTTGTGGCTGAATTCTGGCATTGCCGCTGCGTCAGTGAGAAATCCCAAAAGGCATTCACAAACAAATACCAACGTTGGTGCAGAAAGCACGGCTACAACTTCAGTGAAGCAAAGGCGCATACCATTCACGCCGAGGCCTGCGGACACATTGACGTCATACCAAAATCTGAAACGACCAAGCTGCTCGTGGAACAGGCGGTTGCGCAGCTCAGAGCAACCTCTGCCGCGCTTGCTGCGCTCAAACACGAAATGCAAGCATTGGCTTCCATGCTGCCGGAATATCCCGTTGTCATGGACATGTTCGGCGTAGGCCCGACTCTCGGCCCGCAACTCATGGCTGAAATTGGGGATGTGCGCCGCTTTTATTCCAAGAAAGCACTCGTGGCCTACGCTGGACTGGATGCTCCACCAAATGATTCCGGTGATGTGATCGGCAGACACAAGAGCATGAGCAAAGTTGGCGCGTCGTCTCTGCGGCGAACGCTGTTCCTTGTCATGAGTGTCTATTTGCAGAACGCTCCTCTGGATGAATCGGTCTACCAGTTCATGGACAAGAAACGCGCCGAGGGTAAGCCCTACCGCGTCTACATGATGGCCTCTGCCAACAAGTTTCTGCGGATCTACTACGCCACTGTAAAAGCCTATCTGGAGTCGCTGGAACAGACCGCCTAATCTCACCATAAAGCATTGGCTGGCCGCCGTCTCATTTTTGAGATGCGAAGCGGCTTGGTTTGGTGCGGCCTTTTTGCACACCTCATTACCTTGAAATTTTTGCTTGACTTTTATTAGCAGGTCTTTTATTCTTCTGCCGCGCCGGCTTTTTCTCTGGCAGCGGCAATATTCCTGCGTCTTTCCTGATTGAGCTTCGCACCCATCTGATAGTATCCCAGTGCAAAATAGGACTGCTGCTCCAGATTCAGTGCAGCAGGAATGGACGTACCCAGAGCAACGGAAATTTCCTGCAGCTTTTCGCGGTATTTGTCGGCGAGCCATCCGTTTTTGATCTTTTCCAGATGGTGATTCGATCGGCTGCTGAGCTGGCCGATGACCAGAGCAGGCATCTGGATAGCAGAAGCATAGTAGCGCTCCACAATACCGGTATTGACGCCCGGCATGGCCGTTCTCTGGATCGCCGCATAAACGGCCATCAACCCGCCGCAGTGGTATGCGGCATTGCGAAGGTTCAGATTGTATTCCTCCAAAATTTGTCCCTCCTGATGATGGATTCGATGTTTCCGAAGCAGCCAGACCTTCAGCCATTGACAGGCCAGACTGCTGGGCAGGAGTCTTTGTGTGCTGCCGTCGTCGTTTGGCAGCAGCTCCGAGCGAATATGGGCCAACGCCTTTGCTGCGACGGTATCCGGCAGGCATCCGCCTGACAGGATCGCCTGCACGATGGCCGGAGTGACTCCTGCCAGCTCTTTTGCCAACCGTTCAAAGGGGCGGCTGTCGGTTTTCTGGAATTTTAAAAGACGGAGCAGGCGCGCGGCCAGCTTTACAGGCCTGATGTTTCCGGTGCCGCCCGGATTGGTCAGTGCCAGATCGTCATACCATTGCGCCAGATTCCGGCGTAGATCGGTGTAACTGCCCCGGTCATATCTGCGAATCATGATGCGGCTGTTTGCACCGGACAGCAGAAGAATATAGTAGGATACGTTGCCCACATCAGGAACGGGCTGCCCGGAATAGACGCTTTTCGGAATCCGGTTTGCCTGATTTCGTGCTGTCAGCGCATTGGCGGAGACTTCCGGTTCTGTTTCCTCGTCCGTTTCGTCCTCCGGCAGATCATAACCAAAGTCCACGGCATAAAGCGGAGCGTCCGCCTGCGGAACCTCGCGGTCAAACCAGTGGACAAATTTCATTCCTGCAAGAATTGGCGCATCCTTCAAAAGATCATCCAGCGCGGCCTTCACGACGCCGAAAGCCTCTTCCGAAACAGGTGCGTTGACTGCTTTTTTCTGGTTATAGGAGCAGAACGCCGTCTTGTCAAAGCAGATCAGCGCGTCCCCTCTGCCGTGTCCGCCGACGACTCGCAGGCCCTGTATCGGGGTGGTGGTCGTCATGGAGATCGTCGGTTCTCCGGTGATCAGGCACAGTGCAGATGGGCGTTTGTCCGACGCAGAAAACTGCTTTCGGTAGGCCTGCCACCATGCGCGGATCTTTTCCGATTGCAGGATGGACTGACCGTTGACCCGGAACGAGATCCGGTCTCCCGGTTTGATTTTGGCCCGATCCAGCTCTGCACGGATCGCCGCCGCGGTTTCGGGACCTTCCAGCGCATGGACACAGACGTTCAGCAGCGGATCTTCCTTTGCCGCGTCGCGGAGCGTTTCCAGAAAGAACGCACTTTTGTTTCCGGGTTCCTCTGGAATGACCACAGACCGCTTCTCTGCAAGAACGCTGCTCTTGTCCTTACCGTTAACCAGACTGCCGATGTCCGGGCAGTGGACGGGCTCACCTCCGCCCAGATAGATACTGACACGGCCGTCATTTTCGGAGAGGGAAACATATGCTTTCACGGTTTTCTCCGCAAATCCCGGCGGCAAGGCCAGCTGGCGGCGCATACCGTAGTCATATAGTGCTCTCAGCATAGTCTTTCCACCTTCAGAACCTCCGGACTGTCATAGGGCGGGATCAAAATCACACCGTTTTCCATGACCGCGTGGAACAGGGACATTTTGATCTTCGTCTTTTTCGTGGCCTCCACATCATCCGGGGTAAACAGGTCGTAGACCATCAGCCCTGCATCCATCGACTGCTGAATGGGTTGGCGCGTTCCATCGCTCTCCTCAAAATAGCAGACAAATTCCCGCAGTCCAAGTGCTGGCTGAAAATAGCACTTTCCTCCTCGGACGCGTCGCAGCGCCTGTTCGTACAGCTGGGGTTCTTTCCCCACAAAAGCTGGGCGAGGAATGATCGACGCCGCGATCCGATAGCGAACGTCCTGCAGCGCCGTCGTCTGCCGCTGCGTTCGTGCCTCCCCGGTGGAGATCGGCTCCGAGCTGACAGTATATTTGATCTCGTTGCGCTTGAAGCTGATATAGTGGATGGGGTTCAATACCTCAATGCGGTTGATCTGCCAGCGGAACTCCTTCGGTTTCATATAAATTGCCGATAGAATCCCTCTGGCGGCAGATGGGGTTGGGAATGGGTAGGTCAACCGTTCAACTTTGGCATACGGAGCATTGAATGCAGCAAAATCGCCCCAAACCTCGATTGTGATTTCTTTCAAATACGCTTCACCTCCGTAATTTGTTCGTCCCGATTCGGTTTGCGAATAGAACCTCAACTGCATTTTCCTGTTAAAATAATGCAATACCTGGCAAAAAGCAAGTGCGGATTATACCAGTCAATTTGTCAAGTATCCACGAAAAACAGAATAGCACACCAGGTGTCCAATAATCCGGACAACCAGTGTGCTGTTTTTCAAAATATAGAATCAAATCGTTCTTCCTGCGGAAAATGCAGGCCCAACTGCTCAGAATACAGGGCCTCATACTGCGGGAGCAGCAGATAGACATTGCTGTCTGAGATCTGTTCGGCAAATGACGCTCCATCCCTGTGGGCAAAAGGAATCTGCTCGGCATACATGTCCAGTTCTTTTGCAAAACAGGTCAGGGTAATTGGCGCTGCCTGCTTCAGCAGCGCGCCGGTGACGCCCTGTGTTCGCAGCTGCTTCGCGATCTGTTTATATAACTGTTTCTCGCCGGCGTATGGGACGATGACCTGCACTCCGGTGTTGGAGATCAGCTTGTATTGCGCTGCCGTTTCTGCGTAAGATCGGGCGTTGATCGCTCTTGTCAGATTTGGTTTACCGGTCGTGCCGTCAAACAGCCGCCGGTAGTATTCCCGGATGTTCTCCGGGTCATGGATGGAGAATGGCGGATGCATTTCCTGTACCGTGACCGCAGCATTGTTGTACCAGTCGTCAGGATACGGCATGCGGCTGTCCTCCGGGCGAAATACGATCACACGCCCCATCGAATCGCAGCCGTTGCGGTTGCAGCGTCCGGCAGCCTGAATGATGGAATCCAGCGGAGCCAGGCGCGGTACAGCGTTTCAAAATCAAGATCCACCCCAGCCTCGATGCACTGGGTCGCCACGACCCGGCAGGGCAGCTTCTGCTTCAGCCGCTGACGGATGATCTCGATCTGCCGGCTTCGGTACGCAGGGCACAGATCCGTGGTAAGAAAGAAAACGGTATCCTCAGGACAACGCCGTGTCAGCGCGGCCGTAATCTGCCGGGCGTGACGGCGCAGGTTGACGATGGTGCAAACGCGCGCACAGCCGGCCATTTCCTCTGCGATGACTTCGAGGGGCGTTTCATCCCCGATCTGCCATTCCACACCCACCCGCTTCAGGGCTTCGAATAATTCTTTGTGCTCCGGAAGGATCTCTCTGGGTGCCCAATTCAGATCCTTTCGCGCATCAAAGTCCGGCTGTGTTGCTGTGGAGAATACCATAGTGGTGTGGTAGCGGCCGCAAAGCTCGTTCACTGCGCGGAGCGTGGTGGAAGCCAGATTCGCGGGCAGGCTCTGGGCTTCGTCAAAGACTACAACGCTACCCGCAATATTGTGGAGCTTTCGGCAGACAGTCGGGCGGTCGGAAAACAGAGCTTCAAAAAAACGGACAGACGTGGTGATGATGACAGGGGCGCTCCATCTGGCGGCCAGTTCCCGGGCTTCCTCTGGTAAATCGCCTTGACTATGGTCGACCAGCACGTTTGGAATGATTTTAGAATACGTATCAGCATTCTGTTCAGCCAATGTCAGAAACGGGAGGACAATGATGATCCGCTTTTTCCCATGCTTCAGGCAATGCCGCAGTGCAAAGTGCAGCAGCGCCAGCGTTTTTCCGGTTCCGGTGGGTGTCGCCAGCGTATACAATCCCTCCGGCGCATCGCCCATGTTCCCGCACTGTTTAAAAACCTGATCCCGGTATCGATTCAGGGTTTTGTCCGCGGTGGAGGCTTGCCGGATGTCTCTGCAATAGGCATACAGCTTTTCCAGAAGCATCAGCGGGTCAAAGCAGCTGTCTTCCGCATGTGCAAGGTACGCGTTATCATCATTCATGGCAGAAGCGGTGTAGTCCGCGTCCACCAGACAGGAAAACAGCAGTCTGGTATACAGCATGGATTCCAATTCGGCGGCAGGAGGTGCCGGAAGCTTTGGCAGTCTGAAATCGGGAAAGTCTTTTCGAAACGCCTCGTTCGCCCCTTTCAATTGCGCTGCGTTTTCAATCGAGGAGGTTTTTCCGGCGTTCCCATGGGCTTACCTGCGTTCGTCTGCGATCGCGTGCAGCTCTGCCTTTATCATATCGTAGGCGACGAGACCGTCGTGATGCCCATTGACTGCTTCTATTACAGGGCGGCTGCCGAGCTTTCCCCTGTAGCAGCATTCCAGAAAGCAGGCGCCGCTTATAGCATGGTCAATGCCTGTCCGCGTACCGTTTAGAACATCTTGAAACGACTCGGTATATTTTCCAAAATCATGTATCTGTCCCTCCAGTTCGGCGGGCTCTTCCAGCCCGAGCACTTCTCCATATTCCCGCGTAAGCGCAGCGACCTTTTGCAAATGCTCCTTCACCGTTTCCTGATGCCCCTGCGGATTTTGGGATTTCGCATAGTATTCCATGACTACCTCTCCGGTTACTGGTTTTATCAATTTTATTATACCAAGCGCACCCACCCATGCCAACAGTTATTACATTTCGGGAAATCGAACAATTGCCGTTTTTTTGAACGGGCTCTGCTTTTCGAACAATTTTATCGAAAAGAGGAGTTCTTCGTTTCTGAAAGTCTTGAAAAACCAGGCCTTTTTCACAAGCGCGTCAAATTCCTTCGGCGTATAGGTGTGGTTGGCCGTCTGTATGGAGCAGTATTCTTTGCGCCAGTGATAGAGGGTACTGAGCGCAATGTGGAGCTCCTGGCTGAGTGCATTCAAAGTGGCACCTTGTTCATATCAGCGGATGACTTCCTTTTTGAAGGAAGGTGTGTATTCTTTTGGCATGATCGTATCTCCTTAAATATCTGACGGTATCATCCAGAAACGTGTAGGGTTTGGATGAAAAAACCTCCATCCACAAAACGGGATGGAGGTTCAGGCTTATTCAGCTAAAATCTTGGCGATCTTTTGCCGCAAATCCGGGAAGTCCGTCACGGCCGTTTCGTAAACGTCTTCCATGCGCAGTGTCTGATACTTGTGTGCAGCAATATCCCGGAACCCGGCGATTTCTTTCCACGCTACCTCCGGGTGCGACAGGCGGCATTCCTCGGTCAGATTCTTTACCAGCTCACCGACGTTGATTACCGTCATGCAGACCGCACGCTTGAGCATCTCGTTATAGAGGAAATTCTGCAAGCTGCTGCCATTCAGCATGATTCGTGCAACGTCCAGCTCGCTCAAAACTTTTCGGAGAATGATCTCATCTCTACGATTCATACAGCGGTACCTTTCTGTCGATCACGATCATGCTGTCCGGGGTCAATGGACCGTGGATGACATCGACATCCGTTTTCAGAATGTCTTCCAATCGATACTTGAGCGCACTCAGTGTGAGCAGAGAAATGCGAGGCGATTGGAACTCCAGCAGAAGATCCACGTCGCTGTCCGGACGGTTCGTGCCATTGGCATAGGAACCGAACAGCTCCGCTTTTTTGATCGGGTATTCCTGCGCGGCAAGCCGCACGCCGTCTTTGATTTTCTGAATATCCAGCATGGCACAAACTCCTTTCTTCATTCTACTTCCATTATACCCAATTCGCAGATAATTTCAAGTAAAACACGTCATCGGGTAACACTGCGGATTTCCCACGTCAGCGACACACGACGAAACAAATGGATGTTCGCTCTGGCCGATGAAACCGCTGTTACCAGAAAGTACGGGAGCGAAGCAAAACTGAATTGTGAATCAACCGAACGGGGTGAACCACAAGTTCCATGACATTTAGACGATAGACCATTACAATGAAACCAGAAAATAACTTGAAAACCAGAGGTGAAGAAACATGAACCTGAAAGAAGCATTCCGCTACCAGAACAAGCTCCAGTCCTTCCTGGACGACGCGCAGAGTATTCTCGACCGTGATTCCAATGTCACACGGGTGGAGAACACCTATCTGCGCCATAAGGTCATGGCGGAAGCGGAGGATGAAACCGTTCTTGCCGTGCCGGAAACGGAGTATTACGAGCAGATCACGGACATTGCCCGCTTCCTCCTGTATCTGCTGGACGAGAAAGGCAAGCTGTTCGCTGCCATCCGCAAGGCAAAATCGGAGCTGGACATCGATATGGACAGCGCGGTCAGCCTCAACGCAACGCGTCAGAGCATTGCCCGCACGTTTAAACGGATGAATGATCTGCGCAGCTCCGAGCAGACGATTTCAAACGGTGGCACCGGTTACCGGTTCAACGCCGAGGGCAATCAGATCTCCTATCGCTGCGATGTACGGCGAGTGACGACGATCAATTATGACCGCAAGGTCATCCGCGCTGCGCTCGGCAAACTGAATCAGCGGGCTGACGAGACTTCCGCCAAAATTGACCTGTGCCTTGTTACGTCGAAGGTGGACTATGCGCCGCCTTTTGATGTGAATGCCAGCTTCGCTGAAGCATTCGAGATATATACAGAAAACGCCGGGGCATAATACCCCGGCACAGCCCGGCTATTTTGGATGCGGCAAGCCAAGAGAATGCGGATACCGGTTCAGGTGCAGATGAACGATAACGCTGCACACTTTTAGAAAGATATTCTGGCTTGGCTCACCCTACGAGCTTCTATGGAATGAAAAAAGAAGCGTTCTGCTTCTCCATCCTCACCAGACGCTCTTACGTAAAAACCGTTTTTTCTATATCACACGCTTTCCTGCATCCAAACTGACATCTCCATATGTAAGGCAAGCAAGCCTACTCGCTGATTACGAGATCAATCACGATCAAATTTGGATCTTTCCGTGCGCCAAGCTGAATGTGTGACTTGTCACGCAGTAAGCCGCGCGAACGGAGCAAATGGTGGAAGCTGCATCGGACGCTTGCCGTATCCAAAATAGCCGGGGAGAAAATAATGTGAGCAGCAGGTCTCGGCCTGCTGCTCACTGACGATATGCAGTTTTATAACAGGAACCAGGATCTGATCCATCGGAACCTCAAAGAGCGTTCCGAGCGCGTAGAGATTATCTACCGTGGGCAGGCTTTCGCCCTTCTGCCACTTGTAGATCGCCCGCGGTTCTTCAAAGCCGAAGTAGCTTTGCAGATCCCGGACGGTCAGGCCGCGCTCCATGCGCAGACGGCGGATGTTGTTTCCCGTCGCGATGAGATCGATCACGGGGTATGCTTTCATTCCCATTTTGCTTGCCTCCTTTAAGGTCGTGATATTACAAAATATCAGAGATGGCAGCCGGATGCAAGATGACAACGCACTTTGTAATTCAAATGTAAAACTAGAGGGGGATGAAGTGTGATCAATACGGTACCGCTGAAGAAGCAGAGCAAGCGAGCGCAGAAGGAATATCACAGCAAACAGCGCGGAAGTTGGTACGGTATATCGCCCGTGACGCGCACCGTGCCTAGTAGAAGGCTTTATGACCGAAAGCGAATTAAGAGAGAAGATCGCTTGGCTTATGGAGAATAAATCTTCTGGCACACGTCAAAATAATAATTAACAAGAGACAAGTATCTATTTGGGTTTGACTCAAACTTCCGAAATCAGCCGGCTTTGGTTTTCGAGAAAACGAAAACCCTTGAGATTTCAAGAGATTTTAAGTCGGGGGATCTAAAAGAGTGCTGCTTGCCAAAAAGAAAAGCCATCCAAACGGATGGCTTTTCTTTTTGGAATCCGGCTCCCGCAGCGCCCCCTGCCGGTCACGTTTTTTTGATCGCTATTCTCCCGAAAGTGTGGTAATTTATTTGTGCTGCGAAGAAGGAGGCGGAACACCATGATCTATGTCATGTCTGATATCCATGGGCAGAAGCGGCGGTTTGATTCCGTCATGAGGCAGATCGGCCTGCGGGCTGAGGACACGCTTTATGTCCTTGGAGATGTGATCGACCGAAATCCGGACGGCATCGGGATCCTCCGCCGGATCATGGCGATGCCGAATGCCAACATGCTTCTGGGCAACCACGAACTCATGATGATGAATGCACTTTACTACCCAGTCCCAGCAGATGAGGACTGCCCGGGATCCTACTATGAACGCAAACAGGCTCTGTGGTATCGGAATGGCGGCCAGGTCACGCACGACCATATGAAGCGCATAAAGAAGACTGTTCGGCAGGAGATCTTCGAATACCTGGACAAGCTGCCGCTCAACGTAGAGCTGGCGGTAAACGGCAGGCCATACATTCTGACGCACGCGGCCCCCGCAGACTTGTACGAGGGGTACGGCGGCAAATACAAATGTGCGCGGGATTTCGCTGTCTGGATGCGATTTGAGAAATTTCCAGTTCTGGAGGGCCGGACCGTCATCTTCGGTCACACGCCGACCCACCATTTTCAGCCCGACGATCCCATGGCAGTATGGGATGCGCCCGGCTGGATCGGGATCGACTGCGGCTGCATGCTCCCCGAAACGGGCGATCCTCGCTCAGGCCTCCGCGGCCGACTGGCGTGCCTTCGATTGGATGATCTGCAGGTCTTCTATTCCGAGGAACCGCAATACGGCGATCCTGAAGAAGCGGAAAATCAGCGCAGCGGATGCGCGCGGAAGCATACATAGATGTGTTCCTATTGATACAAACGCCCATCATCCCGCCGGATGGTGGGCGTTCTTTTCGCTCCTCCCCGGTCCGCCTCCCTGGTCCTTGTTGCCCTTGTACAACAGTTTACGGAAAATGCGGTGGGATCTTATTGGAATTACCGATTGCGGAACGGGGCGAAATCGTGTAGTATATTAGCGTGGTAAATCGGTAATTCAATAAAGCAATGCGTGCAGGAAGCTCACCGGCTTCCCGGCCGCTGCGGACCGTTCCGCTTGCAAGCCGGACAGAAAGGAGAAACCAACATGAAATCTCTCACCAAACGGGCCCTATGCCTCTGTCTTTCCCTGATCCTCGTATTTGGCCTTGCCGCCTGCAGCGCAGCAGGCAGCAAAAAAGCGGAGCGGCTGTCTCTCGATGCCCGCCCCGACGCGCCCAGCGAGATCCCGGAGGGGCTCGACATCGACTGGAACGCGCGCTACACCTTCGCAGAGCTGGAAGCGCAGCTCTCCCAAATGGCCGAACAGTATCCCGACATCACCGACCTCTATTCCATCGGCACCACCTGGCAGGAGCGCGATCTCTGGTGCCTGGAGATCACCAACGAGGCGATCCCGGCCGAGGAGAAAACAGGGATCGGCGTCTTCGCCAACATCCACGGCGGCGAACGCGAAAGCGCTTCCTCCGCCATGTACACCGCCTGGTGGCTGACGCTCTGCTCGGACGACGCCTATGTCAAGGGTCTGCTCGACGCCTACACGATCTATGTCATCCCGGTCATCAACCCGGACGGCTATGAGCAGTCCTTCGTCGTCAACACCCGCCCGAACCTGCGCCCGCAGGACGCAAACGGCAACAACATCCCCTTCAGCGATCCCTACACGGACATCGACGGCGACGGCTTCATCGCCACGCTCTATCGCGGCAAGGCGGACGACACGCCGTCGCGGGACCTCCCCGTCTTCGGCATGGAGAGCCCGGACTGGGATGAAAACGGCGCGCTCGGCGACGATCCGCGCACCAGCGGGATCGACATGAACCGCACCTTCGATTACCAGTGGAACCGGTATGACATCGAGACGAAGGACGGCCAGCAGGTCGGCAATGTGAACTGGACCACCGCCGGCACCGCCCCCGCTACCGAGCCGGAGATCCAGGCGCTGCAGCGGTTTTTGTACACGCACGACATCGACGCCCTCGTCTCGCTGCACACCGGCATCCAGTCCGTCCTCTACCCGTGGTGCTATCGCGCCTACGACGCGGAAAACCCCGACGACGCCGAGATCCCGTTCATGAAGCAGACCGCCTCCCAGATGGCGCAGGCCTTCCAGGACTACACCGGCCGCGGATTTTACAGCATGAGCTCCAACGAGGATTACCCCACCGCCGCCGAGCTGATCGACTACGCGTACGGCCGCTACAACATCCACGCCTACACGATCGAGGTCTACAGCCCCGGCAAGTCGGAGAACGGCGATATCAGCAGCTGCAAGTGGGAAAACACCATGCCCGAAGCGAAGTGGGTCTTCTACTCCCGCGACGAGATCCGGGACACGCTCGGTCTGGACCCGGACGCCATCACCGACAAGGACGGCGTGGGGCTTGCCGCCGACGAGGGGCTCTGGTTCTATACCAGCCCGACCAACCAGATGGTCAGCCGCGCGCCCGAGGAGCAGGACGTCATGGTCCGCGGCTGCCGCGACGCCATCCTGACCATGCTGGAAAGCGAGCCCAGCGGAGCCGGCTATCAGAGCCCGGGCTTTTACAAGTAACGCTCCCCAGAAACGACAAAAAGAACGCCATCCGCCCGGATGGCGTTCTTTTTCTATGCATGCGTTTACCCCATCCCCTGCAGGACGGCTGCGGCGCGGTCGGGGTAGTCGGTGATCAGGGCGTCGGCGCCGACGCTGGCGAGGTAGGCGAGGTCGGCTTCGTCATTCACGGTCCAGTACTGCATGGCAAGGTCATGCGCATGGGCGAAGTTGATGATGGTCGTCGTTCCCAGATTCAGGCCATAGCTCTCTCTTGCGTCGCCGAAGGGCAGCTGGAGCACGTCGTAGGAGCAGGTGAAATCCTTTTTGCCGGTCAGGGCGGCAAAATAGAACTGCACGACCTCCTCCGGGCTGGCGCTGCGGTGGGTGTCGGGGTAATTGGTCGTGATGTAGGCCGCGACCTCGTCGCGGAAGCTGCCGATGATGACCCGGTCGAGCAATCCCCGCTCTTTCAGCGTCGCGTACAGCTGATCCGCCGCGGCCAGACCGGTCTCGCCGCCGTCCTTGATCTCAATGATGTAGCGGAATTCCCCGGCCGCGGTCAGATAGTCCAGCACCTCGTCGAGGGACAGGATCCGCAG
>CDZD01030461.1_pt1 | contig 12222 bp, 9 predicted proteins | sample 554771 | NCBI WGS metagenome assembly CDZD01 (sample SAMEA3182069, study PRJEB8094) | gut metagenome | biome: human; feature: gut; material: Stool; isolation source: human stools | place: Canada | collected 2011-11-08
CCCACCTATGAGCAAGCTCATGTGGGCTTAGACCTTTTGACCCTGGCATCTTTTATATTTTATAATGAACGCTCTGCAGGAATCGCACTGCGACGGAACGGCGTGATGCCGCAACAGTGGTAGGAAACGGATGCCTGCCACAGAAAGGATCAATATGGCAAAGGTTTATATTAACGAAAAGAACAAAAAGGGACATATCAATCCGGAACTTTACGGCAATTTCTCTGAGCATCTGGGAAGATGTATTTATGAGGGACTGTATGTAGGAGAGGATTCCGAGATCCCCAATACCAAAGGCATGCGTAATGATGTGGTGGCAGCCCTGAAGGAGATGAAGCTTCCGGTACTGCGCTGGCCCGGTGGGTGCTTCGCGGACGAATACCACTGGAAAGACGGTATCGGACCGAAGGAGAACCGCAAGAAAATGATCAACACTCATTGGGGTGGTGTGACCGAGGACAACAGCTTCGGTACCCATGAGTTCTTCGAACTGTGTGAACAGATCGGTTGTAAGACCTACATCAATGGCAATGTGGGAAGCGGTACCGTACAGGAGATGTCCGAGTGGGTAGAGTACATGACTTTCGACGGGGTATCTCCTATGGCAGACCTGCGTAGAAAAAACGGCAGAGAGAAAGCATGGAAGGTGGATTACTTCGGTGTCGGTAACGAAAACTGGGGATGCGGCGGCAATATGACCCCATCCTACTATGGCAATCTGTACCGCAGATACCAGACCTATGTGAGAAATTATGATCAGAAGCACCCAATTTTCAAAGTCTGTTGCGGCCCCAATGCGGGAGATACTTATTGGACTGAAAATGTGCTGAAGACCTGTTTTGAAAATGCACCGGAATGGATGCATGGCTTTATGGACGGACTTTCCCTGCATTACTATACACTGCCGGAGGATGACTGGTCTCACAAGGGAAGTGCACTGGACTTCGACGATGCAGCATGGTATAAGACGCTGGCAAAGGCTTTTAAGCTGGATGAACTGATTCATAAGCATTCTACGATCATGGACAAATACGATCCGGAGAAGAAGATCGGCCTGATCTGCGATGAGTGGGGCACCTGGTATGATGTGGAGCCCGGCACGAATCCCGGATTTTTATACCAGCAGAGTACCATGCGTGATGCTCTGGTGGCCGGACTGTCTTTAAATATTTTCAACAAGCACTGTGACCGTGTGAAGATGGCAAACATCGCACAGCTTATCAACGTACTGCAGGCAGTGATCCTGACCGAGGGACCGAAGATGTTGCGTACCCCGACTTACCATGTATTCCATATGTACAAATACCATCAGGATGCGGATCTGGTGGAAAGCTATATCGATGGTGTGGAACAGATCGGTGAAGATGAAAAGTTCAAGGTTCCCAATTTACAGGAATCCGCTTCCGTGGATAAGGACGGTGTTGTGACCATCACCCTGAACAACCTGTCCATTGATAAGGCAGAAGAGGTGGAGATCGCTTTCGCAGAGTGTGATCCAAAGCACGTGACCGCTGCGATACTAACCAATGATATGCATGCTTACAACACCTTTGAGGATCCCGATAAGGTACACGAAGAAGTATTTACGGAGTATAAGATCGCGGATGGCAGGATCACCTTTACCATGCCGGCATGCAGTGTCGTTATGTTCCGGATAAAATAAGCGATAAGAACAGTTATGGAAGAAGAACAAATAACAGAAACAATACAAGTCACAGGAAAATATCCCTGTCGGAAATGTCTGTTGCGGGAAATGGACAAGAATGCCTATATGGAGAATCTGTATGCCTACATAGACAGGATCGAAGAGGATAGTAAAGCAGATAAGGCGGTCTATGAAGACCGCCTTGCTGTATGTAAGGAATGTAAATATCTGAATGAGGGGCTGTGTGGTGCCTGCGGCTGCTTTGTGGAACTGCGGGCTGTAATCGCCGTCAACCGGTGTCCTTATGAGAAGTGGTAACTTCTAAGATCAAAGGGTTACCTTCTCAGGAACATATTTTTTCAGGGCTGCAGCCACGGCCCCCACACCGGAGCTTAATTCTGCAAAATACTGTTTTACCAGAGTATCCATGCCGATGGCGTGGAGGTTCACACCGAATATTTTCTCATTGGCAAGTAATGCGTCCAGCTTTGACAGATCCTTGGGAGAGAAACTAAGTTCGTAGTCTGCAACGTACTGACGGGCTTCCTCTAACAGGGGGTCGGAGCTGGGCGTAAATTCTCTGCCCTCATCATCGATTCCCATGAGATACCGGAGCCATCCGGCATAGACCAGAGGAATCAGCTTCAGGTCTTCCGTATGCAGGTCTGGAGAAGCTTCGTAAGCTTTGATGGTCTCGCCGAAGCGGATGGAAAGCTTCTGGGAGGTATCGGTAGCGATTCTCTGGGGAGAATCCGGCAGGAAGGGATTGGGGATCCTCACATTCACCACTTCGTCAATGAATTTCTTCGGATCCAGGATGCCGGGATTTACCACTACGGGAAGTCCTTCTTTGTAACCGATGACTTCCACCATATTTTTCAATAACGGGTTCTTCATTTCTTCGGAGATCAGGGTATATCCCAGAAGGCAGCCATAGATGGCCAGTGCGGTGTGCAGAGGATTCAGGCAGGTACATACCTTCATTTTCTCCACTTTGTCTACGGTCGCTCTGTCGGTGAAGATGATGCCGCCTTTGTCCAGTGCGGGCTTACCGTTCGGAAAAGCATCTTCAATGACCAGGTATTCGCATTCTTCCGCATTGACAAAGGGAGCGATATAGGTGTTTTTGGAAGTAACTACGGCATCCAGACCGCCGATATGATCCTCGGCCAGCATAGCTTCTACTTTGGCATCAGGTCTGGGGGTGATCTTGTCGATCATGCTCCAGGGGAAGGTGACTTTTGTCTGGTCATTGACGTAGCCTAAGAAGCCGGCTTCCACCAGTCCGTTGTCGGTCCATGCCTTGGCGAACGCATTGACAGCGGCATATAATTTGTCACCGTTATGGGAGCAGTTGTCCATGCTGACCATGGCAATGGGGAGCGCTCCGTGAGTGTATCTGGTATAAAGCAGGGAGACTACCTTGCCCAGGTAGCTTTCGGGGGCTTCGGGACCTTTTTCGAAGTCAGCGGCTACTGCGGGGAAGAATTCTCCTTTGGCATTGGCGGTAGCATAGCCTTTTTCAGTGATGGTAAAGCTGGCCATCTGGAGAGAAGGATTTTTAAAAATCTCCCGGAGACGTGCGTATTCTGCTTCGTTTTTACTGTCCAGGATCAGAGACTCCATGATGCTGCCTACGATGGTCTTTTCCACGGTGTTGTCGGCCTTTAAGGTGGCGAGAATGCTTAAATTGTCGTGGGGACGGTAGCTTTTTTCAATGATCTCGTAGTCATAGCCTTCCGCTGCGATGAGACCGGTATCCAGAACGCCGCTGTTTAACAGATTCTGTGCTACGTTGGCCTGAAAGGCACGGAAGATATTGCCGGCACCGAAGTGGATCCAGTGGGGATGTTCCACGGTGTTTTTATGAACGGTATCGTAATCGAATTCCGGCAGATGATAACCGGCAGCGAGAAATGCGTCCCGGTCGTCATGAAGACTTTTTAAGGTAAGTTCCATAATGATTTCCTCCAAACTGATTTATGAGTTTTCAGGTGCGATGATTATTTCTGCTTATGGGACTTCTCGATAGCTTCCCACAGACCGTTTAAATAGGTGGCGCCTAAAGCTCTGTCGTACAGTCCGTATCCGGGCATGGCCACTTCATCCCAGATCATACGTCCGTGATCGGGACGGATGGGACCGTCAAAACCAATATCATAAAGAGCCAGCATGATCTCGTACATATCGAAGGTTCCATCGCTGGACAGATGTGCAGCCTCCTCAAAATCAGTAGGAGAGTTGAACTTCAGGTTTCTGACATGGGCGAAATGAATGCGGCCTTTCAGGGAGCGGATCATATCCGGCAGATCATTTTCCAGGTTGGTGCCGTAGGAACCGGAACAAAAGGTAACGCCATTGTGAGGGTTATCCACCATCTTCATCATACGCAGGATATTCTGCTTGTTGATGATGATACGGGGCAGTCCGAAAACACTCCACGCAGGATCGTCAGGGTGGATCGCCATGTTAATGTCATATTTATCACAGGTGGGCATGATACGCTCCAGAAAATATTTCAGGTTGGCAAAAAGCTTTTCATCATCCACATCTTTGTACATTTCGAACAGTTCTTTGACATGAGCCATACGCTCAGGCTCCCAGCCGGGCATTACAGTGCCGTTCATATCGCCGGCAATGGATTCGAACATTTTGGCCGGATCAATAGCGTCTACAGCAGCCTGATTGTAAGCAAGGACTGTAGAACCGTCAGGACGCATTCTGGCAAGTTCGGTGCGTGTCCAGTCAAAGACCGGCATGAAATTGTAGCATACCATATGGATGCCTGCCTGACCGAGCCGTTCCAGGGTAGTGATATAATTCTCTATATATTGTTCACGGTCGGGAGAACCGATCTTGATGGCATCGTGAATGTTGACACTCTCGATACCGGCCAGCTGTAAGCCGGCAGCTTCAATCTCAGTCTTTAGGGCCAGGATGTCATCCATTTCCCAGACTTCTCCGGGAGCGGTGCCGTAGAGAGTGGAGATGACTCCGGTGACACCGGGAATCTGGCGGATCTGTTTTAAGGTAACCGTGTCGTACTTGCTGCCATACCAGCGTAATGTCATTTGCATAATAGAAATCCTCCTTGTAGGGAATGCTTTGGTTTCGTTTTTTGCTGTCTTAAGCATAGCAGAATGGTAAATGCATTAAAACTGCATGAATTGCTTGAAATAGTGCAAAAATTGCTATATAGTAAGACAGGGGATATAAACCATGGAAAATAAAAACTGAACAGAATGATACAGGAGAGAAAATGGATGGTCGTGAACAGAAAAAGCAGCCTGCGCTGCCGGGATGCGGCGGACGAACGGCAATATATGTTGAGCGGTGACTATGAGGTCTATGAGAAGGTAGGGGAGCCTGTCGGAGCGGTGTCGTTCCATTATCATGATTTTTATGAGCTGATCTATATTATAGAGGGGGAATTTTCTTCCCTGATCGAGGACCGGGCGGTGCGGATGCGGAAGGGAGATTTCCTGCTGATCGATAAGAATGTCATGCACAAATATCATCCCACGGAGAAGAAAATGGATTCGTCCCGCCGGATCATTTTGTGGATCAGTGATCAGATGCTGCGGGAGCTGGCGGTGGGAGAGCCGTTTCTTGCAGAATGCTTCTGGGGAGCGGGGCCGAAACTGTATCATTTCCCCATTTATTATGAGGAAATTTTGCGCGGATTTCTGCTAAAGCTTGCTATGTCGGAGATCTTAGAGGGGGATGATGTCCAGAACTGCGGAATCCGTAAGGTCATGGACAGAGGCAATTTGAGCCTGTTTTTTGGGTATCTGAATGTGTTGTGTAAACGGGAGGAATATTTGTCTTCCACACAGGAGATCGTGGATCATCCTCTGGTGGAGCAGGTGACCGGCTACATCGAGACCCATCTCAGCCAGGAGATCACAGTGGAGGAAGTGGCGGAGGCCGTGCACATGAGTAAGTATCATTTTCTGCGGAAATTCAAGGAGATCACCGGCATGACGGTGCATAACTTTATTGTGAACAAGCGGATTATTTCCGCCTGCCAGGCCATGGCGGAGGGGAAGAACATTACTGAGAGCTGGCAGCAGACCGGCTTTGCGGATTACTCCTCTTTCCTGCGGAATTTCCGGAAAATCTATGGCATTTCCCCAAAAGAGTACCGGGAAAATAACCGCAGCTTGATTATTTCCCAGTAAAGAGGTAAGATATCAAAAACACTAAAAATAAGAACAAATGATCTGTTGATTACAGGGGAAAAAGAAATGAGTGAAAATAAAGTAAAGAAGATTCAAAATGGTTATTATACCGGAGAGAGACCGTTGTTCCATGGGGAGCATTTGGAGATCGGGGATACGATCTTCGGAGAGGGAGAATCTCCGTTAAAGGAAAGCAGCGATATTACGTTAAAGAACAGTATGTTCCAGTGGAAATATCCGCTGTGGTACAGCAAAAATGTGGTGGCACAGGATTGTACCTGGGCAGAGATGGCGAGAGCCGGTGTATGGTATACGGACAGATTTCTGATTTTGAACTGGCAGGCAATTATTCTCAACTGCACCATCGAGAGCTTGCAGGGCATGTGCTATATCGACAATCTGGTGATGAAGAATTGTAAGCTGTTAAATACGACACTGGCCTTTGAATATTCCACGATAGATGTGGAGATCACGGACGGCATCACCAGTGTGCTGAATCCGGCTTCCGGAATGATACGGGCACAGAGCATCGATACCCTGATCCTGGATCCTGCGAAGACCGATCCGGCGGAGACACAGATCGTGTGTGATCATATTGGCTGCAGACTGGATAAGAACCCGGAGGAAAGTGTGGAAAATTAATATGAGCAGTATGTTTGACAAAGAGGTTAACCGCCGGGGTACCGGCAGTATGAAATGGAACGTAGGAGAGCACGAGCTTCCCATGTGGGTGGCGGATATGGATTTCGAGACGGCTCCTGCAGTGACGAAAGCCATCATGGACCGGGCTGTACAGGGCATCTATGGCTATACCGAGGTCTCTGAGGAGTGGTATCTGGCATATCAGAACTGGTGGCAGGACCGACATCATTTTCCCATTGAAAAAGACTGGCTGATCTTCTGTACCGGTGTGGTTCCGGCGATTTCCAGTATTGTGCGGAAAATGACCACCGTAGCGGAAAAGATCGTAGTCATGACGCCCTGCTACAATATCTTTTTCAATTCTATTGTAAATAACGGACGGAATGTGCTGGAGAGCAGACTGCATTACGAAGATGGTGTGTACAGCATTGATCAAGAGGATCTGGAGGAGAAGCTTGCGGATCCCCAGACCAGCATGCTGATCCTCTGCAACCCGCACAACCCGGTGGGAAAGATCTGGGATCGTGAAACGTTAGAGCGCATTGGAGAACTGTGCTTCAAACATCATGTGCTGGTGCTGTCGGATGAGATCCATTGCGATATTACGAGACCCGGGATGGAGTATATCCCATTTGCGTCGGTATCGGAGCATTGTAAAAATAACAGCATCACCTGTGTGGCACCCACGAAGACCTTTAACCTGGCGGGGCTCCAGACGGCAGCAGTGATCGTTCCGGATGCGGCGCTGCGGCACCGGGTGAACCGGGGGCTGAACACGGATGAAGTGGCAGAGCCCAATGTGTTCGCAGCCATTGCTCCCATTGCGGCATTTGACCGGGGCAGAGAGTGGCTGGAGGAGTTGCGTGAATATCTGTGGGAGAACCGTAAGTTTGCAGAAGATTTTATCAGAGAAGAGATTCCGGAGCTCAGGACAGTATCTGCAGATGCCACGTATCTGTTGTGGATCGACTGCAATGCGCTGCCCGGAGATCTGTCGGAGCTTGCGGAGTTCATCCGTAAGGAGAGCGGTCTGTATGTCTGTGACGGCAGAGAGTACGGCAACGGTTATGGATTTTTACGTATGAATCTGGCATGCAGACGGGAATTGTTGAAAGAGGGACTGGAGCGCCTGAAGAGAAGCATTCACAGTTACCGGAAAGGTATCAGCAATGGTATCATATGATAGGCTTTATATTTACAGAAGAGGTGGTTTATGAAGAAGATAGTACATTATATAATGTGTTTTGTCATGGCAGCAGGGATATTTTTCAATACAGGACTGACAAGCCGGGCTGCCGATGGAACGGAATCCGGAAGCAATTTTACCAATCTGATCGTATTTGCGAAATTTTCAGGAGAAGAGGAATTTGTAGATACAGTATATGGTGGAAGCAGTGTGCGTAAAATCACGGATAATTCTTTTAATACGGCAGAATACAGTGTCTCAGATTATTTTGAGACCGTATCAGCAGGAAAATTGTGTATCAATTATGTATATTTGTTTGATAAAGGCGGCTCCATAACGCTGAAGAACTCAAGGGGATATTATGCCGCATATAGTGAGAATAACCAGGAGGGCTATAAGACAGCACAGGAGCGTCAAAGCCGTATGTATGAACTGAAGCTGGACTGGTCGGAGGCAATTAATACGGCCATAGCTTCAGGAGCTGAGATCACAAATTATGATGGAAGTGTCACTTATAACAAGGCAGATTTAGATAAGGATCATGATGGCAAAATAGATGCCATAACATTGATTTATAAAAATACGACCCAAAGTAATATTTCGGTATCACGGGGAGCACCATTATGGAATTACCGGGATTATGCTTATTATGTAAATATTACTACAGAGAACGGTGATTCGTTGGTCAGCGAAGACTATGTACAGTTAACGACCCCTTATCAAAACAGCTCCGGAGAACTGCAAGGATATCTGTATCAGGACAAGAATGGGAACCTTACGACATCTCTGGGAACGGCCATCCATGAGACGGGGCATATCCTGGGATTAAAGGATCTGTATAATACGCAGGATGCACAGCCGGTATATTATATGTCCGTCATGGCAAAGCATCTTTCCCCTGTGCCGCAGTTTATTTCTGTGAAGGAGCAGGAGGCGTTGGGCTGGACCGGTGCGGAGCAGCTGCCTGTGCTGACAGCAGATGGTACCTACAGCCTGTCGGCATCAGGGACACAGAATGCTGGTGCAGTGATCGGATACAAGATGAATATTCCCACAAAAAACAAGACACTTTACCTGGAATACAGAAATTTCGAAGAGACTGGCAATAAATATGATTCTCAGGTAAAAAAGTTTTATAAGGCAGATGGCAGCCAGGTGGATGCTTTCAACCTGAAATCGGGACTGGTCTGCTATCTCGCAGAAAGTGACATCCGTTTTCCCAGTAATATTAATTGTGTTGCACCGAGGTGGAACTATGAGGTGCTGGGGGGAGGAAACACAAAAAATGATGCAGCACTGGCCCAAGGGGAGGAAAAGTACATTACGGATAAGGTCTGCATCCGGGTAACGGAAGTCACACCGGACAGACTGACATTTGAGATCAGTGGAATCGGTGAAGAGCATATCCATACCGGAGGGGAGGCAACCTGTGTCTCAGGACCGGTATGTGAAGTTTGCCAACAGGTATATGGAGAAATCAATGCGTCCAATCATAAGCACACGGAACTGCGGGGAGTAAAAGAACCTGACAGCACGCAGGAAGGGTATACCGGTGACCTCTATTGTACAGATTGTCAGCAGCTCATACAGCAGGGGACAGTAATCCCGAAAAAATGTCCCGATATTATTGAAGGACAGGATACTCAGATTGATGGAAATACTACGGAAGCGGCCACATTCCGGTCAAATGCGTTGTTTGATGATTTTATCCGTGTGGAATTAGATGGTGTGGTGCTTCAACGGGATACTGACTATACGGTGGAGTCCGGAAGTATCATTGTGCGTCTGATGCCGGAGCTTTTGCGGACATTAGCAGAAGGCAGACATAGTATCGGCATTGTTTCAGACGGTGGAACAGCGGTGACCACATTTAACATCAGCAGAGTAGTGACGCCGGAGACAACGCAGCCACCTGAGGCAACGCAGCCACCTGAGGCAACGCAGACACCTGAGGCAACGCAGCCACCTGAGGCAACCCAGCCGCCAGAGGCAACACAGACGCCGGAGGCAACCCAGCCACCGGAGACAACGCAGACACCTGAGTCAGTCAGAATCCCGGCGGTAAGTATGGAGCCGACAGCAACACTAAAACCGACAGCAACACCAAAACCGACAGTAACACCAAAACCGACAGTAACACCAGAACCGACAGCAACACCAGAACCGAAGGCAACGCCAGAACCGGAGTCTCCCCAGATTCCGACGGCAACGGTAACTCCGGCAACAGAGTCTGCAACGGCAGATCCGGAACAAGAAGTATCACAGGCAGGCGGACAGGCAATGGAGCAGCAGAGAGCTGGCAAGGCATGGCTGGTGACAGGAGGAATTATCCTGTGTATGGGAATTGCAGCAGGGGGCTTCTGGCTGCAACATCATATTGTGCAGGAAAAGAGGAAAAATGATGAAGGATAAGTGGTTACCGGAAGAAAAGTCACAGGCAGTGGGGTGCAGAATTGTTACAAATATGTTATATTACGATGTAAAGGTCATAATCCTTTTTGCTCCCGACATCATACGATAGTTATCGGTATGGAACAAGGGGATGACAAATCATAGAAACATATAGGGATGTTATCATGGAAAATTATCAGGAACAGTATAAACAGGAATTACATCAGCAGGAGATTAATTCCAACCTGCGGACGTTGAAGGGATTTTTATGGATTTTTGTGACAATTCTGATTCTCTGGCTGTTGACTTTAGTGGGAATCTTTATTGTGGATGCCAGAATCTTTACCATGGCAGTGGGGATGTCGGTGGTAATGGGGATCCCGGTTTTATACATATACAAAAAGGTGGATTTGTCAAGGGATTGGGTGAAATATGTGCTTCTGGCGCTGATCTGTGCAATATCGGCAGTCATGGCGGCATTTTTGTCTTTTCATGCTGTATTTATCTATGTATTGCCGCTTTTATCAGCGGTGCAGTACCGGGAAAGGATGACACTGTGGGTTACTTATGTCGTGAATGATGTGACTATGACACTGAGTATGCTAGCAGGGTTTTATCATGGAATCTGTGATCTGAATCTTCTGCTTGGCAGTAATCATACCAGAGACTGGTATATGGAGCAGTGGGGGGCAGGAACACTGCAGTTTAGTCTGGAACCTGATCCTGTATTTACTATTTTGTTCTACGGAGCTTTGCCACGGGCAGTGATCCTTCTGGCATTTACCTTTGTTTTGCGGTATATCAGCATTACCAGCCACGAGGATGCACAGAGGATCGCCGACCTGACGTATCGTAAGGAGACTGATCTGGGAACCCATGTGTATAATAAGAACAAATATGAGGAAATGATTGCTGACTATTATCTGGGGGTTGACAGACTGGCTGCCATTTTCTGGGATGTGAATAATCTGAAATATGTTAACGACCAATATGGACATGCTGCAGGGGATGTGCTGATCCAGACGTTGTCTTCCGTATTATATGAATTATCCACGGACAGACGTAAGGTCTATCGCATAGGCGGAGATGAATTTGTCATGCTGATCGAGAATCCGGTAGAAACAGAGATCGAGTCAATGGTAGAGTCTGTCAGTGCTGCATTGCAGGAGAAAAACAGTCAGGGCGAGATGCCGGTCTCCAGTGCTGTGGGCTGGGCAGAAGGCTGTGGTGTGGATGTCCGTAAGATCATCAATGAAGCGGATACAAAGATGTATGAGAATAAGACGCGTGGAAAGGAATGCAGAAAATAGGATGGCAAACTGGGTAAGTGCAGGCTGCGGTGTCATTGCAAATGAGCTGGCGCAGGCTATGGAAAAAAGAGGACAGAAACTGTATGGTGTCGTGAACCGGACGCCGGAGAAGGCAGTGGCCTTTGCGGAAAAATACGGTGTGCAGAAGGTGTTTACGAGCTTTCAGGATGTATGTGCGGATCCTGCGGTGGATATCATTTATATTTCCACACCCCATAACACTCACATTCACTTTCTGCGGAAAGCGCTGGCAGCTGGCAAGCATGTGCTGTGCGAAAAATCCATTACGCTGAATTCCGAAGAACTGGAAGAGGCAGTGCAGCTGGCGAAGGAGCATGGTGTGGTGCTGGCGGAAGCTATGACTATCTATCATATGCCGATTTATAAAGAACTGAAAAAACGCATGGATGCCGGAAAATTCGGAGAATTGCGTGTGATACAGATGAATTTCGGAAGTTATAAGGAATACGATATGAAGAACCGGTTCTTCAACCGGAATCTGGCCGGAGGAGCATTGCTGGACATCGGTGTGTATGCCCTTTCCTTTGTCAGAATGTTCTTAAATTCCTGCCCGGATCAGATTACTTCGCAGGTGAAGCTTGCACCTACCGGTGTGGACGAGCAGGCGGGAATACTTCTGATGAACCGGGAGCAGGAGATGGCAACGGTCACATTGTCCCTGCATGCCAAGCAGCCCAAACGGGGCATGATCTCTTTTGACAAGGCTTACGTGGAAATGTATGAGTATCCCAGAGGGCAGAAAGCAGTGATCACGTACACGGAAGACGGACACACCGAGGAAATTGTGGCGGGAGCTACGGCAGACGCACTGGGATACGAGGTGGAGGATATGGAACAGGCCATCGC
>CDZD01014377.1_pt1 | contig 11996 bp, 8 predicted proteins | sample 554771 | NCBI WGS metagenome assembly CDZD01 (sample SAMEA3182069, study PRJEB8094) | gut metagenome | biome: human; feature: gut; material: Stool; isolation source: human stools | place: Canada | collected 2011-11-08
ATGATCGTCGCGGCGTTGGTCTCCCGGTTCACCTGCAACTCCACTCGATCGCCGAAGTTTTGATACATCATTCCCCGCACGTGGTCGTGGCGTGTTTCTACATTCGGACAATAACCTTGCGGTGCCCGCTCCCCGGTATAAATCAATCCGCCTCGTTCCAGTGCGGCGGCACGGAGCATTTGATCGCGTTTGCTGTTGCGTTCGTACTTTAGCGCTCGACTGAGAATCACCCTGTGAACCTTGAAAGTTTGATACAACTCCCGGAATACAGAGGGCGGTAAAAGGATTTGCTTTCTCATAATTGCCTATTAATTGGTTATTTTCAGTATATTTGTTGCGTGGTTGTGTTAAAACCACATTGCAAAGATATAAGATATATCTTAAACAGCAAAATTATTTTTAAGATTTTTTCTACAAAATGAGTGGAGCACTTATAAGAATTAAACAATATCTCGATCTGAAAGGGATAAGCGTTAGAGCGTTTGAGTTGAAATGTGGATTCTCAAACGGCTCATTTGCGAGTCAATTAAAGAATGGCAAGACAATAGGAATTGATCGTTTAGAAAATATCTTAAATGCTTTCCCCGATATTAACATAGAATGGCTTCTTACGGGTAAAGGCAGTATGGCCAAGACCGACACGGTACCATTACCCAAAAACGACCAAACAACCGTTGCGATAGGAAAACGCTCGGACAAGAACGAGGGCATTCCGTTGATCCCAATCGATGCTATGGCAGGGGCGCTTTCGGAGAACAGCCAAACGATCATGGAATATGACTGCGAGCATTACGTCATCCCCATGTTCAAGGGAGCCGAATTTCTGATTCCTGTAAAAGGTGATTCCATGCAGCCCAAGTATTACAGCGGGGATATTGTTGCCTGTAAGCGGCTACCGCTTGATACATTCTTCCAGTGGAACCGCACCTACGTGATAGACAGCGAGCAAGGGGTGCTCATCAAACGGGTAAAACAAGGCGAGGACGACGATCATATCACGTTGGTATCTGACAATCCAGAGTACGACCCGTTTTCGCTCGAAAAATCCCGTATCTACTCACTGGCTCTCGTGATCGGGGTCGTGAGGGCGGAATAACCATAAAACGACCCGAATAGGGATTTCGAGACTTTTTATAGGATTTGAGTGCAGAAAGATAGATTTATATTATTGATATTCAGTGTTTTGTGTTTAATATATGGGATGTAAAACCCCGTCAAAAAATGACACTTTGGGGGGTGTTTATGAACCTTATTTTTTTATTATGTGGGGGCAAACCTCAATAAAAATGTCATCCATTAGACCACCCATTAGACCATCCAATGCGTATTTTTGATATTTTGGTCTGAAATTCAGATGTACGCATTTTGCGCATCCATTTTATAAAAATTGCGTTTGAAATGCCGGTTAAACACCGCTTAAAACCTTGCGGCGGACACATGTCGTTTTCAGCCCCGTATGCCGCAAATCCCGCCCGTATCGGTATATAGAGCCGTTCGGGCATAAAAAAAGGGCGTAAATCGCCCCGTTTTGCCTGTAAATACAAGCGCAATTCAAATCGAGTTCAACCAACCGCCGCCGGAATTAACACGAAATTCAAGCAAATGCACATTTGAATTTCGCGCCGAAATTTTGTCGCTCTCTCGTAAGTCGTTGTATTATTGCCGCTTGTCTCTCTTTTCTCCCTGTTCTACTGTGTACATCTCAATTTCATGCCCGTACTTTATCAAAATTACTCCGATGAAGAGGACTATTCTCGAATCGTTACATTGCAGGAGATAAGAGATAAAGAGTATAATCTTTCGCCCAATCGCTATGTGGTTTACCACAAGGAGGAAATTCGTCCTTATGCGGAAGTGTTGGCTGAGTTCAAACAAGCATACGAAGATGTGAAGCGATTGGAGAACGAATTTTCATTACTCATTAACGCATAATCAATATGGCAGAAAAAGTAAAACAATATCGTCATCCGGACGACCCTATTACGCTCGATGAACTTAAAAGTTTCCTTTGGGCGGCTGCCACTCATTTGCGTGGTCAGATTGATGCGGCAGGATATAAAGAGTATATTTTCCCTTTGCTTTTTTTCAAACGCATTTCCGATGTTTATGATGAACAGTTTGAAGGTTTTGTGTGTGAAGGAGGAGTTGAGTATGCAGGTATGCAAGTAGAAGATCTCCCCATCCGTATTCCTGATGGTGCGCACTGGAGAGATGTTCGTGAGGTAACCGAAAATGTAGGTAATAAATTAGTCGAGGCGTTTATTGCCATAGAACAAGCCAACCCTGCCAAAGAGATGGATGGCAGAAAAATAGGAGGATTAGAGGGAATTTTTGGCCCAAAGGATGGTTGGACCAACAAGGCAAAGATGCCCGATAGTATAATCACTTCGTTGATTGAGGATTTCTCTAAATATACGTTGAGTCTGAAGGTTTGTCCTGCCGACGAGATGGGGCAAGCATACGAATACCTTGTTGGAAAGTTTGCCGATGATGCCGGAAATACTGCTCAGGAGTTCTATACGAATAGAACAGTCGTTCAGCTTATGGCTGAAATACTGCAGCCCAAACCGAATGAAAGTATTTATGACCCGACTTGCGGTTCCGGGGGAATGTTGGTTAAATGTTTGGACTATCTTCGCAACAAAGGGGAAGAGTGGCAGAGTGTGCAGGTGTTCGGACAAGAGGTAAATGGATTGACCTCTTCTATTGCACGAATGAATCTTTATCTGAACGGCGTAGAGGATTTTTCAATAGTATGTGCTGACACGTTGGAGCATCCTGCATTCTTGGATGGCAGCCATCTTCGTAAGTTTGATGTAGTTTTGGCAAATCCTCCATATTCTATTAAGGAGTGGAACCGTGAAAAATTTATGAATGATAAGTGGGGACGTAACTTCCTCGGCACACCACCACAATCAAAAGCAGACTATGCTTTTTTACAGCATATTCTTGCTTCAATGGATTCCAAAGCAGGTAGAGCTGCTGTTCTTTTTCCACATGGTGTTCTCTTTAGACGTGAAGAGGAGGAATTACGAAAGAAACTTGTTGAATTAGATAAAATTGAATGTGTCATTGCTTTAGGACATTATCTATTTTATAATTCCGCGATGATTTCATGCGTAATTATATTTAATGAGAACAAACCGTATGACCGGAAAGGTAAAGTTTTATTTATTGAGGCAGAAAGCGAAGTAACAAGAAAGAATGCACAAAGTTATTTGGAGGACAAACATATTAACAGAATGCTCAATGCTTATAATAGCTTCTCTGATGAAACTGGCTATTGTAAAGTAGCGACAAATGAAGATATTTTGTCCAATGGTGGAAAACTTTCTGTATCTCTCTTTGTAGAGGGAAAATCAGAGGAATTCTTAAACTATGACGAGGCCGTGGAAAATTGGAAATCAAGTCACAGCCAATTGTCAAAAGAATATTCTTCCTTAACAAATCTATTATTCCATGAAAATAATTAATTTAAGTTCAATAGCCAATCCTATATCTATTTCTGTCCAAAATCCGAGTCGGTCTGATTATGACAGATTCATAGGATTGGAACACTACGATAGTGGGGAACCTGTTATTACTCGTTTTCAGGGGACGGAATTATTGACTACTTCGGCTAAGGCATTCAAAGCAAATGATATTTTAATAGCACGAAGAAACGTATATCTTAAACGTGCTGGCATTGTATTCTTTGATGGCATAACTTCAGGAGATTCTATTATTCTTCGTTTAAAAGAAGACACACAAAAAACGATAGGATATTCGCGTGAAGATTTAATTAGGTATATCCCTTTTATGCTTAATTCTGAGCATTTTTGGATATATGCTAATAAACATGCTGATGGGATGAACTCAAAACGCATTTCTAAAGATACACTTCTTGAATATGAGTTTGAATTACCATCAATTGATGAAATGCGAGACATATCGGATAAGCTTTGGGCTGCTTATCGGTTAAAAGAGGCTTATAAAAAGTTGCTTGTTACCACTGATGAAATGGTGAAATCGCAATTTATCGAGATGTATTATAATACTCATAATAAGCAAACCCTTGAATCGGTTTGTCCAATCATGAGTAAGGGGATAACGCCAAAATATGTTGAATCTTCTTCTGTCTTAGTGATTAATCAAGCATGTATCCATTGGGATGGTCAACGTTTGGGTAATATAAAATACCACAACGAGGAAATCCCAGTTAGGAAGAGAATACTTGAATCAGGAGATGTTCTCTTGAATGCAACTGGAAATGGTACTCTTGGACGATGTTGTGTATTTATTTGTCCTTCAGACAATAATACCTACATAAATGACGGACATGTGATTGCCTTGTCAACAGATAGAGCAGTGATTCTTCCAGAAGTGCTTAATACGTACCTTTCTTTAAATGATACGCAAGCAGAAATATACAGGCAATATGTAACTGGTTCTACAAATCAAGTTGATATCGTATTCTCAGATATCAAGAAAATGAAAGTTCCTGTTCCTAGTATGGATGAACAAATCTTGTTTGTTGAGGTCCTCAAACAAGCCGACAAATCAAAATCTGTCATTCAAAAAGCTTTAGTATATTTGAATGACATACAGAGTGACGAATTAGGGAAAATCGCTTAATTATTAAATTGATAACAATAAAAACCATAGATATGTTTAACGAAGACAATACAGTGGAGCAAATGCTCATAGAAGCTGCAACCCAAAGTAGTTGGCAGTATGTAAAGTCACAGGATATACCTCGTAGTTCTGATTCTGTCCTTGTTGAATCATGGCTATTGGAAGCTCTTGTCAGGTTAAATCCAATAACACGTCAACAAGCGGAGCAAGTTATTTATAAACTCCGTGCTGCTATTACTTGTGGAGGTAATTATGATGAATTGGTGACTGCCAATGACCGTTTTCGTACATTATTATTTAATGAAAACACAGAGCCTTTTGGAAAGGATGGTGAATATATACCTATCAGATTCTTTAGCGAAGATGCGGTCGAAGATTATTGTGTAGTGACCAATCAATGGGAGTTTCCACGTAGTTCTGTTGAAGGAGGTAAACGTTTGGATTTGGTTTATCTGATAAATGGAATTCCGGTTTGTGTTGGTGAAGCAAAATCTCCTGTTCGCCCTCAGATAACATGGGCTGACGGAGCCATTGATATGCTGCATTACGAAAAGAGCATTCCAGAAATGTTTGTTCCGAATATATTAACCTTTGCTACAGAAGGTAAAGAACTTCAATATGCCGGCATCTGTGCCCCTGTTGACAAATGGGGACCTTGGTTTAAAGATGAAAGTCGTCAGCATGGTACAATAGAGTCGGTTAAAAGTAACGTAATGGGGTTGGTTCAACCAAACCGACTGCTTGACATATATCGTTACTATAGTGTTTTTACAGGAACATCATCAGGCAAAAAAATAAAAATAGTTTGCCGTTATCAACAATATCTAGGTGGTGAAGCTATTGTTCAGCGTGTCTTAAATACATATCGAGAGAAACAAGGTCCGAAGAAAGGTCTTATTTGGCATTTCCAAGGTTCGGGAAAATCATGGTTGATGGTATTTGCTGCCCAAAAATTACGTTTGCAGAACGAATTACATGCTCCCACAGTTGTTATCGTTGATGACCGTATTGATTTGGAAGATCAGATAACGGGCGATTTTACTCGTGCTGATATTCCTAATATAGAATCTGCAAAGACAAAAGATGAGTTAGTTGCATTTTTCAAGCAGGATCAGCGCAAGATTCTGATAACGACAATTTTCAAGTTCGGAGATGTTGATAGTGTACTGAATGAAAGAGATAATATCATTTTATTGGTAGATGAAGCACACCGAACTCAGGAAAAGGATTTAGGACAAAAAATGCGCAATGCATTACCTAATGCATTTTTCTTTGGCCTTACCGGAACGCCTATCAATAAACGAGATAAGAATACTTTTCAATCTTTTGGAGCTGATGAGGATTTAGAGAAAGGTGGATATATTTCAAAATATACTTTCCAAAATTCTGTTGAAGATGGAGCTACGCTTGAATTGAATTTCCAAACAGTGCCGGTAGAGATGCATCTTAACGAAACTCAATTACAAGAAGAATTTGATGAACTGACCGATCAAATATCCGAGGACGAAAAGAACGAATTAGTAAAACGAACTTCTGTTGAAGCATTTTTTACAGCAGAGAAGCGAATTAACGATGTCGCACGTTATATTGTAAATCACTTCAAAGAGTATGTAGAGCCCACTGGAATGAAAGCTCAAGTCGTGGTATATAACCGAGACTGCTGTGTGAAATATAAGAAAGCGATTGATGCTCTTTTGGGTTCGGAAGATGCAACCACTATCGTTATGCATACGGCTGGCGATAAAGCTGATGAGTATAAGGCATACCGTCGTGATAGAGAACAAGAAAGAAAACTTCTTGACCAATTCCGTGATCCATTGTCACCGATTAAAATGGTGATTGTCACTTCAAAGCTGTTGACAGGTTTTGATGCTCCAATTTTGCAATGTATGTATCTTGATAAGCCGATGAAAGACCATACGCTGTTGCAGGCTATTTGTCGTACAAATAGAAAGTACAATGTTGATAAGAAATGTGGTCTGATTGTAGATTTCGTTGGTGTATTTGATAATGTAGCCAAAAGCCTTGCTTTTGATGAGGAGACGGTAAAAACGGTTGTAAAGAATATTGATGAGATAAAAGTGTTGATACCTCAATTTTTGCAAGAGTGTATTGACTTTTTCCCTGGTGTAGACCGGACAATCGGTGGTTGGGAAGGTTTGCAAGCTGCCCAGCAATGTTTACTTGATGAGTCTACAAAAACGAATTTTGCAAAACATTTTTCACGATTGGCTAAAGCTTGGGAAACAGTAAGCCCGGATGCAATGCTGGCTGCTTATCAGGCGGATTATACTTGGCTGGCTCAGGTATATCAAAGTGTACGTCCTGTTAGTACTGGAGGTTCACTTATATGGACTTTATTGGGTGCTAAAACTATAGAGATAATTCATCGTAATATTGATACAATCGATATAGGTACTCCTCTTGAAGATCTTGTGGTAGATGGAGATGTTATTGATATGGTGTTGGAGCAAGCGAAAGATAATCCTAAAAAGATACTTGAGGTCGAAAAGATGCTCCGTTTGAGATTAGGTGAGCATCATGGAGATCCCAACTACAAAGCATTTGCCGAAAAGTTGGATGAACTGCGTCGTCATATGGAGGAGAATCTTATAACTAGTATTGATTTCCTCCGTGGATTGCTAACTCTTGCCAAAGAGGTTCTTGAGGAAGAAAAAAATTCAAATCAACCTCTCGATAAGAGGGAACAAGCAAAAGCTGCTCTTACGGAGTTATTTGAATCCATAAAGACAGAAGACACTCCTATAATTGTAGAGCGTGTCGTTGCAGATATAGATGAAAATGTAGTGGCTATTGTGCGCAAATTTAAAGACGCATTCAAGAGTATTACAGCTCAACGAGAGATTAAAAAGAAATTACGTTCTATCCTATGGGTTAATTATCAAATCAAAGACCAGGAAGTTTTTGATAAAGCTTATCAGTATATTGAAATGTATTATTAATCATTAGTCGCTAGAACAACTTTTAGATATTAAGAATTTGAATATGAGTAATATGGATAGAATAGAAACTGCAATAAACAATCTCATAATTAATGAAAATGAGGCAATAAAATCCCGTATTGAAGAGGTTAGGTACTGTATAGATATACCTGAAACTAATTCTAAAGGATATTGCTATTGTCTAAAAGTTGATGCGAATGGGCGCTTAAGACTTCAAGATTTAATAGAATATATTGATTTTCGAATAGTTGATTATGCTATTCCAAAGAAAGAAATAGATGAAGCAAAAAATGATTTAAATAACACAGGTTCTACAAGAAAGATAATTCAGTTAAGAAAGAAAGCTGAAAATCTTTTTACAGATTTGGATAAAACAGGAGAAGGTGGTGAAATTTTATTATATATTCTTACACAAGATATTTTGAAACTGCCACAGTTAATAAGTAAAATGTCTTTAAAAACATCTGCGAAAATGCATTATCAAGGAGCAGATGGTGTCCATTTTCGGTATAATCGTACAACAGGTAACCTCGAATTATATTGGGCAGAAGCTAAAATGTATCAAAATTTGAATGCGGCATTAACGAACTGTTTTGATAGTTTGAAAGGTTTTTTGCTAGATCCGAAAGGTTGTGCTTCTACACAAGAAAGAGACATTGATTTGATCACATCTAATATACACCAAAATATTAACGATGAAACTGTTGAAGATATACTCGTAGAGTATTTTGATAAAGATAAAGAACAATCCAATCATTTAGTTTATAAGGGTGTATGTTTTATAGGATTTGATTATGATAAATATCCAAGTGATACAGATATTACAAAAACTACAGAACACATTAAAAATGCAATACTAACAGAATATGAGAAATGGCATAGTACCATAGGCGAAAAGATAAAAGATCATGAGAATCTTGATAAAAAGGAAATTCATGTCTTTTTAATGCCCTTCCCTTCTGTTGACGAATTTAGAAAGTGTTATCTTAAAACAATCAAATAATGTTAGCTGAAAAAGTTTATAACTTAAATAGTTTCAAGCATCAATATGAGGCTTTACTTACATTGTCTGTTTGTGATACTATTCCTAATTTAATCTGGGATAAAGATAAATCAGATTTATTATCTCGAATAGATTGGAATAATATATTAAGTATAGCATCTTTGTTTAGTTATTATGATGAAAGTAAATATTTGGACGCTGCTCTCCGCATAGCTCAGACTTGTTTAATGCAGGAAACAACTGATGAAAATCAAAAAAATGCAGCTGCATTTATTTTGGATAATCTAACAATTAAGCCAGCGATTAAAATCGCATTGGATAAACAGTATATAAAAAAAGACTTTAGAGATAGCTATCCTTTTGCTTTAAAACTCCAACAAAACAAGTCAGATATTGAGCATTCCATAATTGTAAATGATGAAGTATTTCTTTTGAATAAGTTTCAAAGAGAAGTTTATTCCGCATATCAACATAATGAGACAATAAGTATATCAGCTCCAACTTCTGCTGGTAAGTCTTATATTCTTTGTACCCTTTTGTTGGAAGAATTAATCGAAGGTAATAAAAATATTGTATATGTTGTACCCACAAGAGCATTAATCAGTCAGGTTGAATCTGATTTAAAAGTATTATTGAAACAATATAATATTGATAATCAGGCAAATGTAACGACAGTGCCTCCTCAAGAAGATATTATAGAAGATAAATCTAATATTTTTGTTTTTACTCAAGAGCGTCTTCATTGGTTTTTATATGGGGGGGCTAATAACAAAATAGATATTCTTATTGTTGATGAAGCACATAAAATTGAAGATGGGAACAGAGGAATCTTACTTCAACAAAAGATAGAAGATGTTGTTAAAGCTAATTCTTCAATCAAGGTATTTTTTTCTAGCCCTTTTACATCAAATCCAGAAATTCTTTTGGATAATGTTATGAATAATAGCAGAAAGTGTATGGTCAATACACAATTTGTTGCTGTTAATCAAAATCTTTTATACGTTTCTCAAGTCCATAGAAAAATCAGAGAATGGCAAATCCATTTATGTACTATTGAGAAAACTATTTTGTTGGGGAGAATAATTATGACTGATCGACCTACAACTGAACGACATAAAATAGTTCATACTGCTTATCAAACATCGAATAAAGGTGGATGCCTTATTTATAGTAATGGGGCTGCGGATGCTGAAGATACTGCTACTTTGCTTTATGATTTACTACCAGAACGAGAACCGGACACAGAAATAACAGCCCTAGTTGAATTAGTGCAGAGCACTATTCATACTCAGTATGTTTTAGCTAGAGTTTTATCTAAAGGAATTGCATTTCATTATGGAAATATGCCCTTGCTCATAAGAAATGAAATCGAGCGATTGTTTTCCATAGGGAAAATAGAATATCTGGTGTGTACTTCAACTTTGCTGGAAGGTGTCAATCTTCCAGCAAAATCAATTATAATAAGAAAACCAACAAGAGGTCAAGGGAATCCGCTGAATCAAAATGATTTTTGGAATTTAGCAGGTAGAGCTGGTCGATTGGGAAAAGAGTATAGCGGAAATATCTTCTGTATCGAACCTTCAAAATGGAGTGTCCAGCCAGAACCAAATAAAACGAAACAAGAGATAAAACGAGCCTTAAATGTTATCGAAAATAAAGGTGAAGAATTATTGAACTATATTCGTCATGAGTCACCTAGACAAGATGCGGAAAAACGACCTGACTTAGAGTTTGCTTTTGGTTATTTTTATATAAGATATGTTTTGGAAGAAGAGACGGCACCTTTAAATCCATTTTATAACGAATTAATGACTGAATTATATTCTATTCAATCAAAGATCACATTACCAAGTTCTATCATAAAGAAAAATCCAGGTATATCGCCTCTTGCTCAACAGAAGTTATATAATTTCTTTACGGAGCATATTGATGAGATTGACACATTAATTCCAGTCTATCCCAATGATACTAACGCCTTTGAAGAATATAAAAATCTTATTGATATTATAGGACGTACTATTTCGTATTATCCACCTCAATTAAATGCTTCTAGAGCAATTTTGTTGATTAATTGGATGTCAGGAAAACCATTGTCATATCTTATTCGCAAAAGCTATGAATCTTACAAAAGAAATCATTATAATAAGAAACTTCCTGCGGTGATTAGAGAGGTAATGGAAAATGTGGAAAGTTTTGTCAGATATCAATTTGCAAAAGATTCAAGTTGTTATATTGATATACTTCGATATGTTCTCGAAATAAATAATAAGCAGGAACTGATGGAAAGTATTCCTCAGTTAAATCTTTGGTTGGAGTTTGGAGTATCTCAAAAGACCCATCTATCATTGTTGGCTTTAGGTTTAAGTCGCAATACTGTACTTGAATTGACTAAATACATTATATCTACAAAGAAATCAAAAGACGAATGTTTAGAATGGTTAAGGTCATTAGACCTTGATGAATTAGAATTATCTCCGATAATCATCGATGATATTAAAAAAGTGTTGTAGTATATAGTAGCATAAAAGTGTTGTTGTGAATAATTGAAAATGGATTTATGATTGTGCGAATAAAAAATTAAATTATGGCAAAGAACATAGAAATACGAAATAGTACAACAGAGTTTCTTATCTTTATGCTTGAAGGCAAAGAGGGTGGGATTCAAGTGATGTATAAGAATGAAACCATTTGGGCAACACAAAAGGCAATGGCACAGCTTTTTGATGTGGGAGTACCTGCAATTAGCAAACACCTTAAAAATATTTTTGAGAGTGGGGAGTTGGGCGAAGATTCAGTTATTTCCAAAATGGAAACAACTGCTTCGGATGGTAAGAATTATGATACGACTTTCTATAATCTTGATGCGATTATCAGTGTCGGTTATCGTGTCAATTCTGTTCGGGCAACCCAGTTCCGGTAGTGGTGTACATGTGTGCTTCGTCAGTTTGTCATCCGTGGTTATGTGATAGACAAGAAGCGAATGGAGAACGGTTCGTTTATCGGTGAGGATTATTTTGAGCATTTGCTTGCCGAGATTCGAGAAATATGATTGAGTGAACGTAGGTTCTATCAGAAATTGACATATATATGCTACGGCTATAGACTATAATAAGGACGCTCCGACAACTCGTCTTTTTTTCAAGAAGGTACAGAACAAAATGCACTATGCCGTACATGGGCATACCGCTGCGGAGTTGATTGTTGAACGAGCTAACGCAGATAAAGAGCACATTGGATTGACCACTTGGGAAAATGCTCCGAATGGAAAAATTGTCAAAACCGATGTGTCTGTTGCAAAAAAACTATTTACGAGAAAAAGAATTGGAAGAAATGGGCAGAATAGTCAATGCTTCGCTTGATATGGCAGAGAGTATGGCTATGCGTCATATACCAATGACAATGGAAGATTGGGCAAA
>CDZD01016776.1_pt1 | contig 11895 bp, 10 predicted proteins | sample 554771 | NCBI WGS metagenome assembly CDZD01 (sample SAMEA3182069, study PRJEB8094) | gut metagenome | biome: human; feature: gut; material: Stool; isolation source: human stools | place: Canada | collected 2011-11-08
CTTGCTGCCTGCAGCAAGACCGAAGCCCCCGCAGAGGAGCCTGCCCAGGAAGAGCAGACCACCGAAGCACCCGCACAGGAAGAGACCCCCGCCGAAGAACCCGAGCAGCCCGCCGAGGAGCAGCCCTCGCAGGAAGAACTCGATCAGGAAGCCGCCGACAACGTCGCCGCGCTCATCGACGCCATCTACGTGCAGGAGCGCACCGATGACACCGACGCGCAGTGCGAAGCGGCCAAGGCCGCGTGGGACGCGCTGACCGACGCGCAGAAGGAGCTCGTCGAGGGCGAGGAAGCCAGCCCCGAGTACTTCGGCCGCGACACCGGCGACGCCTCGCTGGATGACGCCCGCAACCAGGACGAGATCGGCGAAAACGAGCTGCTGGTCGTCTCCTTCGGTACGTCCTTCAACGACAGCCGCGTGGCCGACATCAAGGGCATCGAAGACGCCCTGCAGGCCGCGTACCCCGACTGGTCCGTCCGCCGCGCCTTCACCGCGCAGATCATCATCAACCACATCCAGGCCCGTGACGGCGAGAAGATCGACAACATGACCCAGGCGCTCGACCGTGCGGTCGCCAACGGCGTCAAGAACCTTGTCGTCCAGCCGACGCACCTGATGCACGGTGCGGAGTATGACGAGATGTGCGAAGCCATCGAGGCATACAAGGATCAGTTTGAATCCGTCTCCATCGCAGAGCCGATGCTCGGCGAGGTCGGCTCCGACGCCACCGTCATCAACGCCGACAAGGAAGCTGTCGCCAAGGCCATCACCGCCGCTGCCGTCTCCGAGGCCGGCTTTGAGAGCCTCGAGGCTGCCAAGGACGCCGGTACCGCCTTCGTCTTCATGGGCCATGGTACCGCGCACGTCGCCAAGGTCACCTACAGCCAGATGCAGGCCCAGATGCAGAACCTCGGCTATGAGAACGTCTTCATCGGCACCGTCGAGGGCGAGCCGGAGGAGACCTCCGCAGAGGCCGTCATCGAGGCCGTCAAGGCTGCCGGTTACACCAACGTCGTCCTGCGCCCGCTGATGGTCGTTGCCGGCGATCACGCCAACAACGATATGGCTGGTTCCGACGATGATTCCTGGAAGACCATGTTTGAGGCTGCCGGCTTCACCGTCGACTGCCAGATCCACGGCCTCGGCGAGATCGCCGATGTCCAGGCGCTCTACGTTGCCCACACCAAGGCTGCGATCGACGCGCTGAACGCATAAATATCCTGATCACCCGGCTCCGGGGCGGCAGCGGCCGCCCCGGAGCGAACTGCGCTCTATGGAGGAGATCCCAATGAAAAAGCTGATCGCACTTGCCCTGTCTGCGCTGCTGCTGTTTGCCCTGCTGACCGGCTGCGCACAAAAAGAGGCCGAGCCTGCCGCCGCAGAGCCGGCGCAGCCCGCCGCCGAAGCCCCGGCAGAAGCCCCCGCGGACGAAGAAGCTTCCGCAGCCGAGCCTGCCGAGGAGCCCGCGGAAGAACCGGCTCCCGCCGAGCCCGCCCTGCCCGACGGCGTCTATACCGCTGAATTCAACACTGACAGCAGCATGTTCCACGCGAACGAAGCCTGCGAGGGCAAGGGCACGCTGACCGTCAAGGACGGCAGCATGACCATCCATGTCAGCCTCGCGTCCAAGAGCATCGTCAACCTGTTCTATGGTCTGGCCGAGGATGCGCAGAAGGACGGCGCGGAGCTCCTGCAGCCCACGATCGACACCGTCACCTATTCCGACGGCCTGTCCGACGAGGTCTACGGCTTCGACATCCCCGTCCCCGCGCTGGATACGGAGTTTGACGTCGCCCTCATCGGCAAGAAGGGCGTCTGGTACGACCATAAGGTCTCCGTCACCGACCCCGTTCCCGCTGCGGAAGCCGGGAAGACCGTTCAGGACCTCGGCCTGGCCGACGGCGTCTACACGGCCGAGCTCACATTCGCGGGCGGCTCCGGCAAGGCGCAGGTCCTTTCGCCCTGCACCCTGACCGTGCAGGACGGCGCGGCCACCGCCGCGATCGTCTGGAGCAGCAGCAAGTATGACTATATGCTGGTAAACGGCGAACGCTATGACGTGTTGTCGACGGAGCCCGGCTCGACGTTCGAGATCCCCGTCGAGGCCTTTGACACCGACCTGACTGTCATCGGCGACACCACCGCCATGAGCACGCCCCACGAGATCGAATACACCCTGAACTTCGCGTCTGCCAGCCTGCAGGCGGCGGGCGAATGAAGCCGCGGATCCTTGCGCTGCTGCTGGCGTTTTTGCTGCTGTGCGGCTGCGCCGCCCCGCAGAAGGCCCCGGCCGAGCAGCCTGCACCGGAGCAGCCCGCGGCCATAGTCACGTGGGACAGCCTGACGTTTGACCGCGCGCTGCCCCTCTCCTACGCCAAGCAGTTCACGGTTTCCTACGCGGGCGAGGACTATACGCGCATCACCATCGGCGAGGATCAGACGTTTCTGCTCGTGGCCGAGAGTGCGCCGGTCCCGGCGGGCGTGCCGGAGGACGTGACCGTCCTGCAGCAGCCGCTGGACCATATCTATCTCGTCGCCACGGCGGCGATGGACTTTTTCCGGGCGCTTGATGCCGTGGACCGCATTGCGCTCAGCGGCCAGAAGGAGTCGGACTGGTATATTGATGAGGCGAAAGCCGCCATGCAGGCCGGGACCATGGTCTACGCCGGAAAATATTCCGCGCCCGACTATGAGACCATCCTGGCAGAAGGCTGCGATCTTGCGATCGAAAACACCATGATCTATCACACGCCGGGGGTCGTCGAGCAGCTGGAGTCGGTCGGCGTGCCCGTGCTCATCGAGCGCTCGAGCTACGAATCGGACCCCCTCGGCCGCATAGAATGGCTGAAGCTCTACGGCGCGCTGGTCGGCAAGGAAGATGCGGCCTGCGCGGCCTATGACGCGCTGCTGCAGGATCTGCAGCCCGTGCTCGCGCAGGAGCCGGCGGGCAAGACCGTCGCCTTCTTCTACATCACCTCGGCCGGCGCGGTCAACGTGCGCAAATCCGGCGATTATATCGCCAAGGCCATCCGGATGGCGGGCGGCGACTACGTCTCGTTCGACGAGAGCGGCGAGGAAAACGCCCTCTCGACCATGACCATCCAGATGGAATCGTTCTACGACGCCGCGGCGGACGCGGACGTGCTCATCTACAACAGCACCATCGATGGCGAGCTGGACTCGCTGGACGCTCTGCTGGCCAAAAGCCCGCTGCTCGCGGACTTTAAGGCCGTGCAGACCGGCAATGTCTGGTGCATCACCAAAAACTTTTATCAGGAATCGCTCGCGCTCGGCGATCTGATCCTCGACGTCCACGCCGTTCTGAACGACAAGGACGCGGGCGATCTGCGGTTCCTGCGGAAACTATCATAATACAGGAGGAGCAGTATGGAAAAGACCCGGAGACTACGGACATGGGGCGGTTTTCTGCTGCTCCTTCTGCTGCTTTTGATTTTTTTGATCTGGAACATCCTCGCGGGGAGCGTCCGGCTCCCCGCGTCAGAAATATGGACGATCCTGCAGGGCGGGGGAGAGCTCTCGCAGCGCAGGATCCTGCTGCAGATCCGCCTGCCGCGGCTGCTGGCGGCGCTGATCCTCGGCGGGGCTCTATCGGTCTCGGGGTATCTGCTGCAGACGTTTTTTCATAACCCCATCGCCGGCCCCTTCGTCCTCGGCATCTCGTCCGGCGCGAAGCTGACGGTGTCGGTCACCATGGTCACGCTGCTCAGCCGGGGGCTGGTGTCCACGCCGGCAGTGCTGATCGCGGCGGCGTTCGCGGGCGCGATGCTCTCGATGGGCTTCGTGCTGGCGATCTCCAGGAAGGTCCGGCGCATGAGCCTGCTCGTGGTCTGCGGCGTCATGATCGGCTATATCTGCACGGCGCTGACCGATTTCATCGTCACCTTCGCCGACGATTCCAACATCGTGAACCTGCACAACTGGTCGCTCGGCTCGTTCTCCGGCATGAGCTGGGAGAACGTGCGGACCATGGTGCTGGTCTGCGGCGCGGCGCTGGTGCTGGCCTTTTTCCTCTCGAAGCCCATCCGGGCCTACCAGCTGGGCGAGGTGTACGCGCAGAACATGGGCGTCCACCTGCGCGCGTTCCGCACGGCGCTGATCTTGCTCTCGAGCGTCCTGTCCGCCTGCGTGACGGCGTTCTCCGGGCCCATTTCCTTTGTCGGCATCGCCGTGCCGCACCTCATGAAATCCCTGTTCGGGACGGCCGAGCCGCTCATCCTCATCCCGGCGTCCTTCCTCGGCGGCGGCGCGTTCTGCCTGCTCTGCGATCTGATCGCCCGCACGGCCTTCGCGCCGACCGAGGTCAGCATCAGCTCCGTGACGGCCGTGTTCGGCGCGCCCATCGTCATCTACATGATGATCCACAGAAAGGCGGGATAACATGGAAGCCTATCTGCAGACAGAAGACCTTGCCGTCGGCTATCAGGGCAGGACCCTGATCGGCGAAATTTCACTTGCCGTGCAGCGCGGGAGGATCGTCACGCTCATCGGCCCGAACGGCTCCGGCAAGTCGACCATCCTCAAGACCATCGCCGGGCAGCTGCCGCGCATCGGCGGCGCCGCGTATTTGGACGGCGAGGAGCTGCGCGCACGCAGCCGCAACGCCATCGCCCGCCGCATGGCCATCCTCATGACCGCCCGCATGAACCCGGAGCTCATGACCTGCCGCGACGTGGTCAGCAGCGGCCGCTATCCCTATACGGGAAAGCTCGGCATCCTGACCGCGGAAGACAGAAAGATCGTGGACGAGAGCCTGCGCCGCACCGACGCGGAGGCCTTCGCCGACCGGCCCTTCCAGGCCGTCAGCGACGGGCAGCGGCAGCGCATCCTGCTCGCCCGCGCGCTCTGCCAGCAGCCGGAGCTCATCGTGCTCGACGAGCCGACGAGCTATCTCGATATCCGCTATAAGCTGGAGCTGCTGACCATTCTAAAGCGCATGGTGCGCGAGGAGGATCTGGCTGTGCTCATGTCGCTGCACGAGCTGGATCTGGCGCGGCGCGTGTCCGACACCGTCGTGTGCGTCGCGGGCGACCACATCGACCGCGTCGGCCCGCCGGAGGAGATCTTCACGCGCGACTACATCGCAAAGCTCTACCACATGGAGCCGGGGCGGTACGACCCCTGCTTCTCCACGCTGGATCTCGTACCGTAGGGAGGACCATGGAACAGAAGCTACCCCGGCTCGTGATCGCCGGAACGAACAGCGGCTGCGGGAAGACGACCGTGACCTGTGCCGTTCTGCAGGCGCTGGTAAACCGGGGGCTGAGCGTCGCCGCGGCCAAATGCGGGCCGGATTACATCGATCCCATGTTCCACAGCCGCATCATCGGCGCAAAAAGCGCAAATCTCGACCCCTTTTTCTTTGACGAGCCGACGCTCCGCTATCTGCTCGCGCAGAACGCCGCGGGCTGCGCCGTCACCATCATCGAGGGCGTCATGGGCTACTATGACGGCCTCGGCCTCACCACCACGCGCGCGAGCACCTGGGAGACTGCGCAGAAGACCGCCAGCCCCACCGTGCTGGTCATAAACGCGCGCGGCGCGGCGCTGTCCGTGCTGGCCGCGGTGCAGGGCTTTCTGCAGTTCCAGCCGCAGAGCGGGATCCGCGGCGTCATCCTCAACGGCTGCACGGCCATGAGCTACGCGCCGCTGGCCAAAGAGCTCGAAGCGCGTTTCGGCATCAAAGCCTGCGGCTATCTGCCGCGCCTGCCGGCATGCACGCTCGAAAGCCGCCACCTCGGCCTCGTCACGGCTGCGGAGGTGGCGGACCTGCGCGAAAAGCTGCAGCGCCTCGCCGCCCAGGCGGAAATGAGCATCGATCTGGATCTGCTTCTGCGTCTGGCAAATGAAGCGCCGCCCCTTACTGTCTGCCCGCTGCCGCTGCCGGAAGCGGGCGAGCCCGTCCGCATCGGCGTGGCGCGCGACCGGGCGTTCTGCTTTTACTATGAAGACAGCCTCGCGCTGTTATCGTCGCTCGGCGCGGAGCTCGTGCCCTTCAGCCCGCTGGAGGACCCGGTGCTGCCGGAGGGGCTGCACGGGCTGTACCTCGGCGGCGGCTATCCGGAGCTTTCCGCCGCGCAGCTGAGCGAAAACGCCTCCATGCGCGAAAGCGTCCGCGCCGCCGTGCAGAAAGGCGTGCCCTGCATCGCCGAGTGCGGCGGGGTCATGTACCTGCTGGACGCCATCGGCGATCATCCGATGGCCGGCGCGATCCCCGGCCGCAGTTTTGACGCCGGGAAGCTCACGCGCTTTGGCTACCTGACGCTGACCGCGCAGCGGGACAATCTTCTTTGCCGCGCGGGCGAGTCGATCGCCGCGCACGAATTTCACCGCTGGGACGCGGACGACCCCGGCGGGGCCTTCCTGGCCGAAAAGCCCTCCGGCCGCCGCTGGCCCTGCGTCCACGCGACCGGGACGCTCTATGCGGGCTACCCACATTTCCACTTTTACGCGAATCCGGCCTTCGCCGCGAATTTTCTAGCCGCCTGCCGAAAGGAGAAGCACCGCCATGCTTGAGACCTGCAGCCCCATGGACATCGAAGCGCGCAGCTTCGAGATCATCACCGAGCTTCTGGGCGACCGGAAGCTCGACCCGGAAAACGCGCCTGTCATCAAGCGCGCCATCCACACCACCGCGGACTTTGACTACGCCGACAACCTCGTCTTCTCGCCCCACGCCGTGCAGACAGGGCTCGAAGCCCTGCGCGCCGGCTGCGATATCGTCACCGATACCCAGATGGCGAAGGCTGGGATCAATAAGACCATCCTCGCCTCCCTCGGCGGCGAGGTCCACTGCTTCATGTCCGACCCCGACGTCGCAGCCGAGGCAAAGTCGCGCGGCGTGACCCGCGCCTGGGTCTCGATGGAGAAGGCCGCGCAGCTCAAAAAGCCCTGCATCTTCGCCATCGGCAACGCGCCGACGGCGCTGGTATCGCTCGACGCGCTCATGGCGGCGGAGCTGCTCCGGCCCGCGCTGCTGATCGGCGTGCCGGTCGGCTTCGTGAACGTGGTCGAGAGCAAGGAGCTGATCATCGAGGGCGGCCGCGCGCCCTATATCGTCGCCCGCGGGCGCAAGGGCGGCAGCAACGTCGCCGCCGCCATCTGCAACGCCCTGCTCTACCAGATCCGGCGATAACATGGAGGAATACATCGTCAAGGACGGAAAAAAGCTCCGTCTCGGCTATACGACCGGCTCCTGCGCCGCCGCGGCGGCAAAGGCCGCGGCCTATATGCTGCTGACCGGCCGGGATGCCCCGACGGTCGACCTGCTGACGCCCAAGGGCATCGCCCTGACGCTGCCGGTTTTGCAGACGGCCCGCGGCGCGGACTTCGTCTCCTGCGCCATCCGCAAGGACAGCGGCGACGACCCCGACGTGACGCGTGACACGCTGATCTTCGCCCGCGTGCAGAAGACCGACGCGCCCGGCGTCACGATCGACGGCGGCGCGGGCGTCGGCCGCGTCACAAAGCGCGGGCTCGACCAGCCGGTAGGCGCGGCGGCCATCAATTCCGTCCCCCGCCGTATGATCGAAGAGAACGTGCGGGCGATCATGCGCCTGTGCGAGTTTCCCGGCGGATTGTCGGTCGTCATTTCCGTGCCGGCGGGCGAGGCACTGGCCCAGAAGACCTTCAATCCCCGCCTCGGCATCACCGGCGGCATCTCCATCCTCGGCACGACCGGCATCGTCGAGCCCATGAGCGAGCAGGCGCTCGTCGATACCATCCGCGTCGAGCTGCGCCAGCGGCGGGCGGACGGGGCCGACTATATCCTGCTGACCCCCGGCAACTACGGCGCGGACTACATCCGCGGCGCCATCGGCCTCGACCCGAAGACGGCCGTCCTGACCAGCAACTTCATCGGCGACGCGCTGGAAAGCTGCCGGGAGCTGGGCTTCCGGGGTGCGCTGCTCGTCGGGCATATCGGCAAGCTCGTGAAGCTCGCGGGCGGAATGTGGAATACGCACTCCCGCTTCGGCGACTGCCGCATGGAGCTGCTGGCCGCCCACGCCGCGGCGCTGGGGCTGCGGCAGGAGAAGACGCAGGAGCTGTTGTCCTGCGTCATGTGTGACGACGCGCTGCGCATCTTGCGGGAGGAGGGGCTGTATGCGCCGCTTCTTTCCCGGCTGGCAGAGCGCATCGAGGTCCAGCTGCAGCACAAATGCGGGCCGATGGCCGCCGGCGCGATCGTTTTTTCAAAGGAATACGGCTGCCTGTGCCAGACCGCGCAGGCGCAGGCACTGTTGGAGAAAATAAAGGAGAACTGAAATGGTACATTTTGTCGGCGCCGGGAGCGGCGCGGCCGATCTCATCACCGTGCGCGGAGCAAGGCTCCTCGGCGAGGCGGACGTGGTCATCTACGCGGGCTCGCTGGTGAACCCGGCGCTTTTGTCCTACACGAAGCCGGGCTGCGAGATCCACAACAGCGCGAAAATGACCCTCGAGGAGGTCATCGCCGTCATCCGCGCCGCCGAAGCGGCGGGGAAGACGACCGTCCGTCTGCACACCGGCGACTCCAGCATCTACGGCGCGGTGCGCGAGCAGTTTGACGAGCTGGAAGCGCTCGGCATCGCCTATGACGTCTGCCCGGGTGTAAGTGCCTTCTGCGGCGCGGCCGCGGCATTAAAAGCAGAATACACCTTGCCGGATGTCAGCCAAACGGTTATTATAACAAGAGCGGCGGGCCGCACGCCCGTCCCGGCGCGCGAGTCCATCCGCGCCCTGGCCGCCCACCGGGCGACGATGGTGCTCTTCCTCAGCACCTCGCTTACCGAAAAGCTGCAGGAGGACCTGCTCGCGGGCGGCTATGAAGTGCAGACCCCGGCCGCCGTCGTGTACAAGGCGACGTGGCCGGAGGAGAAGATCTTCCGCTGCACCGTCGGCACGCTCCACAGGACCGTGACGGAAAACGGCCTGACCAAGACGTCTTTGATCGTCGTGGGCGGGTGTCTGGGAGACACCTATCTGCGGTCGCTCCTGTACCACCCGGGCTTCACGACCGAATTCCGGGAGGCGACGCAATGAAGCTCGCCGTCTTTGCCTACACCCGCGCGGGCTGCCGGACGGCCGGGCGTGTCTGCCGGGCCCTGCCGGAGGCGGAGCGCTGCTGCTATGCGCCGCCCCGGCTCGAATCGCCGGGCTTTGCCGCGCTGGACGCGGGCGTCTATGGCGAGGCCTTTGCCAATATGGACGCGCTGATCTTTGTCGGCGCCTGCGGCGTCGCGGTGCGGAGCATCGCGCCCTTCGTCCGTGATAAAAAGACGGACCCGGCCGTTTTGTGCCTCGACGAGCGTGCAAGCTTCGTCATTCCGCTCCTCTCCGGCCACATCGGCGGCGCGAACGCGCTGGCCGCGCGTCTGGCCGGCGCCCTCGGCGCGAAAGCCGTCATCACCACCGCGACGGACGTGAACGGAAAATTCGCCGTTGACGCCTGGGCCGCGCAGAACGGCTGCGCGATCGAAGACTTTGCGCTTGCCAAACGCTTCGCGGCTGAAATTTTGGAGCACGATCTGCCGCTTTGCAGCGAGTTTCCGGTCTGCCCGCCCCTGCCCGGCGGCGTGGTTGCCGCGGCGGAGGGGACGTTCGGCGTCTACATCGGCTGCCGGACCGAATCGCCGTTCGGCGTGACGCTCCGCCTCATCCCCAGAAAGCTCCGCGTCGGCCTCGGCTGCCGCCGCGGGACCGAGCAGGCGGCCATCGAGGCTGCCGTCCGGCAGGTCTTCCGGGAGAACCGGCTGGCGCTGGCCGCCATCTCCGGCGTCTCGTCGATCGACCTCAAGCAGGACGAGCCGGGGCTGCTCGCCGCCTGCCGCGCAAACGGCTGGCAGGCCCGGTTTTATTCCGCGGCGCAGCTGCGCGCCGTACCGGGCAGCTTTACGGGCTCGCGCTTCGTCGCCTCCGTCACGGGCGTGGATAACGTCTGTGAGCGCGCGGCGCTCTATGGCGGCGGGCGGCTGCTGGTGCAAAAACAGGCGCTGGGCGGCGTGACCGTCGCCGTCGCCGAGGAACCTTGGGAGGTACGCTTTGGGTAAGGTACAGATCGTGGGCATCGGCCCCGGCAACTTTGAAAATATGACCATCCGCGCCGACCGCGCGCTGGCCGCGTGCGACGTGATCGTGGGCTACCCGGTCTACGTCGATCTGGTCAAGGACCGCTATCCCGGCAAAGAGCTGCTTGCCACCCCCATGACGCAGGAGGCCAAACGCTGCCGCATGGCGCTCGAGCTGGCCGCGGCAGGGAAGACCGTCTGCCTGGTCTGCTCCGGCGACAGCGGCATCTACGGCATGGCCGCGCTGGTCTATCAGCTGCGCGGCGAGGCGCAGGAGCCGGAGGTGGAGGCCATCCCCGGCCTCACCGCCGCGTGCAGCGGCGGCGCGCTGCTGGGCGCGCCGCTGACGCATGATTTTGCCGTCGTCAGCCTTTCCGACCGCCTCACGCCATGGGAAACGATCGAAAAGCGGCTGCTGTGCGCCGCTGAGGCGGATCTGACCATCGTCTTGTATAACCCCGCCAGCCACGGCCGGCCGGAGCACCTGCACCGCGCGTGCGGGATTTTGCTCCGCGTACTGCCGGAGGACCGGCTCTGCGGCATCGTCCGCTGCATCGGCCGCGAGGGCGAGAGCCGCCGCGTGCTGACGCTCGGCGAACTCAAAACGGCGCAGGCCGACATGTTCTGCACCGTCTTTATCGGCAACGCCGCCGCGCAGGCGGTCGGCGGGAATTTTATCACACCGAGGGGATACCGCGATGTATAAGCTCTGTGTCTTCGGCGGCACGACGGAGGGCCGCGAGCTGGTCGAATTTTTAAATACGCAGCCCTGCCGCGTGACGGCCTGCGTCGCCACGGAATACGGCCAGACCCTCCTGCCGGAGGGCGAAAACCTGACCGTCTCGGCCCGACCCCTGCCGGTCGGGGAGATCGGAGCTCTGCTGCAGGCCGAACGCTTTGATCTGGTGATCGATGCCACGCATCCCTACGCCGCGTCGATCACCAGGAGCATCGCGGCCGCCTGCGAAGCGGCCGGAGTAGAGCACTGGCGGCTGCTGCGCGGCGCGTCTGAAGCGCCGGAGGACGCGGTGTTCGCAGAGAATACGGACGAAGCCGTCCGCTTCCTGTCCGGCACGGAGGGGAACATCCTCCTCACGACCGGCAGCAAGGAATTATCGAAATTTGCCGCTTTGCCGGACTTTGCCGCGCGCTGCTGGGCGCGCGTGCTGCCGCTGCCCGCTTCGCTGGAGGCCTGCGGCGCGGCGGGGCTCAGCCCGTCCCATATTTTTGCCCTGCAGGGCCCGTTCTCCCGGGAGATGGACGAGGCCATGCTGCATAGGACGGGCGCGCGCTGGCTCGTCACCAAAGACGGCGGCGCGGCCGGCGGCTTTCAGGAAAAGGCCGCCGCGGCCAGGCACGCCGGGGCGCGCCTGCTCGTCATCGGCCGCCCCGCGCAGGAGACGGGAAGCTCGCTTCCTGAGACCATCGGCGCCCTGTGCGCCCGCTTCGGCTTTTCCTGCCACCCGCAGGTGACGATCGTTGGCATCGGCCCCGGCAGCGAGGCCGCGCAGACCGGCGAGGTCCGCGCGGCGATCCGTGCGGCGGACGCGCTGATCGGCGCGCGGCGGATGCTGGAGGCCGTCGCCCGGCCCGGCCAGCTGGCGCTGGACGCCATCGCGCCGGATGCAATCGCAGATCGCATCCGCGAGCATCCGCAGTGCCGCCGCTTCACCGTCGTCATGTCGGGCGACACCGGCTTTTTCAGCGGCACGAAGAAGCTCCTGCCGCTGCTGCAGGACTGCGAAACGACCGTCCTTCCGGGCCTCAGCTCGCTCAGTTATCTCTGTGCCCGCCTCGGCGTCAGCTATGAGTCCGTTGTGCCCGTCAGCCT
>CDZD01043787.1_pt1 | contig 11719 bp, 8 predicted proteins | sample 554771 | NCBI WGS metagenome assembly CDZD01 (sample SAMEA3182069, study PRJEB8094) | gut metagenome | biome: human; feature: gut; material: Stool; isolation source: human stools | place: Canada | collected 2011-11-08
TTTTTTTGATTTTGTCAGCCCCGTATTTTTTCCTTATTTATATATATAGGGTGTTCGACGAAAAAAGTATCATAAACTATCACAAAGTATCACAACTTATCAAAAAATATCATAACAAAATTAAAACTTATAACTCGATAAATCGGACAACTAAATCTCTTTAACCCTTATTTTATAGGCTTTTTTTCGTTTTCAAAATGGAACACTTAATCAAAAAACTTGTGCGAGATTAGAGGCTTTTGTTCTTGATATTCTTTAGGTGCTTAAGCAAGAGAAGAAAGGATTTATAAAAATCTTATGTCGGCATAAGTTTTAATAGGTGAAACTTATGATAGTGAAAAGTGAATTTGATGAAAATGGCAAAGATATACAAGAAATAATCGAGCAATTTTTAATTGAATATTATTATGAATTTTATGAGTTAAATATAGCATAAAACATTGAAAAATAAGGGAAAAAGTGGTAAAATATATATAGTGTTAATATGATATATATTTTACTCGGTAAGGAGGACAAAATGAAAGGTAGTAAAATATATAATGTTGGTATTTATATTCGTTTATCAAGAGAAGATGAGGAAAAAAACAAAGTTGAAAGTGAGAGTATAACAAATCAACGAAACATAATTTTAGATTATATTAACAAATTAGATGAAAATTTTAAGGTGTATGATGAATATGTAGATGACGGGTATTCAGGAACTAATTTTGATAGACCAAGTTTTAATAAACTTATACAAGATATTGAAAGTGGCAAAGTTAATTGTGTTATAACAAAAGATTATTCGAGATTAGGAAGAGATTACATTAAGTCTGGGGAATATTTAGAAAAATACTTTCCATCTCATAATGTAAGATATATTGCAATATTAGACAATATTGACACTCTTTATGATAGTTCTAGTAATGATTTCGCACCATTTAAAGCCGTTTTTAACGACCAATACGCAAAAGATATATCAAAAAAAGTTAGAAGTTCATTAGCAAGTAAAAAAGGTAAAGGTGAATTTCTAGGTTGGAAAGCCGTATATGGCTATAAATTAGATGAAAACGATAGATATAAACTTGTTATTGATGAAGAGGCTGCAAAAGTAGTAAGAAGAATTTTCCAAATGGCTTATGAAGGTAAAAGTTGCAAAGTTATTGCTGATATATTAACAAATGAGGGTGTGCCAATTCCAAGTGTTTATGCAAATCTTAATCGTGGTAAGAAATCTAGTGCTTACGGCTTATGGTGTTCTAGGACTATTGATGAAATGCTTAATAATGAAACCTATATAGGTAATTTAACACAAGGAAGACGAAGAACTATCAATTATAAAATAAAAAAAGAAATTAGAGTTCCAAAAGAACAATGGATAGTAAAAGAAAATACACACGAGCCAATTATTGATAAGCAAATGTTCGAAATCGTGCAAGCGACATATAAGAAAAATAAAAACTTACAAAAAAAATCAAAAGATTATTTATTAAGAGGGTTTTTGTTTTGTGAAGAGTGCGGGCACGCAATTTCAATATCTACTAGGAGCGAAACACGAGCATATACGGGTTGCTCTCATTATCAAAAATATAGTAAGTTTAAAGTATGCACACCGCATACTATGAATTATTTTGAATTAGAAGAGGTTATATTAAAAGAAATAAGAGATATGTGTAAAAAATATGTTAAAAGCAACAATTTTGAAAATATATTGAAAAATTCTTCTAGAAGAAATAAAATCAAAGATAATTTGCTAGGCGAAATTAAGGCTTGTCAATTAGAAAAAGAAAGAATTTTGAAAAGAAAAAATCAAATCTATTTAGATAAAATTGATGAGGTAATCACACTAGAAGAATATAAGCAATTTTCAAATCAATTTGTTAATGATATGGTAAAACAAGATGAAAAATTGAAAGAATTAGAAACACAATTAAGTATTCTTGATAATAAAATAATACCAAATAGTGAATATACGAATATTGTAAAAGAATATTTGCAAATGAGAAAACCAAATAAAAGATTACTTGCAAGTATTATTGATAAAATTATTATTAACCAAAATAAAGAAATAACTATAAAATATAAAATTAGTGAGCCAAAATTATTATTAAACAATTAAAGCACTTGTTAGGTGCTTAAAAAAATATCGCATCTTGACGAGGTGGTGCTTTCTCTTAAAAAGTGATAACAAATAAAATTAAAAAATGTTATCACCGAAGATGAGCACCCCTATACGCCCACCTATTATAGTTTTGCCTTTCATATCTTTTAATGAAAAATTATCATCTTTTTCTCTTGATACTATAAAACTACCATCTCTTTTAGTTAATCCAGCAAAATTAACTAAATAATCTTTTTCTCCTTGATTATAAACATAGATTGTAGCTTCACTACCACAAAAACCTATTTCAACATCTCCTGATAAAACAGCCGCTGTTACTTTATCTGCACCAGCAGTTAATACTATATCTACATCAAGTCCTTCATCTTCAAAATATCCTAATGAATGTGCTACATATTGTGGTACATAAAAAATACTATGAGCTACCTCTGCAACCTTAATATGTTTTAAATTCTTATTATCCTTTTTAAAGAAACATAATACTGCTATGGAACATATCAATATAAATGTTATGATTAAAAAATAAAATTTTTTCAAAAAATACACTCCTTTCTTCTTTTATATTATATTCAAAGAAAAAAATTGTGCTTATAAAAAAGAATACTGGATAGTATTCATATTATTTCTTATTATATTTTTCTCTAACTAAATTTAAAGAATCAAATGTCCCAACATCATAACAATTACCTTCAAATTTATAAGCATATACAGGATATTTTTTATATAAATATTCGACTAAATAACCAGGAGCATCAGGTTTATTACCTTCTTTTAAATAATTTACAATTTCATTAATAACAAATTTAGGGTATAAATATGTTGCATAAACACCTATATCACTTTTTGGATTTTCTGGTTTTTCTTCCAAGTCTAAAATTCTATCATCAGAGTCTAATTTTGCAACTGCAAAACCTTTTAAAATATTAATATCATTTATTTGTTTTGCACATACTGTTACTGCATTTTTATTTTTATAATAATCTACAACGTCTTTTAATTTATAATCAAATAGATTATCACCAGCAATAATTAATAAATCATCATTTATTTTTTGACTGTCAATGACATACTTTATGTCTCCAATTGCACCTAACCTATTATCATTAGAATCTGTCATATCATTTATTACTGTTATTTTTTTAACATTGTTTTTTTTCATTGCCCAATCATTAAAATGATTATAATATTTTGCATTTGTTATTAGATATATTTCATCAACAATATCTATAGTATTTACTTCATCTAAAATATAATCTAATAATGGTTTCCCAGCTTCTATATCAAGTAGTGCTTTTGGAAAATTTTCTGTAAGTGGGAATAATCTAGTAGCGTATCCCGCACATAATAATATACATTTCATATAAATTTCTCCTATCTTAATTCATCATTTGCTTTAGAATTTAAATCCAAATTTGCAATTCTAGAAAGCTTGTATGCATAATAACCAGCAGCTCCTATCATTGCAGCATTATCGGTACAATACTTTAAATCAGGTATAGATAAATTAATATTATTTTCATCACATAATTTCTTAAATTCATCCCTTAAACCTTTATTCGCAGATACTCCACCAGCGATTATTAAATTATCAACATTGTACTTTTTTAAAGCTTTCATAGTTTTTTTTGTTAATATTTTAATTACACGATTTTGGAAAGAAGCTGCTAAGTTTGCATCATTAATTTTATTACCTCTTTGTTCTTCATTGTGTTTTAAATTAATTACCGAACTTTTTAGTCCACTAAAACTAAAGTTATAACTATCATCATCAAGTGGTAATGGTAAATTATAGCTATCAATACCAGTGTGTGCCAATGCATCTAGTTTTGGACCTCCAGGATATGCTAAACCAATAACTCTTGCAACTTTATCATAACATTCCCCAACTGCATCATCTAATGTACCACCAATATATTCAAAAGAATAATTTTCTTTCATTAAAACTAATTCTGTATGCCCTCCACTAACAACTAGCGAAATTAATGGAAAATTCATTGCTTTTCCAATATTATTTGCATATATATGACCTGCAATATGATGAACAGGTACTAATGGTTTATTATATATAAATGAAAGTGTTTTTGCTGCTTGTAATCCTACCAATAATGAGCCAATCAAACCTGGGCCATATGTAACAGCAATCGCATCTATATCATCCATAGACATACCGGAAGTTTTTAAAGCTTGATCCAAAACAATTGTAATGTTTTCTATATGCATTCTACTAGCTATTTCTGGAACAACCCCACCAAACAATTCATGCACATTTATTTGTGATGAAACAATATTTGTAATAACTTCTACACCATTTTTTACTATTGCTATACTAGTTTCATCACAACTAGATTCAATAGCCAATATATATATATCTTTCATTTACTTCATCTCTTTCATCATTAATAATGCATCATTTCCATTATTATAATAGTGTTTTCTAATAGCAACCTCTTTAAATCCAAATAATATATATAAATTTATAGCATAAGTATTTTCAACATCAACTTCTAAAGTAATGTTGGTTAAATTTCCACATAATTCTAACATCTTTTTCATAAGTAAAGAAGCATAACCTTTATTTCTATATTCAATACTTGTCCATAAATAATTTAATTCTGCTCTATCATATTGAATAGAAAATACAATAAAAGCAATTAAAATTTCATCTTTATAATAGCCAAATGCATTTATAAAAGGATCATCGGCTATAAATTTGTCTGAAAATTCAATAATATCATCTAGATTATTGATTTTTTTTATCATTAAGTATTTTTTCTTCCGCTTCAGTCATTTTCAAATAACTTGGTTTTAGTTCATGTGGATTAACAGGTTTATCATCAATGTGTTTATTAAGAAGTTTTAAAACATTAATATTTGGAATAATGGAATTTATATCTGAAAATGAATCATAAGAATACACAGAATAATTTTTAAAACTTTTAATTTCATCTTTCAAACAATTTAATGATATATACTTATCTTGTTCAATACAATTTAAACTATCATCATAAATTCCTCTATAAACATAATCTCTTCTAGCATCTATTACTGATATAATATTTTTAGAACTAGACGAAGAAGCAAAAAGTTCTAAAGTTGAAAAAGGAATTAAGTCCTTTTTTAAAGAATATGCAAACACCTTAGCAAAAGTCATACCAATCCTAATCCCAGTAAAAGATCCAGGACCAGTTGATATAAAAATCTTATTTACATCATTAGGTTTAATGTTAGTTTCATTAAATGCATTGCTAACAATAACCATAAAGTTTGAAGAAAGATCGCCATCAGTTTTAGAATTATATAAATACTTAATTTCGTTATTTTCAACTATAGAAAATAACAAAGTAGGTGTAGAAGTATCAACTACAATACTAATCATAAAACAGCCTCACAAACCTCTTCATATTTCTTTCCATAAGGTGTAATAATTAAAGTTCGTTTATTTTCATCGTTAATTTTAAATTTAATTTCTAATCTTTCCTTTGGGAGTATATTTTTAATCATACTCGACCATTCTATAATAACAACACCATTTTTATTAAAATATTCTTCAATACCAATATCATCTGAATCCTCATCTAAACGATATACATCCATATGATATAATGGCATCTCACCAGCTGTATATTCTTTAATAATATTAAAAGTTGGTGAAGTAATATTTTCTTTAATTGCTAAAGCATCAGCAAAACCTTTAGTAAATACGGTCTTACCACTACCTAATTCACCATCTAAACAAATAATCATATTAGGAAATTTTTCAGATTCTAAATTTTGCGCTAATTCAATTGTATCCATCTCATTATATGATATAAATTTATATTCCATTTTTTTATCACCTAAAAATATTATATTAAAAAAAAACGAATATTACAATATAAAAACAGTTAATATTCATTTTTTATATTTGAAAGTAAACAAAAAAAAATTAGCAACTTCCTATTTTCGCTTACACTATCGTCGGCGTAAAAGAGCTTAACTTCTGTGTTCGGGATGGGAACAGGTGTATCCTCTTTGCTATAGTCACTAATTTATATATAGAGAAATTATTCTCTGAAAACATGATAATGTGGATATTCATCTAAAAAATAACATAGGATTAAATCCTCGATCTATTAGTACTAGTCACCTCAACATGTTGCCATGCTTCCAGCTCTAGCCTATCAACCAGATAGTCTTTCTGGGATCTTACTTTATAAAAAATGGGAAAACTCATCTTGAAGTTGGCTTCCCGCTTAGATGCTTTCAGCGGTTATCCATTCCATACATAGCTACTCTGCACTGCCACTGGCGTGACAACAGATACACCAGAGGTATGTCCGTTCCGGTCCTCTCGTACTAGGAACAGCTCTCCTCAATTTTCCTACGCCCACGACGGATAGGGACCGAACTGTCTCACGACGTTCTGAACCCAGCTCGCGTGCCACTTTAATGGGCGAACAGCCCAACCCTTGGAAGCGACTACACCTCCAGGATGTGACGAGCCGACATCGAGGTGCCAAACACTACCGTCTATGTGAACTATTGGGTAGTATCAGCCTGTTATCCCCGGGGTAACTTTTATCCGTTAAGCGACGACCATTCCATACTGAATCGCCTGATCACTAAGTCCTGCTTTCGCATCTGCTTGACTTGTAGGTCTCGCAGTTAAGCTCCCTTATACCTTTACACTCTACAAATGATTTCCAACCATTTTGAGGGAACCTTTGAGCGCCTCCGTTACTCTTTGGGAGGCGACCGCCCCAGTCAAACTGCCCACCAGACACTGTCCCTATACCGGATTCACGGTACCAGGTTAGAAATTCAATTAATCAAGGGTGGTATTCCAAAGGCGACTCCACTTAAACTGGCGTTTAAGTATCAACATCTCCCACCTATTCTCTACATGATTGACCGAATTCCAATATCAAGCTGCAGTAAAGCTCCACGGGGTCTTTCCGTCCTGTCGCGGGTAACCTGCATTTTCACAGGTATTAAAATTTCACCGAGTCTATGGTCGAGACAGTGCCCAGATCATTACACCTTTCGTGCGGGTCGGAACTTACCCGACAAGGAATTTCGCTACCTTAGGACCGTTATAGTTACGGCCGCCGTTCACTGGGGCTTCAATTCGAACCTTCACAAATCGACTTGCGTCAAGTTAAGCTCTCCTCTTAACCTTCCAGCACTGGGCAGGCGTCAGCCCCTATACATCGTCTTACGACTTAGCAGAGACCTGTGTTTTTGGTAAACAGTTGCCTGGGCCTATTCACTGCGGATCAATTGCTTGATCACTCCTTCTCCCGAAGTTACGGAGTCATTTTGCCGAGTTCCTTAACCATAGTTCTCTCGCTCACCTTAGGATACTCTCCTTGCCCACCTGTGTCGGTTCTCGGTACAGGTACCTATATAATTAACCCTAGAAACTTTTCTTGGAAGCATAGCGTCAGAAGATTTCAATGACATTGCTGTCATCTTCACCATCACACTTCAGTTGTACAGTATACGGATTTACCATTATACAAACCTTTGTGCTTAGACCAAAATCCAATAATTGGCCCTTCCTAGCTTTCTCCGTCATTCCATCAGTTATATAGGTAGTACAGGAATATAAACCTGTTGTCCATCGACTACGCCTCTCGGCCTCGCCTTAGGTCCTGACTTACCCTGGGAGGACGAACCTTCCCCAGGAACCCTTAGGCAAACGGTGGATGGGATTCTCACCCATCTTGCGCTACTCATACCGGCATTCTCACTTCTAATCGCTCCAGCCGTCCTCTCGATCGACCTTCACCGCAATTAGAACGCTCCCCTACCACTCATACATAAGTATGAATTCGCAGCTTCGGTAATATGCTTAGCCCCGGTACATCTTCGGCGCAGTGTCACTCGACTAGTGAGCTATTACGCACTCTTTAAAGGATGGCTGCTTCTAAGCCAACCTCCTAGCTGTTTTGACAACTCCACATCCTTTCCCACTTAGCATATATTTAGGGACCTTAGCTGGCGATCTGGATTCTTTTCCTTTTGCGTACGGACGTTATCACCCGTACACTGACTGCTGAACATGCTAACCTTAACATTCGGAGTTTGATTACACTCAGTACAGCTAGGTGCCGCCATCATGTATTCAGTGCTCTACCTTCAAGGCGCTTAGCTCAACGCTAGGCCTAAACCTATTTCGGGGAGAACCAGCTATATCCGAGTTCGATTGGAATTTCACCGCTAGCCACAAGTCATCCGCGCACGTTTCCTAGTACGTCGGTTCGGTCCTCCATTTAGTTTTACCTAAACTTCAACCTGCTCATGGCTAGATCACTCGGTTTCGGGTCTATTGCAACATACTAACTCGCCCTATTCAGACTCGCTTTCGCTTCGGCTCCGTCTCTTCAACTTAACCTTGCATGGTACAATAACTCGCCGGTTCATTCTGCAAAAGGCACGCCATCACTCATTAACGAGCTCTGACTTCTTGTAAGCACATGGTTTCAGTATTCTATTTCACTCCCCTCCCGGGGTTCTTTTCACCTTTCCCTCACGGTACTTGTTCACTATCGGTCACTAGAGAGTATTTAGCCTTACGGGATGGTCCCCGCAGATTCCGACAAGATTTCACGTGTCTCGCCGTACTCAGGATACCCTACAGAGTTCATAATATTTCGTTTACAGGACTATCACCTTTTACAGTCTAGCTTCCCAACTAGTTCAACTATATTATGATTTTTTTACTCTTAATGTATGGTCCTACAACCCCAATCCTAAGATTGGTTTGGGCTATTTCCGTTTCGCTCGCCACTACTAAGGAAATCGATTTTTCTTTCTTTTCCACCGGTTACTAAGATGTTTCAGTTCACCGGGTTGCTCTTACATAACTATGAATTTATTATGCAATAACTACGCATTACCGTAGTTGAGTTCCCTCATTCGGAAATCTCCGGATCAAAGTATACTTACTACTCCCCGAAGCATATCGCTGTTTGTCGCGTCCTTCATCAGCTTCTAGTGCCAAGGCATTCACCATGTGCCCTTAGCAATTTAATCACCATTTTTGTTATTTTTCCTAATTTGATGAGATAATTTTAATGTCTTATATGCGTCTCATATAAGACTACCACATTATCAAGTTTTCAAAGAACAATTTCTGGATTCGAAGAATCCATTGAGAGAAATAATCTCTCAAAACTAAGCAAAATGTTGTAATTTAGCTAGATACGATATTTGTAATCTTTCTCCATAGAAAGGAGGTGATCCATCCCCACCTTCCGGTAGGGATACCTTGTTACGACTTCACTCCAATCACCTGTCCTACCATAATTGGCCCCCTCCTAAAAGGTTAGGCTACCAACTTCGGGTATTACAGACTCTCATAGCGTGACGGGCGGTGTGTACAACACCCGGGAACGTATTCACCCTGACATTCTGATTCAGGATTACTAGCGATTCCAACTTCATGGAGTCGAGTTGCAGACTCCAATCCGAACTGGGACCGATTTTAGAGATTTGCTCAACCTCGCGGTTTTGCGTCTTTTTGTATCGGCCATTGTAGCACGCCTGTAGCCCTAGACGTAAGGGGCATGATGATTTGACGTCATCCCCACCTTCCTCCGGTTTATCACCGGCAGTATTACTAGAGAACTCAACTAAATGTTAGCAACTAGAAATAAGGGTTGCGCTCGTTATCGGACTTAACCGAACATCTCACGACACGAGCTGACGACAACCATGCACCACCTGTCACCTGGGTAACCTCCACTATATTTCTATAGTTTTGCCAGGGATGTCAAGTCTAGGTAAGGTTCTTCGCGTATCTTCGAATTAAACAGCATGCTCCACCGCTTGTGCGGGTGCCCGTCAATTCCTTTGAGTTTCAGCCTTGCGACCGTACTACTCAGGCGGAGTACTTAATGTGTTAACTTCAGCACCGGTCTCCCGACACTTAGTACTCATCGTTTACGGCGTGGACTACTAGGGTATCTAATCCTATTTGCTCCCCACGCTTTCGTGTCTCAGCGTCAGTAATAGCCCAGCAAGCCGCCTTCGCCACTGGTGTTCCTTCTAATATCTACGCATTTAACCGCTACACTAGAAATTCCACTTGCCTCTACTACACTCAAGTCTACCAGTTTTTAAGACGAACCGGAGTTAAGCTCCGGGCTTTAATCTTAAACTTAATAAACCGCCTACACACGCTTTACGCCCAATAAATCCGGATAACGCTCGCCCCCTACGTATTACCGCGGCTGCTGGCACGTAGTTAGCCGGGGCTTTCTGGCAGAGTACCGTCAGCTTATCATCATTACCTATGATAAGGGTTCTTCCTCTACAACAGAGTTTTACGATCAATAAGACCTTCATCACTCACGCGGCATTGCTCGTTCAGGGTTTCCCCCATTGACGAATATTCCTAACTGCTGTCTCCCGTAGGAGTCTGGGCCGTGTCTCAGTCCCAGTGTGTCCGATCAGCCTCTCAGCTCGGATATGCATCGTTGCCTTGGTAGGCCATTACCCCACCAACAAGCTAATACAACGCAAGCCCATCTCTAGGTGAAGCCGAAGCTCCTTTTAGCATATCTAGTTATCTAAATATGAATTATCCGGTATTAGCAATCATTTCTAACTGTTATCCCAGTCCTCGAGGTAGGTTACCCACGTGTTACTCACCCGTCTGCCACTAAGTAGAATTCCATATCAGAAATTGTGCAAGCACTCAATCATCAATGGGCCACTTCGTTCGACTTGCATGTCTTAGGCATGCCGCCAGCGTTCATCCTGAGCCAGGATCAAACTCTCCAAAAAAAAATAATTTTGAATTAATTTGTTATTCCTAGCTAAATTTGAATTGACATTTTGCTCAGTTTTCAAAGATCATTTCATACTTCTTTTTTGAAGTACTTCTAATATATCAAATGCCATCCATTAAGTCAAGAGTTATTTGAAAGTTTTTTAAATTTTTTATTGAGATATTTTTGAACTTTTCTCACTCTTTTTTTACTGACTTTCCGTGAAAGCACTACTAATATATCAAATGCCATCCATTAAGTCAAGAGTTATTTGAAAGTTTTTTAAATTTTTTATTGAGATATTTTTGAACTTTTCTCACTCTTTTTTTACTGACTTTCCGTGAAAGCACTACTAATATATCAAATGCCATCCATTAAGTCAAGAGTTATTTGAAAGTTTTTTAAATTTTTTATTGAGATATTTTTGAACTTTTCTCACTCTTTTTTTACTGACTTTCCGTGAAAGCACTACTAATATATCAAATGCCATCCATTAAGTCAAGAGTTATTTGAAAGTTTTTTAAATTTTTTATTGAGATATTTTTGAACTTTTCTCACTCTTTTTTTACTGACTTTCCGTGAAAGCACTACTAATATATCAAATGCCATCCATTAAGTCAAGAGTTATTTGAAAGTTTTTTAAATTTTTTATTGAGATATTTTTGAACTTTTCTCACTCTTTTTTTACTGACTTTCCGTGAAAGCACTACTAATATATCAAATGCCATCCATTAAGTCAAGAGTTATTTGAAAGTTTTTTAAATTTTTTATTGAGATATTTTTGAACTTTTCTCACTCTTTTTTTACTGACTTTCCGTGAAAGCACTACTAATATATCAAATGCCATCCATTAAGTCAAGAG
>CDZD01044979.1_pt1 | contig 11682 bp, 10 predicted proteins | sample 554771 | NCBI WGS metagenome assembly CDZD01 (sample SAMEA3182069, study PRJEB8094) | gut metagenome | biome: human; feature: gut; material: Stool; isolation source: human stools | place: Canada | collected 2011-11-08
AGGCCGCCGTCGATGTCGGGCTGGGCCAGCAGGTCATAGGCGTTCTTCTCGTTCATGGAGCCGCCGTACAGGATGGAGATCGCGCGGGCGACCTTGGCGCCGTACAGCTTGCGGATGACCGCACGGATGTTCTCGCAGACCTCTTCGGCCTGCTCGGGCGTGGCGGTCTTGCCGGTGCCGATGGCCCAGATGGGCTCGTAGGCGATGATCAGCTTGCGGATCTTGTCCTCGCCGATGGAGGCAAGGCCGGTCTTGATCTGCATGGTGATCCATTCCTCGGTGATGCCGGCTTCGCGCTGCTCGAGGCTCTCGCCGACGCACATGATGGGGATCAGGCCGTTGTCCAGAGCGGCGAGGACCTTGGCGTTCACGTCCGCGTTCGTCTCGCCCATGGCGCGGCGCTCAGAGTGGCCGAGGATGACGTACTTGCAGCCGGCGTCGAGCAGCATGTTGGCCGCGATCTCACCGGTGTAGGCGCCGGAGGCGTTGGCGTTGCAGTTTTCAGCGCCGATGCCGACGCGGGTCTCGCGCATGGCGCGGACAGCAGCCGGGATGCAGACGGCCGGCACGCACAGCGCCACGTCACACCAGCGGCCCTTGGGCATGATGGCCTTGAACTCGGTCATAAACGCCTTGGTCTCCGTCGGCGTCTTGTTCATCTTCCAGTTGCCCGCGATAACAGTCTTGCGATACTTTCTGTTCATTGTGAATCTCCTAATAATTATATCAAAATCAGTTTTACCTTATAACCCCGCGCCCGGAGGCGCACCTTACAAATTTCCTGGCACCGATTCAGCCATCACCAACAATGGCAGGCTCTTTCGGCAGAAAACCATAGCTCAGCAGCCGGTGTGGCGTAGAGGCGTGTCCGTCTAAAGAGTAGATACTTGCTGGCAGCTCCAGAGTACCCAGTCTTACTTGTCCTGCAGGCAGGCAATACCGGGCAGCTCCAAACCCTCGAGGAACTCAAGCGATGCACCGCCGCCGGTGGAAATATGCGTGATCTTGTCCGCAAAGCCCAGCTGCTCGCAGGCCGCCGCAGAGTCGCCGCCGCCGACGATGGTCACAGCGTCGGAATCCGCCAGCGCCTGTGCCACGGCAATGGTGCCCTTGGCCAGCGTCGGGTTCTCGAACACGCCCATGGGCCCGTTCCAGACAACGGTCTTCGCGTTCTTGATGGCATCGGCAAACAGCGCGCGGGTCTTTTCGCCGATGTCAAGGCCTTCCTTGTCGGCCGGGATAGCGGTCACGTCGACGGTCTCGACGTCGACCGGCGCGTCGATCGGGTTCGGGAAGTCGGCAGCCACGACGGTGTCGATCGGGAGCAGGAGCTTGACGCCCTTCTCCTCGGCCTTCTTCATCATGTCCTTGCAATAGTCGACCTTCTCTGCGTCAAACAGGCTCTTGCCGATGCCGTAGCCCTTGGCCGCGACGAAGGTATAGGCCATACCGCCGCCGATGATGAGGGTATCGACCTTCTCGAGCAGGTTGTTGATGACGTTCAGCTTGTCGGAGACCTTCGCGCCGCCGAGGATGGCGACGAACGGACGCTCCGGATCGGCCAGGGCCTTGCCCATGATGGAAACTTCCTTCTGCACCAGATAGCCGCAGACGGCGGGCAGATAGTCGGCAACGCCGGCAGTGGAGGCGTGCGCGCGGTGCGCAGTGCCGAAGGCATCGTTCACGAAAATGTCAGCCATGGAAGCGAGCTTCTTGGAAAGCTCGGGGTCGTTCTTGGTCTCGCCCTTTTCAAAGCGGGTGTTCTCGAGCAGCATGACCTCGCCGTCCTTGAGGGAGGCGGCCAGCGCCTGTGCGCTCTCGCCTACGACGTCCTTGGCCATCTTGACCGGCTGGCCCAGCAGTTCGGACAGACGGTCGGCCACGACCTGCAGGCTCAGCTCCGGCTTCACTTCGCCCTTGGGCTTGCCCATGTGGGAGCAGAGGATGACGCGGGCATTGTGCTTCACGAGATACTGGATGGTCGGCAGCGCGGCGACGATGCGCTTGTCGCTCGTGATCTTCCCGTCCTTGGTGGGGACGTTAAAGTCGCAGCGGCAAAGGACGCGCTTGCCCGCGACGTCGATATCTTCAACAGACTTCTTGTTGTAGTTCATAGATGTTCCTCCTTATTTGATGGCGGGGGCAGCCCGCTTGTTTACCGGTTCCAGTCGGCCATTTTTCCTTCGGTCTTCAGGTGTGGGAATTGCTGCTGCCGCAGCGCTTCAAACACGCCGATGGCAGCGGAATTGCTGAGATTGAGGCTCCGCGCCTCCGCGCGGATGGGGATGCGGACACAGCTGTCATAGTGCGCGGCGAGAAGATCCTCCGGCAGACCTCTGGTCTCCTTGCCGAAGAACAGATAGGTCCCGTCGGGGTAATCGGCCTCGTCGTAGCGGCGGGGCGCCTTGGTGGAAAACAGGCGCAGGCAGGACGGATGATTCTTTGCAAAGAAATCGTCCAGATCCTCATACACCCGAACGTCTACCAGGTGCCAGTAGTCGAGCCCCGCGCGCTTGACCGCCTTGTCGGAAATGTCAAAGCCCAGGGGCTTCACGAGATGCAGGACACTGCCGGTCGCGGCGCAGGTGCGCGCGATATTTCCGGTGTTGGCCGGGATCTCGGGTTCAACCAATACAACATGCAGCATGTGAAAAACTCCTTGCCCGCCGTTTCCCGGCAAGCAAGCATATTCTATGACAGAACGTCACAGATTTCAACTGTTTTTCAGAAAAAATCAAGATTTTCGTGAAAAAAATTTTCCCTTTGCGGCGCTCCATTTTTGGTGATTCTTACACGCCTACAGCCGCCAGTCGATCGCGCGGCTGCCGGCAGACTCCAGAAAGGCGTTGATCTTCGAAAACGGGCGGCTGCCGAAGAAGCCGCGGTAGGCGCTCAGCGGACTCGGGTGCGGCGCCTGCAGCACGAGGCGGGGATACGGGCTGTCCGCGGCGAGGGCCGCCTTCTTCTGCGCGTGGCCGCCCCAGAGGACGAAGGCCACCGGCTGCGGCAGCGCAGCGACGACGCGTACGGCGGCGTCGGTGAACGTCTGCCAGCCGAACGCCTGATGGCTGGCCGCCTTGCCCGCCTCCACGCTCAGGCTGCTGTTGAGCAGAAACACGCCCTGCCGCGCCCAGGCAGTCAGATCGCCGCTTTCCGTCGGCGTCACACCGCAGTCCGCCTGCAGCTCCGTCAGGATATTGCGCAGCGACGGCGGCAGCTTCACGCCCGGCTTCACGGAAAAGGCCAGCCCGTTGGCCTGCCCCGGCTCGTGATACGGGTCCTGTCCCAGGATCACGACCCGTACTGCCTCCGGCGGCGTCATGCGGAAGGCGGCAAACAGCTCCTCCCGCGGCGGATAGACCGTGGACGCGGCGTAGGCCGCGTCCACCCGCTCTGCGAGCGTCCGCCAGTACGGCTTTTCAAATTCCTCCTGCAAAAGCGCCTGCCACGCGCCAAGTTCTTCCGGTCTCATGGTACTACTCCTTATTATCTCCGGTTTTTCCGCATTTTTTCGCAATATTTATACCACAGAAAAACCCGGAACACAAGCGCCGCCCGGCGCATAGGGTTTTGCGAGGTGATCGTATGCAGATCTATGTGGTAAAGCCCGGCGATACGCTCTTTTCAATCGGCCGGGCGCTGGGGCTCGCGCCCGGCTTTCTCGCGCGGTACAACGGCCTGCAGGAGCCGTACCGGCTGGCCGTCGGCCAGAGTCTTCTGGTCTTGTATCCGGAACAAACCGTGACCGTGCAGCCCGGCGACACGCTCACGTCCATCGCCGCAAGCGCCGGGACGGATGTGGCTTCCCTGTACCGGATGAACCCGAACCTTTCCGGCTCCGACCGGATCTACCCCGGCCAGATCCTCGTGACCCAGCTCGAGCAGGCCGCGCGCCGCCCCGCGGTCGTCAGCGGCTATGCCTATCCGAATGTGTCCGAACGCGTGCTGCGCGGCATTCTGCCGTATGCCGGGGCGCTGGCCCCGTTCACCTACGGCTTTACGCCGGAAGGCGCGCTGGTGCCAATGGACGACGAGCGGCTGCTGGCACTGGCCGGAGCCTGCGGCGTGCAGCCGCTGCTGCACCTGTCGACGCTCACAGCCGCCGGGACCTTCTCCGCCGCGCAGGCAGCTGCGCTGCTGCAGGATCCGGCCCTGCAGCAGACGCTCGCGGCCAACGTGCTGCAGACGATGCTGGAAAAGGGCTATGAGGGCCTCGACGTGGATTTTGAGTATCTCGGCCGGGACCTGGCGGAGCCCTACGCGGCGTTTATCCAGCTGCTCCGCGATACGCTCGCCCCCTACAGCCTGCCCCTCATCACCGCCCTGGCCCCCAAAACCTCCGCCGCCCAGCCCGGCACCCTCTACGAAGGCCACAACTACGCCTCCCTCTCCACCGCCAGCGACGCCGTGCTGCTGATGACATATGAATGGGGCTACACCTATGGGCCGCCGATGGCGGTGGCGCCGGTGGGGGCGGTGCGGCGGGTGGTGGAGTTTGCGCTGACGCAGATGGACGCCGCCAAGATCCTGCTAGGCTTCCCGAACTACGCCTATGACTGGACGCTGCCGTTCACCGCGGGCGCGACGCGGGCGCAGTCGATCGGCAATGAGGCTGCGCCGCTGCTCGCCGCGCAGTACGGCGCCGAGATCCAGTTCGACACGCAGTCGCAGACGCCGTATTTCACGTACCTGGACGAAGCCGGGCAGCCGCACGAGGTCTGGTTCGAGGACGTGCGCAGCGCGCAGGCGAAGTTCGCGCTTCTGCCGGAATACGGGCTTCTGGGCCTCGGCTACTGGAATTTCATGCGGCCGTTTACGGCCGGATTCAGCCTGCAGAACTACCTGTTTACAGCCTCCGGGCTGGGTTGACAAATTCCGGGCGGTGCAATATCATAGAAAACATCGAAAGAAAATCATCCAAAAGGGGAGAATTTTCCATGTCTGCATCCAAGGTCTTTTTTACTGATTTCCGCTGCCGTCTGGGCGTCAGCCAGCTCGACAAGCTCCGGAAGCTGCTGGAAAAATCGGAGTTCTCAAAGATCGATTTTGACGGCAAATTCGTCGCCATCAAGCTGCATTTCGGCGAGCTCGGCAATCTGTCGTTCCTGCGCGCCAACTATGCCAAGGTCGTCGCCGATTTCGTCAAGGAGCGCGGCGGCAAGCCCTTCCTCACCGACTGCAACACGCTCTACGTCGGCAGCCGCAAAAACGCGCTGGAGCACATGGATACCGCGTATCTCAACGGCTATTCCCCGTTCTCCACCGGCTGTCACGTCATCATCGCCGACGGGCTCAAGGGCTCGGACGATATCGAGGTCCCGGTCGTGGGCGGCGAATACTGCAAGACCGCACGCATCGGCCGCGCCGTGATGGACGCCGATATCTTCATCTCGCTGGCGCATTTCAAGGGTCATGAGCATGCGGGCTTCGGCGGCGCGCTCAAGAACATCGGCATGGGCTGCGGCTCGCGCGCGGGCAAGATGGCCATGCACGCCGACGGCAAGCCGTATGTGCAGACCGATCTTTGCGTCGGCTGCGGTGCGTGCGCGAAGATCTGCGCCCACAACGGCCCGCAAATCGCGGACAAAAAGTGCCATATCGACCATGACGCCTGCGCCGGCTGCGGCCGCTGCATCGCGATCTGTCCCAAGGACGCCATCCGGCCGGGCCTTGACTCGAGCGAGAAGATCCTCAACTGTAAGATCACCGAGTACGCCAAGGCCGTATTGGACGGGCGCCCGAGCTACTGCATCAACATCGTCCGCGACATCTCGCCCAACTGCGACTGCCACGCGGAAAACGACGTGCCCATCGTCCCCGACGTCGGCATGTTTGCCTCCGCCGACCCGGTCGCCCTGGATCTGGCCTGCGCCGAGGCTGTCAACCGCCAGCCCGTCATGCCGAACTGCGCCATCACGGACCTGCAGCTCGAGCACGACTGCGACCGCTTCCACGCCGCGCATGACAACACGCACTGGCAGGACATGATCGAGCACGGCAAAAAGCTCGGGCTCGGCTCCGACGAATATGAGATCGTGAACATCCACTGAACATCGCGCGCAAGCGGGCGGGCCCAGCCGGGTCCGCCCGCGTTTTCTGCACAAAAACGGCGTGATTTGCCAGCAATATCCGGATTTTACCGGACTTCATTACAGTTTTGTTACAAAAGCTCCCATTGTATTGCAATCTTGCCAGCCGCCGCTTATACTGGGTGCAACGATTCTTTATGGGGAAACTGACCGCTTTGTCATTTTCCCGGCCGGAAGGAGGCTGACGTCTTGAAAAAGTTTCTCTGTCTGCTGCTTGCGGCTGTGCTTGCGGGGCTGCTGATCCTGCCCTGCGCCGCGGCCGAGCCCACAGACTTTACCGACCGGAGCACGATCCGCAACTACAACGCCGTGCGGATGCTCGCCGACCTCGGTCTCGTCGCCGGCTATTCGGACGGCAGCTTCGGCCCGGACAAGCTGATCCGCCGCGAAGAGGTCTCCAAGCTCATGGCCCTGCTCGCCGACGCGGACGCCGAGGCGCAGGGGCAGAATGCCCCCGTCCCGTTCTATGACGTCTCTGAGTCCTGGGCGCTGCCGTTCATCGCCTACTGCGCGCAGAACGAGATCGTCGCCGGCAGCAGCGGCCGCTTCCGCCCCGCCGATCATGTGACGCTGCGGGAGCTGGCAAAGATGCTGCTCGTCCTGCTCGGGGAAGACAGCGCGCGCTATGTCGGCGCGGGCTGGGCGCAGAACGTCGACCAGGACGCATTTGAAAAGGGCATCTACGCGGGTCTGACCGCCGGATATGAAGAAGACGCCACGCGCGACAACGCGTGCCTGCTCATCTACAACGCCACGCTCTGCCCGAAGGTGGCCAACGCCAGTGAGAACAGTGTGCAGCGCTACGTGCTCGACGCGCTGATGAACCCGATGTCGTATCTCGAGATCCGCTTCGGCCTGACCCGCTATACCGCGACGCTGACCGGCAATGAGTGCGCCGATCTGACCGGCTCCTCTCCCCTGCCCGCCGGGACGAGCAAGCTCGCCGGACACAAGGCGTTCCAGGTCTCGACAGACCTGAGTCTGCTCGGCCGCAGCGTCGATATCTACGTGAAGGACGGGAAGGTCTTCGGCGTGCCCTGCTACGCGGTCGACGAGATCTACTACACCTTTGCCGACGCTTCGCAGCTCAAGGAGATCTGCCAGGGCGGCGGCTTCCGGCTGACGGACGAGACGGAGTACTATTACAACTACGCCCGCTCGTCCAAGGAGATCCTGAACGCCGTGACCGCCAACGACAAGATCACCGTGATCGACCATGACGGCGACAATGCCTTCGACGTCGTCCTCGTGACGACCAGCCGTCCGGCGACCGTCACCGCGACGAGCCCCCTGACCGTCGACGTTGGCGGCCAGAGCTACGAGGTGCATGCCTTCAGCCAGGCAGACACGTTCGCCGTGGGCGACGCGGTCTACTACAGCCAGGTCTGCGGCAGCGGCTACATCCGCCGGTTGAACGGATGATAAGAATTACGGATACGCCTGCCTGGCGTATCCGTTTTTTATGCTTTGGGCAGACCCGGTTGCAAATCGGGCGGAATTGTGGTAAATTTAGAAAAAAGACACGGGAATTTCTCCGGCTGCGGGATGCGCCGGGTTTCCCTGAGCTGAGGTGATCACATGAAACGGCTGCTGCTTCTGCTGGCCTGCCTTCTGGCGCTCTGTACGACGGTGGTCGCGGCGGAGCCCGCCATTTCCGATATGAAAACCGACTGCACGCTGACCGGCAGCGGCGCGTGCCAGGTCACGCAGACCTTCACCATGGAGATCGACGGCGCGCAGACGCAGCTGCGCTTCCCGCTCGTCCCGGGCGCGAAGAAGGCCTCCGTCGCCGGCTACGACGCGCAGAAGCAGACCGACGGCGACTGCCCGGTGCTCGTGCTGAGCGACGCGTCGGGCTTTACCGGCACGCGGTCGTTCACGGTTTTGTACACGGTCTCCGGCCTCGTCAGCGAGGCCGACGGCGTGCAGACGCTGCAGTTGCCGCTGCTGAGCGCGAAATGGGCCTACCCCATCAGCCGGTATCAGTTCACCGTGACCATGCCGAAGCCGTTTGAGGGCTACCCCGCCTTCGTCAGCGGGTATTACAGCGACGTGATCTCGGACTATATCGATCTGGACGTATCCGAATCGCTCATCAGCGGTACGATCGCCACCGGGCTCAAGGACCATGAGTCGCTGGACATGACGCTGACGCTCGACAAGAGCTATTTTTCGGGCGCATACACCGCGCTCTCCTTCAGCTGGGTCGGCATGGCCGTCATCGTGGCGCTGCTGGCGCTGGCGTTCGGCTACTGGTTCGTCACGCTGCGCAGCGCACCCATCCGCACCTCGACGCGGAGGCTCCCGCCGGACGCGGCGCTGCCGTGCGATATGCCGTTTCTGGTCGGCGGCGGGCCGATCCAGTTCAACATGCTGGTCTGCCACTGGGCGAGCCTCGGGTATCTGACGATCTTCTGCGGGAAAAACGGCCGCGTCGCGCTGCGCCGCCGCGTGGACATGGGCAATGAGCGCCGCCCGGCAGAGGTGCGGCTGTTCCAGATGCTGTTTTCGCAGGGCGACGTGTGCGAGGGCGCGAGCCTTTTGTACAAGCGCACGGCGGAAAAGGCGGACGCGGTGCTGCGGCGCTACTGGGTCCGCAGGCTCTACCGCAAGTCGAGCGGCAATCCGCTCCTCGCGCGGGCCTTCGGTCTGCTTGCAGGCGCACTGGCTGCGGCCGAGGCGGCAAGTCCGCTGCTGCCCGCGGGCTTTGTACGCTGGCTGCTGCTGATCGCCGCGTTTTTGATCGGCGGCGCGCTGAGCGCCGTGATCCTGCATGCGCCGTCGGCGTATTATCAAGGGAAAAAGCTGTTTGTGGCGCTCGCGGCGCTGGCCGCGGTGGCGCTTCTGACGCTCGCGCAGTTCGGCGAGGGTCTGCTCGCCGTGCTGCTCGTGATCGTGTGTCTGGTGCTGCTCGGGCTTCTGACGCTCCACGGCGGCAGGCGGACGGCCTTCGGCGACGAGATCGTCACGCAGGCGATGAGCTACCGCCGCTTCCTGCGCCGCGTCACGCAGAGCCAGCTGCTCTCGCGGCTCGCGCAGGACAGCCAGTATTTCTACCGCATCCTCCCCTACGCCGAGGCCATCGGGCTCGGCGCGGGTCTGGCCCGGACGCTCGGCAATACGGAGCTCGAGCAGTGCGACTGGTATCAGGAGCAGCAGCCCCTGCCGCGCACGGCCGCCGGGTTCTACAGTCACCTGCAGGAGGCGCTGGCCCTGCTGGAGCTTTCGATCCGGAAATAAAAAGAGACGAAAAGCGCCTGCCGCTGCTGCGGCAGGCGCTTTTTTCATGCAATTACTGCTCCATACGCGGGCAGCAGCGGACGTATTCGTAGAACTGCGCGTTTGTTGCCTCCATATACGGCGTGACCCAGAGCGTGCCGACGCCGAGGCACAGGGAACCCACGATGATCCAGCCGAGGAAGCTCAGATCCAGCACGAACTTTTCCCACTTGTGGCCGTCCATCAGCCGGCGGCTCTCATCGATGCAGGCCTTCCAGCCGTAGTCGGGGTGGTCGAGCTTGATATAATAGGCCATGGAATAGGCATACATCTTGACGATGCCGGGGATGACGAACAGCAGCGACCACAGGAAAGTAAAGAGCGACGTCATGAGGCCGATGAGGAACGTCCCGCCGAAATCATCCTGGAAGCCGCGGAACATGTCGCCCAGCTGCACCGGCTGGTGATCCCGCGCCTGCTTGAGGAAAATAAAGGCCATGCCGTATTCCAGCGGCCCGACCACGATCAGTGCGCCGATGCCGGGCAAGATCCCCGCGGCTGCCGATTCCATCAGGCCGATCAGCAGGCACACCGCCAGCCCCATCATCCACAGGTTCTGGAAGATCCCGCCGCCGAGCTGCGCCCGCGCCCGGGCTTTTAATTCTGCACGATCCATAAAAACACGATCCTTTCTGTCATTTCCACGTTTTCGGTTTTCTTTCTTCCGGCTTCCAACATTATACGGTATGCGCGCGGAAATTGCAAGAGAGCCGGCCGCGGCCCGCGCTCAGATCCTGTCCGGCACGCCCGCCAGACACAGCGGCAGCTCCAGCCCGTTTTCCTCCAGCAGCGTCCGGTCACGCAGGATCTCCCCTGCCGCGCCGTCGGCGGCCAGACGCCCGTCGGCAAGCAGCAGCACGCGGCTGCAGGTCTCCAGCACCAGATCGAGGTCGTGCGAGGCGATGAGCTTCGTCTCCGGCCGCTGCCGCAGGACGCGGATGAGCGTGCGTCGGTTGCGCGGGTCGAGCGCGGTGGACGGCTCGTCCATCAGCAGCATCTGCGGCTGCATGGCGAGGATGGTCGCGACGGCGGCCATCCGCTTTTCGCCGCCGGACATTTTATGGTTGTGCCGGTCGCGGAGATATTCCATGTGCAGCGCCGCGAGCGTTTCCTCCGCCCGCTGTTCGGCGGCGGTGCGGCTCAGGCCGTAGTTCATGGGGCCGAAGACCATATCGTCGAGCACGGTGGGCATGAACATCTGGTTGTCGGCGTCCTGCAGCACATAGCCGAGCTTCCGGCGCACCTCCGGGAGGGTCTTCCGCGTGACCGGGGTACCGTCCACGGTGATGCTGCCCGTATAGGGAAGCAGACCGAGCGCGGCCTTCATAAGCGTGGACTTGCCCGCGCCGTTGGCGCCGATGAGCCCGACCTGCTCGCCGCTGCGGACCTGAAACGACAGCTCCCGCAAAACCGGCGTATCGCCGTAGAATACACAGACATGATCAAAAACCAGCATCATCTTCGCCTCTTTTCAGACAAATAGGGAGCCCGCGAGCGCGGACAGATCGACCAGCCGCGGCAGCAGCATCAGCGCCGGGCACAAGATCGCATACGGCCAGGACGCGGCCGAGCCTTTGCGGCGGACGGCGTAGGAGAAATCCCCGCAGAAGCCGCGCAGCTCCATGCTCTCATACAGCGCCTCCGCCCGGTCCATGCTGCGCAGCAGCAGCTGACCGAGGAACGAGCCCCAGGCGGAGATATGCACGCCCTTCTGCCCCGGCGCGCGGAGGCTGTAGGCCTCCTGCATGACGGAGACCTCGGAGAGCAGGACCCCGATATACCGGAACGTCAGCAGCAGCAGGCTCGTGATCGTCTTCGGCAGGTGCAGCTGCCGAAGGGCGCGGCAGATCTCCTCGATCGTCGTGGTGGCCATGAGCAGAAACGACGCGAGCAGGCAGAACACGCCCTTCATCACCAGCGTCAGCATTGAGACAACGCCGCCGGAGACGGCAAGCGTGCCGATCTGCGTCACGATCTGCCGGTCAAAAATCGGATTGAGCAGCCCCACCGCGCACACCAGCGGCAGCACGAGCCGCAGCTTCTGAAAGCAGGTGCGCAGAGCGATGCCCGCAAGCTGATAGCCCGCGACCGGGAACAGTGCCATCCACACGAGGGCTGCCAGCCGGTAGCGTGGGAAGGAGACGACGACGGCCAGATAAAAGATCGTCACAAACAGCTTGGACAGAGGGCTCAGCCGGTGCAGGAACGAATCCTGCGCGGCCAGATCGTCCATGGCCCGCAGCTCCCGCCCGGCCCGTTCCGCCTGATTCATCTGTCCGCCTCCTTCCGAAAACACGAATTGCGGCAAGCCGGA
>CDZD01016359.1_pt1 | contig 11580 bp, 13 predicted proteins | sample 554771 | NCBI WGS metagenome assembly CDZD01 (sample SAMEA3182069, study PRJEB8094) | gut metagenome | biome: human; feature: gut; material: Stool; isolation source: human stools | place: Canada | collected 2011-11-08
GCTACTGACCCTTATTTAACGTTTCCCAACGCATTTTTAACATTTGCAAACACTTTGTGGCACGCTTTTTGCTATGGGTCGCCCTTACCAAAATTTAACATTTCGCACCCGACTTTGGCACGGTTTTTGTTATGCGTGTGCGCCCATGAAATTGTTTCACGTGGAACACTGCCACACCGATGCACAAAATAAAATGTTTCACGTGGAACACAACACCAAGAGTTAATAAAAGTTAAAACGAAAATAATTTGTGCGCTTATGCTTGTATGTTAGAAAAAAGTTGTATCTTTGTAACGTGTTACTTAAACAAGTTGAAATATGAAAGAGTTAATAAAGCATTTCAAAGAGAAACCGAAAGAAGCAATTAAAGAGGTTGCAATGTGTGTTTCTATTTTCGCCGTTTGTGGGGCGATGTTGTTTCTATCTGCAATTTTGCAGGGGTGTAGCGTTTCAAAGGGTGTAACGATACGGGGCAAAGCAACGATAGTAACAACCGATACAACGGTAGTGAAGCACAACGGGGGGTTGAAATTCAAAAAATCTATGTTTAACAATTAAAAGTTTACTACAATGAACGAAGAAGAAAGAAACGCATTTGACGAGTTTTCGTTTGCCGCTTTGTCGGCGTTGGGTAGCCTTATGGCGTGTAATGAAGTTTGCCGCAACCAACGTGCGGTTATGAAAATAAACCGCTTTCGTGCGTGGCTTATGGACTTGAAGCCGCAAGCAAACCACGAACCAAATTTGCCGTTTGACAGCGAACCGCAAGGACAGACAGCCGAATAACAAGAAGTTTAACAATTAAAAGATTACTACAATGAAAAGTTTTGCAAGTAAATTTAACAAGACCACGTTTGGCATTGACACAACCGACTTTCAGTACATCAAGTTAGCCGATATTTTCAACTCTGAAAATGAGGGCGGCAAAGATGTGATACACAAAATCAATGGGCTTTATGTCCACAAATCACAATTAGGCGACAGCCCCGTAATTATTGATGAGGAAAACAAACGGCTGGTGAACCTACCAAGCCACACCGCCGAAACGGTACGTGAAATTCTTGCCGATGATGAGGCAGTACAAACTATCAAAGACGGCAAAGTCGGGTACACGATTTACGAGTACGAGAGCCACGGCAAGAAGTGTTACTCAATTTCGTTTGTGGACTTGTAAGAGTTTGAAAAGTTATGTTTAACTTTGTAGGGGTTGCAATGTTTGTAACCCCTATTTAATATAACAGCGTTATGGTAAAAATCAAGGTTAATTTTTCGCCGTCTGTATATGGGAAAACCAGCAAGCTACAATTAAAGAGAGAGATTTTGCAAGCCGTTGAAAGCAGCCCCGAAATGCGCAAAGAGATTGCACGTGTTTTCCAAATGGCAAACAGACGTATTCAGAATATAGAGCAAAGCGGACAACTTTCGCCAGCCGTGCAAGCGTTAAACAAGGGTGATATAGAGGGGTACACAAAGTTTTCAATGAAGCACGATTGGAACGCCTTAAAAGTTGAGTACGGCAAGGCGATTTCGTTTTTACGCCAGCCAACCAGTACGGCGCAAGGCGCAAGGCAGTACGGGCAACACCTGCAACGTGTGTACGGTTTAACGCCCGATGAGTACAACCTTATGGCGAGAAACCTGCAAGGCAAGTTAAACAGCGTTTCAGATAACGACTTTGTGGAACGGTATTTGATGCGATACAAGGATTTCACGGGCGAAATGGAGCAAAGCGCACGGGATATAAGCACCCAAATAGAGAGCGAAGCCGAAAGCATTTCACGGGCGATTGACGACGAAATAGAGAGAGCCGCAAATGAAGCGGCAAACAAAATTGACGATGATATAGACCGAATACTACAAGGTTTTAATAAATTCGGGTTATGAAAAAAATACCTTTTGAGTTACAAGAAAGAATAAACAGCCCGACCGAAATAAACGAAGTACTGAAAGCCGCCGTAAACGAAAAGAACATTATCGGAAACAGCAAGGGCGAAAAGTTTTACAACGTGCCGTGCGCCTTTGATATTGAAACAACAAGTTTTTACCGTGATACGGACGGACGGGCGTACACATACAAGCAAGTGCAGCGTATGCAGGACGGGAACGGGCGCAAGGTGAAATTAGAGAAAGCCGCAATAATGTACGTTTGGCAGTTTGGCATAAACGGATATACGATAATGGGGCGCACGTGGGGCGAGTTTGTCACGATGATGCAGACCGTAAGCGAGGTTTTGCAACTGAATGACAAATTACGCCTTATTGTGTATGTGCATAACCTTTCATACGAATTTCAGTTTTTGCGCAAGTGGTTTGAGTGGCAACGGGTTTTCAGTATTGATTTGCGCAAACCGATTTACGCAATAACAACGGGCAACATTGAGTTTAGATGTAGTTATTTGCTTTCGGGTTATTCGCTTGCAAAGTTGGGCGAGCAACTTATGAAATACAAGTGTGCAAAAGCCGTTGGCGATTTGGACTACCAGCAAATAAGGCACAGCGAAACGCCGCTGACTGATGTGGAAATACATTACTGCATAAACGATGTTAAAGTAGTGATGTGCTACATACAGGAACGTATCGAGGAAAGCAAGGGGATAATGCACATACCGATAACAAAAACGGGGTTTGTGCGCAAGTATTGCCGTGCGCATTGTTTGCGTGAAAAAAGCGATGCAGGAAAGACCGTACCAAATTGGGACTACGTTAATTTGATGCAGGAACTACAAATTACGGGTATGAATGAATTTAATATGCTGCAACGTGCGTTTGCAGGCGGTTTTACACACGCAAACGCCGAATATACAGACGAAATAATGTACAACGTGGATAGTTACGACTTTACAAGCAGTTACCCGTATGTAATGATAGCGGAAAAATATCCGATGTCGCAAGGCGTTGCAATCACGGTTAAGAGTATGGCGCAATTTGAGTTTTTAATATCAAAGTATTGTTGCGTGTTTGATATTGAGTTTACCAACATATTTGCCAGCGAAACGCAAGACAACCCGATTTCAGCAAGCAAATGTTTTGTGAAAGAAAACCCGTGCGAGAATAACGGGCGTATCGTGGCGGCTTCAAAAATTGCGCTTACAATTACAGACGTTGATTTTCATATAATCAAAAACTTTTATTCATGGGAAAGTATGCGTGTGGGTGAAATGTATTGTTACAAGAAAGAGTATTTGCCGACCCCGTTTGTAAAATCTATCCTGCATTTGTACGAAAGCAAGACGAAATTAAAAGGCGTTGAGGGCAAAGAAGTTGAATATCTAAACAGCAAGGAAATGTTAAACAGTTGTTACGGTATGAGTGTTACCAACCCTTTGCGTGATGAGTTTACATATAACGGCGAATGGGATATTAACTCAATGACAGCCGAACAAAAACAAGAACTTTTATACAAGTACAACACCAGCAAAAACCGTTTCTTGTTTTACCCGTGGGGCATTTTCGTAACCGCATATGCACGGCGCAACCTTTTCACCGGCATACACGAAGCAAAAGACGATTATATATACAGCGACACGGACAGCATTAAAATAATGAACGGCAAGGCGCACGAAGCATATTTCAAGGCTTATAATATGCAGGTGCAAATGAAATTGCGTGCCGCCTGCAAGTACCACGGTTTGCCGTTTTCCCTTTGCGAGCCGCAAACGATAAAAGGCATAACAAAGACTTTGGGCGTTTGGGATTTCGAGGGTACATATACACGGTTTAAGACTTTGGGCGCAAAACGGTATATGGTGCAAGAACCGAACGCACTAAAAGCAAACGGACGGGCATACGATTTAAGTTTAACCGTTTCGGGCGTAAACAAAAAAGCCGCTATTCCGTACCTTATTGAAAAGTACGGGGCAAACGGGATATTTGATGCGTTTACAAACTATTTGGATATACCGCCGCAAGCAACGGGCAAAAACATACATACGTACATAGACTACGAGATACAAGGCGAGATAACCGACTACAAAGGCAGCACGGCGCACTACAACGAACGCACGGGCGTACATTTAGAGCCGACAGGTTACAGCCTTTGCCTTTCGGTTATGTACATAAATTATTTGCGAGGTATCAAATTTAAGGACTAAAATAATAAGAGTATGACAACAAGAAAGACAAAGGCAGACAAGCCGAAATTTTACGACTTGAAAGCGATTTTAAGCAAGAACGCCGATTATAACGTGATATTCGGCGAGCGTTCCAACGGCAAGACTTATGCAGCCTTAAAATATGGTTTGGAAAACTATATCAAGACAGGCAAGCAAATGGCATATATACGCCGTTGGCGTGAGGATTTGAGGGGTAAACGTGCCGAAAGTCTGTTTATGAACCACACCGCAAACGGGCTTATTGAGGAACTGACAGAGGGCAAATTTAACGAAGTGTTCTATATGTCGAACAAATGGTTTTTGTCTTACTACGATGCAGAGAAAAACAAGCGGACACCCGACCCGACCCCGTTTTGTTACGGCTTTTGCCTTTCAGAGCAGGAACACGAAAAAAGCAGCAGTTACCCGAATGTCACAACGATTGTGTTTGATGAGTTTTTGACACGGCGGTATTATTTGCCCGATGAGTTTATGTTGTTTATGAACTTGTTAAGCACTATAATACGCCAGCGCAACGATGTTAAGGTTTTCATGTTGGGGAACACGGTAAACAAGTTTTGCCCGTACTTTACTGAAATGGGTTTGAAGCAAGTGCCTTTCATGGAGCAGGGAACGATAGATATATACCGCTTTGGCGAACACGGCGCAATCGTGGCGGTTGAGTATTGCAGTAGCATCGTACAACACAAAGCCAGCAACAAGTATTTTTGTTTCGATAACCAAAACTTGCAGATGATAACGGGCGGTAAATGGGAACTTGCAGTATATCCTCATCTGCCGTGCAAGTACAAGCCGCAAGACGTGTTGTTTGTGTACTATATCAAGTTTAACGATGTAGTGTTACAAGGAAACATTATACAAGTCGGTAGCGAATGTTTCACGTACATACACGCCAAAACAACCCCGATAAAAGATGAGGAAAACAGCCTTATTTATTCGCTTGAAATGAACGGCAAACCGAACTACAAACGCAAGTTGTTAAGTACGGCAAGTTATGTTGAACAACAAGTCGCACGGTTTTTCGCAATAGACAAAGTTTTCTACCAAGATAACGAAGTCGGCGAGATAGTACGCAATTATTTAATTACGAGCGCAAAGACAAACATAGTTTCGTTGAAATGAAAATTACGGGCGGTTTGGTGCAAATTTCGTGCCGAACCTCCCGTTTTACGAAATAAATGCCTATCTTTGCAAGTAGTAACTTAATTTATAACGATATGGACGCAAATACTATTATTCAAATCGTTTCAAGTTTGGGTTTTCCGATTGTGATGTGTGGTGCATTGTTTTGGTATATGGTGAAACAAAGGCAGGCGCACCAAGAAGAAACGGAACACCTAAAAGATACGATTGCGGAAAATACGAAAGTATTAGCCGAACTTACAACACTGATTAAAGTTTTGACAGATGAAAAGGAAAGATAACATTTACAAGTTGTACCAAGCGCAAGTAAGGGACAAAGACACCGCCGTAACCGAATTTATGGCAAACACGTTGGCGAAAACTCAAAGTATGTTTGCGTATGAGGGTTTGCCCGACAGCATACCGCAAAAAGAATTGGAACGGCTTTTGCAGACCACGGGCAACGCCTTTGTTACCAGCGTGGACGGGGTTTTGTATGCGCTTTCGGGCGGCAAAGGCGGCGAACCCGATGTTTACGGACGGGCAACGCTTTACACCGTGGCGAACCCTGCATTAAAGTTAAACAAGACCTACGATATACAGAAAGACGGGGTTTTGATTGAAAATGACAGCAACGGCGAAAGCCTTTTGCCGCTTATTGGGCGTTATGCCGTCTTACATACTGACGGGCTTATTTCGTTGAACACGGCGAGCATTTTAACCCGTATTACAATGCTGATAAGTGCCAGCGATGACAAGACGAAACAGAGTGCAGAAGAGTTTTTGCGCAATATAGAAAACGGCGAGTTTTCAATTATCGGCGAAAACGCTTTTTTCAAAGGCGTAAATATGCAGACCGCACCGACAACAAACAGCGTGTATATTACGCAACTTATTGAACTGATACAATACTACAAAGCGAGTATGTACAACGAATTGGGGCTAAACGCAAATTATAATATGAAGCGTGAACGGCTCAATTTGGGCGAGGTATCAATGAATGTTGACGTACTTTTGCCGTATGTGGATAATATGCTAAAAGAAAGACAAAATGCAGTTGAGAAAATTAACGAAATGTTCGACACCGAAATTTCGGTTAAACTTGCTTCAAGTTGGGGTTTGGAAAGGGATAATTACAACGCTTTGGCGGCTGATTTGGAAACGGCAAAGGAAAACCCCGACCCGACAGACGAACCCGACCCGACAGAGGAAACAACCGAAACAGACGGAAACGGAACGGAAACAGACGGAAACGACACGGAAACAGAGGAAACAGAAGAAACAAAAGAAACGGAAACGGAAACGGACGGTAACGATACCGAAACAGAGGAAACAGAAGAAACAGAAGAAAACGAAGAAAACAACGATAAACAATGAAATACAGCGAACTATTTACAAAGGGTAACGGGATATTCGCAACGGTTTTCAAGACCGAATATCCGACAGAGTACGCCGCAATTTTCGGCGATACCGACCCGACCAAGTTAGACGCTTACGCCTTACTGATGTACGGTGGCAAGACCGTTGTAAGCAGCATAACCAGCGACAACGCAAGCGATGTTGTTTCGGCGGTGATTGCGGTAAACGTGCAAGGTTGGGAACGTGAAGCGGCGGCGATGTTAGCCGACTACGATGTACTGACACCCGTCACGGGGCAAATTGAACGGACGGAAACCGTAACTTTGCAGGAAAGCACCGACAACACCGAAACGGGCGCAAACAAGGCGTTCAACGATACCGATTTTTCCGACAGCGACCGCAAGACCGCAAACGATGAGAGAAACCGCACAGAGAAACGCCAAACAACCGAAACAAGCAAAGGAACGGGCGCAAGCAAATCAATTTCAAGTGAAATTGCAAAAGAATTGCAGTTAAGGCGTGATAATTGGAGAAAAAACATTATCTTTGCACTTGTAAGAGAATTAACAACGAGTATTTACGAACAACTAATTTAATTTTTAGCAATATGGAAGTAAAACAGATTTACACGCTTATTAACAGCGTATCGGGCGAAGTGTTGGGCAGGACTGACATTGTAACCGAGGATTTGACGGGCATTGTGGATTTAGGCACGGAAGTGTTTAACCAAAATGCAGTTGACAATTACGTTAAATCACTTGTAAACCATATCGGCAAGGTGATTTTCGTAAACCGACCTTATGCGGGTAAAGTGCCGAGCGTTTTAATGGATGCGTGGGAGTTTGGCAGCGTGTTGGAGAAAGTAAGTGCCGATGTTCCCGAAGCCGAGGAAAACGACACGTGGGACTTGACGGACGGGCAGACCTATTCGCAAGACGTGTTCCACAAACCGACCGTTTCGGCAAAGTTTTTCAACTCAAAGGTTACGTTTGAAGTGCCCGTATCAATCACCGAAAGGCAGGTTAAGGAAAGTTTCAGCAACGCCGCACAACTTAACGGCTTTATTTCGATGATTTATGCAGCCGTTGAAAAGTCAATGACTATCAAAGCCGATGCACTGATTATGCGCACTATTAACAACATGATTGCGGAAACGGTTTTGGCTGATGCGGTTGCGTTTGGCGGTAGTGCAGGAAATTTAACCAGTGCCAACCTTTCCAGCGCAAGCACTGCACGTTGTGTGAACCTTTTGAAGTTATACAACGATAAGTATTTCCCCGAAACACCTGACGCACTGACAGCGGCAAAGGCGATAACCGACCCCGATTTCATCCGCTTTGCTTCTTACGTTATGGGAACTTACGCTGACCGTCTGCAAAGCATTTCGACCGTGTTCAACGTCGGCGGCAAGGAAAGATTTACGCCGAAAGATATGTTGCACGTTGTGCTTTTGTCCGACTTTGCAAAGGCAGCGCAAACCTATCTTTATTCCGACACGTTTAACCGTGGCGATGTGCTTTTGCCGCAAGCCGAAACCGTACCTTTTTGGCAGGGCAGCGGAAAGAACTACGATTTCGCCAGCACGGGGCACATTAATGTTAAGGAAAGCGGCGGCCAAGCCGTTGAAATTTCGGGCGTGTTGGGCGTAATGTTCGACCGTGATGCGTTGGGCGTTTGCAATCTTGACAGACGGGTAACAACCAACTACAACGCAAAAGCCGAGTTTTTCAACAACTATTACAAGTTTGATGCAGGGTATTTCAACGATACAAACGAGAACTTTGTAGTATTCTTTATCAAGTAACTTGATAGGTATTAGATTGTTTAACTTTGGGCGGTGTGGGTGCATGTGAAAGCGCACCGCACCGCCTTTTTTCTTTGCAGATATGACAACGATAAACTTTTATTCATACAACGGACACCCGAACACTGTAAACAAGCAGTTGGGCGAATTTACGGCGATTGAGGGCGATTTGCGGCAAACTTTCGATGTGTTGCGCCCGACCGTAACACTACGAAAGCAGCCCCGACCGACTTTCAATTATTGTTACATACCCGATTTGGGGCGTTATTATTTCGTGGATAGGGTAAGTTTTGAGGGAAACAACGCCTACGAACTTACGTTGCGTGTTGATGTGCTTAAAACCTACGAAAGCGAGATTTTGGCGGCAACTGGGCGTGTATCTGAAAGCGACAACCCCGACCCGTATATTTCAAACCGTGAAACGATTTACAAGCGTACCCCGAATTTCGAGAAAGTGCCGTTTGCAAATACGGGCTTACTGAATGAAACGGGCGGCATTATTATGGTAACATTAAAAGGCAACGACAATGACACTGAATGATACAAAAACCGATTTTACAAGCGTTAGCGCATACCTTACGGGTTTTAACAAAGAGTATGCGCTAAAATACGGCGTTGACGATAACGGGGACACGATATTTTTTCTATATATAAGCCCCGATTATGAATTAACGCCATATTCAAAAGCCACCGCACAATATCCGCACGGTTATATGTGGTCACAAATACCCAACACGATTGGGTTTGAACGTATGGCGCAATACGATGGACTGATAGCCGAAAGTCCATATACAAAGGCATACGGGGTTAATGTGGGTACAAATGTTCCCCGTAAAAACGATACCATTACTTTTAACGCCACCCGTAAAGAAGTAACACCAGAGCCGACCGACCCGACCGTAACGAACAACATAGCAGACAGCACCGAACAACACACCTACCAAGACGGCACACTATCCATAACCGTAACGGCAAGCGAGGGTTACACGTTCCAAAATGCGAAAGCAAGCTACCATACAAGTGCAGGAACGGCGACCGAAACACCGTTGACCGTTGAGGGAAACACGGCTACCATACAGATAACCGACTTAGATATTAACACACCCGTTGTTATTAGTGGCGAGGTAGTGGCGATACCCGAACCCGTTACGCCCACGGTAACTAACAACATAGACGGCACAGAGGAAAGCCACGAGTGGGCCGGTGAAACGCTCACCATAACCGTAAAAACCCCGTCTTATATTAATGCAAGACTTGATAAACCGCAAGTGCATTACACCAACACGGGCGGCGAGCTGATAACGCAAGATATGCAGGTAAAAAGCACCTCAACACGAGTGACGGCAACCGCCGTTATTACTGATTTGGGCGGCGATTATTCGGTGACGGTTACGGGTACATATATACGGACTTTGCCGCTTACAAAGTCGCTAACGAATTGCACGAGCAAAGACCCGTTACCCGATTATGTGGACTTTGACAGCCTTATAACGGTTGAACTTGATGCAAACCCAAACACGGAATTTCACACGGACGAAACGACCTATTTAAGCGTTAAGACACGTGTAGGCGGACGGGAAATCAAAACACCGTTTACGATTTCGGGCGACAAGCGAAAGGCTACAATTTCGTACCAGCTTGCAAATAGCGGCGATTATAGTCGGGTTAATATAGTGGGCGAGTGTTTTCCCGTTGAGGTAGTGGGCAAACAATACGGCTCTATTAACGTGTATCTTGTAACGCTTGATAATCTGAAAGAATTTGCCGCAAAGCGTTATTTCACGGGAGGCGGCGAAAATGTGGATTTGGGCGAGTATGTTAACCGTATCAAAAGAATTTACACGGATATAACGCCGTTTAGCACTGATATAATACGATGCGGCAACTTTAATACGGGCGTTTCGTGCCAACAACCAGCGCAAGACAAAATAACGCTTGATTTCGGCACGGCGGTAGTACCAGCGCACAATGAGGATAACACCGACTACGAAAGCGAAATACAAATCTTTTTGCCGTTTGCAGGCTTTGTAAACCTCAATAATGATTATGCAGGTAAAACGATAGCTTTACAGTACGTTATAAACGTGGTAACGGGCAACGGGGTTGCACTTTTGAGTTGTGACGGCGTTGTATTTCAAGTTGAGGAAACCGAACCGAGCAGCGAAATAATATACCTTTCACCAAGTACGCAAGTTAAAACCGTTGGCGGCGATGATTGGAACGAAATGTTATATTACGGGTTAGAACCTTACATTTACTGCAAGTGGTACGAGAGCGCAAGCAACGGGCGAAACACCGACAGACAAACGGGCATTTTAGGCGATTTCAGAGGGTTTAACGTGTTCGATGATGTTACACCCATACACACCGCCGAAATGCTTGCAGATGAGCAGGAAATGATATACACGGCTTTATCTGACGGCGTTTATATTGAGTAACTGCAAGGCAGGATAAAAAGAAAGGCGGCAACTTGATTGTTACCGCCTTTTCTTTTCGCTTGCTGATTGTTATTTGTCCTGCGATGTTTCAACAACCGTTAAACCGATGTACAAGTTTGTCGGGTAACATTCGCAAAAGGTTTTGAAACGCCCGATAAGTTTTTCAGCGGCGATAAAGTCATACGCTTGATTTTTGCAGGCGCACTCTTTTGCGAACTTGTTGCGTGTATCACGGTTAAACACGATTTGATTTTCCAGCATATCGGCAAGCGTTTGCATACTTTTGGCAACGCTTTCAAGGCTTGTGCGAATTTCGGGCACATTTGCCGCCAAAAACTCGATGTGTTTCTTACTTTGCAATACCAAGTTTTGCATTGCGTTTAACACTTTCTGATTTTGATACATTATATCGGTTGTTTTCATTTTGATAAGTATTTAATTATTTAACACGTTGCAAAGATACAACTTTTTTCTAACATACAAGCATAAGCGCACAAATTATTTTCGTTTTAACTTTTATTAACTCTTGGTGTTGTGTTCCACGTGAAACATTTTATTTTGTGCATCGGTGTGGCAGTGTTCCACGTGAAACAATTTCATGGGCGCACACGCATAACAAAAACCGTGCCAAAGTCGGGTGCGAAATGTTAAATTTTGGTAAGGGCGACCCATAGCAAAAAGCGTGCCACAAAGTGTTTGCAAATGTTAAAAATGCGTTGGGAAACGTTAAATAAGGGTCAGTAGC
>CDZD01021104.1_pt1 | contig 11563 bp, 19 predicted proteins | sample 554771 | NCBI WGS metagenome assembly CDZD01 (sample SAMEA3182069, study PRJEB8094) | gut metagenome | biome: human; feature: gut; material: Stool; isolation source: human stools | place: Canada | collected 2011-11-08
GGCTGCCGGCGTCCGATTCGTCGCATGAAAGCAGTGCGGGCGACACGGCCAATGCAGCCAATCCGGCTGCTGCTTTTTTCAGGAAAAGTTTCCTCGATATCTTTTTCATACGGTGTTTGGGAGATTTCTGAATTTCTTTCGGGCGATTTATGCAGGCAAGCTATGAAAAAAATCGCAAATACGCAAGAATCCCGAATCCGGCACCCTTCCGCCGCACGGCGAACGCGCCCGTTCCGGAGGCGTCGTGCGGTATGCCGGGACGGCTGGGTGCGCCTCGTGCGTTCCTGAACCTGTGCAGGTCCCGCCGATATGAACGCTTGCGGATCGGGGAGCCCCCTCCCCGATCCGCAAGCGATTCTGTTTCGTGATTCCGTTGGGATTCGAACCCAAGACCCACAGCTTAGAAGGCTGTTATAAATAATTACTTTACTTGCTGTTTACTAAATATTTACGATATTTATTCGAAAATATTCGAACAACATTAGGATAACATCTGCATCGATCGAGTATAATCTGTCTATTTTTTGAACCCGATTGGCTGAGGGGATTTGCGCGCCTGCGGAACCTTCACGGAGAGTGCCGCAATTGCCTCGTAGATATTGTCCAATTCCTGGCGCATATCCTCCGATAGATCGCTGACCGCTTCGGCGTTGTCCTTGCCCGTCTGCTCCAACAACGCCAGCCGTGCCCGAATTTCGGCCAATTCTGCCGTTACTGTCGTCGTGGTCATGATGTAGTTGCGCATCGCTACGAAAGCCCGCATAATAGCCCTATTTACCCGTATGGCTGTCTCACTGCGCAACACGCTCGAAAGCATTGCGACGCCCATTTCCGTAAAGGCAAAGGGCGGATATTTGGGATACTTGCCTCGTCCGTCGATTTCTAAGATCACATTTTGTGACCTTATTCTGTCTTTCAATGCGTTATACTCGTTATCCGAGAGTTCAAACATAAAATCGTCGCCTTCGAAACGCTCAATATTGCGTCGTACCGCCTGTTTGAGTGTTCGGGTCTCCACTTGGTAGAGTTCCGCCAAATCGAAGTCCAGCATCACCCGCTGGCCCCGTATTTCGTATATCTTACTTTGGATGGGTTGCAGTTCCATGAGGTATTATTAAAATGCTATCGCAAGGGATAAGCCTGCCGGAGAGTCGAGACAAGCGTTATCATCCTTGATGAAAAATGGTTTTTACTTTTGTGATTGTATTTGCATTTTGTATACTATCTGGCATCTCTATTCCAATTAACTCATATAACTTTTTATATTGGGTGATTTTTGCGTTTGCATATTGGGTAAACGCCTGTTCCGTATATCCAACTTTGTATAGTCTATGAATATCCTCTGAAAAAGATTCAATTAAATATTTACTTATCATTTCTGGAGACTCGCCTTTCATCAGCATCGTAGAAACCACCCAATTTCGGCCTCGTTGCGGTTCTTTTACCACAGAAATGCAAATCTTCTTAATGTCATTTGTCATCCTCCATAATTTGAAGAATAATATAATTGACAAGATACCCACCGCCCATACAATTAGCATCATTACAAAAAAATCTTCCATATCTTATAGTTTTAAAGTTTAGATTAATAGCATTACATCGAATTGATCACCCCATCATCCACATCTATCACATTACTTTTTATGAACCCACCTGCCGATTTTTCCGTTCGAAGAATCGAATTCAAGATAGTTCATTCCGAATATGCGAGCATCTGTAGTGTAGTGGTAATTCTTTATATAATAATTCCCATTTATATTTTCATAGGTAAAGGTGAAATAGGCAACAATATGGAATGCGTCAACTCCATAGTTTTGCGGTCGCTCTTTTAAATAATTCCATTCTTGTAGTAGTGACAAAGATGGAATTTCTCCAACATTTATGTAATGATTTTTATTACTAAATTCAATTGTACATCGATTGACGGATTCCTCAATTTCATATAATGATCTCCATATAGGGTCGCCATTCTTATCTTCTCCTACATATCGAAAAGGTTCATTATATGATTTCCCATTTTCATGATACGGAAAATACTCTTCGAAGGATTCGTTGGATATAGTGATGACAGTCTCCTTTTCGCAACTGATCCCAACGATCACCATCAAGAACGATAACAGATAAATCTTTTTCATAATACAATATATTACTGTAATCATCCTATAAAATATTGCGCTTAATTACTCCCGTCACCCGCAATAACCGTCGGACATCTTCAAACGGGATTTCGAATTCAGGGTAGAAATATTCTCCCTCCATTGGGCCGTTCTCATGCTTCATGTGGTTGTCGCTCATGCAGCGGAATGCCTTTTTATCCTTGCTGTAATACAGGCGTTTGAGGAAACGGTTTTCTTCCGTCTCTATCACGTACACAGTTCCGGGTTCAATGAAGTGTTCGTTATATTGACGCAGTCCGATCACGCATCCAGCAGGATAGTTCGGAACCATGCTATTGCCGTAGACACGCATCGCAAATTCGCTGTCTTTGAGCAGGCCGCCTATTTCGATCACACCTACGGGTGCCGTCTGCATCATCTCCATACCGTACTCGGTTCCTGCTGCAACCTCGGCGTCATAATACGGGATCACTCTGCCAGAGCCGATCGTGGTGCCATTGTCTGGTTCATGAGCAATCCCGTTTTTCAGCATTTCACCTTCGCCGGTAAGAAGCCATTCAATGTTGAACTGTGGATAAGCGTCTATAATTCGGCTTGCTACCTCAGCGGATATGTTTTTAACTTTTCCGTTTTGAATATCCAATATACGTTGGTATTTAACCCCTATATGTTTGGCGAACGTAGGGGCTTTGATGCCTACGTGATCCAATATTAAATTTATTTTATTTTGTCCCGTCAACATATTTGATCGAATTTTCTATTATATTTGCAATACTATGAAAGTCCTCTGCGTTATATTGTCATTAATTGCTTTCGCATGCTCATGCTATGCGGTATATATAGATTGGTTTTCCAATGTAGATGACTTTTTATCACGATACGAAAAGACTCACAATAGAAATAACAAGTGCAACAAAAGAGATTAATATTGCGCTAATAGACAACCATTTATTTCGTCTCTTTTCTTGTATCGACAATTCTATATCTAACATTGATAATTTGTTATATCTTTCTTTAAGGCGCTCTTGTTCGTAGATATACCGCGCTCCTCCAAGTGCTATAAGGTTGGCTGTTTTGTCAGTCTTTTCTAAGTGTATGTCGGTCTCATGTGCCGCACCATAAGAACAGAGAGACAATATTACACGTTGGGCTTGGGCTTCGTCTGTCGCTTTCTCGTGTATGACATAGAGCATAATGTGTTCGCTTTCTGACATTAAACTGGCCAGAATCATATCCGCAAGAGTTATATCCTTCTCTTCCATTTATACATTCACTATGTCGTATAAGAAAATCTATTAATAATCACAAGGTGTTTTTATGAACGCCGCCTTTAACAAGATATAGCCGAAGAATATCACCTATCTCTATCTCGAACGGGTCGAATTCCTTATTCTCCGATACGCAGAGTACATGAGCGACGTCAGACCCCTTTCGCAGGTATTTTACCATACGGTTGCCGTTCTTGGTTATTATAAGATATACGTTGCCAAAGTCAATGAACGATTCCTTCCACTCTTTAAGAATGATTATCGACCCGCTTTTATAAAGCGGAAACATTGAGTCGCCGTACAGATTGACCGCATCTGTACAGTCGCGGAATTCCGGAATCGCCAGGTCGATATATTGGCTACTCATCATATCATCGAACTGCGTAACACCTCCGGCTGTGGCATCAACATCCACCCAGTAGCGGATCCGGTGGCCGGATGTAGCAACTTCAACGGCGTTTTTCAGCATTTCACCTTCGCCGGTGAGAAGCCATGTAATATCAAGATCGGGAAATTCAATAACAATTTTATTTATCGTGTCCGGTTGAAAGGATTTTCGCATTGCTCCGATATATCCCGAAGATAATCCGACTCGCTTGCAAAATTCTGATTGCGTAATCTTGCTCTTTTTTAGATAATGTATAATTCGCTCTTTTACAGTATACTTCTTGGGTTCTTTCATCTTTTTAGGTAGATTTGTTATTTTTTATTTGGATAATAAATAACAATGTTATATATTTGCATTGTCAAGTTCATAGAGCGGTAACCGTTTCGATAACCGAACGAACAATATTAGATGCAAATATAATGAAGAATCAAGAGATTACAAACAAACTGACCAAAAAGAAGATCCGATTCATCGATGTTGCGCCAGCGATAAAGAAGGAGATCGCCGCAGAGCTGGGGTGTACGGTTGACACTGTAAATAACGCATTGAATCTCACATACCCTACCTATGGCGAACAGCCGGATCGCATCCGCCGAATGGCTCGTGAACGCGGGGGATTCGAGAACACCAAAATCAGGTGGGTGCGTGAATAAAAATTGGTCTTATGGAAATCTTCGCTCTTAGAATATTGATGTGTTCAGCGTGTTTGCTATCGGTGTGTTTTGCGGTATTTGCAATCTTCGTTATGTATTATTTGATCCGCTCATTCCCGATGTTTTTGAATAATGATTATAAAGACCCATATATCCAATACCTTGAACTAAAATATCGGATAAAATTCATTGATACAAACGATCCTGAGAATAACAGCAGATGACAGGAGAAATTTAGAGAGGGCGGAAATTGCCCGCCATATCACGGTCAGAAGCTATCGGTATACCGTTCGAACCGAAGTTCTTACAGTTGCGCGAATGCGTATTCTGACGCGAATTTGAATCTTTGTCATAATGCAAAATTTTGTGAATGATGAACATCCGAGATATACAGAATGCGCTGATCGAATCGGCCGATCTCGTGGCTTTGGCCGTGTGCCGTCGTAATGCTCCGAAGTCGGACATGATGACACGTCGGAAATTGTACGAGAGCTATCCCAACGACTGGCTCGACTATCATATCAAGCGGAAGAATATCCAGGGAATAAAGGCCGGAGCGGCTAAAAACTCTGCGATACTGTTCAGCCGGCTCGAAGTCGAAGCGCTCCTGAAAGCCGAGAAGATCGACGGGGCAGGATTGAAATGAGAGCGCCCCGAAGCCGGAGGTGTTCATGATTAGAGTTTTTGAGAGAAGGGTGTTTTGCGGCTTCGGGGCTTGGCAAAGGTTTGCGCGCCTCCAATGCGCATAGGCAATCAGTGTGATGATTCCTCGCTGTCCTCCGTGAGGCTCGCAGCAGGACGACGGCCGGGAAAGACCGGCAAATGGTGTAGTGGCGGAATGGTAGACGCACGAAGGATAGACGTCATCGGTACGAGAGCCGACTCGCGACTAACGGCTCGTTGCAGGTTCGAATCCTGCCTACACCACAACGGATTTTAAAGAATGTCATTATGCAGAGTTTATCAAGACAGCTTCGTAGAGGCAGGGCCTACATCTATTTCGACCATGTAGCCAATACCGTCCAAGTAATGCGGAAGAAGGGTGCCGATCGAAAGTTATATCATTCGTTCTTGAGGAATCGGCTCAAAGACTATGAGCAGCGATATTGTGACACAGTGACCAAACCTATTCGCCGCTGGCTATGAAAATGATCTATCGCGATGTCATACAAGGCGACGAGTATCGCGTGTATGAGTTAACGCCCGAAGAGGTGCAGTGGCAGAATGACAAGGATCGCGGAATGTTCCGTCGTGCGATTCTGCGCAATACGATGAAGCGGCTCGTCCGCAAAATCCTGTTTTTCCTATGAAAACGCCAAAAGAAGAATACGCGGTTTATCCGAGTTTGAGTGTACCGGCCCGTTACGGGTATGACCTGCACACGAAGTCGAAAGACGAGCCGATTGTGGTGGTCTGCGGTATCGAGGAACCGAAAATACATCTCGTTCCTTCCGAACTGCAAGAGTTCGCCAGACAGATTAACGAAGCGATCACCCATGATCTCGGGCTGGAATCCGGAACCTGCGAGGTTGAATATAGAGGTCTGACGGCTTCGGTCGATTTCTACGCGGAATACGAATCGAGTATCGGCGGCAGCCATGACGACGGTAGTGTGGAGCGCTACGCCGAATACACGGGCGACAGGGTATGCGTTCGCGTGGTATATGACCAATATGGCCGAGAATATCCGGACTATGCAATAATCCTTGAAAAGCAACTCAACTAATACATATTCAATTATGGAAGAAGCAAAAGTAACCAGCAACGCCACGGCGTTGATTCCGAATGCGGATGCGTTCGAAGGGCAGATGCCCGATCTGAGTAAAGCCCAACCGGCTCCTTTGGAGATCAGTTCGGAGTATTGGTCGCCCAAAGAGAAAGGCGAGAAACGCCGGATGTTTTTCATGGAGCTCCGTTCCGAGAAATCGATCGACGAGCAGAGCGGACAGGATATCGATCTGTTGGTCGCCTATTTCGTGGAACCGGTCGATGGCCGCAAGCGCGTCGTCCGGCAGGCGAGCCGTCGACTGACGGCCGTGTTCGAGAATTTTCAGAAAACGATCCGTCCGGGTATGGCCTTCGAAATTACCTACCTGGGCAAGGAACGCAATGCGACCAATTCGTTCATGTCTGACCGGTGGGCGATCGTCCCCCTCAAAGTAGAACAGCAATGAGCGATTTAGGCTTCGATGTTTTCGATCTGACGGGTGCAGCACCGGCGGGTGAACCGCTTGCGGCGCTACACTTCGACCGTGAGGAGTACATACCGTTCGAGCAACTGCTGGAGCATATCCGGCAGTTGCCGGATCGGCCGGAGCGAGTAGCGGTGAAGCGGCTTAACGTGAACGGCAGGGTCGTGTCCGATAGCATGGAGCGTTACCTCTCCCATGCGGGCGAAAGCAGCAGCCTGTTGAAAGAAGCCCTGAAATCGCCCCGCCATTACCTGATCGCCCGCACCTCGGAGCTGAAATCGAAGAATACGCACCATTTCGACTTCGGTACCTTCGTCCACTCGGCCATCTTGGAGCCATCGAAGTTCTCGAAGGTTCGCGTCCTGCCGCAAGCCAGCAAGACCACGGCCTCCGGCTGCCGGCGGTTGATTCGTTACTACTGGGAGCTGCTGGGCATTCAGGGGAATGCCGATCTGTCCGATCAGAAGATCGGCGCATTGCGTGTGCAGATCGATACGCTCCACACCGCGGCGAAAGAGGCTGGTTATACCTTCATCAAGGAGGACGACGCGAAGATCGTCGACGTGATCCGCATCGCCTACAAAACCTACGGCGGCGGCATCCTCCCGAAACTGATGCGGTACGTGAAGGCCGAGACATCGATGTACGGGACGGATCCCGATACGGGCATGAAGGTGAAGATTCGACCGGACGGAATGCTGCTGGAGGAGAATTTCGGCATCAACGCCATTCTGTCGATCAAGACTACGAGTGCGTCCTCCGTGCAGGCTTTCTACAACGAATGCGCGAAGTACCGCTACGAGCTTTCCGAAGGAATGTATTTGAAAGTGGCCAGCGAAATCACCGGACGCCCCTTTACGGCAACGCTCATGGTGATGATCCAAAATACCGCGCCTTTCCAGCTCGCCCTGATCTTCTGGGATGCGGAGGATTTGCAGATCGGCAAATACAAATATGCGCAGGCCCTCGACATCGTGAAGCGCTGCAAAGCGTCTGGCAGTTGGCCCGGGTTCGATGCACTGGCCGAGGAGGGTGCCTTCGGAATTATTCAGGGCAAACTGCCCGGCTATATCAAGTCGGAACTGCTGCCGCAATACCTGCCCGATGTCGAAGTCGATTAGGACGCTGGACGAAGTGTTCAGCCGCTACATCCGACGGCGGGATTGCCCGAATGGGATCGGCCGCTGCATCAGTTGCGGAGCATTGATAAGTTACGATACCTGCGATGCGGGTCATTACATCGGCCGAGCGCATACGGCGACACGGTGGAACGAAACAAACGTCCACGCCCAATGCAGGATATGCAATCGACATAAATACGGCAATCTGAAGGCTTACCGCCGTCGTTTGGTCGAATTGTACGGAGTGGAAGCAGTCGAGGAATTGGAACGGATGAAGCACCTGACAGTCTGCCTTCATGAGAAAGACTATCGGGAATTGATAGAATATTATAAAATCAAATTGAATAGGTTATGATCGATCTTAAAAATTACGCTCCGCAATCGCCGGAGTTCAAACTGCCGAAAAACGTGTCGTTCCCGCGTGTAATCTTCGAAGGGGCGAAGGACATGGACGAAATCAGAAAACATCTGTCGGGAAAATTTATTGCCGAGAGCGTAACCAATGCCAAAGCCGTCCGGTTTCTCGACAGTTACGAGAGAGCATCTATCCGAGCCAACTATTCGGAGTTGATGGAGGACGAACAGCCGAAACTCGAAACGCAGCTTGCCGAGATCGAGGCGCAGTGTAAGCAACTGACTAAGGATGCCCGCGAGAAATTGCAAGCTGTCGTTACCCAGATCCGCGATCTGGTCTATCAAGTCAAGCGCGGAGAGAAGGAGGTGGATTTACCGAGCGATACGACGGTAAAGATGGCCTTGTGCGGACACTATCTCTACTACGCATGGATCGATGGGCGGTTCCAACTGTGCAAAGTCGAGAAGATTCCTTCGTGGGACGAGCAGAGCCTCTTTGCCAATCTGGAAACCAACAAGCAGGCATTCCTCGACGTGCTGGGGATCGACATGAACGAAGCGACCTATGAGCAGACTTCAACATCGTCGGGGCCGGAGGAGTAGCTATATCCGACAATTGCAGAGCGATTATTGGCAGGAGGTGTGCCGGATCGTGCGTCTTCGAGACGGCCACCGCTGCCAGCTTTGCGGACGGAGCTATTCACTGGAAATCCATCACAAGACCTATTACGTCGACGGCCAATCCATCGTAGGCAGAGAAAAAGAGCACTTGGATTGTCTGATTACACTCTGTGCGGAGTGTCACCAAAAGCAACATAACCATCATGGCCAGGCAAAATAAAGACACGTTTCTTCTGCGGCACGATTTCTTTCCGCAGATCAAGATGCTCACGATGGAGCAGCGGGGCAGGCTGTTGACTGCCATTTATGCGCACGCGACGGAAGAGGAGCTGCCGGAAATGGATGAACTGACTACGCTCTGTTTCGGCTTCATCCGTGCGTCGCTGGATGCGAACGCCAAAAAGTATTACGCGGAGTGCGAGCAGAACCGCGAGAACGGCCGCAAGGGCGGCCGGCCTAAAAAAGCGGACGGTTTCGAAGAAAACCGCACGGTTTTTTCGGAAAGCGGCGGTTTTTCTTCAAAACCGGCAGGAAACTGCGAAAACCCTATTGAATCTGTATCTGATTCTGATATTGATTCTGAATCTGATTCTGTCTCTGTTTCTGAATCTGAAACGCGCGAAGAAGAGAGAGAGAAATTTTTCGAGATTTTCTTTTTCCGGAATTTTCGAAACCCTGCAAACGAAGTCGACAGGTTCGTTAATCACTACCAGGCTACCGGATGGATGCGCAAGGGAGAGAAGGTCGTAGACAAGGCGGCATTGGCCCGTGCATGGACCGAAGAAAAGACGTCGGAACCCCTGCGTTATCCGGTGAGGTTTCTGCAATGCTGGCATGAAATCTACGACAGGCTGTCGACGGTGGCTGTATGCCGCGATATGCTGACTGATCTTCAAGGCGTGGAGATAACGCGGGATCGGCTGACGCTGACGGTATCCAGCAGAAGACTGGCGGCGTTGATCGAAGGAAATATACGCCTCGCCAAACCGATTCTCGATTATCATTATCCCGGACGTACCCTTCATTATCGGGTTCCGAAAGGAGTGTAACAAAAGCTTTTACCGCAATGGAATCAACGAAACAGATTAAAATCGAAATCCGCAACCGTTGGACGGGCTCGGTCGTATTTGAATACACGAAAGAGGGAAACACAATCACCGAAACGGTTTTGGAAGCTATTAGGCGCGGTGCCAACCTGCGCGATGCCAACCTGCGCGATGCCGACCTGCGCGATGCCAACCTGCGCGATGCCAACCTGTGCGATGCCGACCTGTGCGATGCCAACCTGTGCGGTGCCAACCTGTGCGGTGCCGACCTGTACGGTGCCGACCTGTGCGATGCCAACCTGCGCGATGCCAACCTGCGCGATGCCGACCTGCGCGGTGCCAACCTGTGCGATGCCGACCTGCGCGGTGCCAACCTGCGCGATGCCGACCTGCGTGGCGCCGACCTGCGCGGTGCCAACCTGTGCGATGCCAAGGGATGTTATCTATCATGTCCGACTGAGGGTAGTTTCATCGGTTGGAAAAAAGCCTCTGGGCATATCGTAAAATTACGAATTCCGGAAGATGCACGGCGCAGTTCGGCAACGGGACACAAATGCCGTTGCGATAAAGCATACGTCATGGAGATTCAGAACATGGACGGCACCAAGGCAACTGAGGATACCGTTCGTTCCGACCATGACAAAAACTTCGTCTACACTGTCGGTGCTACTGTGGAAGTTCCGGATTTCGACGATAACAGGTGGAGCGAATGCGCACCGGGTATTCATTTCTTCATCGATCGCAGGGCAGCGGTGGAGTACTAATGACGCACGGTTCTCTATTAATTTGATTCACACATTCAGAAAATACCTCGCCAAACCGCGGATTCTCGGACGGATCGAGGCGTTGAAAAAAGAGAAAAGCCATGAGTAAAATCTTCATACCCGACAAAGATCGCCGTCTCTTTACGCTCGAAGATGCTATTGCTGCCGCAAATCAATACATGAATCCGGATAAACAAATTTACCACAATGGAATCAACGAAACAGATTAAAATCGAAATCCGCAACCGTTGGACGGGCTCGGTCGTATTTGAATACACGAAAGAGGGAAACACAATCACCGAAACGGTTTTGGAAGCTATTAGGCGCGGTGCCAACCTGCGCGATGCCAACCTGCGCGATGCCGACCTGCGCGATGCCAACCTGCGCGATGCCAACCTGTGCAATGCCGACCTGTGCGATGCCAACCTGTGCGGTGCCAACCTGTGCGGTGCCGACCTGTACGGTGCCGACCTGCGCGATGCCGACCTGCGCGGTGCTGACCTGCGCGATGCCGACCTGTGCGGTGCCTACCTGTGCGGTGCCTACCTGCGCGGTGCCAACCTGTACGGCGCCGACCTGCGCGGCGCCGACCTGCGCGGTGCCAACCTGTGCGGTGCCAACCTGTGCGGTGCCTACCTGTGCGGTGCCAACCTGTACGGCGCTGACCTGCGCGATGCTGACCTGCGCGATGCTGACCTGTACGGTGCCGACCTGCGCGATGCCAAGGGATGTTATCTATCATGTCCGACTGAGGGTAGTTTCATCGGTTGGAAAAAAGCCTCTGGGCATATCGTAAAATTACGAATTCCGGAAGATGCACGGCGCAGTTCGGCAACGGGACACAAATGCCGTTGCGATAAAGCATACGTCATGGAGATTCAGAACATGGACGGCACCAAGGCAACTGAGGATACCGTTCGTTCCGACCATGACAAAAACTTCGTCTACACTGTCGGTGCTACTGTGGAAGTTCCGGATTTCGACGATAACAGGTGGAGCGAATGCGCACCGGGTATTCATTTCTTCATCGATCGCAGGG
>CDZD01023584.1_pt1 | contig 11124 bp, 10 predicted proteins | sample 554771 | NCBI WGS metagenome assembly CDZD01 (sample SAMEA3182069, study PRJEB8094) | gut metagenome | biome: human; feature: gut; material: Stool; isolation source: human stools | place: Canada | collected 2011-11-08
GGCGCCTACGGCGGAGAGCTGCGCCAGGTGGTGCAAAGCGTCCAGGTGTTCTTCCCGGAGGAGGGCATCCGTACCCTCACTGGGGAGGAGATGGCCTTCGGTTACCGCCGCAGCCTTCTCACCGACCACCCGGAGGCCGTGGCCCTCTCCGCTGTCTTTTCCCTTACTCCCGGTGATCCGGAGGCCATCCGGGAGCAGATGCGGGAGCTCATGGGCCGCCGGAAGGCCAGCCAGCCTCTGGAGTGGCCCAGCGCCGGCAGCACCTTCAAGCGTCCGGCGGGCCATTTCGCCGGGACCCTCATCGACCAGTGCGGCCTCAAGGGCCTCACGGTGGGCGGCGCCCAGGTCAGCGAGAAGCACGCGGGCTTCGTCATCAACCGGGGCGGCGCCACTTCCGCCGATATTCTGGCCCTGATCCAAAAGGTGCAAACGGCGGTGCTGGAGCAGACGGGCGTCCGGCTGGAGCCGGAAGTCCGCATCGTGGAAGCGTAAGAGGAGGGCGTCAGCGTTGGAGATCCTGATTATTTCCGGCCTGTCCGGTGCGGGAAAGAGCAAGGCGGCTTCTTTCCTGGAGGATATGGGCTTTTATATCGTGGACAATATGCCCGCGGCCATGATTTTGAAATTCGCGGAGTTCTGCGCCGGGGCCAGCAGCCGCTACCAGCGGGTGGCCCTGGTGTACGACGTGCGCACGGCGGACTCCTTTACGGAGCTCTTCGGCGTGCTGGATCAGCTCAAGGCCATGGAGGGCGTGTGCCGGATGCTGTTTTTGGAGGCCTCGCCGGAGACCATCATCAAGCGCTATAAGGAGACCCGGCGGCGCCATCCCCTCCGGGAGGGGGTGGACTCCCTGGAGGAGGCCGTCCACCGGGAGGCGGAGCTGATGGAGCCGGTGAAGGAGCGGGCGGACTTTGTCATCGACACCTCCTATCTCTCCACCGCCCAGCTGCGGGGGGAGCTGCTGAAGATCTTCGGCGACCCGCTGGAAAAGGGCGGCATGGCGGTGAGCGTCATCTCCTTCGGCTTCAAGCACGGCCTGCCCATGGAGGCGGATCTGGTGTTCGATGTGCGCTTTATGCCAAACCCCTTCTACATCCAGGAACTGCGCAGTCTCACGGGCCTTGACAAGCCCGTGGCGGATTATGTGTTCGGCTTCCAGCAGACGAAGGACTTTCTTGCCAAGCTGGAGGATCTTCTGGCTTTCTCCCTGCCGCTGTACGCGGAGGAGGGGAAGACCCAGCTGGTCATCGCCGTGGGCTGCACCGGAGGCCACCACCGCTCCGTGGCGGTGACCCATGCCCTGACGGAGTTCATCCGGGGCCAGGGCTATCAGGTGACGGAAAACCACCGGGACATGACCCGGGGCAGCTGAGAGGAGGGAGGCTCTATGGAAACGCAACGGGCATCTTACCGTGTCCCCAGGGCCCACGGCCCCCGTGTGGCGGTCATCGGCGGCGGGCACGGCCTCTCCACCATGCTGCGGGGATTGAAGCAATATACGGAAAACATCACCGCCATCGTCACGGTGACGGATGACGGCGGCGGCTCCGGCATGCTGCGCCAGGATCTGGGGATGCTCCCGCCGGGGGACATCCGCAACTGCATGGAGGCCCTGGCCAACACGGAGCCGGTGATGCGGGAGCTGCTGCACTACCGCTTTACGGAGGGCTCCCTGGCGGGGCAGAGCTTCGGCAACCTGTTCCTGGCTGCCATGAACGGCATCTCCGACTCCTTCGACCAGGCGGTGAGCCGCATGAGTGAGGTGCTGGCCATCACCGGCCGGGTGCTGCCGGTGACCACGGCGGACGTGCAGCTGGAGGCGGAGTTTGAAAACGGCGCCAGCGTGGTGGGGGAGTCCAAGATCTTCTACTGCAAGAAGAAGGAGGACTGCCGCATCCGCCAGGTGCGATTGATCCCGGAGCATCCCCGGGCCCTGCCGGAGGCCATGACGGCCCTGCGGGAGGCGGATATGATCGTCCTGGGCCCCGGCAGCCTCTATACCAGCATCATCCCCAATCTGCTGGTGGAGGGGATCGTGGAGGCCATTGTGGACTCCGATGCCCTGAAGGTGTACGTATGCAATGTCATGACCCAGGAGGGGGAGACGGAGGGGTACAGCGTGGGAGACCACATCTCCGCCCTGTTCCAGCACGGTGCCCTGGGCCTCTTTGACATCTGCCTGACCAATTCCTCCCCCATTCCCAAGGCGGTGGCGGCCCGGTATGCCCAGGAGGGGGCCGAGCCTCTGTTGTGCCCGGCGGAGTGCCGCTCCATCCAGGGGGTGGAGATCCTCCGGCGCCCGGTGTCCACGGTGGAAAACGGCTACGTCCGCCACAATCCCGGCCACCTGGCCCGGGAGCTGATTTTGCTTCACGCTGAGCGCAGTGTCCGCATCGCCGGGAACCGCTTCAATTTCCGGGAGGATACCTACCAGGTGGAGGAAAAGCGCTGAGGCGCCCGATGAGACCAACGAGACAAGGAGAGCACCATGTCCTTTTCCTTTGAGACGAAAAACGAGCTGTGCCGCCTGCCGGTGCAGAAGCTCTGCTGTGCCCGGGCGGAGGCCTACGGGGTGCTGCTCTACTGCAACACCTTCACCTCCTCCCAGGTGCGCATCATCACCGGCAACCCCAATCTGGCCGCCCGGCTGCCCCGGCTGTTCCACCGGGCCTTCCGGGTGGGCTTTGACCGCACGCCGGAGGAGCAGCAGCCCGGCAAGCTGGTCTTTCAGATCACGGACCGGGAGAAGATCGCCCACATCATCAACCAGCTGGGCTACGACCCGGCCCAGAACCCGGTGCTCCACATCAACTTCGGCATCCTGGAGGAGGAGTGCTGCCGGGCGTCCTTCCTGCGGGGCGTGTTCTTCGCCGGCGGCAGCATCACCGATCCCCTCAAGCGCTACCATCTGGAGCTGGCCACCTCCCACATGCAGGTGAGCCGGGAGCTGGAGGTGCTGCTGCGGGAGTGCGGGTACCCGCCCAAGAGCGTGGCCCGCAGCGGAGGATACGTCACCTATTTCAAGCAGAGCCACCAGATCGAGGATTTTCTCACCCTCATCGGCGCCCCGGTGGCGGCCATGAACGTCATGTCGGCCAAGCTGGAAAAGGACCTGCGCAACAGCGTCAACCGCCGCCTCAACTGCGACAGCGCCAACCTGGACAAGGCCGTGGAGGCTGCCCAGGAGCAGCTGGAGGCCATCCGGCGGCTGGAGGAGGCGGGGCAGATGGAGCTGCTGCCGGAAAAGCTCCGCCAGACGGCGGCCCTGCGCTCCGCCCATCCGGAACTGACCCTTTCGGAGCTGGCGGCGGAATTTGACCCGCCGGTGACCAAATCCGGCCTGAACCACCGGCTGCGCAAACTGGTGCAGCTGGCAAGTGAACTGTAAAGCATAAAGACATTACAAAGCCTGCGGCACAGAAGAATTTTAGCTTAGGCCCGGGCGGATAGAGAGGACAATAACATGGACCGCTGCGAACTGGCATTTCAATATCATCAAACCGGCTACAACTGCGCCCAATGCGTGATGCTGGCCTTTTCCGACCTGACGGGGCTGACACCCCAAATGGCTACCTCCATTGCCGGAGGGTTGGGCGGCGGCGTGGGCGGCAGCCACTGCGAGCTGTGCGGCGCGGCCAACGGCGCCGCCCTGGTGCTGGGTCTGCTGTATCCCTTTACGGAAGGGTCGGACGGCGAGGCCAGGCGAAGGGTCTACGGCCTCACCAAGGAGTTCTACACCCGCTTCCAGTCCCGCTTCGGGGGCCTGACCCGCTGCGGGGATCTGCTGCGTTCCCGGATCCAGCCTACGGAGGAGATGACCCCCGCTGCCGTGCGGGTGGGGGCGTCCAAGCACTGCGATATCCTCATCGTCACTGCCGTGGAGATCCTGGAGCAGATCATTGGGGAGCAGCAGGCGAAACCCTAAAAATCCATTCAAAACATATATTCAGGCGGACAGGACTGGCATCTCATAACTTGGATAGGAAATTGGTGTTCAATGGTGTTGTGATCCGAAAAGGAGGAAACCCCATGAAGCATGTTTTCAAGGAGATGGACTGTTTTCGTATCGTGCGCGTGAGCAATCAGCTGTTTTTCGGAGGACTGACCTGCGGATTCACCGGCTGCGGCCTGGGCTGCCTGGGGTTTCCCGAGGCGATGGCGGATATCCTGGTGATGGCCGGCTTCATCGTGCTGGCAGCGGGCTGGGTACTGGGGATGCAGTGCCTGATTTGTCCCCACTGCGGCAAACCCCTCTATGAGTTTCCACGGCTGCCCTCCGCCATCCCCAGTCACTGTCCCCACTGCGGGGAAAAACTCTGATCCCATTACTTCAGAAAGGAAACACCTATGCCCTTCGCTCATCTCCATGTCCATACGGAATTCAGCCTCTTGGACGGTGCCTGCCGCATCAAGGATCTGCCTGGTGTGGTGAAGTCCATGGGGCAGACCGCCTGCGCCATTACGGACCACGGCGTCATGTACGGCGTCATCGATTTTTACCGGGCCTGCAAGGCCGAGGGCGTCAAACCCATCATCGGCTGCGAGGTTTACGTGACGCCCCAGGGCCGCACCCGCTTTGACAAAGTCCATGAGTTCGACGCCGAGAGCCGCCACCTGGTGCTGCTGTGTGAGAACGAGGAGGGGTACCGGAACCTCTCCTACCTGGTCTCCGCCGCCTGGACGGAGGGCTTTTACATCAAGCCCCGCATCGACCAGGGGCTGCTGCGGCAGTACCACGGGGGCCTTGTGGCTCTCTCCGCGTGTCTGGCGGGGGAGATCCCCCGGAGGCTGCGCAACGGTGAATATGAAAACGCCAAGGCCTACGCCCTGGAGATGGCGGAGCTCTTCGGCCCGGATCACTTCTATCTGGAACTTCAGGATCACGGCATTCCTGCCCAGCGGGAGGTGAACCGGGGGATTCTGCGCATCCACCAGGAGACCGGCATCCCCATGGTGTGCACCAACGACGCCCACTACCTGCGCAAAGAGGACGCCGCTGCCCACGATGTGCTCCTTTGCATCCAGACGGGAAAGACCCTGGACGACGAAAACCGTATGCGCTACGAGCCCCAGAACTTCTACCTGCGCAGCACGGAGGAGATGGAGACCCTCTTTTCCGCCTACGAGGGGGCCGTGTCCAACACGGAGAAGATCGCCGACATGTGCAATCTGGAGTTCACCTTCGGCAAGTACCACCTGCCGGAATTCCAGCTGCCGGAGGGGTATGACAGCTTCTCCTACCTGAAAAAGCTCTGTGATGAGGGCTACCGGGAGCGCTACGGGGAGGACGAGAGCCACCGCGACCAGCTGCAGTACGAGCAGAACATGATCGAGAAGATGGGCTTTACCGACTACTTCCTCATCGTCTCGGACTTCGTCCGCTACGCCAAGAGCGTGGGGATCCCCGTGGGCCCCGGCCGCGGCAGCGCGGCGGGCAGCATGGTCAGCTACTGCCTCCACATCACGGACATCGACCCGGTGAAGTACAGCCTGTACTTCGAGCGGTTTTTGAACCCGGAGCGGGTGAGCATGCCGGATATCGACATGGACTTCGGCGACACCCGCCGGGGGGAGGTGGTGGACTACGTCCGAGGCAAGTACGGCGACGACCGCGTGGCCCAGATCGTCACCTTCGGTACCCTGGCCGCCCGGGGCGTCATCCGGGACGTGGGCCGGGTGATGAACATCCCCTACGCCGAGGTGGACCAGATCGCAAAGCAGGTGCCCAATGGCCCCCACATCACCCTGGACGACGCCCTGCGCCTGAGTAAGCCCCTCAGCGAGCTCTACGACCGGGACCAGCAGGTAAAGCGCCTCATCGACACCGCCAAGGCCCTGGAGGGCATGCCCCGCCACGCCTCTACCCACGCCGCCGGCGTGGTCATCACCAAGCGGCCGGTGTATGAGTATGTGCCCCTGGCCAAAAACGACGACGCCGTGGTCTGCCAGTATGTCATGACCACGTTGGAGGAGCTGGGCCTCCTGAAAATGGACTTCCTGGGATTGCGGAACCTGACGGTGCTGGATGACGCGGTGAAGATGGTGCAAAAGGACCGCCCGGACTTCCGGCTGGAGGACATCCCGGAGAACGACCAGGCGGTTTTCGATATGCTCACCCAGGGCAAGACCAGCGGCGTGTTCCAGATGGAGTCGGCGGGCATGACCGGCGTGTGCGTGGGCCTCAAGCCCCAGTCCATCGAGGATCTCACCGCCATCGTGGCCCTCTACCGCCCCGGTCCCATGGAGTCCATCCCCCGGTTCATCGCCTGCAAGCACAACCCCAAGCTGGTCACCTACAAGCACCCGACCCTGGAGCCCATCCTCTCCATCACGTACGGGTGCATCGTCTACCAGGAGCAGGTGATGCAGATCTTCCAGCAGCTGGCGGGATACTCTCTGGGCCAGGCGGATATGGTGCGCCGCGCCATGAGCAAAAAGAAGGCCAAGGACATTGAACGGGAGCGGGACGCCTTCATTCATGGTGACAAGGAAAGAAACATTACAGGCTGTGTGGCCAATGGGATTCCGGCGGAAACGGCAGAGGAGATCTACAATGAGATCTACGACTTTGCCAACTACGCCTTCAACAAGGCCCACGCCGTGTCCTACGCAGTGGTGGCCTATCAGACCGCCTGGTTCAAGTACCACTACACCCGGGAGTATATGGCGGCCCTGCTGACTTCCGTGCTGGATAACTCCGACAAGGTGGCGGGCTATATCAGTGAGTGCCGGGACTGCGGCATCGCCCTGCTGCCGCCGGATATCAACCGCTCCGCCGACCGCTTCACCGTGGAGGAGGGGGGGATCCGCTTCGGCCTGGTGGCCATCAAGAACATCGGCCGGGGGTTCATCCTCTCGATGATGGATCAGCGGGAGAAAAACGGGCCCTTCACGTCCCTGCGGGACTTCTGCGAGCGCATGGTGGGGACGGACATCAACAAGCGGGCAGTGGAGAACCTGATCCGCTCCGGCGCCTTCGACTCCCTGGGGGCCCGGCGTTCCCAGCTGCTGAAGGTCTATGAGACGGTGATGGACGCTGTGGCGGAGAGCCACCGGGAGAACCTGGAGGGGCAGATGGACTTCTTCTCCATGGCGGCGGGAACACAAAGTGAAGCAGTTGCTGTGAAGGAAGTCCCCTTGCCGGATATTCCGGAGTTTACCCCCCAGGAGCTCATGAACATGGAGAAGGAGACCACGGGGCTCTATCTCTCCGGACACCCCATGGACCAGTACCGGGACGCCGTGCGGGCCCTGCGGGCTCCCACCATCGCTTCCATTCTGGAGGACTTTTCCCAGGAGGGAGGCCCCCAGCGCTTTGCGGATAACCAGCGCATCACCATCTGCGGCGTGGTGACGGCCAGCAAGACCAAGACCACCAAGAATAACTCCCTGATGGCCTATGTCACTGTGGAGGACGACACCGCCGCCATGGAGCTTCTTTGCTTTTCCCGGGTGCTGGACACCTGCGGCGCCTACCTGAAGGAGAATCAGGCGGTGGTGGTGCAGGGAAAGCTCTCCGTCCGGGATGAGAAGGCCCCCCAGATCCTGGCGGACAGCGTCCGGCCCCTGTCGGAGGCCGGCGCAGCGGCGCCGGCTCCCCGGCGGCCCAGCGGCCCTAATGCGGTGGAGGGAAGTGTCCTGTACCTGAAATTCCCCTCGGCGGACCACCCCTCCGTGCGGCATATGCAGCTGGTCTTTGAGATGTTCCCCGGCACCACCCCGGTGAAGATGGTGATGGCGGACACCCGCAAGCTCTTCGGCACCAGCTGCCTGCTCCACCAGGCCCTGATCCGGGAGGCCCAGGAGACCCTGGGGGAGGAGAACGTGGCGGTGAAGTGACTGCCGGAGAGGAGCGCCCCATGAGAACCATCCGAAAGCAGACGCTGCTGCGGGCAGCCTGCGGAGCCGGACAGGGCCACGCTGGAGACCTCTCTCCTGCGGGCGGAGGCGGATGAGAACACCCTCTTTTTTGCGCAGCAGTCCAATCTTTTGGAACAGGAGCTGCCGTCCCTGACCTGGAAGGAGGCGGGAGAAGAGGAACTGTCCCATTTTATCATGCTCAGCGCCGCCACAAAGAATTCCGCGTTGGAGGAGAACGCCCGGTGCCTGAGCCGGACGGAGTGGACGGGTGCCTGGAGTTTGGAGATGGGCTGGAGCAAATCTGTGGAGATGGCATTTTCCCTGGCGTCTGACGCCCCCTATGTGGGCAATGCCTGTTGAGTGGGGCGTCCATTTCTTTCCGGTTTCCTGGATGGAACATAAAACCACCCCGTGTCCAATGGACACGGGGTGGTTTGCGTATTGCGTATGTTATTTCCGGAAGCGGACGGCAACGGCGCAGATGGCGGCGCCCACCGCGGCGGCGGTGAGGACGGTGCCCCAGGTGGCGAAGAGCTCCTGTCCCGGGGGCATCAGGGCAAAGAGGATCAGGGCCGCTGCCGCCAGCAGTGCCGTCACCAGCCAGGGCAGGCGGGCATCCCGGGCCAGGTACCGGAACCAGGCCCCCGCCAGGACACCCAACAGCAAAATCACAACGGTGAAGAACATGGTGCGCCCTCCTTCTGCTTCCAGCTGATCCGCTGGCTTTCTTTGTCGGTTTCCGGGTGCCGTATGGTTTTTCGCAGATGGGAAAGGGGGATTATTCCGCCTTTTCCTCCTCCTCGGGATCCGAGGACATCAGCACCCGCATGATCTCGCTGTAGATCCGCTCCGGGCTCTTTTCAAACCGCTGGCCCAGGGCCTTGGCCATATCCTCCCGGGGAATAGCCAGCTGCAAATCCATGACGCTGCCCATATCGTCGGAGAGGGAGAGCCGCAGGGTGTAGGTGCCGTTGTCCCGTTTCTCCACACCGGAGCGCACCTGGCTCTTGCGCCGGAGAGAGCGGTTGCAGGAGGCGATGTTCTTGTCACACCGCAGCCGCACGGAGTAGGGGAGGCTGGACTCACAGATCTGGCTGTTGCGCATGCCCTTTTCCGTGATGGCGTAGAGCCCGTCCTCGGAGAGGGTCAGGTGCTCCGTGCGCACCAGATCCGCCAGGCACTCGGAGAAGTCGAAGTAGTCGATGGCGTCGTCGCACAGTGTCAGATCCAGCATCACGTCAAAGGGGATGGGTTCGATGACCCGGGCGGCGATATAGAGAATGAGAAATTTGATCTCCAGCTTGCTGTGGATGAATCCCGGCACAGCGGTCACCTCCTTGGAAAAACGATTTCTTTTCACTTGTATTATAACGCACATCCGGTCAATTTGTACAGCCTGAACGGAAAAGTTTCTTTCCGGCGGGATGGCGGAAAGCGTCGAAGGCTGTCTTGACGGGGGGAGCGGCCCTTTGGTATCATGGAGAAAATTGCAAAGAAAAGGCGGCGGGACTATGAAAAAGCGGCTCTTGGCGTTGGGTCTGACACTGGGTTTGGCACTGTCCCTTTGCGGCTGCGGCGGCGAGACGCCGCCCCCGGAGCCGGAGGAGGAGCCCGCACCGCCTGTGGTGGAGGAGCCGGAGCCGGAGCCCTATGTCCCGGCGGGAACCAATCCCCTGACGGGGGAGCCCATGGAGCCGGAGTTTGAGGATGACCGCCCGGTGGCGGTGATGTTCAACAATCTCAAGGCCGCTCAGCCCCAGCTGGGCATCTCCCGGGCGGACATCATCTACGAGGTCCCGGCAGAGGGGGGCATCACCCGGATGCTGGGGGTGTTCCAGACGCTGGAGGGCGTGGGGACCCTGGGCAGCATCCGCTCCGCCCGCACCTACTATCTGGAACTGGCCCTGGGCCACGATGCCCTGCTGGTCCACGCGGGAGGCAGTCCCGACGCATACAGCAAGATCAGCGCCTGGGGCGTGGACAATATGGACGGCGTCAACGGCGGGTCCGACGCCAAGATCTTCTGGCGGGACCCGGAGCGGCGCAAGACCATGAGCTATGAGCACTGCCTGGTGACCTCCGGGGAATCCATCCTGGACTATCTGGCCCAGGGTCACTTTGAAACCACCCACGCCGCCGGGTACACCGACAGCCAGACCTTTACCGCCGACGGCACCCCGGCAGGGGGAGCGCCCGCGGAGCACGTGACGGTGAAATTCTCCAACTACAAGACCGGTACCTTTGACTATGATCCCCAGACGGGCACCTATCTTGCGGGCCAGTACGGGGGAGATTACACCGACGGGGAGACCGGGGAGCAGGTGGCGGTGACGGACGTGCTGGTGCTGGAGACATCCATCTCCGTGATCTCCGGGGACACGGCGGGGCGGCTGAGCGTGAAGCTCACCGGCAGCGGGGATGGGACCTACTTCTGCGGCGGCCGGGCGGTGCCCATCCGGTGGAGCAAGGCGGACCGCAGCAGCCCCTTTGTCTATACCCTCCAGGACGGGACGCCCCTGGTGCTGGGACAGGGGAAGCGGTATGTGTGCATCATCTCCCCGCGCTCCAGCACCCTCAGCTATGAATAGGGAAACGGCGAGGCCGCGCACGTAGCGTGCGCGGCCTCTTGCTGTCCCGGAGGCGATTTTTTCACCCTCCCGCCCCGGACGCATAGACTGGATTGAAAGAGAGCATCTTTCACCCAGTTACATCATTAGGAGGTATTACCATGCCCGACAAAATCATGCCCGGTCCTGTGGAGGATCTGCGCGGCATCCGGGAGGCAGTCTGTATCCATACCCGCAAGATCTACGATTCCTGCCGTGACAAGGACTGCATTGAGGATCTGCGGTTCTATCCCAAGCTCCAGTGCGTGGACATCATCAACCGCGCCCTGTCCGTCAAGGGAGGCACCGCCCGGCTGCTGTATGTCTATGTGGATGTGGAGCCCGTCAGCTTCAACCGGGGCTTCTTCACCGTGGATATGCGCTTTTTCTATCATGTGACTCTCCAGGCCTATCTCAGCTGCCCCGCCCCCGTCACCGTGGAGGGCCTGTGCGTCTTCGACAAGCGGGTCATTCTCTTCGGCAGTGAGGGCAACGCCAAGATCTTCTCCTCTCAGATGCGCACCGGAGAGCCGGACATCCAGCAGCTCAAGCGCACCAACCTCCCCATCGCCGTGGTGGAGGCCGTGGATCCCATCGTGCTGGACGCCCGGATCATGGATTGCTGCGGCAAGCGGGAGTGCGACTGCGACCTGTGCGA
>CDZD01046681.1_pt1 | contig 11044 bp, 11 predicted proteins | sample 554771 | NCBI WGS metagenome assembly CDZD01 (sample SAMEA3182069, study PRJEB8094) | gut metagenome | biome: human; feature: gut; material: Stool; isolation source: human stools | place: Canada | collected 2011-11-08
GGCCAGGGCTGATGCGGCTCCGATGCGCGAAATCCCGCCGAGCAGTCCCCACGAGATGTGGACCAGCCCGAATGCAAGGCCCGATATCCCGATCTGCCAGAGGGTGTTGATCCCATTGTCGGCGAGCCACTCCATCAGCATCCGTCGGAAAACCGTTTCCTCCACGATGCCGCCCGTGAAGGCCGCATATACGGCAATCCACTTGAGCGCGCCGTTGAATCGGAACAGATTCCGGCGCACCGTCGGTATCATGCGGGCCGTGCAGACAATGTAGCCGACGGCCGCAGCTGCTGCCAGGATCCAGGCCTCCGGGATCTTGAGGGCCGATGGATCGATACCTATGTATCTGATGAAGCTGGCAGGGTTGTTCCAGCTCCAGAGGGCAATGAAAAAGGTCATGAAGAGCGATATCCCGGCCAGCAGCATGGCCGCCGACCGCATCGTTTTCTGTTCGGTAGGGTAGTTCTTCCTGCGTGTCATCATCTTGCGGTTGTCTTGTTTTTCGGTTCGATGTGCCTGTGGACTGCTGCCGGTTTTTCTCCAGCCAGCATCCCTTTGTCCGCGCTTCTCTACTGTGTTCTTCTCTGCCTGTGTTTCGTTGCTCGTGTCTTGATGCCGCCGCCTTGTGTCGGACCAACGTCCTACGGTTCTGCAGCCTTTTCGCCCGTTGCCGTCGGTTCGAACCGCTTTTTCCCACTTTCACCGTCTCACCGGCTGCGTCGGTCCATCCGTCCTTTGCCTGCGGCTTGCAGCTTTCTGCATCGGTCATCTTGTTTTTCGGTTGCTTCCGTTGCCTTTCAACGGCCGTTTTATCATTCTTTTTCAGTTATTTGTATGTTTTTTTCGTGTGCTCTTTGCTCCTTTGTCAATCGAGTTTGGGCGGACCATCTGGCCGATGAACTGCTTGTTCGCGCTCTTAGCGTTGCGATCGGTTTGCCCGTCTTCTCCGTATCGCTTTGTAAATATAAATAAGTTTATAATATAAACCAAATATTCGACTACATTTTACACCTTATATTCACGTTCACGAGAGAGAGCTGTTCCCCATGTGATTGGCTGGTCATTCCCTTGGCATATGGACTGTAAGGTGCTGGGATAGATATGATTCTGACGTATTTTTGTCGATAATGTTGTCTCGGGCAGCAGCACGTATACCGGCTGGCCTCATGGTTCTGATCCTGTAAAATGTTTGACGATGTGTGGTTGCCGGTGTGCTGCAATATATAATAAGGTCTCCGTTTTCGTGTTTCGTGTTTCGTGTTTTGAGTTTGGAGTATCTCGAAGTGTTCAGGAAACTCACCATGAGTGGGTTGTTATGTCTGCTGTGTCACCTTATCCGCTGTCGTTATTTAACATAATATAAATATTATTTCACTTAACCCCTTAACATATGGAAAAAATCAAACAGATTCTTCAGTCCAAAAAGTTTTGGACGCTCGTTTCCGCTATTGTGGCTGCTTTGGCTGCCTATTTCGCTACCTCTTGTGCTGCTGCTACCTACACTCGCTCTCATGGTGTTCACTGTGACACCGTTTTGATTGAATCGAAGTCACGTACGAAAAATTATCAAAAATTCGATCTCTGATGAATCAAGCACAATTCAATTCGATGCAAGACTTTGGCTACAATCGTTTTGATCGTGGTCATAGTGTGATCGGTTCCTACAACATGGGGATCGCTTACCCGTTGGGATATTTCGATATCCCTATTGGTGGTACTATCGAGAATGATCTCGATATCTTCTGCCGTTCTTCGCCGCTTGCGGATCCTTCTTTCCTTGACTGCGATATCTCCGTTGGTCATTACTTCGTGAGTTATGATGCGATGGATGCGTTTTATCGTATTCGTTGCCAACAGGCTAAAGGAGGTCCTTATGGTCTTACTGTCGAATTGCCTGTAATGGAACTTTCCGATTGGTCCGCTGATCTTATCTATAAGTATTTTGGTCCTGGTTCTCTTGCTGATCATCTTGGTCTCGGTTTGGATCCTGCCGATGGTTCGATTGAAAAGCCTGATGAGACCTTGACGGTTGAACTTCCTCTTTACCCGTTTATCGCCTATCATATGATAGTTGATCGGTTCTTCCGCAATTCTCGTATTCAGGATGTCGAGCGAACTCGTAAGGAGATTACGAAGGTTCTCACTTCCATGGCTAATGTTTATTATTCTATCCCTGCTCCTGTTGGTGCTGGTGATTATCGTGATATGCGTTGGATTCTGGCGTTAGATTATCTCAACTATCTTCCGGACTATCTTACTACTACTCGTCCTTCTGCCGGTGGTCCTGACGTTCGTATCCCTACGCCTGATGTAGGCGATTATAAGGGTACGATTCACGAACTTCTCGATGCTATGCTTCTCCAGAAGATCGGCGATATGCTCGATCGTGGCGGATACTCCTATAATGATTTCGTCCGCGTCATCTATAATGTCGATCCCGGTGAGGATCTTTCCGAGTATCCTGTGTTCCTCGCCGGCGGATCTTCGCCGTTACAGGTTTCCACTGTCGTTAATCAGACTTCTCCTGATGCCTCTACTCAGGCTGATCCGCTCGGTACTCTCGCCGGTAATGTTTCTTCCTACCTCAATGGCGGAAATTCGTTTACTCGTCGTGTTACGAAGGCCGGCATTTACATGCCTATGCTGTGGATTCGTCCGAAGGCGTACTATCCTTCTGGTGTTGGTCCCCAGTGGCGGATCCGCAATCTCGGTGAGATGCTGATTCCGCAACTTGCTGATATGTCTGATGCGCCTGTCCTCCTTCAGGAACTTCAGTGTACTCCGAAGGGTCTTTCGGAACTCTCTTCGGTAGCTTTCGAAGATTCCATCTGGGGATATAAGGATCGCTATCAGGAGTACCGCACCTGCCTTGACCGCGTCGTCGGTGAGATGCGTACTACTCGTAAAGGTTGGTATGTTTCTATGCCTGTCGATCGAATGAAGTACATAGGCGATGGTCAGGCGACTATCGGTGTTGGTGAAGGTTCGTTTCTTATGGATCGCGTCGATTATTCGCCTTGGGTTGTTACGGATCGAGACGTTGATCACTTCTTCGCCCGTGTGCATCAGTCTTTCCGTTGCACGCTTCCCCTTCCCGTTACTTCTCGTCCTTACGTTTGGTGACGTTTTGGACAATTTAGGTCATGCCAGGGCGCCCTGGCATGGCCCTTTTCTCAAACCTTTTGAACAATTATGGCCAGTAATGCAAAATTTCGTGTTCTTCGCGACGAATATGGTCGTCGCATTTTTCCGGAAGGTACTTTTTCTTCTGACGTACCTCATTTCGTACGTGGTATTCCTGATTCGCAGGGTCATTGTCGTACGAATACCGCGCTTCTATCGGTTCTGGCGCATGGTGGTGATGTTCCTGTCTCGGTCGATGATCGATCGAAGTACTTCGATCCCGGACACTCCCTCGTCGGAGTGTCCGATCGAGAGTTGGAACAAAGTGCTGCTTCTCTGCCACTCCATCGTCTTGCAGTACGCCCCGAGCAACTTTTCTCTGCGGATTCAGCGCGAACGCGCTCGTTCATCCATGGAACTATTTCAAATATTGAGGAAGAGAAGGCCCGATCTAAGGCTGAACCCTCGAGTGGTTCTTCGGGAACAGGTTCCTATTCTTAATGCTGCCGATCGTTCGAAGATCCTCGATCTCTTGGATCCTCTCGATGCGTGACGCGCGACGCGTATCTGCGCGACGTGTGACGCGTAACGGTGGATTTGATCGGGATCTTGACGGCTTTTGCCGTATTTGACTTTTTGGATCCGCTCGAAAAGTACCGCCTTTTCGAAGGATCCTTCTTTCCTCGGCGAGTGATCCGGCCCAGTCTGTCAAAGATGCCCCTCGGGCAGATTTGACAGCCGGCCGGGCGCAGCCGCAAATTTGTGTTGGTTATGAAACGACGAGATTTTAAGAGAATGAATGAAATCCTTTCGATGGATATTTCTTCAGGTCGAGGTTATTCGGATGAGGATTGTCGTATGTATGAATCAGCGCTTTGTGCTGCTGTTTTTCGTACCGATAATCCGGTCGCGCGCTGTATTCATCGCGAGGTGAATTTTGATAGTGTGCCTTTCCCTTCTCGTGGTGCTGTTGATGGATTCACCCATATTACAGGATTGGCTAATCCTGTTTTCTTGACGATGTTGGCTTGCCATCCTGATTCGAAAGTTAAGAAGAATGTAGTTATGGCTACCGTTCCTCCTGAAAAATTTGAGTTGTTTTTGCAAAACGCATTTTTGTCCTATTTGGCCGCGTTTCGCAATCGTTCCGAGGTTAGGATACGTCTTGCTTCCGATCGTCGCTTTGCGACCCTCTATGACCCTTCTACGGGCGAAGTTGTTGATTCTCCTTCGCCCGATGTTCAATGCTGTATTGATTTTGCCGATCGTTGATCGGCTTAAGCCTGTACCTCTTAAAACTTGAAATAAGGAGGTACAGGTGACACCAAACTATAAAACAAATACTTATGTCTGCGACTGCTGCTATTGTTGGTGCTATCGCTTCAGCCATTGCTGCTGCCGGTGCTGCTACTTCTTCTATTTCTACGACAGCTAAAGGTAAAAAGGCTTTGGCTCGTCAGGTTGCGAGCCAGAAGGAACTGATGGATTATCAGAATGCCTTGCAACGTCAGAATCTCGAGGATCAACGAGATTATCAGTATGATTATGAAATGAACTATTTCCAGAGACAGCGTGAGGCCGCTGAACGTGGTGGATTCGCGCCCGAGGCTGCTCTTGGTGCTACCGGATCCGGAGGTGCTGCCTCGGGATCCGGAGGTGTTTCTATCCCTTCGGCTCCGGATGTTCCGATTTCTGATCCCGGTCAGACTATTGCCGGTATTGGCGATTCTATTCTTCAGGCTTCCACTGCTGTCAATCAGTTGCAGAAAAATTCCGATGAGGCTAAATCACGCCGGTATGCTCTCGAGGCACAGGAAATTGAGAATAATAAAAAGCGTGTCGAACTCGCTCGTGAGGTCGAGGCTCTTGATGACGATCGTTGGCGTGCCGGTAAGCGTGATATTCGCTTTGGATGGGAAGAATCTGCTGCTAATCGTTCTGCCGAGGCTTTTGACCTCGACATGAAGGATAAGCGTGCGAATTTTGTTCGGAATGCTACAGAGGATGAGCGCAACCGGTATCGTTTTTTGAATGAGGTTCGTAATAACGAACTTCAGTATTGGCTTGGCCGTGAGAATCTGACTGAACAACAGTGGCGCCGTCAGTATCGTGAACGCTATGGAAAGAATCCCGAGCGTTCTATGTCTTTGGCTGATTTTCTCAACGAACTTGGTACTGATGTCTTGGATATGCGCCCTGGTCAGGCTGTTGCCTCTGCGGTTGATTCTGTGGTTGATGTTGGTAAAAAGTTTGTCAAGAATCTACCCGACCGTGGTCCTGAACTTGTCGATCGTCTTTTTGATGATCGTGAATCTCTTACCGGTGGATCTCGATTCCGAGCTATGCTTCGTAAGGTTTTTTCTCGTTCGAAGAAATGATACGTCGCTTTTCAGATCTTTATGAGGATGTGTTACGGAAGTCTGGCTTTCGCCATGCTTCCGTCCGTCCTTCTTATGCTGATCATCCGTATACTTGTCCTTTTAAAATTCGGATGACCCGCTATTGTAATGGACGTCATATCCCTTTCTATGTTCCTTGTGGTCGATGCCTGTACTGTCAGCAACACCGTGCTGATGATTGGGTAACTCGTCAGTTGTGTGAGTCTTCTGTTTCTACACAGGTTTTTTTTACTACTCTCACTTATGATGATCCGCATCTCGAGGATATCTCTCGATATACTCTTCAGTGTTTTTTCAAGCGTCTCCGTAAGGCTGGCTTGGTTTTTCGCTATATTGCTCTGGCCGAATATGGTCCGAAGACCTGCCGGTCTCATTATCATGTTCTTTTTTTTCTGAATTCTGACAAGCATTTTTCTTGCCCTGTGCATTTTTCTCGATGGATTTCGTTCTTTTGGCGTCGTGGTAATGTTGATTCTAAAGAACCTACTCGAAACCATCATAAATATATTGCCGGTTATTCCAAAGAGTTATTTGTAGATACCCCTTCTTTTAAGTTGTATTCTTTGCGCCCTGGTATTGGTAAGAATACTGATTATTATCGTTATTTGATGGACTATTGGGCTAACACAGGTGAGCGCTCTGTCACTACAGGAGATGGTGATGTGCAGATTCCTTATTCTTGTATTCTCGACTGGCGTAAGATGAATGATATTGAGGTAGATCCTCCTGATATGTCGGATTTTAAGCCTACTCGCCGTGATATTGAGCATTATTTGTATGATCTTCAGCAGGCTTATTCTACATTTTCTCGTCGAAAGTTGTAATTATGCTTTTTTTTGTATATTTGATGCATGGATAAGGACATACATACTTTTTTCTCGTTTTTGGTTGGCTTTGTTAAGGTCTTGATTTGGGCCTTTTTTATCTACGTTGGTATTGTCATTCTTATGTCTTTGTTGGTTTGACATTTGTAAATTTTTACTTTTGTAATCATGTCTTAACATATAGAAAATATTATTTCACTTTTGTCCCCACATTCTGGGCTTACGTGCTGCCGCGAAGGCTTGTGTTTTTAAGTTGTTATGTTGTTATTTGGTTGTGTGTGACACGTGCAACTGGCGGATTCTCGACAAACGCCTGTCGCGATCTCTTTTCCGATTGTGGATGACGGCCCGGGAAAGCCGGACGGTTGCGTGTCGTTGTGGGGTTGTTTGCTACCGGGGCCGGTTTTGCTGTTGATTATTCACCCCGGCCGGTACGTAGTGCCTCCGGTTGCTGCGCGTGCTTCCTCGGCGTTGTTGATTCTACCGCAGCGATTTGACCATGATGAATTCTTCGGGAGTCTCCCGGATGACTTCGAATCCGAACCGGCGATAGAGCCGATGTGCCCGGTTGGCCTGCTGCACGGCCAGCGAGACCTGCGCATATCCGGCATCCCGCAGCGCCTCGAGCATCTGCCCGATCAATCGACTCCCGATCCCTTGCGCCCTGTAAGCCGCAAGAACCGCCAGAGCCAGCTCCGGTGTCCGCCGATCCGCATGCCCGAACCCCTCGGGCAACATCCGGCACCAGATTGCACCGATGATCTGTCCCTTTGCTTCGGCACACAGGGCCCGATCGTCCGGCTCCCTGCCGAACCCTTCCCAGTAGATCCTCAGCGACGGATCGTCAGTCACTTCGCGAGGCAAGGGCTGTGCGCCGTCCGGCAGAAAGATCGCTTCGTAGAGAAACTCCTTAAGCCTGCCGTATTCTTCCGCGCGGAGTGCTCGTATGTGACATATGTGACAAAGGTCCATTGGCGGTTTGTTATTGCGGATGATCCTTTCCGTGAATTTCTGTCGCGGCCGACTCTTTCCCGGATACCGCCTCCATATCCCGTTCTGACCCGTAATTCCGGGTTTCCGGAACTTGGCGAAACCCTTTGAGATTGCGATATTCCGTACCTCGGGGCATACCACCCGATTTTATCGCCTTGTCGGGGCGTAACTTTCGAATGTTCCGTCGGCGTAGCAGATTACTACCCGCGTAACCGGGACCCGCTCTCCGGCCCGAACGCCATTCTGTATCCTGCACTCCAGGTTCTCCTCCGAAGCGTGCTGGGGGCCGCCGTCCGGTCCGTTTCCCTGAATTCCGGACATTCCGTCGCCTCTCCGGCTGTCGGCTCTTCCTCCATCAGGCAGCGGGCCGGCACTGTTCCGTGAGGCCGGCATTCCCGATCCCGCAAATAGTCCGCCGAATGATCCGTTGCCCGATACCGGGGTTCCGCGTTCCGGATCGGATGCGGCGTCGGGCGTGCGTCCTTCGTTTGCATCCGGCGACCTTCTTCCGTTTTCCGTACGGTACATCTGTTGCGAGTCGAGCAGCAGCCAGTCGGGGTTGATCTGCGGAAACCTCCTGAGAATTTTCTGCAGCAGATCGAATCCCGGTTTGTTGCGTCCGGCAAGAATGTGGGAGATGCCGGCCGGATTGACCCCGAGCAGTTCGGCGAGCTGGCTTGGCTTCAAACCCTCGGATTTCATCAAATCGAGCAATTTTTCCCTCATCTGCGTAATTTTTTACAAAAATAAACATTTTTCTTTTGTAAAACAAGGAAATACTACATTTGTAAAATGTTAATAACTGTTGAAAAGGTTTACAATTGTAAATAACAAAATATGGTTAAACAGCACCTCTCTCCTATTGCTTATTCTATACTTTATATGACTACGTATAAATATCTAGTTTTTATGGTTATTAATCTTGTGATATCTTCATTATGGCTTTGTCTGCCGATTTAAGTGTTTCCCTACCTCGCTAACTTAAAGTGTTGCTTTATATGTTTTATGTAACTACTGGTTTTTAGCGTATTAAGTTTGTATGTTTAATATTTTGATTTGTGTAAAGTGCGTTAAAATCAGCTGATATACCTCTGGCTGCATAATTTACATATGTAACTATCAACCGAGATATCGACAGATTTAACTTTCCTAATGTAATTACAAATGGAAATAAATTGCTTTTTGCTGTGTTTACATTTGTAAACACCCTACCCTTTTGCCCTCTGTTTTCAGAAAATTTCCCGTATTTCCGATCGTTATTGGACTTTTTTACGCTCCTTTGTTGATTTTCGATACATTATGTTAAATAAAAAAGAGTCGGGTAGTGAGTTATTAACACTACCCGACTCTTTATCTGTCGGTTACAGACTTTTCAACAACCGCCTACCTGGCGAGTTTGTCGGCGATTTCGCGGAACTCTTCCGGAGTCAGCTGGAGCTTTTCGCGGTGGAAATCGACGTCATTTTCGTCCTTGATGGGGATCAGATGGATGTGCGCATGGGGAACTTCCATGCCCAGGACGACCACTGCGACCCTCGCGCAATCTATTTCGCGCTTGATTCGTGCGGCTACCTTCTTGGCGAAGACCATCATCCCGGCCAGTGTCTCGTCGTCGAGATCGAACAGGTAATCGACCTCCTGTTTCGGGACTACGAGTGTGTGTCCTTTGGTGAGCGGATTGATGTCGAGGAATGCGTAGTAGCGGTCGTCTTCGGCGACCTTGTACGAGGGAATCTCCCCTGCGATGATGCGGGAAAAAATCGTTGCCATGGTGTTTGTTTTTTGATTCGGTTTCTCTTATTTCGTCTCGTTTCCGTTGCGGGGCGTCTCTTCCGGTGTATTGTGCCGTGCCAACAGCCGTTTGGTGTTGCGTATTCCGAGCAGGAGGCAGATGCCGCATCCGATGATTACGATCATGCTTCCGGCCCCTGCCAGTTTGTGTCCGAAGCAGGCCGCAATGACCCATGCTGCGACGAAGGCGCCTTCAAGTCCCAGCAACAGGCGCATGCCCCGCAGTGAGCGTTGCAGCTTTTCGGGGTTTTCCGCGGAACTCCTCCAGCGATGTTCTTCCGGTGTCATCTTGTGCTGTTCGGGGCTTTCCCTCTCTGTTTCGGTGTGTGGATTGCTCATGGATGTGTTATGTGGTCGTTTTCGACGTTTTCAGGCTTTTCTGTCGCTTCTTTGCGTTGTTTCCGGGACAACAACTTTCGATTCGGGTCTTCTTTCTGTGTCTCGCGTTTTTGCAATGCTGCCGGCATCCTCTTTTTTAGGGTATTCCGGGGTGTTGTCTTTGTCGGGACTCGTCTCTGTCGGGCGTTGCCGCTGCCGGGCGGCAATGTGGTTGCAACCTGCCCGGGGCGCCCGTCCCTTGCCCGGGGCCGTCCCGAATCGGTCGCTTGTGTTCCGTCTATTCCTCCTCGAATTTGGGCTTCAGAATCTCCGAATAGATCACGGCCCGGCGCAGGTCGAACTCCGCGGCAATCCGGGCTGCAGACTCCTCCTGCGGCCCGAATTGCGCCTCCTGGGCCGGTTCCTGGGCCGGTGTGCCGGTCGGACGCTGCCCGGCCGCAGCGGTCGTACTCTGGTTGGCCCGCGTTTCAGTGCGGCTGCCCATACGTTGGGCCTGTGTCTGTTTGGGGCTCCGGGGTTTCCGGGGGGCGTTGGCCGGCCGGGATGATGTTTCCGTCCGGGCTGTGGCCGGCTGCTTCTCGGCGAAAATGTCCGGAAAGCCCGGGAGCGGCCACGGCGATGCCGGTGTCGGCATGCCTGCCTGTTGGGGCTGCTCGGCCGGTTGCGTCCGGCTGGCCGGTCGTTGCGGCGCTGTCTGCTGCGGCTGCTCCCCTTCGGGTGTCGAAGGTCTGCGCCGCTTCTTCCGATTCGGCTGCGAGAGAAGCATGGCCGCTCCCGCAACGATTATCCATATGATCGTGGAGGTATCCATCCCTGTCAGTTCAACTTGCGTTTGATGGTTTCTATTCCCTTGATCTTTCGCATCTTGTCCATGACGGCACTGAGACTCTCGGCATCCTTGACGTAGAGGCTGACGTTGCCTTCGAAGATGCCGTCGTGGCTGTGGATGTTCACTTCGCGGATGTTGATGTTGAAATCGTCGCTGACGACCTTCGCCAGGTCGAGCAGCAGCCCCTGCCGGTCGATTCCGCGCAGTTCGAGCGTGACCAGATACGACATGGCCTTGTGCTGCGACCATTTGATCTCCTCCTTGACGATGTTCTTGCCGTACTGTGCGGCCAGCCGGTTCAGTTCGTCGCATGTGGCCTTATGGACGATGATCCGTCCCGTCGCAGGGTCGCGGTAGCCGACGACCTTGTCGCCCGGTATGGGTTTGCAGCAGTCGGCGATCTCGAACTGCGGTTCGTTGTCCGGCAGGTCCTTTGCCGGGGCGATATCGCCCGGCTGCGGGGTCTCGTCGCCCTCCTCCTTTTTCTGCGGGATGAAGAGGGTCCAGAATTTCAGTATCTTGCTCTTGGCATTGACCTTCAGCACCTTTTCCAGATCGTCGAGCGAGATGATCCCCGCTCCGATCTTGCTGTAGAGCTCCTCCTTGTTGTTGCACTCGTAGATCGGCACGATCTTGCGCAATACCCTGCCGCTGAGCTGGATATTGAGCGATTTCATCTTCTCTTCGAGCAGCTGCATGCCGCGCTCGATGTTGTTCTGCCGTTCGCGTTTGAGGAAACTCTTGAT
>CDZD01035276.1_pt1 | contig 10673 bp, 11 predicted proteins | sample 554771 | NCBI WGS metagenome assembly CDZD01 (sample SAMEA3182069, study PRJEB8094) | gut metagenome | biome: human; feature: gut; material: Stool; isolation source: human stools | place: Canada | collected 2011-11-08
TATATGCACACTTCACCAAAAATACAGTATTTTTTTGTGCAAATTGCACAAAACGGTAATCTCTCTTGTGCAAAATGCACAAAAACAGGGGTCACGCACCGTCAAACTATACAACATGCACAAAGACCGCATGGCACATATACAACATGCACAAAAAAGAACACACGTTCAATGCATTTCGTCAATTGCACCCGGATGCATCCTATTATATAATGGCAATGTGATTAAGTATTGCAAATAACCAGTTGACAATTCAATTGTTTATTGATAACATGTAAATAGCATTTCATATTAAATTTAAGGAGAAAAAATCAATGGGAAGAAATGTAAACACAAACACGACTAATTCTAAAGGAAAGGAGAAAGACGCATTTATTGAATTTGACTATTCAAGCGGAGCCAATGCAGCCAACGGACGTATCTATCTGGACAATGAAAAAAGCACAGATGCATATTTCATGGTTCCAATCAGTCTGACATTGAATGGTTTAGCAATCAAGGGTTGCCGGGTATATATCCCCAGGGGCAACGATGACAAGGGACCCGGAATCATGTTCCCGTCATTCAAGAACAAGGACGGCGATTATATTTCATATATGTATATGTATGAAAAGGACGACATCGCATTCCTGAAAGAGTTAGCGCAACATATTGCAGATAAATGCAAGTAAATATTTTCCCGCCCCGGAGGTCACGAGGGCAGAAAGAGAGGATAAACAATGCAGTTAAAAGATGTTAAGGTATTAACCCAGATGGCAGTGGCACAGACCATGGGACATGAATACATGACCCAGAACGGTTATTTAACAGAAATCCCGGCGGAAAAGTTGGCGGATGTAGGCCGGGACATCGCTGATAGCGCAATGTTAACGGAAAAATTCACAAAGGCACTGTCCGTTATCATGGCACGTCGTGAGATTTATGCTGACGAATTCAAGCCACTGTATGGCGACATCATGGTCACCCGTGAGGAATGGGGTGGTTACATTGAACGTGATTATATTGATTTTGCGGACATCATGGATGACCCGGTCATGAATTTGGAAGATGGAAAAGATTATTCCGCAATCGAACACAAGTTCTATAAGCCCAAGGTATCCAGTAAGTTATTCGAAGAGGGAAAGGCTATCATGGTTCCGATGTCCTATCAGAGGGCGGCATTAACCGAAGCCTTTAATTCCTATGACGGAATGAATGCTTTTCTGTCCAAGATTAGACAGAAGGCACATGACACGTTAAAATTCGCCCTGGATAGATATGCGGGTATCCTGGTGGAATGCGGCATCGCAATTTCCGACAAGGCAACCAAAACCGCTATCCATCTGTTAACCGAAGCCAAGGCGGAGGGTATTGTAGCAGAAACGACATCCGACGATGCGGAAAAATTACTGAATAACAAGGATTTCCTGTTGTTCGTTCTGAGACGTATGTCCCAAGTACGTTCCAATATGCTGGTGCCGTCAGTGGCATACAACAATCAGAATTTAGCGGTGCAGTCTGACCGGAATATCCTGTATTTGAATACATGGTTATCCCGTGCTATCCAGTTCGGTATTTATTCCGCTGCATTTAACAAAGACGATGTTACCATCGAATACAAAGAAATCCCTATGTGGCAAGCTTCCAAGGCGGCCGCAGCATCTGAGACATTGTTTGACTATGCGACATCCACCACGGTTTCATTTGCAACAGATACAACCAATAAATTAGGCATTGGAACGGATCCGGTAAAGATTAATAACGTAATTGGTTTTTTGTTCGACTACCGGGCAATCGGCATGTGCGTGTTCAAGGAATATGCTACATCCAACTACACCGCTTGCGGTGATTTCTGGAATGAATTTACACATTCCTTAACGAATCAGTTAGTTGACAGTACATTCCCTATGGTGGCATTTATTCTGGACTAATCAATTATTTGTTGGGGATAGAGTTAATCTATCCCCATTTTTTGGAGGTAGAAAAATGGCAAAAAAATGGAAAGAACATGTAAATGAATTTACAAACAAGACATTAGAGAGTGTAAACCGTTGCATGATATTGTCTATGGTCATGGGAATGTTTGACTATTCAGAGAATATGTTGTCACATTTCCGTAAAGAATTCCTCGAACGAGGTTTTTTGAATTATGGTTCAGCCGCAATTCTGAAAAAAGACGGTAAATATTATGCCGGATACTGGAGCAACGTGGATTTTGACGATTACGGACTACCCACGGGAACTGCAGATTTTTTCACCCAATACAGGTATATCGCATCGGGGGAAATTGGAAAAGACATTGTCATTGGTTGGAACAACGACATCCGAACACCGGAACTAATATTCGATAAATTTGCATCCTATTTAGCAGAATGTGATAAATCTATCCGCACCGCTATTATGAACAGCCGTTTGACGAACAATCCGGTGGCCTGTGATGAGAATGAGAAAAAAGCAATAGATATCGTTTTAGAAACCGTTTATGACGGAAAACCCAAGACCATAGTACAGTCGAACATGCTGAATAAATTTATACAGGATAATGGAAACGGAAATGAAATCCGGACATTGAAATTGACAGACCCCGACTACGTGCGAAACATTCAGTATTTATCAAATCTGCATGATGACCTGTTAAAACGTATATGCATCATATACGGTCATTCGTTAAACGGCGTTAACAAAATGGCACAGGTAAATTCTGACGAATTAAAAGGATATGAGACATTGGCCCGTGTTTATCCGCTGATTATGTTTGACGAACGGAAAAAATTTATCAACGAATGTAACCGGGTATTCGGCACGAACTGGGAAGTCCATTTTTCAGATGCCTGGAAACACATTTTGTCAGAAAATGGGGTAGAAGTGACCGAACAAGAAGAAACGAATATAGAAGAAACGGAGGTGGAAGAAAATGGCAGTGAAAACATTGATTGATTATTTCAATTCACTGGAAGTATCCGGGACGGCCCAGACATTTATTCCGTCCCAATTTTCTACCTATGAATGCCTGGGGGAATATTTCAAAAATTCCACGGTATTAGATTACGACTACAAGCAGAAATTTGCAAATCTGCTGTTACAGGAACAGGATGAAACGGTATTCATCGGAAAAACATTTAATAAATTAAAATCTGTCTGCATCCGTAAAAAATACGAATGGGAAACCCTGTATTCATCCATCATACAGGAATATAATCCAATCTGGAATGTGGACGGTACGGAAACTACAGAATATTCGGCAGAAAAAGAAACCAATAATATAGGTGCCGCTACGGATACATTTATATCCGGGGAACGTATAGGCACAACTACGGATTTTGCAATGCCCTACAACGGCACCGTAGAAAAAGAGACCGGAAAGGGCACATCCCATAATAATACGTATACAGACACGAACACAAAAGGAACCCATACCGATACATTGGATAGGGACGCACATACCGTAACGATAACCCGACAGGGCAACATAGGTGTTACCAAAACCCAGGAGCTGCTTCAGTCCCAGAGAGATATTGCGATGTTTGATTTTTTAGATACGGTTTTGAAAGATTGTATTGATGCAATCACAATTCCTATTTTTGTGGAAAAGGAGGACGAATTTGATGAAATATTCGATTAGCTTATATCAAACGGCATCTGATAAACGAATGGTGAATAAGGTATTAACACCCGTTTTGTATGAATCCGGGGAAATCTGGGACTGCGATATAATGTCCCCATCCCTTATTCTGGATGTTATCCCGGGTGCTAATTTTAACTATTTGCAAATTATAGGCACACCCTTTAACGCCAGATATTATTTTGTAGATAATATTACGATAATGCAGAATGACATAATCAAGGTATCGTGCAGCATTGATGTTTTAATGTCCCATAATTCGGACATTAAAAAAGAAACGGCAATACTGGCACGACAGACAAATTTGGCGAACCTATATTTCAACGATCCGGATTTACCGATTGAAAACAGGAATGCGGTTTCATTCAAACAATTTCCAAACGGCCTGGAAAACAAGGCATATTATTATTTATTGATAGGAGGTTGACGACATGGCAGCAGTACACAATACGTTACGACTAACCACGGACGATGGAGTAGATGTAAATATCAACATAGCTACAATTAGCTATGTGGAAAATGACATTGCAAACGGATATATTGTGAATGGTATATCGTCCGCTACGGAGTTATATAATTTAGCGCAATTATACCACACAAAAACACTATATATTAACGATTTGTTGGGATTGCGTATCACATTCACAGAAACGACGGTGGCGAATTATTACGAGGACCCCTATTTGAAGGAACCTATTCCGGCCTATCAAGTCAGATTTACGGCATTTAATGGTACAAATCAGGTTGCCACCTGTTTTGTAAATTCGGTTCCATCAAGCGGTTTTTTGAGTAGAAGCATACCCATAAGCGGAAATGAGCCGTGTTTATGTCTCGCCTGGGATACCCAGAAAAATGAGTTAACAGTCGTTGCCAAAAATATGGAAATTGAACAGGGACTAACAGAAGCAAATACCTTTTTCAAATATACGGCAGTAAATTTTGAGCCAAAGGTAGGCCGCCCCCGTAGCGGCGAATGGATACCCAAATTTGAAACATTGCCACATACCCTGATTGCCCCCTACCGACAGATTTATAATGTGGGTCCCTACATGTTCGGTAAATACTCGGAATTAACGAACAATCCCGATGCCGGGGACAAGGACAAACAGGAACCCGGTAAATGGGAATACCCCAACGGTCCTGGAGGACCATCGAAACCGGGCGGCGGTGACGGAGACCAGAGCGATACATCGGACCCCATCCCGGAGGATGACATCATAGAGGGAATGTCCTCTGATTTCGTGAAATTATATAAGATTACCAAAGCCAATTTGACCGCCCTGTCAGAATATATGCTTCAGGATGATTTTTTAACGAACATCAAAAAATTGTATGCTGACCCTATGGATGCTATAATATCGCTGAACACTTTTCCCATAAATGCTACCGGAACGGCGGGTGTAATCACTACATCCGGTGTTTCCACAGGAATAAATGCCGTCCAGATAAATAATACAATTATTGACATTGACTGTGGCACCGTGGCCATGAAAGAATATTGGGGTTCATTTTTAGATTATGAAACAAAAATATCTCTCTTTCTGCCATATGTTGGTATTCAGCCAATATCAACGGATGATTTCATGAACGACATCATCCATGTTGTATACCGGGTGGATTTACTGTCCGGTGGATTCGTGGTTTTTGTAAAAAATTCCAAGGGAATCGTTCACCAGACAACCGGAAATATGGCCTATCATATGCCTGTGACATCCATAGATTATTCCCGCATGTATTCGGCATTGATTACCGGGGCTGTAGGAATTGCCGGAAATGCAGCGGCGGGAAATGCCTCAGGTGTTATTTCTGGTACAATGTCCACAATACAGAATTTCCACCCACAAATTCAGATGTCCGGGAATTTTGGCGGAAACACAGGCATTTGTTCCAACAAAAAACCCTATCTGATTATTGAACGTCCTGTACCGAATGTTCCGGCCAATTATTCGGCTGTGAAAGGGAATACGTCCAATGTGACAGTTACCCTTGGGAATTGTTCCGGGTTCACCCAGATTTCTGATATGCAGATTAAATATATATCTGCCACCGATGCGGAAAAAACACAAATTCTGAATTTATTGACATCCGGTGTATATTTCTAACAAAAAAGGACCCTACCAAGATGGTAGGGTCTTAAATGTTTCACGTGAAACATTATTTACGAATAATAGCCGGGAAATCACGATAACAATAGGACATGTCTACGTTTCCTTTTACCCCCGGGATAGATGCCTTAGACGTGTATTGCCACATGGCATACTTTCCGGATATTGTCGGCGGGTTGATGCTATACCGGGCAATCCACTTGGTGAACCTGTCCAGGTCATTTTTCAGATAGGTATTCCACCAATATTGATTGGCATAAATACCTACCCAGTACCCGGCATTCTCCAAAATGTCACCGAATACGATGGCATTTTTTACGGCTGATTTTTCCGTCCCTTTCTGTTCCAGGTCATAATAGACGGGATATGACATATAGGATTTATAGGGGTTTAACAATCGCCGAACGTGTGCCGCTTCACTTTTTGCATCCTCTTCCGTTTTTGCGTAGGAATAAATATATGCTCCGAACGGAATATTCATGCGGATGCATTCTGTCACATTCCGCAAAAATTCCCTGTCATCCTGAGTGACTCTGTCCCGGCCAAAACCTACTCTGATGATGACTCCGTCCACCAGTCCAGATTTTTTTACTTTTTCCCAGTCAATAGACCCCTGGTGATGCGATACATCCATAATGTGTTTAATCATGGTATTTTTCCTCCTTTTCCAACATCGCACACAGTTTCTGCAGCGCCAATGTGTTATTCTGCAGCGCCTGGGACAACTGTGACATTTCGTCCTTGTGCTGTGCATTTGCTTCCTTCATATCATTTCGGTAATTATCGTTTGTATATTTCGCATACCACGCAATTCCGATACATGACACGATAGGAAAACCAACGGTTGTGATTGCATTCAAAATTTCATTCATCGTATTCACTTCCTTCCCCGCATATTTACATGATTCCAGAACATTGTACCACAGGAATTATCCTGGTACAAGATACGGTTTTCACGTATCATCCTATCTATAAATCGGTCAACCAGTCGGAAAGACGGGTCTCCCAGATGATAGATATACCGATGGTCTTTCAAGGCATCATTCGTATAAATGATGCTATCATCATATGTCTTTGATGCCCGATGAACCCCTAACATTATTCCAAGGTGTTCATATTGGATAACTTCTAATTCTAACAATCGGTTATTGTATTCAATGTATATGCCGTGCATAACAGATTTATAGTCCGGCATGATGTGCGGGTAAGTATCAATCGCCCACCCATCACCAGTAATTGACGATATTTTACTATTTTTGAAACCGAAAAATAGGGAATTGAATTTCTTTTTGGTCTTTACTTCTTTGCTATCTTTTATCAATTCCACATATATTTTTGTTCCTTTTTCCGTGGTAAAAATATCGGATGTTCCTACTTGCATGGTCTGCACATCGTCATAGATTTCAAATTCGTTAAAATACGGGTGGTGTTTGTCAATGGTGTTTGCCAGCAGCACAACAACCGGACTTATACGGTCACGGATGATAGTTTTTAGTAAATCGCAAAAATCAACAAATTCATTCGCCCGGATACGTTTGGAAATAAATTCATCATATATGATAAAATCCCCGGTGGGTGCATTGTACGATGACTTGTACCGTTCGTTACGGTCAGTAGACAAACAATACATGAAATGCTGACTATCTTTTTTGTCTATTTTGTATTGTTCATCCATATGACACAATGTCCATTTTTTTCCATAGTAATACAAATTGTTGAATTCGCCATCCGTCATTTTTTCAATGTAACCAAATTCCAGAATGGTCTTAAACAATTCGTTCAATGTCTGCCGCTCTATCATATCCTCATTGCTTCGGATATATTGCAGCACAATACCATACATAAAATATAAAATCATTCCTATCAGTAAAACGTTTGTTGTCTTGCCTGTAGAACGCTCCGACAGCAGCACGTTATATTTTGCATTTTCAAATGGTATCTTACATGGATTATATACGGTATTCGGACAGTTTAACAGCTTATAGTAATTGAATACCTTTTTCCAATCAACGATGATACCCTTGTTTGGATTGTCCTCATAATATCGGATTTTTTCTCTTTTTATTAACATTCTCTTACCATCCTTTCATAGAAAAAATGTATCAATGACAGGTAGTCCTTGTCAATTGTCATGGAAAAATCGACGGGAACCAATGTTACACTGCTTTTTTCTTTCATTATACATGAATTTCCGAAATTGTCTACTACTTCCTCCTGTGTAGGCTCGTCAATGTATATGGACCGTAATTTTCCTGTTTCATTTTCCGGTATATGCAGATGTTCGTTGAATATGCGGAACGGCTGAAAATCATTTTTTTCACAATATTTATTGTATGATTGTTTTGGCAATCCGGAAATGGTGGCAACTAATCCTTTTTTGCGGTATTGGCATAAATATCTTTTTGCGCCGCCATATATCATCCAATCAATGGTGCCTTTTTCTTTCGGGGATGTCTCCCATTCCAGGCACCCAAGATTGTGAATAATTGAAAAATCGTACCCATAAAAATCCGCAATCCGTTTATTTGCTTCTTTTTCTTTTTTATTAAAATCATGTATAACTCTTGCCGTGATTGCGTTCAAAGGTAATTTATGGCTATCCGTATCGGAATACTTAACATAGTCCCGCATTTGCCACATAGTAGACAGAATAACCCGCCGTGCGTGTGCCGTGATATAAATCCCCCAATAGGGTGACAGGACTTGCCCTTTCAACATATCCTCATAGGTTCTTGTAACTGTTTCTTCGTGCCATTTTTCGTTAAAATACCGTATATCCTTAAAATTCAATCTGGTAACATTTAGTCCGTACATGCCATTTACTCGTGTTTTTTGTATTTCATAGGCCTGACTTTCCGGATCCATTGATGCTTTTATAGTAAACTGTTCGTAGGTCATGTCTAATAAATATTTCGGCAATGCCCCACGTTCCGCAATTTCTACGGAATGGATTTCCGTTCGGGACTTATCCCAGGTGTAAAATTCGTCATAAGACTGTAAATCCAGTTCCGTGATGCAGACGGTCATTTCTCCCGCTTTTCGTATGCGGCCATTGTCCAATACGACATTTTTACAATCCCAACATTTTGAATAACTTTCAATAGAATGGGTACTTGTGGCTTCTACGTCATGCAATGTTATAAACATAATAACACAATTATTTTTACATAATTCCCGTAATTCATCCTCACTGGAAACCTCCACTTTTTCAAACGGTGTCACCGGGTAGTATTTTTTCAGCATCTGGGACGGATAGGATGACTTCAAATCGAACGAATGATAGTTGAACAATAGCTTCAAACAATTAGAAAACTCCCCGTGGACGAAACCCCCACGGAATAAATAATTCATAATGAATATATAATCTTCCTTGCATGATGGAAATAAGGACGTGATATATTCCTGGAATGCGTCCCATTCTTTTTTCCCGGAATGTTCTTTTTTTGCCCTACGTTTCAATTCATGACGCAAAATTGACGTTGATGTTAGAGGGAAAAAGCGGTCTTTTTCGATGTGATTTTTGAAAATATACTGGGAAAACTCCGCCAACGGGATAACATCGTTGTCACAGTACCCATTTTCTTTTTCCGTCAATGGGGTTTCATAATTTCGGACAATGGAATAGTCAAGGTCTCCTACTGCTTTCTGTGTTTTGCAATAGGTCTTTGCCAGATAGGCAAGATTGCCCTGGGATATAGCCAATGCTTCGTGGAATTCAATGCCGCCAGAGCGGGCAAACAGTGGTTGACGGCTTTCCTTGGAAAAAATCTCATCCCATTCAAAATGCTTCCTCATGAATTGAAATTCAAATGACATGTTCGCAATCCATATGGGGACACGTGTGGTTTCACGTAAATTCAAAACCCTTTTTATCTGTCCGATAAAATAGGTAAATTCTTCCCATCGGCGACCGGATACCACGATACATGGAGATACCTCTGTCATTAACGACATTTGCCATTTATACATATAGGAATTGTCACCAACACGGGTTGTCTCAATGTCAAAACCACTATATAAATCTATGTACTTCACCCACATATCTTTCTTTTTTATAGCATGGGCGGTTAATTCTGACTTGTGGCATATCACCCATTGTATGCCGTCATAAATATTAACTCTCATACGGATTTTTATAACTCCTTGCATATTTGCTTTTTGCCGCTACTCCCCGCATAGCATCACGTGCGGTTTCATATTTTTTTATAGCATCGTCAATTTCTGTGTAGGTATACTTTCGTAGACCAGTTTTTTTTACCATATTATATATAGCTGCAGCTGCTTCGATCTTATCTTTTAGATTATATACATCATCCATATTAGTGTCAATCCAATCTTGCAGCTTACCACGTAATTTTATCGTTTCAGGAATATCCTTTTCCGCTATGCCCTCGGCTTTTAATAGCTTCTTTTCCTGTGCTAAACCACCCTTTGCGTAAACGGATAGTAGTGCTTCCATAGGTGAACTCTGTCCGGCTTTTCGCCCTGGTTGCGGTGCCTGATTCGATAATATCTGCAATGATTCCTTGCTACGACTGATACGGACAGTGCCGGTTCTTGATAACGTTGTTGGGATTTGCAATAATGTTAGTGAATTGACTATGCTACGATAGGCATAGCTGTCAGTCAATCCCTTGCGTTCATATACGGCCAGTCTTTCATTGATTGTTTTTACTTTCTTTAGGGTTTCTGAAGTTGTCATATCATCACCACACCCGGGATTATCCGGGCCCCTTCCTTATCTGATGATGCCATTATATAATAGGATGCATCCGGGTGCAATTGACGAAATGCAGTGAACGTGTGTTCTTTTTTGTGCATGTTGTATATGTGCCATGCGGTCTTTGTGCATGTTGTATAGTTTGACGGTGCGTGACCCCTGTTTTTGTGCATTTTGCACAAGAGAGATTACCGTTTTGTGCAATTTGCACAAAAAAATACTGTATTTTTGGTGAAGTGTGCATATA
>CDZD01001436.1_pt1 | contig 10661 bp, 10 predicted proteins | sample 554771 | NCBI WGS metagenome assembly CDZD01 (sample SAMEA3182069, study PRJEB8094) | gut metagenome | biome: human; feature: gut; material: Stool; isolation source: human stools | place: Canada | collected 2011-11-08
ATTAATAACCGGGTGTTCGACGCCATTACTATTTTTATTTTCTCCATTGTGGGATATCTCTTTAAAAAGTTTGATTTTCCCATTACCCCTATGGTTTTGGGCTTTATTCTGGGGCCGATGGCGGAGGAGAATCTGCGCAGAGCGCTGATGTTCAGCCAGGGGAGCTTTGCACCGTTTGTCACACGGCCCATCAGTGCATGCTTCCTCCTGGTATCCGTCATCGTGGTGGTGCTGGCAGTGAGAAAGAGTTTGAAGAGCGACGCGGCTAAGAACTGATGCCGGGATATGAGCAGCTTCATAGAAGAAAGATGGGACGGTGCAATGGAAGAAAAAGAGATCGGCCTGATTGGACTTGGGGTTATGGGAGCCAGTCTTTGTTTGAATCTGGCATCCAAAGGGTATAGTGTCCTGGCGTATAACCGGAATCAGGAAAAAGCCCGAAAATTTATGGACAGCCGGGCTGTGGGGCTTCCCATCGCCCGGGCCTCCACACTTCAGGAACTGGTAAAAGGGGTGAGGCGTCCCCGAAAAATTCTGCTGATGGTGTCTGCGGGTTCCCCTGTGGATGCGGTCATGCAGGAATTGCTCCCCATGATGGAGCCCGGCGATATTCTGATTGACGGAGGAAATTCCTTCTATCAGGACACAGAACGCCGCGGGGAGACGGCGGGGAAGCACGGCATTTTGTATGTGGGCCTTGGCGTTTCCGGAGGAGAGACGGGAGCCCTTTATGGGCCGTCTTTGATGCCGGGCGGAGACAAAGACGCCTGGGAGGCGCTGAGGCCAGTATTGACTGCCATTGCAGCCAAGGCGGAGGACGGCAATCCATGCTGCGCCTGGATCGGTCCGCAGGGAGCAGGACACTATGTCAAAATGGTTCATAATGGCATTGAATATGGAGATATGCAGCTGATCTGCGAGGTCTACTCCCTTATGCGTGATGTGCTGGGAATGACGCCGCTGGAGATGGCAGATGCTTTCTGCAGGTGGAATGAGGGCCCGCTGAAGAGTTATCTTATTTCCATTACGGCAGAGATCCTCACAGTTCCCGATCCTGATGGCCAGGGGTTCCTGGTGGACAAGATCTTGGACGTAGCCGGCCAGAAGGGAACAGGGAAATGGGCCGCTGAGGCCGCTCTTTCTGCGGGGATTCCGCTTGCGCTGATTACCGAGAGCGTTTTTGCCCGCGATCTTTCTGCCCGAAAAGGACAGCGGGTGGCGGCCTCTGTTCACTGGAGCAGGCCTTCGTATCAGGCGCCTGCTGCTCAGCAGGTACTTCCTATGCTGGAGAGAGCCCTCTACACAGCCAAGATTATCTCGTATGCGCAGGGATTTGAAATGATGCGCCAGCAGTCAGCCTCTTCCGGCTGGCAGTTGAATCTGGGGCAGATCGCGCTGGCGTGGCGTGCCGGATGCATCATTCGTTCCGGTTTCCTGGAGCGGGTGGAGGATGCCTATCAGAGAGATCCCCAGCTTTCCAATCTCATGGAGGATCCCTATTTCCAGAAGTGTCTTACCCGGGACATCCCAGCGCTGCGGGAGATCGTATGTATGGCAGCCCGGGCAGGCGTTTGTGCTCCTGCCCTTTCCAGTGCCCTGGCGTATTATGATGGATTTCATACAGCGCGGCTTCCCACAAACTTGCTGCAAGCCCAAAGAGATTATTTCGGCGCCCATACGGTGCAGCGGATCGACCGGGATCCGTCGGCATATTTTCATTACCGTTGGGAGGAGTTGTCCGCCAAGACGGCAAAAGAGTGACGGCATGAAACGATTTTCTGATGCCTGTTTGCTATAGAGTAATGAAAAGCGGAGCGGGTGTCAGGATGCAGCCCGGTGCCTGGGGACATCCCGGCGCGGGTCTTGCCTGTGCCGCGACGAAAAATGGGAGAGTGGAAACCGAAAACCAAGTCAAATTTACTGCATTCCCAGAACTACGAAAAGGAGAAAAACAGCGCCGGACAGGATTCTTCCTGGCCGGCGCTGCCTTTTGAAATGGGATTTGTCCGGGAATCCCTCTCTTCCCAGGGAGAGGGAAAAACCTATTGGCCGATTCCCGGACGGCTCGTTTATCTTTCGTGGGCAAGTATCGTGGGTCAAATTTCGCCAAATCCGCTGTCCACCAGCGTTACCAGCGCTTCCACCGCCTGATGCTCATCCGGACCATCCGCTGCGATTTCCACGCTTTCTCCCTGGCCTACGCCCATGGAGAGCATGATAATGATGGATTTTGCATTCCCGATAAAAGCATCATCTCCGGGACGACGAATACTGATTTTGGACTGAAACCCTTTGGCTTTGGCGACAAATTCCGAAGCCGGCCGGGCATGGAGACCGGAGGGGTTCCGGACGACGACGCATTTGCTGTACATGACTGCTTACCTCCTCAAAATGTTATAAATTGATTTGCTGCTTTAGATACGTCTGCACTTCATCAGCGGTTGACAGGCTGCAGACGGTTTCCGCCAAGCTCCTGGCATCTTTGCAGCTTGTGGAGAGAATCATCTGCTTGATGGCAGCTACCGAAGAAGCCCCCATGGAGAGCTGGCGCATACCAAGTCCGATCAGGACTGCGGCAGCCAGGGGATCTCCGCCCATTTCGCCGCATACTCCCACGGGTTTCCCCTGCTGTGTAAAACTGTGTACGACGGATCCTATCAGACGGAACAGGGCCGGGTGATAGGTTTGATAGTAGGATTTCACATCGGGATTCCCGCGGTCTACTGCTGTGAGGTACTGGGTCAGGTCATTGGTGCCAATGCTGGCAAAGTCCACTTCTTTGGCAGCCTGGTCCGCCAGAAGGGCGATAGAGGGGATTTCGATCATGATGCCGATCTTCATGGCTTCGCTGAAGGGGATACCCTGGGACTGAAGCTCTGCTTTTGCTTTGGCAAGACAGCTCTTGGCACGTCGGATATCATCCATGCTGGCGACCATGGGAAACATGAGCCAGAGGTTTCCGCAGACGGATGCCCGCAGTGCGGCCCGCAGCTGGGTGTGGAACATGTCCGGATACTGAAAGCACAGGCGCAGCGCACGGTTGCCCAGAAATGGATTGTCCTCTTTGGGAATCTCTAAACTATCCAGAGGCTTATCACCGCCAATGTCTAAAGTGCGCAGGATCACCGGACGAGAGCCATAGGTCAGCAAAACCTTGCGATACGCCTGGAATTGTTCTTCTTCGGAGGGCAGGGTGCTGCGGCCCATGTATAAAAATTCGGAGCGAAATAGCCCCACACCGTCGGTATACCGTGCGCTTTCCAGACTGTGGGGATCGGGAGAGGCGATATTCAATTCCACAGCTATGCGTACGCCATCCGGTGTAACAGGTTCCCGGTCAATATACAGTTTGGTGTGTTCCCGGCGCCGCCGGGCCTCCAGGCCCCTGGCCTCATAGATGATGCGAGTATTCTCATCAAAAGCGGTCAATACTTCACCATCAACGGCATCCAGGATGATTTCCTGCTGGTTTGAGAGGTGGGAGATGATACCGGAAATCCCAAGAACAGCGGGTATTTCGTAGCTGCGGGCGATAATGGCGCTGTGAGATGTGGGACCTCCGGTTTCTGTAATGATGCCCAATACATTTTGACGGTCCAGTGTGGCTGTATCAGAAGGAACCAGGTCATGAGCCACAATGATTACCGGCTCTGGCAAAGCAGAGAGATTCTGTTCCGGCAGACCTTCCCAACAGCGCAGAACCCTGGCACACACATCCCGCAAGTCAGCCGCTCGCTCCCGAATAATGGGATCATCCAGATGTTCAAAGAGCGTGGCGTATTGTTCATAAACACTGTGGATCATCCAGGGGCCGCTGCTCCCGCCGCTGATGCCTACCCGAATTTCCTCATCCATTGTCTCGTCAGCCAGAATTTCCAGATGTGCAGAAAAAATGGCGGATTTTTCGGCATCCTCGACGGCTGCAAAACGATGACACAGCTGACTGAGTTCCTGCTGTGCTGTTCTGCAGGCATCCTCATAATGTGCCAGTTCTCTGTGGGGATCTTGGGCCTGAGTACATGATATTGCGGCGGAAAACCGCTGGTACAGATAGACTTTCCCTATGACGACACCTTCAGACACAGCTGTTCCAGTAAATTTCATATCGATTCCTCCCCGCCGCAGTTGCTTGAAAGCATCGGCAGAATCATCTTTTGCATACAGGTGCAGATTCCGTGTTGGGTATTGGATGGAACGATTCTGTCCGCGGCCTGTAAAATTGCTTCCTCGGCATTCTCTACTGCAATGCCGATCCCGGCCCATTGGATCATCTCGATGTCGTTCATACTGTCGCCAATGGCTGCCACGTTTGATTGCGGGATTTGCAGCAGTTTGGCAACCTGCCGGAGCGCTTTTCCTTTCCCAACATTGGGGCCTGTTAATTCCAGGAATTTTCCTTCGCTGAGGATCGTGGTAAGGGGAGAGGCGGCATTGGCACGAATAAAGGCAGCACAGGCGGAAATCTCTTCCGCCGGCCCCGTCAGTACCGCCTTGTTCCAGGGAAGCGGGATATCGTCCAGAGGACGGGAGGGAGCATCATAGTGTTCTCTGGTCCAGGCGATTTCTCGGGTATATGCATTGGCCCGGGCTGCACAGGTGAAGTCATCCTCTCCACGAAAAATCAATGCTCCCACGGCGGGAAAGCGATCCAACGCAGCTTGAATAAGCGGAAAGATATCCTTTGGGAGCAGCTGACGCCAAACGGTGCGCCGGCGGTTCACGTCATAGATACAGGCCCCATTGTATGTAATGATGGGGGCATTCACCAGTGCCACCAGGTCGGGATAAATCAGAACGCCCCGGGTGGGGCGCCCTGTTGCCACCGTAAAAATCCCTCCGTGTGCTACATAGGTCTTGATAGCCTCCAGGCAGGCCCCTGGAACCTCTGCCTGATCGTCCAGAAGAGTCCGGTCTAAATCTGTTGCGAACAGAAAATTGGGCATACCATGGAGTCCCCTTTCTTAAAGTGATAAAAGGAACAGTGCCCCGCACACCTCCACTGCCTGGCAGGGTGCGTGTGCGGGGCCCATGCTTTAGGAGGGATGGAGATCCGGCAAATGGGATCAGCCGAAGAGGCTAAAGAGCTTGTACAGCAGATCGGGCAGCAGTTCCTGGCCCATTACGAGGGCGGAGGTGTGCATGATTCCATCCGCATACACATAGCCGGACTGGACGGCCATCACATCGTGAATGCCGGTCATTGCCGTGGCAATCAGCAAGATGACAACGCCCTGAATGGTGGCGCTGACAATGCCGCGGAAGATATTGTCCTTGGCTGCCACAGGGCACCAGCAGAACCAAGAGGTCAGTACGGCCAGATCCGCAATGGGAAGCACGCGGTTTCCGGGAACGATGGCTGCCAGCACCAGCATGATGGGGATCATGATGACGCCCACGACGATGACGCTGGGACGGCCCATCAGGATGCCGCCGTCAATGCCGATGTAGAGTTCTTTGCCTTTGAGGAATTTCATATTCTGAGCCCAGGTCTGGGTATATTGGGCAATGGTGGACAGACCTTCCATCAACAAAGAGACCATCTTCGGCAGCAGCAGCAGGACGGCTGCGATGTTCAAAGAACTGGCGATGATAGAGGAGACATCCTGCCCGGCCAGAATGGACAGTGCGGCACCCACCAGAAGGCCGATGAACATGGGATCGCCGAAGAACCCGATTTTTTCTTTCAGATGCTCAGGATCCGCGTCCAGCTTGTTAAAGCCCGGGATCCTGTCATAGATTTTGTCCATGAATTTTGCGTAGGGCATCCAGAAAATGGAGCAGGTATGGGGAAAGCTGATGCCCGGGTAGATGTGCTGGGTGACGGGAGCTGCATAGTCTGCCAGGCGGAAAGTGACAGCCGCTGTAATCAGGGAAGCCAGCAGGCCAAAAACAACGTTGTCAGTGGAGTAATAAACCATGGCGCCTGCCAGCATAAATCCCCAGTAGTTCCAGATATCCACGTCCAGGGTGCGGGTGAAGCCCACCACGATCAGCAGGATGTTCAGCGCGAATACTCCGACGAAAATCAGGGGAGCGATTGGCACGGCCCAGGCAAAGGAACCGGTAACAGGCCAGCCAACGTCAATGACGTCCAGACTGAGATTGAATTTTTCCACGAGACCTGTGGAGATGGGGCCAATGTATTCTGCCAGAAGATCCATCACCATGAACGTGCCGATAAACCCGCAGCCCACGGTAACGGATGCCTTGAGAAGCTGCTTCAGAGGAACGCGGACAATCAAGCCGATGATGAATACAAAGATAGGCATCATACAGGCAGCGCCAAGGTTTTGCATAAAGGTAATGACACTTTGGATAGCTTCCATAACGTTTCTCCTCCCGTTTCTTACTCTTTACGATTGTATGGTCAGTCAACTCCTTCTGATTGCTTGCGCGGGGTTCCCTTAGTCTTCCAGCTTTTGAATCATATCGTACAGCTCATCCAGCGTTTTATCCCGGCCTACTCCGGTGAAAATGCTCATGCCATCATGATGGAGCCCTTCCCGCATCTGAAACGGAGGCTGCCCCACGGTATACACAAAGTCTGGATTCCAGGACTTTACCTTGTTTTGCAGTTCGTAGAATGTACACTTTTGAATCTCATAGTTTACTTTTTTCTTGTCCAGGTAGCTGGAGATCATCATCTGCAGCATACTGGACTGAGCGATTGCTGCGCCGCAGGCAACTACGATCTTTACTTTGCGATTGACCATATCCATTCTCCTTCCTAAAATCGTCCGCTGGTTTTTGCGCTGTTGAATATATTGCTGAAATCCGCAGGATTGCCGGCACGTACCAGCGCTGTCAGCATCTCCTCGTCGGAAATTGCAACCATCAGCTTTTGCAGCAGATGCAGCTGGGATTTTGGATCCTTGAGGGCCAGGACAAACACCAGACGGACGTCGATATCCTCATCCGTTTCCGTGCCGCCGCTCTGAGCAAATTTGACCGGAGCATTCAGACGGCAGGCTGCGATCTGAGCAGTTACAACATTGTCGGGATTCAACGCGTGGGGAATGGCAACTCCTACGGGCAGGGTGGGAAGTCCCGTGGCCCACTGCTTTTCGCGGGTAATGACGTCTTCCGGATAGCCGGGATACACAAATCCCTGTTGAATCAAGGGCCGGCAGGTTTTTCGGATTGCTTCCTGCCAATCAGCGGCGGATACGTCCAGTTGGATACATTTTTCGCAGAGCTCAAATTTGTTTTCCTGATCCATCATTCATATCACCTGCAAATTCAAGAAAATTCACCGGAAATCCGGACTGCCTGGCTATTGGAGAGAAAACTTTTGAATGGTACGTAGAACGGCGTCCTTTGTTTTCGAGGAAAACAGCTGTTCACGGAAAGCGGATTCAGAGAGCATATGGAAAAGCTGCATCAGCGCTTCCATATGGGTGGTACTGTCTACTACGGAAAGTGTAAATACGACCTGAACCGGATCGTATGACTTGTTGCCGAAGGAAACGGGATGACGCAGATTCATAAAGCCAAAACCCAGCTTTTTACAGCCGTCTGCAGGGGCAGCGTGGGAAATCAGGGTCCCCGGGAACATGACCATTCCAGGGCCAAAGTCCAAAAGGTTCCGGATGATAGCATCTTTGTAGGTGGATTCCACGTATCCATATTCCTCTAAAAGCATGGTGCTGGCACATACGACTTCTTTCCAGTCCCGACAGGACACATCCATCCGGATCAAATGGGGTTGAAGCAGATCCCGGAGCGAGGGGGCTTTGGCAGGAATACCCGGAGCGTTTTTGTGTTCAAAGGTGTGGATCAGCGCCGATAAAAATTCGTATTTCATCTGATTGACATTGCTGCTGGCTCCATACCGTTCCGCAATTTCCACCAGGTTGCTGGCTGTCTCCAGGTATCGGCTGGCGGATCCGCTGGTCTGGCGTGCATCCATAAATTGCAGGATGTTCTTGTAATCCTCGTGGGTAAAGATCGGATTGACCTTGATGTAGAATCCGTCAGGCAGACGGGGCAGATCAACGGTACTGATGATGTAATCACAGCGGATGTCTTTTTTCTCCATCATCTCCGAGACATCGCGGCCTGAGAGAATCGCTACCACATCCACGTCAAACAGGCGGTTCATTTGAGAAGCGACTACCTGTGCTGTCCCATAGCCGGATCCACAGGCTACAATCACTTGGGGACGGCGGATAATCTGCGGATGCTGCTGATTAATGGCGGCCAGGAAATAGAGGGCGATATAGGAAATCTCCTGATCGCTGATAGGGCCGTCGCAGCATTCTTCCAAAGGACGAACGGCCTCTGCAGTATATCGCAGCAGCTGGCTGTGTTTTGCCACCAGTTCATCATAGACGGGGTTTACAATGGCTTTGTGAAAACGGATACGGTAAATGGTGGGGATTAAGTGGGCTTTTAGATGGTCTGCCAGATCTTTTCGGGCACTGCCGAAATCAATGTGGTAGAGTTGTTCAATGTTGGAAATGATTTCGTCGGCCACTCTGTCCAGCCGTCTGGAACGAGTGGGGTCACGGCCCAGTTTGCTCTGCCCCTCCGTAATACACTTAGAGCACAGGATCTGTGTAGTGAGACTCCAGCAGTCTCCGGGAGAAAAAGAAATGGAAAACTTCTTAGAGAGGATATCCAGGAGCATCGAGGCTGCTTCATGCTCGTTGGTCAGACTCAAGGTATCATCGTGATTCGGCACACGAATGGGGCCGGCCACTCCGCTGATATGGCGCTGCGTTAAAAGAGCCAGGAAGAAAATCAGATTTCCAAAAGATTCATCACTGAAAATGCGGTTCAGCACGCTTTCAGCGTGTTTGGGAAGATCCCGGAAGAAATCAATATCCAGTCCGTAAAATAATTCGTTTAGAATTGCAAGGGTGATCTTGCTGTCCAGAGGCTTTTTGCACAAGTACCGGTCGTACTCTGCCAAAGTAATATTTTCACCAAGTCTCCGCAGACAGGTTTTCTGGATTTGTATTTCATCTCCCAGCACCTGAAGACCCATACGAGACTTTTTCACAAGAGTCAGATTATGTTCTGCGAACCATTTCTCCACCAGTTCCAGATCAGCAGCGATTGTTCCGTAGGATACGGTCAGCTGTTCGGCCAGTTCTGCCACGGGAATATAGTGGCTGCGTCCTACCAACAGGCAGATTTCCAGGAATCTCTCCCGCTCTTCCGCGCTGTACTTATATTGGTAAGGCGTGGAACTGGCCAGGAATTTTTCCAGGACGGCTTCCGTTTCCGGTGTCCGTTCAAGATAAATACCGGTGCCGAATTTCCGAGAGAGAAAGGGAAGCTTTTTTCGTATCAGAAATTCATCGATTCGATCCAGGCTGTATCGCACTGAACGCTCGGTTTTTCCAATCCGATCTGCAAGGATTCCGATATTAATATAATCCTTTTGTTCATAGAGGATTTTTAAAAGCTCTAAACAAGTGTGATTCAATTCCATGAAACTCTCCCCTTGTTGAATTTATTTTAGATGCTTCCCAACAGCCTGTGCAAGGAGCCGGATACACAGCTTGCGTAAAAATGAAAATGAAAAAATGTAATAATTGCACATGATGTACAAGTGATAACGGACACAAACTGTTTGGTTTAACGAAGATGATTGCAAATATTTATTAAAAAATAAAGCAGTGGAAATGTTTCTTCAGACAACATCTCCACTGCTTTATTCAGACACATCCAGAGAGCAAATGGGTTGGCAGGATATGATTATTATGCAGCTATGCCAGAGGAGCGGTAGAGCTGCGGACAACCAGTTGCGGGGTGCACTCCACTTTGAAGCGAGCTGAAGAGAGCAGAGCTGTGTCGATAGAAGAATTCGTGCGGCGCAAAAGAAGGTCAATGGCTGCCTGGGCCAAAAGATCTGTATGGTGATCCACGGTAGTCAGGGAAATTCTGGACAAGCCGGTGTACAGAAGGTTGTCAAATCCCACAATGGAGTAATCCTTTGGAAACTGAGCTCCCTGGGCGGAAAGGGCATCAATGGCTCCGATGGCCACCATGTCGTTGATGGCGATAAAGGCGGTGTATTTTCCGCTGAGCAGTTCCTGCCTTTGGCCAAGAGCATAACCAATACGATAGCTGGTATTGTTGCCTGGAACATTTTGAATTTCATCCGGTTCCGGGACCATGATATCAAGACTGCCGGACAGCCCGCTGATTTCCATTTGCCGTGTTACGCCCTGAATGCGGTTGGAACGTGCAAGGCTTCGGGTGGGGTCACTGGACAATACCGCGATGTTCCGGTGCCCCAGAGAAGTCAGGTGTTCTGCTGCAATACACCCGGCTTGGAAGTTGTTCAATTCGATGAGGTCGATTTCCGGTGCGGCATTTTTGTCGCAGATCGCGATCATGGGAATCTGATGACTGATTTGTGCTGCATGTGTCGGATCGTCAGGCGGATAGAGAAATATGGCTGCAAAGAACCCCAATTCCACGGCAGTATCCAAAAAAAACGTCTCCTGCTGGACATGGTGATACGTATTGCAGCAGATCAGATGAAGCCCCCCAGGGGCAGCAGCCAGCTCAAGTTCGTGGAGAATAAAAGAATAATATGGATTGGTCAGATCGCTGACTAAAACCAATACCGGTCTGCTCCTGTTTTTGGAGCGGGCTTGAGAACGCTGGGGCCTTGCGTAATGAAGAGAATCGGCGGCCTCCAGGAC
>CDZD01046562.1_pt1 | contig 10646 bp, 9 predicted proteins | sample 554771 | NCBI WGS metagenome assembly CDZD01 (sample SAMEA3182069, study PRJEB8094) | gut metagenome | biome: human; feature: gut; material: Stool; isolation source: human stools | place: Canada | collected 2011-11-08
CGTTGCGCCACCTCCCTTTACACAAGGGAGGCGTGGGCGAGTGCGAATTCTATATCAAACAGCGGCAGCTTTTGCACCTATATTTAACTAAAAATCGACCGCATTCACCGCCGATTAGAAGCGCACGCTTCCCTCACAACGGCATCAATATAGTCGCAAACGCCGTCAAAATTTTCAGTGATCTCATTGTTCGCCACTCGAATTATCCTCAGTCCGTATGCCTCAAGGAATTCCGTGCGCCGAGCGTCTTTCCGAATGTTTTCATCCTCATAGTGCTGCGAGCCGTCAAGCTCTATAATCAGTTTAGCCTCTGCACTGTAAAAATCCGCAATATATCGCCCGAGCACCTTTTGCCGGGAGAAACGGACGGGATAGTCACGCAGGAAATCATACCACAACCGCCTCTCCTCTTTTGTCATATTCTTTCGCAGCGCCCGTGCAAGAGGAACGAGCTGCTTATTGTGCTTTGACTGCATCACGATTCCTCCGCTTTAAGCATTTACATTCTGAAAATTACGCACTTTAAAGGCTCCCTTGTGTAAAGGGAGCTGTCAGCCGTCAGGCTGACTGAGGGATTGACTCAGTAAACTGTTGCTTGTTTCTTAGCCTTTTTTGAAAATCGGCCAATCAAACTGCATCAGATATTTTTGATTTTCCTTTACAATCCCTCCGTCACGACTTCGTCGCGCCACCTCCCTTTACACAAGGGAGGCGTGGGCAAGTGCGGATTATCGGCAACATCGCTATTGCTGATTTGCAAGTATTACTGCGGGATGCCGAGAACGTCATCCCCTACGATTGAATTGCGGTTGTTTCGTTATATATTCAGCAAGATTTTGACTTTTGAATCTACCCGACAACCTCCGTGCAAAGAAAAAGGATATGCTATCATCATAATAGCATATCCTTTATATATTTTCAATCTTTATTCGCTTTTTCCGCCTCGGCTTTACCCTCGGGCGTGTCGCGGTAGAACTGCGTTTTGGGGTGTGGGTGCGTGGTGCTGTTCCACAGCTCGTCGGCGACGGGCTGCCACTCCTTGGCGAAGCAGTCGCAGCGGGAGCAGAGCGTTTCGGCGCTCTCGGGTGCGATGAGGTCGGTCGAGCGCGCGCCCGTGTCGGCGATTATCTTACGCAGGCACTGCGGATTCTCCAGCATCGGGCAGGGTCTGAGGTGATTGTCGTTAAACGGCTGATTTCTGTAATATGCCTGGAACAGTGGACTTTTCAGCCCCTCGATAAGCGTATTCTTCCTGATATTCGAGTCCGAATAATGGATGAAAACGCAGGGCTCCATGTCGCCCTCGGAGTTGATGTGGAAGTAGTTCCTGCCGCCGGCGATACAGCCGCCGACATACTCGGCGTCGTTTTGGAAATCCATGACGAACATCGGCTTGCCCGTCTCGCTGTTTCTCATGCGGCGCAGCCATTTATACATATGAACCCTCTGCTCGGGCGAGGGGATAAGCTCCGGCACGGCGTCGTGGCCGACCGGCATATAGTTGAAGTAAAGGCCGAAGCGCACGCCGTTCTCGATCATAAGGTCGATGAATTCGTCGCTCGTGACGGCGGGGATATTCTTGCTCGTGTAGCAGACCGAGATGCCGAAAAGCAAGCCATATTCCCTGAGCAGCTTCATTGCCGCCATGGTTCGTGCGTATGCGCCCTCGCCGCGGCGGTAGTCGTTGCTCTCCTCGGTGCCCTCTATGCTCAGCGCTAAGGTCAGGTTGCCGACCTCGCGCATCTGCTCGCAGAATTCACGGTCAACAAGCGTCGCGTTGGTGTAGGCGAGGAAGGCGCAGTCGGGGTTCTCACGGCACAGAGTCAGTATATCGTCCTTGCGGATGAGCGGCTCGCCGCCCGTGAGCATATAGAAATGCGTCCCCAGCTCGGTGCCCTGGTTGACTATGCTGCGCATCTCGTCGAGCGACAGATTGGAGCGGTGGCCGTATTCGGCGGACCAGCAGCCCTTGCAGTGCAGGTTGCAGGCGCTCGTCGGGTCAAAGAGGATGATGAACGGGATGTTGCACTTGTATTTCTCTCTGTTTGCTCTTACCGCCTTGGTGCCGTTGACCCCCGCGCCGAGGCCGAGAGCGAGCAGCATATTCTTGATAACCCGAGGGTCGCACTCGTTGATGATATTCATCGCGAAGTGGTTCCAGACATTGCTCTCATCCTTGACCGCCTTGCGAAATGCGTCAAAATTCTTCTCGGGGAAAGCGCCGCCCATAAATTTCTGCGATATGTCTATCAGCTTCAGCAGATTTTCCTGCGGCTTCTTTTTGATATACTTAAAAATGCCGTCGAACGCGACGGAAGCCGAGGCTCTCTGGAGCTTTTCTTTTGCGGTCATCATAAGCGATTCCTCCCTTTGGAAATCAAGTGATTTTGCGGTGCGGATCAGAGCAATAATATATTAAGTTTATCACAGTTCTGGAATAAAGTCCATAAAAATTTTATTAATTATTGCTTTTTGTCTGTTTTGCACTTAATTTATATTATATGCGCTTGTGCCTTGCTGTAAACGGACAAGACGCGCAAAGTGACGGATTCTCACACAAAGTCGCTTTTTTGTCCGAGCAGCAGTCGGATTTTTCCTCATTTTCCTTGCTTTAGCTCCGAATATGGGGTATTATATAATTTAGTTTGACATATCAGCTATCGGGAGGGAACGCTTTGAAAGAAAAGCTGCTCAGAGGCAGGCACGCTCTCGGGCTTGCCGCAAGGATAATCGTCTCGGTGATTATTATTGCCGTTATCATTTGGAAATATGACGACCTGAAGCATATCGACGTGCGCGCGCTCATCGACGGCACAAGCAGTATGCTTGCCGCCGCTGCGGCTGTGTGGGGGGTATATCTGCTCAAATCCCTCGTCTTTGTCGTGCCCGCCTCGCTGATATATATCGCCGTGGGCATGGCATTCACCCCGCTGACTGCCGTTGCGATAAACGCGGTCGGAATTCTCCTTGAGGTCTGCGCCACCTATCTTTTCGGCGTTATCCTCGGCGGGCCTTATGTAATAAACAAGCTCGAAAAGACAAAATACGGCGACCGAATTCTCGAGCTGCACGGCAAAGGCAAGCTCTCGGCGATATTCGCTATCCGCGTGCTGCCCGTATTCCCAATAGATCTCGTCAGCCTCTTCCTCGGCGCGGTCAGGATGCGCTTCCTGCCGTATCTTCTGCTCTCGCTCGGCGGGATTCTGCCCCGAGTGATACTTTTCACCGTCCTCGGCGACGGCATCTACGACTATATCCCGATGGATAAATTCATGCTCGCGGCGATAATCCTGCTGCCGATAGCGCTCGTCGCGTGGGTCATCAGCTACGCCGTAAAATCGGGCAGATCGGAGGCGGCAAGCGGCAAGCCGCCCTATGAGCCGCTCAAGGACAGCCGCAGGAACGTGATATTCGACACCGACATGGGCCCCGACTGCGACGACGCGGGAGCCTTCGCCCTGCTCTTCCACTATATCAAAAAATACGACCTGACCCTGCTCGGCGCTGCAAACTGCACCTCAAACCGCTACGCCAACGGCACGATAAGGGCGATAGCCGAGTATTTCGGCTGCCCCGACCTGCCCGTGGGTCAATACAGCGGCTCGGAGCTGCTGCCTGACGGCAAAAAATACAACGAATTCGTCACCAAGAAATATTGTCGCTTCCCCTCGAGCGCCACAGCGGCTCAAACGGAGCTTGAATTCTATCATAAGCTGCTCGCGAAATCCGAGGACGGCTCGGTGACGGTAATCGCCGTCGGCCCGCTCTCAAATCTCGCGCGGGTGCTGCGCGAGGACGGCGACCTCTTTAACCGCAAGGTCGATTCCGTCGTAATGATGGGCGGCGCTTTCCCCTCGGGCAAAGAATTCAATATTGAGTGCGACCCGCTCGCCGCAAAAACCGTGTTTGAGAAATTCAGGGGCACGATAGTCTGCTCGGGCTTCGAGATAGGCAAGGACGTGATGACGGGCTTCGGCGGCGAACGCGAGGGCAGCCCCGTATTCGACAGCTACCGCCGTTACCTCGGCGGCAAAGCGCCCTATCTGCGCGACAGCTGGGATCTGACCGCCGTCAACTACGCCTTTGAGGGCTGCGGCGAATACTACGCCCTCTCGAAAGAGATGAAAATAACCGTCGAGGACGACGGCACAACCGCCGCCGTCAAGAGCAAATACACAAAGCGCTATTACCTGCTGCAAAAGGCGGCCGACGACGTGATAGCCACGGGGCTTAACACCATACTCGACCCCGCGCCCGCAGAGTAAAAAGGCATTGACACACCCCGCGGGCAGGGATATAATATAGTCGGTAAGTCAACGATTTCGCCGCCGTGTTTGGGCGTCATAATTACTGCAATTTCGTTATTCATCGTAGGGGACGACGTCCTCGGCGTCCCGAGAGTTAAACTGCAATGTTGGTTTTACAACCGTAGAGGCGAACTGTGTTCGCCCGCATGAATTTGCACAATGTCGCAACATTAAGCTGTCGCAGAGCGACTGAGGGAGAGACGATTTTGCGTTAATTTACCGTGATTTATTTGTTTATCCTTTCTCTCCTTCCGTCTTTTGCTTTGCAAAATCCACCTCCCCTAAACGGGAGGCAAGAGCGGGTGCAATCTTCCGGCTCATATCGTAGTGTACGACTTCCAGCAAAATCTTATCTAATTCCAAAAAGCCTTTCGGAAAATTAAAATCCGAGTGACTGAATATAATTAAAAGGAGGATCTGTATGAAGATCTTAAAGAGGCTTTCAGCCCTCATGCTCGCAATGCTCCTGCTCCTTTCGTTTGCCGCCTGCGGCGGCAAGAATGGCGGGGAGGATTCCGACGTTACCGACGCTCCCGAGACGAATTACGAGCGGGAAGTCAAGACCAAAATAGCCGCTCTCAACGGCCCGACAGGCCTCGGTCTCGCCGAGATAAAGGCCGATCGTTCCTATGCCTACGACGTCGAGTATTACTCCGACCCGCAGGAAGTCGGCCCGCTGCTCATCAAGGGCGAGGTCGATATAGCGGCTCTGCCCCTCAACATGGCGGCAAACCTCTATAAAAAGACCGACGGCAAGATAAAAATGCTCGCCATCAACACCCTCGGCGTGCTCCATGTGCTCTCAAAGGATGATTCGATCAAGAGCGTCGCCGACCTCAAGGGCAAGACCGTCTATTCATCGGGTCAGGGCGCAACTCCCGAATATATCGTCAACTACATTCTCCGCAAGAACGGCCTTGAGCCGGGCAAGGATGTGACGATCGAGTATAAGACCGCCCACAATGAGCTTGCCACCCTCGCAGTCGAGGGCAGCGTTGATATCTGCATCCTGCCCGAGCCTTTCGTATCCAAGGTGCTCTCAAAGAACGAGAGCTACAAGCGCGTGCTCGACCTCACCGAGGAGTGGGGCAAGGTCAGCTCCGCAAAGCTCGCCCAGGGCTGCCTTGTGGCAAGAGCCGACTATATCGAGCAGAATCCCGAAATAATCAAGGAATTCATGAGCTTCTATGAGGCCTCGGTCAATTTCGTCAACAATGAGAATAACGCCGGCGCCGTGTTCCTTGCGAAAAACGGCTACTTTGATACGCCCCAGCTTGCGGCGGATACCATTCCGAACTGCAACATCGTATTCATCACCGGCGAGGAAATGAAAAAAACAGCGACGGAGAATTTCACCGTCCTCTTTGAGGCAAACCCCGCTTCCGTCGGAGGGGAGATACCCGCTGATGCGCTCTATTACCTCGGATAAGTCAAAATTGATAAGGATAATTAAAAAAGCAGGAGTCATCGCAGCATGGCTCCTGCTTTGGCAGCTTGCGGCGCTCGCAGTGGGCAGCAGTTTTCTTTTCCCATCACCGCTGACGGTGCTGCGCCGCCTCGGCGAGCTTTGCGTGACCAAGGAATTTGCGCTCGACTGCCTCGGCTCGCTGGGCAGGATCTCGCTCGGCTGCTTCTCGGGCATATTGTTCGGCTCTCTGCTCGGCGCGGCCACTGCGTTCTCGAAGCCGCTGTATGATTTCTTCAGCCCGCTGCTCACCGTCATCAAAACTACCCCCGTCGCCTCGTTCATAATCCTGCTGCTCGTCTGGGTCAAGCGCAGCGGAGTGCCCGTCGTGATAGCGTTCCTGATGGTCGTGCCCGTGATGTGGTCGAATGTCTCGGCCGCCGTCGCCGACACCGACAGGCTGCTGCTCGAAGCGGCGAAGGTCTTCCGCCTCAGCAGATTTCAGAAGCTGCGCCATGTCTATATCCCGTGCGCCCTGCCGTCCTTTGCGGCGGGCTGCAAGACCTCGATAGGCTTCTCGTGGAAGGCGGGCATAGCCGCCGAGGTGCTCTCCACACCGCGCAACTCCGTCGGCTCGGAGCTGTATATCGCAAAGATAAATCTCGAATACGCCGATCTTTTTGCCTGGACGGCGGCAGTCATTCTGATGAGCTTCCTTGTCGAGAAAGCGCTCGTGCTGCTGCTCGAGAAGCTGCTGCTGCGCCGAGTTCGGGGCGGGGAGGTAAAGAAATGATAATATTTAAAAATATCTCCAAATCCTACGGCGGCAAGGCGGTGCTCGACAACGTGAATGTCGAGATACCGGGCAGCGGCGTTTTCGGCATTTTCGGCGCGTCGGGTCAGGGTAAAACGACCCTTATCCGCCTGCTCTGCGGGCTTGAGAAGCCCGACGGCGGCGAAATAATCGGCTCGGACGGCATGAATTTCTCTGTCGTGTTTCAAGAAGATAGGCTCTTTCCCTCGCTCACGGCTCTGGGCAACGTCAGCCTCGTCTCGGACGAAACGACGGCGCGGCGGCTGCTCGATCTGGTCGGGCTTCACGGCAGCGAGGATAAATACCCCGATGAACTCAGCGGCGGCATGAGCCGCAGAGTGGCTATCGCCCGCGCCCTTGCCTACGGCGGCGACGCTCTGATCCTCGACGAGCCGTTCAAAGGACTTGAAGCCGAACTGAAAGAGCATATCGGCAAGCTGATAAGTGAATATGCACAAACCAAGCCCGTTATTATTGTGACACATGACGAATACGGTAAATCGCTTACAAAAAATTCTGTCATTTTATCGTAGTTTTTGTACGGCATATAAAATTTAACTCTTGCATTTCCTTCTATTTTATACTATACTTATTAGCGAACGGCCCGATCAGGGCGCTTAAATCAATTATAATTTTTGGAGGCAATAATCATGGCAAAGAAACTTATCGCCATCGTCATGGCACTTGCTCTCGTCCTCTCCTTCGCTGCCTGCGGCGGCAAGGGCGACGACACCACCACCGCTCCCGAAACCACCACCGATCCGTTTGACGCTTTCGGTGAGGAGACCACCGCTGCTCCCGCAGAGGATCCCTCCGCGACCGACGCTTCCGCCACCACTGCAGACGACACGACCGCAGCCCCCGCTGACGCTACCACCGCAGCAGCAGGCGACACTACCACCGCTGCCGCAGCTAAGGCTCCCCAGACTAAGGAAGAGATCGTTGCTTACTTCAACACCGCTATCAACGCAGCAAAAAAGAGCTCAAAGAGCATCACTTCCAATTATATGGAGCACTCTGTTGCGGGTGAAATCACCGGTATACCCTCAGCTCTTGACTCTGTCGGTCAGAAGCTCATAAAGGATAACATGGGCAGAGACGACAAAAAGACCAATGTCACCTGGACTTCCGCTGCAGATAAAAATGCTAACTTCCCTGTTGAAGGTGAAACCTGGGCAAGCAAGCTCACCGCAGCGGATGTTAAGGATGCAGCTCTCAAGGAGTCGAACGGTAAATATATGATCCGTCTTACCACCGTTGCCGACGGCAAATCCTCCTCTCACAATCATGGCACAGGTCATGCTCCGAAGGCGTTTAATGTTGTCCTTCCCGGTCTAATCGACGGTTATATCCCCAGCATCGCTAAGAGCCTGTTCAGTGTTGGCACCGTTTCTACATCTTATCCTTCAAGCACCGTTACCGTCACCGTTGACGCTGCTACCGGTCATGTCCTGAGCGCAAAGTACGAGCTGTTTTGGACTCTTTATATTCCCCTCAGCGGCAATGACGTCGTTCTTCCTTTCAAGACCGTAAACGACTACACCATCAATTGGTAACATAAAACAAACTGCGGGGCGTGCCAAGCACGCCCCTTTTGCAATTGCCCGCGCGAACACACAATGCCTCAAGCATTGCATTTTTATGGCTCCCTTGTGTAAAGGAGCTGTCCGTAGGACTGAGGGTTTGTCGGGTAGTTGCTAAAAGTAAAATTTTGTTGATAGAATAACAGAAAAATTTCAACTCAATCGTAGGGGACGGCGTCCTCGACGTCCCACGAAACGACTGCAAATGTAAAATCATCATCGTAGGGGCGAACTGTGTTCGCCCGCAACATAAAAAACAAAGGAGTTTACCCATGAAGAAAGAAGTTCTCGTTGAAACATCCGCCCGCCACGTCCATGTCAGCCGCGAGGCTCTCGATATTCTCTTCGGCGAAGGCTATGAGCTGACCAAAAAGAAGGATCTCTCCCAGCCCGGCCAGTTCTCCTGCGAAGAGAGAGTAGCCGTCGTCGGCTCCAAGAGCAGCTTCCCCGCCGTCTCCATCCTCGGCCCCATCCGCCCCGCAACTCAGGTCGAGCTTTCGCTCACCGACGCCCGCTCGATAGGCGTTACCGCACCCGTCAGGGAGAGCGGCGATATCGAGGGCAGCGGCTCCTGCAAGCTGGTCGGCCCCAAGGGCGAGCTTGAGATCGAGTGCGGCGTCATCGCCGCCAAGAGGCACATCCACGCCACCCCCGAGGACGCCGAGAAATACGGCCTTGAGGATAAGCAGATCGTCTCCGTCAAGATCGACTCCAACGGCAGAAAGCTCATCTTTGACGACGTCGTCGTCAGAGTCAGCCCCAAATTCGCGCTCGCAATGCACATCGACACCGACGAATCCAACGCCGCTGCCGCCACCCCCGGCCTCATGGGCGAAATTCTTTAATTTCATCTTAATACATAAAACGCACCCGCAGGAGCTTTCGTGCCCCGACGGGTGCGTGTTTTTTACTCTGCCTCAATTTGCTCCGGCTCCTCCGCCTCGACCATCTCGTGCAGCATCGGCGGGCGGAACATTCTGAACGCCTGCTTCTTGACCGAGATCGTCATATCGCCGTTGTCGCCGCCGTATTCGCCGTCGAGCGTCCACGGCAGTTTGGAGCCGTCAAGGGTCTTGACCTCGATATGCGAGCCTTGATAGAGGTGGATGAACCTCTTGTCAAAGTCCTTTTTCAGCACGCTGGTACACACATCGACCCAGTTCTTTAACGTGCCGGGGTTCTTGACGATGAACACCTCGAATCTGCCGTCGTTAAGGCAGACCTGATCGTTGCTGAGCTTGATGATTCCGCCTACGGTGAAGGAATTCGAGATAGAGCCGAAAACGAATTCATCCTCGATTACCTTGCCGTCTATCACGAAGCGCATCGGGATCTCCCGAATATCCTTGACCGTCTTTGTCGCCTCGAGATAATAGGCGAGCTTGCCGATCTTATTTTTCAATTTCTGATCCGCCTTGTAGGCGCAGGCGGTGAAAGCGCCGAAGGACGCCACATATGTAAAGTACCTCTCGCCGAAAAGCCCGATATCGTAGGGGAGCGCCTCGGAGCTGACGATGAGCTGCGCCGCCTTGATGGGGTTGGTCGGCAGACCGAGGGTGTGGGCAATGTCGTTGGTCGTGCCGGCGGGAATGAAGCCTATCTCGGGCCTTTTCTCAAGAGCCATCAGCCCGTTGAGCGTCTCGCAGAATGTGCCGTCGCCGCCCCTGCAAACCACCGTGTCATATTTGCCGCCGAATTCACGGGCAAACCGCGTTGCGTCGCCCGAGCCCGTGGTGTTCATAACGGTGATATTGTACCCGTGGCGGTTAAAGATATTCGTGACCTCGAGTAAATCGTCGCTGTATCTCTTTTTGCCCGAGCGGGGGTTGACTATCATCAGCATCTGCTTTTCCATTCTCTCGCCTGCTTTCATAGGTGATAAAAGAAATTATATCACCTTTTGCCTCATTGTTCAAGCATGGCGGCGGCAGCATTTTTCGCACAAAAAGCCCCTTTTGCCCAAAATGTTTCACGCCATATCCGTAAATTCTGAAATCCAAGCACTAAAAGGCTTCCTTGTGTAAAGGGAGCCATGAGCAACTGCAATCTTTCAACGACATTGTAGGGGACGGCATCCTCGACGTCCCGTGAGCTACTCTACAATGTAGGTTTTACAACGGTAGGGCGAACTTCGTTCGCCCGCCTAAATCTGCACAATATCGCAACATTAAACTGTTGCTATCCTCTTAGGCTCCCTCCCGAGGGAGCTGCCCGGAGAGCTGAGGGATTGACCAATAAACCGTTGTTTGTTTCTTATTCTTTTTTGGAAATCGACCGATCAAACTTCAATCCGTTTTTATTGATTTTTCTTTACAATCCCTCCGTCACGACTTCGTCGCGCCACCTCCCTTTACACAAGGGAGGCGCTACCAACTGCAATTTTTCGGCGCATATCGTAGGGGACGGCGTCCTCGACGTCCCGAGAGTTACACTGCAATGTCGGTTTTACAACGGTAGGGTGAACTGTGTTCGCCCGTGCAAAAACTATCAAGCCGACTGCATTAATTCGCCTTCTCCTTGAGGAGAAGGTGTCGAGC
>CDZD01050003.1_pt1 | contig 10607 bp, 9 predicted proteins | sample 554771 | NCBI WGS metagenome assembly CDZD01 (sample SAMEA3182069, study PRJEB8094) | gut metagenome | biome: human; feature: gut; material: Stool; isolation source: human stools | place: Canada | collected 2011-11-08
GTCAAGGAGAACACCATGTGCTCTCTGCTCAGCTACAAGGGCAGCGTGTTCTCTGTGGAAGTGCCCAACTTCGTGGATCTGGTGGTCACCGAGACCGAGCCCGGCGTCAAGGGTGATACCGCCACCAACGTCACCAAGGCCGCGACCTTGGAGACCGGCGCTGTCATCAAGGTGCCTCTGTTCATCAACGAGGGCGAGAAGATCCAGATCGACACCCGTACCGGTGAGTATCTGGGCCGCTGCAAGGAGTAACTGCCAAGAAGGGGGGACAACAGTCCCCCCTTTGGAATATCTGAAACATGCTACTTTTTTGAAAGGAAAGGAGCCATTATCATGGAAATTACTGAGAAGGTCGCCTATCTGAAAGGCCTGGCTGAAGGTATGGAGCTGGACACCGGCAAGAAGGAGGGAAAGCTCCTCTCTGCCATCATCGACATCCTGGACGACATGGCCCTGGAGATCGAGGACATGAAGGACAGCCAGCAGGAGCTGGCCGATGGCCTGGACGCTGTCAGCGATGATCTGGAGGACGTGGAGGACGTTGTCTTCGGCGAGGATGACGAGGATGAGGACTTCGACGACGAGTACGAGTACGACGATCTGGACGAGGACGAGGACTGCTACGCCACCACCTGCCCCACCTGCGAGGAGACCATCTATTTTGATGAGTCCGTGCTGGATGACGGCGAGGTCATCTGCCCCAACTGCGGCGAGAAGCTGGAGTTCGATCTCACCGGCCTGGAAGAGGATGAGGCGGAGGACAAGGACGAGGAGTAATCCCGGTTCCTTAAATCCCATTGGCAAAGAACAAATCCCCGGCGGGAATTCCCGCCGGGGATTTTGTCATAGGTCGAGATTATTTAACGGCTTTTTCCTGGAGACTGCAAAGACCTGCACCGATGGCAGTGGCGAAGGTGGCGTTTTCCGGAATGATATAATGGATGCCGTAGAGCTCCTCGAAAAAGCGGAAGTTGGGGCCCACCTGATCCAGGGTGGTCATGGAGCCGGTGAGGACTACCGTGGAGGCACCGCAGCCCTGGCAGGCCAGCACCGTCATGGTGCCGATGGCCTGGAGCACCAGATTCACCGCTCCGGCGGCCAGATCAGCGGGAGAGGCATCCTCCGCCAGGTTGCCGAAGTTTGCGGCAGTCATGTTGGGATCCAGGGTGGGAGCCACGGTTTTGGAGATGTCCCGGATGGTGAGATCCACCTGGTTGAGGTCTCCGCAGGAGGCCAGTTTCTTGATCTGGCCGAAGCGCTCCATCCCTACCAGCTTGTGGCACAGTCCGCCCAGGGTGCCGCCGCCGATGCCGCTGCCGCACAGGTGGCGGACAGCACCGGAGCGCTCCGCCCACAAAAAGGCTGTGCCGGTGCCCATGGTCACCACCACAGCGGATTCCTGCCCGGAAAGAGCCAGAGCCCCGGTACCGCTGGCCCGGAACTCATCCACCTTACAGGTGGGCAGCCCATAGATATTCCCATCCACAAAGGAGGCACCCACACCGGTGAGTACCACCCGGCGGATATTTTCCAAAGAGAGGCCGTTGCTGGTCAGATAATTGCCCAGGGCCCCATACAGGCTGGTCACCTGATCCTCCGCCCGGACCCGCAGCATGGAAATGACGCTGCCGTCCGTCCGGAGCCCCACGATCTTGGTGGTGGATCCGCCGATATCAATACCTAAGATTACGTCCATAAGAACCTCCGTCCGCTCTGTGCGGATATTAGGGTTTGCAGGCCGTTCAGGGGCCTGCCGGCACCCTTTACTATAGGGGGATGGAGGCAGGAAGTCAATGAAATTTGATAATTCTTTCACGAATATTTTAGAAAACGATTGCTTTTCCCGGCGGCGGCGCTTATAATCGAGGAAGTAACACCCGACTTTACTTTTATTTTGAGGTGTGAGATGAAAACAGAAGAGAAACTGAACATGACCATGCTCTGCGATTTTTATGAGCTGACCATGGGAAATGGTTATTTTCAGGCGGGATATCAGGATCGTATTACCTATTTTGATGTGTTTTTCCGGGATGTGCCCGACAAGGGCGGCTTCGCCGTCTGCGCGGGATTGTCCCAGTTGATCGACTATATCCAGAACCTGCACTTCAGCGCTGAGGATATCGAATTCCTTCGGGGCAAGCAGCTTTTTTCTGAGGAGTTCCTCCAGTTCCTGGCGGACTTCCGCTTTACCGGAGATCTCTATGCCATTCCGGAGGGTACTCCCATTTTTCCCCGGGAGCCGGTGGTGACGGTGCGGGCTCCGGCCATCCAGGCCCAGCTGATTGAGACCTTTACGCTGCTGGCGGTAAACCATCAGAGCCTCATTGCCACCAAGGCCAACCGGATCGTCCGGGCGGCCCAGGGACGGACGGTGCTGGAGTTCGGCTCCCGCCGGGCCCAAGGCGCTGACGGTGCCATCTCCGGCGCCCGGGCGGCCTACATCGGCGGCTGCAAGGGCACAGCCTGCACCATTTCCGATCAGCTCTACGGCGTGCCTGCCGGCGGCACCATGGCCCACTCCTGGGTGCAGATGTTTGATTCGGAGTACGAGGCATTCAAGAAATACTGCGAGATCTATCCCACCAACGCAACGCTGTTGGTGGATACCTACAATGTGCTCAAGTCCGGTGTACCCAACGCCATTCGGGCTTTCAACGAAGTCCTGCGGCCCAAGGGGATCACCAAGTGCGGTATCCGGCTGGACTCCGGCGACATGGCGTACCTGACCCGGGAGGCCCGGAAAATGCTGGACGCTGCGGGCTGGACGGAGTGCCAGATCTCCGCGTCCAACTCCCTGGACGAGTACATCATTCAGGATCTGCTGCGTCAGGGTGCCCAGATCGACATGTTCGGCGTGGGTGAGCGGATGATCACCGCCCGCAGTGAGCCGGTGTTCGGCGGCGTTTACAAGCTGGTTGCCATTGAAGACGATCAGGGCAATATCATTCCCAAGATCAAGGTCAGCGAGAATGTCAACAAGATCACCACGCCCCACTTCAAAAAGGTGTATCGTTTGTATGACCGCGCCACCGGCAAGGCGGAGGCGGACTATCTGACGGTGTGGGACGAGCAGGTGGATGACAAGCAGCCTCTGGAGCTGTTTGATCCCCGCTCCACCTGGAAGCGCAAGACCCTGACGGATTTTGAAGCCCGCCCGTTGCAGGTGCCGGTGTTCCTGGGGGGCAAGCTGGTGTATCAGGAGCCCACGCTCCAGCAGATCCAGGCTTACTGCAAGGAACAGGTGGACACCCTCTGGGACGAGGTCAAGCGCTTTGAAAATCCCCATAATTACTATGTGGATCTCTCTCAGAAACTCTGGGATATCAAGCAGGAGCTGCTGCGGCAAAGCCGCTGAGCAGGCAGTCCCGCCTTCCGGGCGGGACTGCTTTTGTTTACACAAATATGGTTGCGGAGGAGCGCTCTTTTGGGTATAATAACACGATAAACAGTTGTTCAGAGGAAAGGAGATATCCCCCAATGAGCCGGATCTTACAGACGGAGGAACGGACAGAGCGGCGGATTTCCGCAGTGACCAGCTTGTCCATGTGCGCGCTGACGGTCATTGCCCAGATCGCCATTACGCTGCTGCTGACCCGCTTTTTGCGGGAGAAAACCTATGTGGTATATGCGGCGCTGGAGATCATGGGCGCCATATTCGCCATCCGTGTTTACCAGCGTCCGGGGAGTCCCTCCTACAAGCTGGCGTGGATGTGCCTGCTGCTGGCACTGCCGGTATCGGGCATGATCCTCTTTTGCCTTTGGGGCGGGACGCATCAGGCCAAAAGCCTGAGTATGCGGAAAGTCCCGCCCATCCGGGAGCGGGAGAGTACCCGTATGGAGAGCGAGGCCAATCTGGCCCGCCTGCGGCGTCAGTCTCCGGAATGGGGGCGGTTGGCTGCCTATCTGCAAAAGCGGGGCTTTTTGCTTTACCGCAATACGGATGCCAAGTATTTCCCCGACGGCACCGCTTTTTTTGACGACCTCATCGAACGGATGCGGGAGGCGGAGGTCTATATCTTCTTAGAATACTATATCCTGGCAGAGGGGCAGATCTGGAACCGGATCTTCTCCGTTTTGAAGGAGCGGGCAGCCCACGGCGTGGAGGTACGCATCATCTTCGATGACTTCGGAAACATCACCCGGCTGTCCGACGAGATGCTCCAGGCCATGCAGGATGCCGGCATCGAGGTGGCGGTGTTCAACCCCGTCCACCGCTATGTCAACCGCATCTATTTCAACTACCGGGATCACCGGAAGATCGCCGTCATCGACGGATACTATGCCTATACCGGCGGCATCAACATCGCCGACGAATATGCCAACCTCATCGTGCGCTTTGGGCACTGGAAGGACAGCGCCGTGCGCATCGAGGGGGAGGGGGCCTGGGGCTTTGCCACCCAGTTTATGCAGATGTGGAAGATGATGGGACGTACCATGCCCAATGAGGACGACTACTACCGTCCCCGCCATCAGGCCCAGGGGGCCGGGTGGTGCCAGCCCTTTACGGATGGGCCCCTGAACAACCCGGACAACCCCATCGAGGAGACGTATCTGCAGCTCATCGCATCCGCCAAGCGGATGCTGACGCTGACCACCCCCTATTACGCGGTGGAGGAGTCCATGCAGAAGTCCCTGTGCATCGCCGCTGACGCCGGCGTGGATGTGCGGCTGATGATCCCGGCCATCCCGGATCACAAGTTCACTTATATGGTGGCGGAGACCTACTGGGGCGAGCTGCTGCGCCACGGTGTGAAAATCTACAAGTATACCCCGGGCTTCCTCCACGCCAAGAGCGTTATGGTGGACCGGGAGGTGGCCCTGGTGGGCAGCACCAACATGGACTACCGCACCTTCCAGCTCCATTATGAGTGCGGCGTGCTGCTCTATCACTCGCCTGTGGTGGAGGAGCTGCTGGAGGATCTGGATCAGACGGCGGCGGTCAGCACGCTATATACGCTGGAGGAGTGGGAGAAACGGTCGTGGCCCCGCCGGATGTTCGCCTCCATTTTGAAACTGGGTGCCATCTGGCTGTAAGAGAGCGCCGAAAACCTTACCACGGAGGATCTATGTCAAGAGAACTTACCCCCCAGGAGATCGCAGAGCGAAGCCTCATCAAGACGTATCGCAAGAGCTTGTGGAACCCCTTTATCGCCGCTGTGAAGCGGTACGAGCTGGTCTCCCCGGGAGACCGCATTGCCGTGTGTATCTCCGGCGGAAAGGATTCCATGGTGCTGGCAAAGCTGATGCAGGAACTCCAAAAGCACACGGACCGGCCCTTTCACCTGGAGTTTCTGGTGATGGATCCAGGTTATAACGCCGCCAACCGGGCACTGATTGAAGAGAACGCTGCCCGGCTGGGAATCCCCATCACGGTGTTTGAAAGCGATATCTTTGACGTTACGGTCAAGGTGGAGAAGAATCCCTGTTATCTCTGCGCCCGGATGCGCCGGGGCTTTTTGTACAGCAAGGCCCGGGAGCTGGGGTGTACCAAGATCGCTCTGGGCCATCACTTCTCCGACGTCATCGAGACGACGCTTCTGGGGCTCTTCTACGGCGCACAGCTGCAGACCATGCCCCCCAAGCTCCACAGCAAAAATTTCCCGGGCATGGAGCTCATCCGCCCCCTCTACTGCGTCCATGAGGATGCCATCATCGCCTGGAAGAACTATAATGACCTGCGTTTCCTCCAGTGTGCCTGCCGCTTTACCGAGGCCCGGGATGCCTCCGGCGACGGAATCGGGGAGAGCAAGCGCCAGGAGATGAAGATGCTGCTGCGGGAGCTGCGCAAGACCAACCCCAACGTGGAAAAGAGCATGTTCCGGGCTATCCACGGCGTCCAGCTGGACACCTTCCCGGGATTCAAATACAGAGGACAGAGCCACTCCTTCCTGGAGTTTTACGACGGCACCGCCTGGTGTCCGGGCGGGGAGGAGCCCAATCCCTGAGAGAAAGGCAACTATGGACTATTATCGTTGTGAAAATCCTGAGTGCGGGTACATAGCGGAAGAGGAGCCGGATACCTGCCCCCGCTGCGGCGGTACCTTCTTTGTGCCGGTGGAGGAGGAGATGCTCTCCGGCGGCGACTGGGTGCAGCTGGGAAACCAGGCGGTGGACAGCGGCCGGGATCCGGACGCCCTGGCCTGCTACCAGCGGGCGGCAGCTATGGGCAGCTTGTCCGGCCTGACCAATCTGGGATGGTGCCTGGAGACCGGTGTGGGCGTGGCGGCAAATCCTACCCACGCAGTGGTGCTCTATGCCCAGGCGGCGGCCCGGGACTATCTCCCGGCCCTTACAAACCTGGGGTACTGCTATGCAAACGGCGTAGGCGTGCCGGTGGATCCCGCCAAGGCCCTGGAATGCTTCCTCAAGGGGGCGCGGCAGGGCTTTCCCCGGGCGCAGTTTTTGCTGGGGGACGCCTACCGACAGGGAAGCGGTACGGAGCAGAACCTCCAGGAGGCAGTGAAGTGGTATCGCTCTGCGGCGTGGCTGGGCTATCCTGCGGCGCAGACGGAGTTGGGGCGCTGCCTGGAATTTGGCACCGGCGTTGCCCAGAATGTGACCCGGGCGGTCTTTTGGTATCGCAGTGCCGCCCAGCTGGGCAGCCCCGCCGGCCAGTGCTGCCTGGGATATTGCTGTGAGACGGGTCAGGGTGTGGAACAGAACTGGCACGAAGCCGTCAAGTGGTACCGGGCTGCGGCGGAGCAGGATTATCCCCGGGCCCAGTGCAACCTGGCCTGGTGCTACGAGTATGGAAAAGGCGTGACGCAGGACTTTGCCCAGGCGGTGAAATGGTATCGCGCGGCGGCAGAGCAGGACTATCCCCGGGGGCAGCTTTGCCTGGGCCTCTGCTATCAGCGGGGCAAGGGCGTGCCTGTGGATCTCCGGCAGGCGGCTGCCTGGTATCGCGCGGCGGCGGAACAGGGAGACGAGGACGCCCAGTGCTGCCTGGGGTACTGCTATGAAAGCGGCGAGGGCGTGGAGCAGAACTGGGAGGAGGCGGTGAAGTGGTATCGTGCCGCCGCGGAACAGGGGTTGGCCAGCGCCCAGTGCAATCTGGCCTGGTGTTATGAGTACGGCAAGGGTGTCGAGCAGGACTCCACCGCCGCGGCAGCCTGGTACCGCCGGGCTGCGGAGCAGGGAGAGGCCCGGGGGATGTTTTGCCTGGGTGTCCTGTACCGGCAGGGAAGCGGTGTGGAAAAGGATCCGGCTGCTGCTGCCATGTGGTATCAAAAGGCCGTGGATGCCGGCTCCTTTCACGCCATGTGCAACCTGGGCGTGTGCTATGAATACGGCGAGGGCGTGGAGCGGGATCCCGTTCGGGCGGCGGAGCTGTACCGGGCGGCCGCGGAACGGGGGGATCGCATCGCCGCGTGTAACCTGGGCTGCCTCTATGAGGCCGGTCAAGGCGTAGAGCAGAGTTGGGAAGAGGCGGTGCGGTGGTATCGCCGGGCAGCGGAACAGGGCTATCCCCGGGCGCAGTTCAGTCTTGGCTGGTGTTTGGAGCACGGAAAGGGCGTGGCCCGGGATCGGGAGGAAGCGGCAAAGTGGTACCGGGCGGCTGCCAAGCAGGACTATCAGGAGGCTAGGGAGGCCCTGGCCGCCATGGAGCGCAGGCAGCATCACCCCGGCAGCCTGCTGTGGGATATCTGGAACGAGCTGCGCGGACATGGATGAGCAGCAGGGCCGGATGGTTCCAGCGCAGGTTGACCTTCCCGGTAAAGTGCGGTACAATACCTCTGTTACAGCCATAATAATATCAACCAGACCGGCAGGTGCGAAGGAGTGATCGTGTGCCTGAGATCTCTGTGATTGTTCCCGTCTATCAGGCGGAGAAATACCTCAAAGCATGCGTGGAGAGCGTGCTCCATCAGACGTTTTCCGATTGGGAGATGCTGCTCGTGGACGACGGCTGTACGGATGGCTCCCCGGCCATCTGCGATGCGTGCGCTGCCGGGGATGACCGGATCCGGGTCTTCCACAAAGAGAAAAACGAGGGCGTCAGCAAGGCGCGGAATCTGGGCCTTGCTGAGGCCCGGAGCCCGTATATCGCTTTTTTGGATGTGGATGACCGCTACGAGCCCCAGTGTCTGGAGACGCTGTGGAACCTGCGGGAGCGGGCAGGAGCGGATTCTGCCGGCTGTGCCCACTGGAATCTGTGGCCGGACGGCAGGGAGGAGGCGGAGCTGCTGCTTCCCCCGGCTGTTTATGATGAGCAGGGCATCCGCAAGGGGATCGTACTGCCGCTGCTTGGTGAGCGGCTCCGCCAGCCGGTGTTCAACGGATTCATCTGGCGCTTTTTGTATTCTACGGAGATCATCCGGAAAGTTGGTATCACCTTCGAGGGCGCCTATCTGGAGGACGAGCTGTTCTTGATGGAGTATTTCTGCAATGCCAGGCGACTGGCGGTAACGGATCAGCCGTTGTACCGCTATCTCTTCAATCCCGCCTCTGCCACCCACAAATATATGAAGGATTTCCGGAAGGTGTTTTGCCGTTATATGGAGCGCAAGGAGGAGTTGGCTGCACGGTATCAGTTGGAGTCGGAGTGTCCCCAGTGGCGGGAGAACACCAACTGGGCGGGGCTGCTGATTGCCGTTGGAAACGAATTTGCAAAGGGAAATCCCAAGACACTCCGGGAGCGGCAAAAGGCGGTGGAAGCGCTGTGCGCCGAGCCGGATATGGCCAGGGCCATTGCTACGCTGAAGCCCGAGGGTCTCAACTCCAACAAGCGGTTGGTGGCGGATCTGGTGAGAAAAAAGCATTTCTTTCTGCTGGCACAGATGTACCGCCTGAAGAACCGAATCTGAAAGAGGAGCTATTTGAGCATGTTACTGCGCGAGAGTTATATTTATCACCTGTGGGCGGTGCTCTGTGGAGTCTATTATGACAGTACGCTGCACCGCTGTCTGGCTGCTGCGGGGAGCTGGTGCAACCGCCAGATCGATACCAGCGCCCTGCTGCGGGTGCTGTGCCGGGAGGGCGTGGTGGCCCGGGCCTGGGAGGACAGTTTCCTGTGCCGGCTTTTGAGCGGCATCATCAATTTCCCTGCCTGGCTGCTGCACCGGCTGTATAGCGCACTGCAGCTGACTTTTGCGGACAGCTTCTTTTCCCGGCTGGCCTTTGCCATGGGGGATGAAACAGCCATCGCACAGTCGTGGCTCATCATGCTGCTCTGGGTGATCCCGTTTTCACGCTGGAATAACGCCTATACATTGATGGCGTTTGCGTTTTTACTGGTGCTCTTCCACGCCGGTGCTATGCACACCCGGTCATTCCGGCTGGATGTGCGGTCCATCGGTTTTTATCCCCTGGTGCTCTTTGGCTCCATGTTCCTGGCAGTGGCGTTTTCCTATGCACCGTCGCTGTCGCTGCGGTTTTTGGTGTATCACATCTCCGCTGCCTTGTGTGTGCTGGTGACGGTCAGTGCCGTGCGGTGCACGGAGGATCTCAAACGGCTGGTAGCCGGTGGAGGTTTCTGCGTACTGGTGTCCTCCTTGTACGGCGTCTATCAGCGGATCCAGGGTGTGGAGGTCAACGAGTCCTATGTGGATCTGACGGTTAATGAGGGAATGCCCGGCCGCGTGGAGTCCTTCTTTGATAATCCTAATACCTTTGCAGAAGTCCTGATCCTGCTGCTGCCGCTGGTGCTGGCACTGATTCTGTGCTCCCGGCGTCCGTTCTCTCGGCTGGTGGCCTGCGGTGTGTTTGCGGTGGGAATCGTAGCGCTGGGTATGACGTATTCCCGGGCCAGCTGGGTGGGCATGGCCTGCGCCATGGTGGTCATGGTGTTTTTGTGGAAACCCAAGCTGATTCCGGCTTTTGTGGTGCTGAGCATTCTCTGTGTCCCGTTCCTGCCGGATACGATCTGGCACCGGATCCTGACGATTACCAATACATCGGACAGCTCCACAGCCAGCCGGATCCCGCTGTATGAAGCGGCTATTGAAGTTATCCGGAAGTCTCCCATCTCCGGCGCGGGACTGGGAACAGCTGCTACGCAAGCGTATATTTCGGACTTCAATCTTTACCATGCCCAGGCGCCTTTTGTGCATGCGCATAACTTCTTCCTTGAGGTTTGGATCGAGGCCGGATTATTGGGGATTGTAGGCTTCGTGAGCGCCATGTTGTGGAATATTAAAAAGACTGCCCATACTGTCCGTCACTGCAGGCCCTCCGCAGCCCGAACCATTACCTGTGGGGCCTGTGCCGCTATGTGCGGTGCGATGGTGTGCGGTCTTGCGGATTATCTTTGGAACTATCCCAGGGTTATGTGCATTTTCTGGTTTGTGTTTGCTGTTGGCATTGCCGGGATCAAGCTCTGCCGGCAGGAGATGAAAGAACAGACTTGACTTACGCGCAAAACCCGGTAAAATAAAAGGGACGCACGGAGGAATGCGGAACTTTCTCCGTGCGCCCTTCTACCACGTTTTTGGGGAGCATACTTTGCCCATCCATGAGGGAAAAAGCCCAACCCCACAACCCGCTGGGACACTACCAGAAGCGGGAAGGATTTTAGAAAAGCTGGTGGTCAAAAAATGGCCAAGACCACATGTAAGACCACAGATAAAACAATTCCATAACCGGGTGTAGCGCAGTTGGTAGCGCGC
>CDZD01005626.1_pt1 | contig 10535 bp, 10 predicted proteins | sample 554771 | NCBI WGS metagenome assembly CDZD01 (sample SAMEA3182069, study PRJEB8094) | gut metagenome | biome: human; feature: gut; material: Stool; isolation source: human stools | place: Canada | collected 2011-11-08
ACTTCTTACAGGTGAATACTTCTTGAGTTCAACTTATACCTTAATTCCGCAACACTATTATAAATATAACTTTTTAAGGTGTTGAAGCAACTGTTCATACAACGGTTGTTACATCCTGCGCATGACATTGCATTTGCAGTTTCTGACAAGATAGGACTTGACAGGAGAGCTGCACCAGCCAAAATAGGCAGAGCACCTTTAGCGGCTCTCTTAAAGAACTCACGACGAGACTGAAGTTCTTCATTCTTACCATTTTTCTTCATAAAATAAAAAATTTAAATTAAACAATATGCCTTTCGGCATTATTTGACAATCTCAATAAAATCAGTAGGAATATACGCAGTAGCGACAAGGCACAATCCCGAGATCTCAACAACAATTCTTTGTTGTCCTGCTATTCTGGCAACTTTTCCAACCACTCCCTTGAAGTCACCAGCTATTACTCGTACTTTATCTCCACTTTTATAGTGACACTGTTCCGCTGTAACAATGCGTACATGCTCACTATCAGTACTTGTTGCTTTGATAAAATTTATCATTGCATTGTATGGTATAATAAGCGGAGGATTTTTACCGTTTGCCTCTGGAGGAAGCGTCTTATCCAAATAATATTTTATAAAAGAGATTGGGGCATCAACTGTCTTTTTCACAAAACTGTCTGATTGTTCCCTTGTGGCGTATATAAAAAGAAAGTTGGGAAGAAGAGGCTGTTGTATTCGCTTCTTCTTCCCAGCAATCACTTTTAGTACATAGTGCATCGGCACGTATGTCTTAATATCATTCTTCTTTGCTTTCTCTACGGCTGCATTTACCCTGTTATAAGTAGCACGAAGAACAAACCAGTTGTAACCTTCCTGCTGGACATATTCCGAGGACACCCCTGTTTGTGAGCTTTGGGCTTCGGGGGAGACATTGGAGGCAAATCCAATGTGAGGAGGTGAATCGCAACCTCGTTTGGTATGCGCATTAAGCAATGCGTTCATATCGGCTTATATGTCGTTGCTCGTTAATAGCAATATAGACATAAAAAGAGCGTGGAAACGTCTGTTGTCTATTCCACAGTCTGAGGCTCTAGCAATTGCCTATCATAGTTGAACAGACAACGTCAGAGCCCACGCCGATATGAATAATCATTTCCATTAGGAGACCATAATAAACAATTGTTGTGCCCGAAAAGGTACAATCCGTGCTTACAGGTCTCCGCAGGAGCGATATTATCACACCCGGGACATCTACCGTTGGCTTTGCTCAAGACTATGATAACTGTTAATTTGCTAGATTACAGACTGTCTTAAACAGAGCGTTAGTAAACGCCTTCATTATGTCTGGACTATCTTTCCCACCCAATGCCCGCTTTGTACCGCTTTGTCATTATGACTCCGCCATACTCAGCACGGCGTAGGCTGCCTTGTATGCCATCACGAAAGAACACGTCTAACCTCAATGGCTATAAACATGGCGATAATAGTCCGCTGCAAAAGTACAAAGAAAATCTCAATACAACCTCATTTTGTTATGGAAAAGTATGTATAAACCTTAAATTTAACCATAATTAACTAAATTCTTGCTCAAATCTCGTATATTTTGTGTAAGGAAATGGCCTCTTATTGGCGTAAAAAGCAAAAGACAGATGCGAATGTCACATCTGTCATTATTGTTGTCGCACATGTCTTTCTTGAAAGAAAGCCTATGGCTGGTTTATTTCAGAATGATTTTCTCCTTTGCTGGATGACATAAGGAGAATGTACTTTTGCCGTCTTTGTTTGTATAGCAGAAGTCGCATGAATTTATAATATCCATGCCAATCACCACATCATAGTCTGAATTGTCGTTAAGCAGAGCCTGAACATTCAACTCTGCTGTTCCTGTTGGAAGGATAACATGAACAAGGTAAGTCCAGGATTCGACATCACCTCCTGCACTCGAAATAAGAGCCTTGTTCTTCGGTTGTAACCCTAAAGCATTTACAACTTCCTGTGAAATCAATGTATTGGTCGCTCCTGTGTCCCACAATACATTTTCAACTTGGCAATGAACAGGAACAGCCACGTTTGCCGACAAATCTACGGCTGGACAGATAATGACGTTTGTAAGAATAGCCTCTGGCTGGGATTCGTATTCTTTTGTATATACAGCCATTCCTACCTCAACTCAATTTTTCCCGTATATGAAGTTTGTTGAGGAACAGGCTCGTCAGTGATAAGGCGAACCAAACGGACATAACCTGTCCGTGCAGCTCTATTTCCGTTAATGACGGGAGCCTGAACTGCGGTTGCAAAATCTATTGTCTTGTTCTTTATAACTTTCATATACCTACAATTTAAAAAATGTCCCGCTGGGTACGCTGTTCTTATGGGAAGCGAGCGGGATTTGTCAATGCAAAGGTAGGCATTCAATTCCAAAAAACCAAACAATTGGAAGAAAAACTAATCTAACTACCCTAAATTTAACATTTTATCAGGAAAACTACTAAACAATGAATACGTCTTTCAAACGCTATTCTATTGCCGCCGAATTATTAACCTCTGTTGTATATCAGCAATATATGCCAACAGAGATACAACTGAGGTACAAGACATCCATTTTCGCCCTATGTTGAAGCCACTAACAAGGCTCTCTCACCCCCTCCTTTTCTTTTTCGATTGTCTCACTCTTTATGGCTGATGAAGGTGGGACTATTCATCAAAAATGCGCTTTTTGGATAGCAATCAGCCAAAATTGCCCAAAATATTTTCATAAATAATCTTAAAATCGCTTTTTGTCCCTGTCATGGTTTTTTCTCTTTACCGAATGCCTTGAACTATAGATTTTCCCCTGTTCAAAATTTGTACCGTTTTGAATTTGTTGTTTTCAAGAGAGTACTGTGGCTCAGCGTGTTAGGATATATAAAAAGGCTTCCACATGAACAGTGTGGTACGTCAGCTTCTGGAACAGAATACGGATGTGGTCATGGTGGATACGGGTGATTCATACGAAGGTATATGCGGATATTACAAGGGTACATACATAGCCTACTCGAAAGAGAAACCCATTTCCATGAATCCGTTCAAGGTCACGAAGGAGGAATATGAGCTTAATTTCGGTGAGAAGAAGAACTTCCTCAAATCACTGATATTCCTGATATTCAAGGGCAACGCATTTCCAACAAAGATTGAGGACATGCTGATAAACCAGACCATTGTGGAATATTACGAAGCCTATTTCAATCCTTTTGAAGGGTTCAGCGACAGTGAGCGTGAGGCATTGAGACAGAAACTGCTGGTAGCCGCCAAGATGGAGGATGACTATGAACAGTACACGCACAGCATGGAGGACATCGACAGGCAGATAAATACGGAAGAGGTTCAGGAGAAGGCTGAAAGCCGTGCCCTGCTGCTGCCTTCCGAAGTACGCCGTCTGAAGCTGATACGACAGTGCCGTTCACTGACTGCCCTGATCAATGATGAAGCGGCCACAGAATCGGAAAAGGAACGTGCACTTGCTATCATAGAAAAATATAAAAGGGAACTTTATAACAATTCCATGCTGATTAAGATTGACAGGCAGATTGACCACATGGAGGAACAGAAGCGCAGGCTGAAGGTTCAGGAACTCTCGTTCAATTCCTATTATGAGTTTGCCCTGGAACGCATACCGCAGATTACACAACTGGAGAAAATCAGTTTCAATATACATGACTTTGCGGCTATACTGAAACAGTTCTACCGTGGAGGCGAGCTGGAGATGACGCTGAATTCCGACCTGGACATTAACCTGTTTGACGAGCGTTTCATTGTATTCGAGATTGACAAGATAAAGGATGATCCGGTGCTTTTTCCGATTGTGGTGCTGATTATCATGGACGTGTTCCTGCAGAAGATGCGTATCAAGAAGGGACGGAAGGCTCTTATCATCGAAGAGGCATGGAAGGCAATAGCATCACCTACCATGGCGGAATATATAAAGTATTTGTATAAGACTGTCCGGAAGTTTCACGGCATTGCAGGTGTGGTTACACAGGAACTTAATGACGTGATTGATTCCCCTATTGTGAAGGAGGCCATCATAAACAACTCGGATGTGAAGATTCTGCTTGACCAGACCAAGTTCAAGGACAGGTATGAGGATATTGCAGCCATTCTGGGACTCACTGACATACAGCGTCAGCAGATTTTCACCATCAATGCGCTGAACAACCATGAGGGAAGAAGCTACTTCAAGGAGGTGTGGATTTGCCGGGGACAGCACTCGGATGTGTATGGTGTGGAGGAAGCACCGGAATGCTACTGGGCATACACTACAGAACGTACCGAAAAGGAGGCACTGAAGATTTATCTTGCCAGGTACGGTACGCTGCAGGAGGCCATCACCCGTATCGAGGAAGACCGCAAGGCAGATGGAGGACTTCTGTATCTGGAGTTTGCAAGAAAAGTCAACCAACATCAAAAAGTTATGTCACTATGGTAAGAACAGTATTAAGAATCATATCGGTTATAATGGTTTCTGCATTTGTCTGCATTAATGTACATGCTGCCTGGAGAATCGTATTCGACCGCAACTGCCTGAAGATTGTCCTGGCCAATACCGCTTCACAGAAGCTTATCGAGGAACAGCATAACCAGCGTGTAGATACCATCGCTGCCAAGAAACAGAAAGTGGAACTCTATACGGTAAGCATGGCTACCATGAAGGAACTCTACAAGCTGAGCATGGAGAACATATCCGGTTTCGGGACTGAAAGTCTTTATTATAAGGAAATAGGTCTGTGCGCTTTGGATATTCTGCGAAATGTTCCGGTACTTGTCAGTACGGTAAACAGGGCCAAATTTTCAAACAGGCTGCTCTGTCTGAACGAACTCGGCAACCTTGTAGCGGAAACCCAGCAGCTGGTCGGCAACTTCGTCAATATCGTGAACAATGCCAGGATTCCCAATCCGTTGCAGGGACAGGCAACTGCCGAAAAAAAGGATGACGGCTACAACCTGCTGGACAGGTATGAAAGACTGACACTGGCCAACAGCATCTATACTGACCTGAACAGGATACGCTACAAGGTGGAAGGGATGGTTCTGATGGCACAGTACGCTACTGCAAACGACCTCTTCTTTGCCATTGACCCTGAAGGATGGGCAAATGTGGTGACCATGAAGAATCATGTGGGGAATCTTGTACAGGACTGGAACGGACTGGTTGCTTCAAATTATTAACCTTTCATATATATCTGTCATGAAACTCAGGAATATAAGTATCATATCAGCCGGTATTATAATGCTGTTACTGCCTGTAAAGGCTTCCGCTTTCATAATACCGAAAGACCTGCCGACCATCGAAGCACTCATTGCCCTGCACAAGGCCATAAAGAAGGACGAGGACAAGGCTCTTACAAGAGTGGCAACAAGCTATGGCGAGCAGTCGCTCATTGAGAAGGGTGCGGAAAAGTTCAATGATGTCAGGACCACTCTGGATACAAGGATGAACAATGCCTATTCGTATCTGGTACTGGCCGGTGCCATTTCTTCAACGGCCAACTCACTGTATCAGCTGGTAACGGAATACAAGGACTTTACCGGCAATACTTTCAGCCATGTATCGAAGAAGCCTTTCGTAGCCTGGTATTATGCCGATGCCAACGTGGCCATATCAAGGGAGATACAGCACTGCTACAGACTGTATGCATCCGTGGCTGCTTCGGGTATAAACCTGATGAAGGCTTCCATGGATGAGAAGCTGAATCTGGTAATGACACTGAAGGCTTCCATCGACAGGGCAAGGTACATCATAGACAATGCCAATCTGTACTGTTTCCTTGTTACGGACTGCGGATGGAAGCCGGACTATATCTGGGAGATACTGAACTCCAATGTGAAGAAAGAGATAGCTGAGCGTGTAATCAATAAATGGAATCAGGGTTATGCAGGTTAGAAGAATATTTACAATAATCATGTGTCTGGCTGTATCATGTATCATATTTACATCCAATGCCCAAAGCATAGTCAGTGACAGTGAAAAGCAGAAGCAGTGGAAGTCAATGGAGAACGGTCCATGGGATTTCGCTCCGGACTGGTATTACTTTTTCCTGTATAAGAAATACTCAGGTGCGGAAATGTACTGGAAATGGGACTGGTTCAACTCCGGATTCCGTGTCCGTTTCAAGGAACCAAAGTCTGATGTGAAGCGTATCATGCCGGTGCGTGTGACTGCCGAAGAGACGCAGAGGCAGAAAATCAAGAAAGTGGAGAGTGAGCGCAAATATATCGAGGAACTGTATAAGGAAGAACTGGCAAGGGAGGCTGACAGAAATATTGACCTGATGTATGCCACTTACAGGGACGAGTTCAACCGTATGCAGGACTGTATCACGGACGGACTGCTCTATTGTATGCAGAAGAGTGACGGCAAGCTCCGCTATCAGGTGGACGAGCTGAGCCGCCAGAATGAAATACTCTGTGCGGATATAGCCTATATACACAAAACCGGTGTCGGCTATGGACTGGAGAACGCCAAGCGGCAGAAGGCATACGAGGAAGCCAAATCCAGGATGGCAGAACTGGTCAACAGGACTGCACACCTTTGTGCCGTTGCCGCTACACATTATTAGACATTCTCTATAATCGATAATAATTCAGGTAATAATATTAAACAAATAATATAGTCAATCATGAATTTACTGTTTATTCCGCTGACAATAGGCCTTCCGGCTATTGACGAAAGTCTGGAAAAGCTGCTGACGGCCATGGAGACATTTCCCAATGTGGCTGTTCTCGGTGATGCCGTTTCAATGGCAAAGGCTCTCGGCCTGTGCCTGGCCCTGTGTGTCGGTTCATACGAATGCTGGATGATGATGCTCGGAAGGCGTGGCATGGATGTCATGAAACTATTGCGTATCATCGGCATTTCCCTGTGTATTTCATCCTCTTCATGGATATGCTCGGCTCTGCAGGTTCCGGGAAAGAGTCTGGAGTCCGCTACATGGGCTATGGCCAAGGCAAAGAACAAGGAAGTGGCTGCCTTCGAGCTGAAGGTGGCACAGAAACAGAGTGAATATCTCGACAGGCTGAGAACCGTACAGGACTCCATAGCCACGGCAAAGCAGGTGGCCGAAATCGGTCAGGATGCTGCCTGGTGGGACAAACTGATTTATAATGTGGAGAATCTTGGCTCGACCATCAACAACTACGCACAGAGGGCTGCCGTGGCGGCTGAGACGAAGGTCAGTGAATGGATAAACGATGTAATACGTTTTGTCGGGGAACTGATTTTCCAGATGTCGTATTACGGGATGCTCGTGGCACAGAGGATTTTCATGGCCATCATGATGATATTCTGTCCGATTATGTTTGCCCTCTCGCTGGCACCGCCATGGAACTCGGCCTGGAGCCAGTGGATGTCCAAGTTCCTTTCCCTCTCGTTATGGGGATTCGTGACCTATATGTGTATCTATTATATAGACTTCATCCTTCTTTATAACCTGCAGCAGGATCTGGTGGCATACGACCATCTGCTTCATGGCTCGGTAAACTCCTGGGAACAGATTGGTGCACTGGGACTGCAGGGAATAGGCTCCAACTGTATGTATGCCATGGGTATGCTCGTGGGTGCCTATATCATACGCTTCGTTCCTGAAGTGGCATCATGGCTGATTCCGGGAGGTGTAAGCTCGGGTACGGGTTCCGTTGCCGGTTCGGCTGCAATGGGTATCACTTCGGCTGCAGGTGCCATGGCCGGAGGTGCGGCAGGTTCAACCATGAAGGGAGCCGGTTCGGCTGTCAAATCATTAGTCAAATAACTTCAAATCTTTTTACAATATGCTTATTGAATCCCTTGCACAGAAAACCAGACTGGCCATGATGACAGTATTTGCGGTAATCGGAGGCTGCACCGTCATCTGTGCCTTTACGGTCTGGTGCTGCATTTCCCTGGTCAATGAGGAAAGGCAGCAGATTTATGTACTTGACGGAGACATTCCGTTTCTTGCCGAGCGTGCACGGCTGGAAGCCAACTTCACCATGGAGGCCAAGGCACACATACAGCTGTTCCACCAGTATTTCTTCAACCTGCCGCCCGACAACGACTATATCAAATGGACGGTAGGGAAAGCAATGTATATGGCTGACGGGACTGCGCTGAAACAGAAACAGGCCATGGACGAGAACGGTTTCTACTCGGACATCATTTCCTCTTCGGCTGTCTGCACCATCATGTGTGACTCCATTCAGTTTGACGAACATGAACGGAAGTTTACCTATTACGGTACGCAGCTTATCAAGCGCAGGACCAGGGACATCAGACGCTCGATGGTGACAACAGGTTACATCGAGTCCGTACCGAGGACAAGGAACAATCCGCACGGTCTGCTCATTACCGGCTGGAGAACTCTTGAAAACAGGGATTTGGACTATTGATATACGGATATTATGAAATCATTCAGAAAAAAGATACAGGAAAGCCGTCTGAAAACGCATCTGCTTGTCAGGTCGTGGTTGCAGCCAAGGCTGGGTGCCATCGGAAGAAGATACCGTCTGGCCGCAAGAATCAGACTGGCCAACAGATGGGCGGCAAAGCATCCGAAAACGACATTCGCAGGTGTAGCAGGGACATTGCTTCTGCTACTTGTAAGTACCGTAGCCATAGATTCCGGCAACGGAAAACAGAGTGATCCGGATGTCAGTTCGATAGCCGCAATGGAACCGGTGTTTCAGGGATTCCGTACCATACAGGCAAACAAGAACACTCACCGCAGTGTATTGACGGACATGACGGTGAAGGGACAGTTACTGCGTCATGAACTGGACTCCATGATTGCCATACCGGTTAAGAGCCGTGAGGATTCCTTGCGGATCATCCTCAAATACAGGCAGCTGGAAAATATAGTCAAATCCATTAAAAACAATGATAACCCATGATTAAGATTAATTTCAAACAGCCCAAGTATATCTTTCCGCTGGTCATATTCGTTCCGCTGTGCGCACTGGTATACTTTGTGATGCAGACTTTCTCCGGCGGTGAGGAGACTGCCGGAACGGTAGCTACAGACCGTATCAACATGGAGCTTCCCCAGGCCAATGCCGAGGAAGCCGGAGACAAGATGTATGAGATGTCCAGACGTTTCGGTGACGAGGATGCCTTCACAGCCGTCAGCGGTATCGGGGAGGAAGAACAGAAGAAGGAGGAACTGGAACACGGTTACAGCGAGGAGGAACTGAACCGTCTGGATGCGGCTGAAGCTGAAAGACAGCGGCAGCAGCAGGAGCTTGAAGAACTGGAGCGTTCGCTTGCAGAATCAAGAAAGCATATCAATTCATATGCCTACGGTAACGGTCCTTCGGAAAACGGTGGAACGGGTTACGGAGGCATGGGTTATTCCTCACAGGACGAGTTTGCACGTGAGCTTGAAGAGATTCAGCGAAGGAGCTATGAACGGCAGAAGGCCATTGAAAGCGGACTAGGTATCAAAGACCCGGAAGCAGAGGAAGCGGAAAGAAAGCACAGGGCTGATTCCATAGCTAAAGTACGTCAGGAGGAAAGGGAACGCAACCGTCCGAGTCTGGTAATCAAGTCTGATGACACCAATGCCGAGAGGTTCAATACGGTTACTGCTCCGGATGAATTTGCCGAGAACAAGCTGATACGTGCCATGATTGACCAGACTACAAAAGCGCATGAAGGCACACGTCTGCGGTTCAAGCTTCTGGACGATGTGACGGTAAGCGGCACAAGGCTGAAAAAGGGTACTTACCTCTATGGAACGGTAACAGGTTTCGGACAGCAGCGTGTCAGGGCTTCCATAACCAGTATCCTTATCGGCGACAGGTTCATCAAGGTCAAGCTTTCTGTCTTTGACAATGACGGTATGGAAGGTTTCTATGTTCCTGAATCGGCTTTCAGGGATTTCATGAAGGATGCAGGTTCCAATACGGTACAGCAGAATATAAATTTTGAATCCAGTGACGGTTACGGTACAGGTATTTCTACGGAGGCCATTGCACTCCAGTCGCTGCAGAACATGTATAACTCTGCAACTTCTGCCATATCTTCCAATATCAGAAAGAACAAAGCGAAAATCAAGTACAATACCATCGTTTATCTGATAAACTCGGAGGATGCAAGATAATATATCTGAATACAGCAAAGAAAATTATAGTAACATTTTAATATTCCAATATGAAAACCAGAATTTTTCTGATAATATGCCTTATCACAGGCATAGCCGTACATCTGTCGGCCAACGAGAAGATATACATCAACCGGGAAGTGACCACGCACATTGTCATGCCTGAGAACATCAAAATGGTGGATATTTCCACAACAAGGATTATAGGCAACCAGTGTACAGACAATATCGTCCGCATCAAGCCTTATCTGGAGAATGATTCCATATCATCTGAAGGTTACAGGGAAAACGAACTGCTGGGTACACTCACCATTATCGGTGAGCGTCATATCGCACAGTATGACATCCTCTATACCGAATCACCCAAATATGCTTCTACCATCTACAATGTATCCTACAATGAGACACAGTCCTATATCAATCCGGAGGTTTCCATGCCGATGGC
>CDZD01034340.1_pt1 | contig 10452 bp, 10 predicted proteins | sample 554771 | NCBI WGS metagenome assembly CDZD01 (sample SAMEA3182069, study PRJEB8094) | gut metagenome | biome: human; feature: gut; material: Stool; isolation source: human stools | place: Canada | collected 2011-11-08
AAGCTACTCTATTTCGTCAAACGAAATGCAGTAAAGAAGAACGGCAACGCACCGATTATCGCACGTATCACTATCGACCAAGTTGTAGCCCAGTTCAACACCAAACTGGAAATAAATCCGGCTCACTGGAGCGTGAAGTTAGGCAAGGCTTCCGGCAGAACCGCAGAAGCCGTACATATCAATTCTATGCCGGAAAGCATCCACAGCACGGTACCCCAACAAGACTAAATGGTTGATTTATAAGATTGCAGCAATATAATACTGGCGAAAAGAAAAACAGAAGTTTGTCATTTACTATCCTTCGTCCATTCGTTTGACTAAGCTGTCTTGCAAACGGCTAAGATATGCCGTCCGATCCTTCTTCCGTTCTTTCATGGCAATATAAGCGGCATAATAATCGCCTAACTCCATTTAGAGCACCGTACTGAGAAAATTCATCATTTCTTTTATTCCCACGTTGCCATTGTTAATGCCACCCGAAGAAACAGGTTGAGAAATTCAGGTCTTTATCGAATTGTGCGCTATCGGTACATAGGCGTAAATCAAACTTTCCACGAACAACATAATATTCATCATACAAGGTCGAATGAAAACGATAATATTGGTAAAAGTCCAGATTACGGTTAAAGAAGCAGGTCAGGTTATCCAGTTCTTTACTTAATATAGTTTCTGATTACATCATTACTACCATCGGGGCATTGTGTTTCTATCCGATAAATCTTATAGAAGGAATGAATTTGCAGTTTTGTTTTTAAATCATTGAGAACCGCTTGCAAACGACGCACTATTGAAAGAAAAGTTTCAACAATATTATAACCGTAGAGGTCGATTTCAGATATATTGACCTCTATTTCAGCTAACATGTTATTAACCAATTCTTTCATTTTACTACTTTAATAGTTTTGTAAATTTAGACTCAGTACAAATACTTAAATCCGTAGTTACAAACTTCCCATTGTAAAAAAGAGAAAATATAGTAGCTGGTGTAGGAGAGTTTTGTGCTTGCTCTCTCGTTTCCAATTTAATTACTTTCAAAGGAATATTTCTTTCTTGCGCAAGAACACGCAACACTCCATTTACATAATAATCCGTATATGGGCAACGATTAGAATAATAAGCCACTATTCCCAGTTTGTCGGGGCATTCTCCACTTTTGACGCAATCATTAAAATATGGAACTGCACTATTCTCATGAAAACTCATTACCAACAATGAAAATCCATTTGGAAGTTTTTCTATTTCCTTAAAGCCATGTTGCAGCAACCATTTCGTATCACTCATAAAATGGTTCTTTTTTGTACCTACAACAGTAACCAATCCATTTTTTTGTTGCTTTTTTGCATCTTCAATCACAAATTGGAGCAAATTATATCCATGCCCTTGACCTTTATACTGCCCTGAAACCCAAAAACAATTAATCATTAAATAATTAGGGGCAGTAACCGGAAGCCACGCATATTCAGCAGGAACATATTCTATAAAAACTTTGGCTCGTGCATCAAGCCGCCTAAAAACATAGCCATTAGCAAATTCCTTTTTTAGCCATTCCTTTTTGAACTCATATCCTTCCAAGCATTTTTTGTCAGAGAATGCGCAGCAGATATGTTCTTTATCTATATTATCCTCTGTTAGAGTTATATATTTAGGTAAACTATTTTCCATGCTTTTATTTATTTTATCGGTATGTAGATTTTTGTGATACTCTCTTTTTTATTTTCTTTTGAATAATTGATATACTCCTCAAAAGACATCCCATGACGAAGTGAATATTCTTGGCTTACGTTAATGATGTTATACCAGTCCTGCAAATCAGTATAATACCCCTGCAACGTATAGACCGCATATTTACCTTGTGGTAGCCGGATTGTACCAAATTCACAAGTAGGCATAATTTCCTTTTGTACCGATGCACAAGCATAGAAACGACATTGATTAGGGTTTGTCACATTAGGGTCGTCAAAACTTAACCCAATAAAACGTGTATCGGGCATAAGTAAGTCATTGCTCTTTAAGAAATGTATCAATTTACTCCATACTGTTTCATAAGGTTCTTCCTCTCCGTACTTACCCCATATACGGATATATACTAAATTTAATCCCTCGAAATTGTAGACTTCAGAATGCAATTCGCACTCCTTTCCATCATGTTCGCACTCTTTTAATCGCATCCTTAATCTGCTGATATATGTTTTGGGAGAGATACCAAATTGTTTCTTAAATGCTTTGGAGAACGATTGCGGATTATCGTAGCCGACTAACCCAGCCAAATTCTGTAAACTCATGTCTTCAGTTTGCATATATAGTACAGCTCGTTCTACTCGTTGCCTCGCCACATAAGAGTATAATGGTTCATCCAAAGCAGAACTCATCATACGGAGCAATTGCCGTTGAGACATATTTACTATGTCGGCTATTACATTCAATTGCAATGGCTGATGCAGATTAAAATTTATGTAATCAATTACTTGATTGACTTTCTGTTTGTATATATTTTCAGTGCTACTTTTCATCTATAACGATATAATTTGCAAATATATAGAGTTCATACAAATGTATGATTGTCCAATCTCGCCAATTTTAGAAATCTTAGGTTACGGTTTTAGGAGGTTATGTCAAAACGTTGGCACAACCTCGTTTTTTTAAAGGCATCTACGACGTAATGAGTTGGCTGGAAACTTTATAAGCATACCGATGCTTCAGAACAAAAAGCAGAATCACAATGATTGTCAAAGCCTCCGAGAGTGGCATTGCCAACCAGATTCCCGACACACCCAAGAACTTCGGCAACAGAATAAAACTCGGAATAAGGAAAACAAAGCCACGCAACAAAGCAAAAATCGTAGCTGGCTTTATTCTTTCAACACTCTGAAAATAACCTACCACAGCAATATTCACAATGAAAAAGACAAAGCCGCTTGCAAAATAGGGGAAACCGTGTATCGCTATCTTCGCCGCTTCACTGTCAAGACTGATGAAAAGACCGACCAGCAGATAAGGATAAACAGTGAATGCCACCGTTGCAACCACACCGCAGACCACAGCCGTCAGCAACGCAATACGTTCCGCCGCCATCACTCTTTCCTTGTAGCCCAGTCCGGAATTATAGCTGATAATAGGTTGGGCAGATTGTGCAATAGCATTACCTACCATGAAAACAAAAGGAATATAATAGCACGCTATACCGAATGCCCCTACGCCATCGTCCCCCAGATAGGACATAAATACCTGGTTCCCGACGAACATAAGAACAGCAAGCGTTGCCTCTCCCAATAAGGCAGAAGGACCGATACGGCACTGGTAACCAATATTCCGCACGGAAAGCCGCAGGCTCTTGACACTCCATTTGAGTGGTTGTAAACGCAAATGCCGAGCATAAAACAGTAGATAGACCATCGCCACCAGTCCGCCGGCCATGATGCTGATGGAAGTGGCAAATGCTGCTCCCATGACTCCCCAGCCAAAAGGAAAGATAAACAGCCAGTCGAGCACCACATTGATTACAGCCGTAATCAGGCTGCACAACATAGCCAGCTTTGGAGCACCGTCCAGACGAATGACGAACAGCGGCACCGTTATCCATATCTGAAAGACCCATGACGGAACAAACCACAGCAGATAATCCGTCACCATAGGCAACAGATGTTCGGAAGAGCCGAGCATCCGGGCTGTTTCTGCCGGAAAAGCCATCATCAAAGCAGAGGGTATCAAAGCAACAATCGTTACAAACAGTAATGCTTGTGTCACATTCAACCGAGCAGACTTGCTTTTGCCTCTCGACAATTGGATAGAAGCGACCACAGAACACCCGGCACCAACCATAAGCCCGATTCCCGTAAAAAGCATCAGTAAAGGGACACAGATATTTACGGCCGCAATCCCGTCGCTACCTACTCCATGCCCGACAAATATCCCGTCAATCGCTGTTACGGCCGACATACTGAGCATACCCAGCAACGTAGGAACAAAATATTTCCGAAACAATGTAAACACATTCAGTGTACTCAAATCAATTGCATCTCTTTTCATGTTCAACTATATTTATAGGTTATTGTCTTGCCCAAAAGCAAAAAAATGCCGGATAAAATGATTGGTTTTACCCAGTCATCTTATCCGGCATTTTTACAGCCCTCCGATGAGGATTACAAAACTCTTTTGGTTTTCTAATTCGCGTGCAAAGGTGGGACTTCTTTTTCAAGTATCCAAATATTCATGATTTCTTTCACTGAAAAAGCAGCAAAACATGAACATTATCCACTACCATATCACTCTTTTGAAGGTAGACACACAGCCAATGAAAGACAGCCTATCAGTCTTTCATTGCTCTAACATAGGCTGTCAATACACTGAATAAATGATAGTTAGGCATGCGCACTATTGTGGTACTGCTTCTCCACAAGCATGAAGAAGCCGTACCACAATAGTGAAGAAACTGCATCACAACCGTGCACAATAGTCATTAATAAGCTTTTAGTAGAAGAAAGAGCCGTTCTTTGCGGAAAGAAGACCAGCCATTTGCACAAGAAAAAACAGCATGCAAGCAAAGTTTGCCTACATACTTGCATAGCGTCTGCTTACATACCGTAAAACGCGGTATAACAAATAATTAGAAAGCGCCATGCAAGCATGTAAGCAAAATGTGTGGTAAACCTATTGTATATCTTTTCATTTTGCGACGACTCCATAGTAAACCATGTTATCAATACGCTTCTGATAAATCTGGTTATTCTGCAGCAGATACCCCAAGGCCAAACACAAATCCACATCCCTGAACTTCGTCAGTTTCTGTAATTCAAAGATTGTACACTTCTTAAGATTGCACAGAATGGAATATACCATTTTCATATTATTGGTCGCCTTCTCAATATTCTTCATATTATTATCTTATTATTAGTTCCTTTCTTAAAATGATATCCTATATTATCTACTCAAATATAAGATAAAGACAGAGCAATGACAAACATTGCCCATTCTTTTCATTTCAGATAACATTCTTTGAACTACATATACCTAAAATCTGCAAAAAATATAGAACTTTATAAATATCAGCACTTTATAGAAAGGTATATTCACATTATACTATATCCGGAAACGATTATGCTGGTATAATCAAGGTACTATTATATGCTTGCCTTCGGGAGTGACTACTACCGAGCCCATTTTGATGTAATGTTTCCCTTCCGGCGAAACTATTACCTTTGTTTCGCTACTCTTGTCGGAAGATTCTTTTTTCTCATTCATGAAACTTTTGTCCCGCGAAGTGGTAACCGGATAAGTATCCTCCAGATAGCTCTTCATTTCGTCCACTTTTCCGTCTTTGAACCACACCTTGACAGCCGACCACCCCGCAGGAGTATAAGCACGGAATGTCCAAGCCTCTCCCTCCTTATTCAAATCTCTAAATGCAGGCTCTCCTAAAATGGTACACACCTCTTTAAAGCTCATACCACGTTCAATGCTGCTCAACTGCTTATAATCAAACCCGTAGCTCTCATAAATGCCACAGCCCATCACCAAGACAGCGAGTAACAAGCCTAAAACAACTGACATCTTTTTCATAATAGAAAGTTTTAGTATTTATCCATACAGCAAATGTAGTATGATAAAAACCTCCTTTTCCGTGATTCTCTCTATTTATACATAGGGATTTCCCTATCTTCGAAGTTTATTCCTATCTTTACAACCTATGTACAAAGAATATCATCCCAGCCCCCTGCTCTCCCCCTATATTGACAAATATTGGGAGTTTAAAGGACAACCTGGATACGGCATGCACATCAACATCCTGCCGGACGGATGCACTGACTTTATATTCACGTTGGGTGAAGCCCCTAAGGCCGTACACGACAGCCTCGTTATGCAGCCCTACCATACCTACTTCATTGGAGCCATGACCAAATATTCCGAATTGGTGACCCATACGGTAACAGTCCATATGCTGGGAATCCGTTTTCTGCCTTGCGGAATACTTCGCTTCATGGACCTCCCTTTGCAGGAGCTCACCAACTTACGGTTAAACGCCGATGAGCTTACAAGCCTCTTTACCCACTCTTTTGCAGAGAGACTGGGCGAACTGGGAACCATTCAAGAGCACCTGGTCTTTATTGAAAACTTCCTGCTTCAAGCCTTATGCCGATACAGTCCAAAAGCAGAACGGAGCATGCTGTTCGCCATACAGCAAATCAATCGATGCAAGGGTGACTTGTCACTCCTCCGGTTAGCGGAGGAGACTTGCCTATGCCAACGCCATTTCGAACGGAAATTCAAGCAGCACACCGGACTTACACCCAAAGAGTACAGTCGGATTATGAAGTTCAAACATGCTGTAGACTTGTTGCGAAGTACCTCTTTCGACAATCTGCTGTCCGTTGCCATCAAAGCAGGATATTATGATGTTTCCCATCTCTCAAAAGAAATCAAAAAGATGTCCGGCAACGCGCCAAGCCAGCTTCTCACTTCCGCTCCATTGGAAGAAGGGACTTTGAGTTATGTGAAAACATAAAAGTCGATTTTTTACAATAGCTCTTCCTATTACCATGCCTATATTTGCAGCAATCAAATCAATAAAAACATCCAATATGGCAACATTAATCGAGAAAGCAGCAGAAATCTTGGCAAGATGCGAAACCGTCGTCATCACTTCCATCAACCAAGAGGGATATCCCCGCCCCGTTCCAATGAGCAACATCAAGTCGGAAGGGGCCACAACCGTATGGTTGGCGACCGGCAAAGACAGTCTTAAAACAAAGGAGTTTGCAGCCAATCCGAAAGCAGGTTTGTGCTTTCAGGAAAAAGGAAACAGCGTAGTGCTCACCGGTGAGGTGGAGATTATAGAAGACGAAGCCACCAAGCAGGAAATGTGGCAAGAGTGGTTCAGCGCACACTTCAGCAAAGGCCCGACAGATCCCAATTATGTATTACTGAAATTCAAAGGACACCATGCCACCATTTGGATTGACGGACATTTTGTACGCAGAAATCTTTAAGAAGAGCATTCAGTTCCTCATCTGATGTCTTGCATGGGGGGATGAAAACTATAGCCCCTTCGTTATCACCGGCAATCCGAAACCTCCTTTCTGCAAAGTCAGGACTTTCGGTTTGCCTTTTCGTGCTTTGTTGTATGTGGCTGTGGAAACATGCAAGGTCTCTATCGCTCCATCCTCGAAAGCCACCTTTAAGTAATATTCCTTACGTACTCCGTCCGACACATAACGATGCTTGCCTACTTTACGTCTCTTTTCATGTTCTTTTATCAGCTTCTCAAGTACGGTGACCGTCACCTCCTTTGTCGAAGCAGGAGCCGCCATCTGATAATTCCCTACCAGAAAAAGCGAACAACTGATGACACCCACGCACACCACATGACACAATATATTCACTGCCTTTTGCTCCATCGTTGTCAGCCATATCCATTTTTTATATAGAGGAAGTGTAACGACTGCCACCACAAGTCCTACCCCTACGGGTATCCACACAGCAGCCAACGTATCTTCATAGATGTTATATCCGATGCAGCCCAAAGCTACGACCAGTACAAACATCAGAAAACGGAGTATTTTTATAAACAGTTCTTTCATTGCCGCGCTTATATTTTTGGCAAATATAAAAAGAAATATCGTTCGGTCGACTGTCAAGTCTGTTCAATCTACATGAACTAACTTGCTTGATAGAATGTTATAACTACAATAACTAAAACAGAAAATATCATGGAAAAGAGCTTAATTCATAGTAATGAACTGCATTTTATCAGTAAGAAACGCATTCATCAAGCAGTAGAGAAAATGGTTGAGTCATTGGATTTGGCTGCGGGTTCCACAACCGGCTTCAACATCTATGCAGTAGTGGAGAGCTATTTCACGGATTTGGAAAAACGAAAAGAAATCAATCAGCTGCTCAACCTGGAACAAGATGTCTGCGAAGAAATAGAGGCAGAATTAAGTTATAAATAAACTACGGAGTTACCGACTACTATTAAGTTACGGGCTACAAGTTGTCCTGCATTATCATACTGCAGGACAACTTGTAGCCCGTAACTTATAGTGGCTGATAGCTAATAAATTGAAACTTGTAGCCCACTCAGTCTTTCGCCTGATGCACCGTCAACTGCGGGAATGGGAAGTCGATACCTTCCTCATTGAATACGGAGTAAATCTTCTTGTTCATATCAAAATAAACGCCCCAGTAGTCTCCGCTCTTCACCCAAACACGAATCACCACATTCACACTGCTGGCATCCAAGGCATGAAGAGCTACAAACGGTTCGGGAGTATTCAAGATACGGCTGTCTTCGGAGATGATACGACGCACGGTGCTCTCTACCTTGTCATAATTCTCACCATATTCTACACCGATCACCCAATCTACACGACGCGTATCCTCACGGCTGTAATTAGTCACTGTACCACTGCTCAACGCACCGTTAGGGATATAGATTACCTTATTGTCGGCTGTGGTCAGAATCGTATGGAAGATTTGAATCTCACGTACCGTTCCGGACACTCCCTGGCTTTCAATCCAGTCGCCTACCTTGAAAGGACGGAACAACAGTACAATCAATCCACCCGCAAAATTCTGCAAGTTTCCGGAAAGTGCCATACCGATAGCCACACCGGCAGATGCCAACAAAGCTGCAAAAGAAGTAGTTTCCACTCCCAATTTGCCGATAACGGCAATAATCAGCAGAATGGTCAGCAAGATATTGACTAAACTTTTCACAAAGCTCTGGATACTGGCATCCACATGTCTTTTTGCCAATAACCTCGCCAGCATTTTCCTAAGAAAGGAAATCAAGAACCGTCCTACCACAAAGATGATGACAGCTCCAATAATACGTCCACCGGCACTTACGCCCCAATCTATCAATTGCTGAAGGAATATCTGCAGTTTGCTGAAACCATCGTCAGCAACTTGGGCAGCAAAGGCTGCCATGAATAAAGATGATAACATAACTATACTCTTTTTTTAAAATTAATGCTGCAAAATTAACAAATAACTCTGACTTTCGTTCACTTAACTTGCCACTTTCGACGAAAACTCCTACCTTTGCTCCCGATTTCAACTAAGGGGTGCCCTAATACGACGGGCTGAGATCATACCCATTAACCTGATCCGGGTAATGCCGGCGGAGGGAAAAGAAGAAAAGTTCCCCTTTTCTGTATTCATCTAAACGAAACAATTGCAAATGAAGAGACATGCAATGGCGACCTGCCTCCTTATGGCAGCACTGGGTGTCTGTGCGCAGACACAAGAGCAAGACAGTCTGCGGGTGATAAACCTGCAGGAAGTGGAAGTCATCTCCACACGTGCCACAAACAGCACACCGGTGGCATTCACCAATATAGGCAAAGAACAACTGAAAAAACAGAATTTCGGACAAGACCTGCCGTATCTGTTGAGTATGACACCCTCCGCCATTACTACCAGCGATGCCGGTGCCGGGGTGGGTTACACCACGCTGAGAGTCCGTGGAACAGACGGCACACGCATCAACGTCACCGCCAACGGTATTCCCATCAACGACGCGGAGAGTCACACGGTATTCTGGGTCAACCTGCCGGACTTCGCCTCCTCCGTCAAGGATATGCAGGTACAGCGCGGAGCAGGTACCTCAACGAACGGTGCAGGAGCTTTCGGTGCCAGCATCAACATGCAGACGGGTGATTTCTCCATGAAACCCTATGCAGAATTCAACGGTTCCTACGGCTCCTTCCATACGCACAAGGAGACGGTGAAAGTGGGAACGGGACTCATCAACAATCATTGGTCGTTCGATGCGCGGCTCTCCAACATCAGTACGGACGGGTATATAGACCGGGCGTCTGTGGGACTGAACTCCTATTATCTGCAAGGAGGATACTACAATGACAATACCTCCGTCAAACTGATAACCTTTGCCGGCAAAGAGCGCACTTACCACGCATGGAACTATGCCAGCAAGGAGGAGATGGAACGTTACGGACGGCGTTACAATTCCTGCGGATTCATGTACGCCACCGACCGGGACGGCCATGTATACAGCAAAGAATATTATAAAGACGACAACGGCGAGAAGCATTACCTCACGGACGAAGGAGGTGCACTGCATTTCTATGACGACCAGACCGACAACTATACGCAGAAGAATTACCAGTTGCTGTTCAACCACAATTTCACCTCGCAATGGAATCTGAATATCGGCCTGCACTACACCAAAGGCGACGGGTACTACCAGGAATATAAAGGCGAACGCTCGTTGGCAGAGTACGGCATGTCGCCTTTCGAATACAACGGCGGCAAGATAGAAGTAAGCGACCTTATCCGCAAGAAGGCAATGGACAACTGGTTTGGCGGCGGAATCTTCTCCGTAAGCTACAAAGCCGACCGTCTGCATGCCTCGCTAGGCGGTGCACTGAACCGCTATGACGGCGACCACTTCGGAAAAGTGCTTTGGGTAAAGAACTATATCGGCGAACTGAA
>CDZD01050057.1_pt1 | contig 9791 bp, 6 predicted proteins | sample 554771 | NCBI WGS metagenome assembly CDZD01 (sample SAMEA3182069, study PRJEB8094) | gut metagenome | biome: human; feature: gut; material: Stool; isolation source: human stools | place: Canada | collected 2011-11-08
ACGGTGATGACGCCCACGTTGGGCTCGATCGTACAGAAGGGGAAATTTGCCGCCTGCGCCTTGGCGTTCGACAGGCAGTTGAACAGGGTCGATTTGCCGACGTTGGGCAGACCGACGATTCCGCATTGTAAAGCCATTGTATCTCGTTTGATGTTAAATCTTCCGGCAAAGATACGATTAAGCCGAGAGCAATGCAAATTTATTTGCGATTGCCGAGGCGGAGTATCTTCGGTGTCAGCCAAAGATACGAATAAGCGAGTGCAATGTCGAATTTATTTGGACATTGCCGAGCGGGAGTATCTACGGCGCAGCCAAAGACTACGAATAAGCGAGGGTAGTGTCAAATTTATTTTGAACATTGCCGAGCGGGAGGATTTGGATGCAGTCGAAGATACACGCTTTCCCCGATGAATGTACCCGAACGTTGGGGAGAAATCCGCTTCGGGTATCTCCCGCTGCGAATCCGCAATCTATTCGGGCAGCAGCCGTTGCCGGCGCTGTACGATTTTCCCCGTCTGCGTGACGCCCTCGATAGAGATGTCGTAATCGGCCGGTGCGTCGGAGGTGTAGAACTCGACGGTGGCCTGTCCCGTATCGTCGAGCTTGACGGTCGGATTCCAGTAGAGCGTCGTGCGGTAGTCGGGGACCATCGAGCGGCGGGCTTTCTCCGTCGCGTATGCCGGAGCATAAAACTCCGCAGGAGTTTGGTAGCCCAAAGGAGATGTTAACCCTATTTCAGTTGAAGGAGTTTTACTTATTGCATTATCTAAATCTTCTCCATGTTTAAGTGTAATAGAGATAATCCCATTTTTAGCAAGTCCCGGTCCCCATAGAACAGTGCTTGCACCTTCAATCACACCTATTTGATCTACAAAAGATAGTGGATAAGATAAACATAACGGTAATGATTTGTAATCATCTGTATAAGCAATCTGTCTACCAGAGCTAAGTTCCCCGGTATATCTATCATCTTCAAAATACTGGATTTCTTGTCCGGGTTTTTCTAACATAGCAATCGTTTCTTCAATTTGTCCGTCAACCATAAATACGGGCATTCTACCTCGATACCACACCTGTGAACCGACAACATTCATTCCCAGCATCCTTGCGATGAAGTCGAGGATGGTTCCGGCCCCTGCCTCCTTGATCTGCTCGGCCGTCCACGTGCGTGCGGCCAGCCGATGCTCGGGCCGTGTGGATTCGAGGCGTTTGTGATGCGTGACATACACCGTGTCGATGAGGATGTTCCGCATGTCGGTCTGCCCGCGCTGCTCGATGTAGTACCGGGCCTGGGCAATGTAGGGCTTCTTCTGCTCCTGCGCAGGCACGCGGGGCAGCGTCCCCACCTCGGGGAACGAATCGCGCGCGACCTTCACCGTCGCCTCCGGCATCGACCCCCGCACCGCCGCGGGCCGCAGCACGTAGAGCGTGCTGTCGGGGAAGTCGAAGCCGTTGAGCGCGAACGCTCCGGTGTCGTCGACGGCGCATTTCGTCACATAATGCAGCGAGGGTACGATCATCCGCATTTCGTAACGGCTCAGCTTCTTCTTGCGGTTCCACAGTCCGCTTTTGCTGATGCGTCCGGTGATCTCCTGCCCGACCTCCAACGGATACTGCGGTTCCACGTACTCCTTTTTCATCAGCTCCGGCACGTCGTAGCGCCGCCATCCTTGCGTGAGCAGCAGTGCGTCGAGCGCCGTGACCCGTGCGGCGTCCCGCCCCTCGAAGTACCAGTCGGGCGTCTCGATCGTACCCCGCAGTTCGGAGGTGAGCAGCAGCGTCGAGTAGATGCTGCCCGACGTCGCCGAGGGCACCGCCGCGCGATCCGTCACCGCGATCGAGAAATCGCCCGCGGCAGGACCTCCGTCGGGATCGGTCGCCGTGACGGCGAGCGTGACCTTCGTCCGCTGTTTCAACGAACCTTGAACCTGCATGTCGGTCGTCGCAAGTTCTTCGCCTCTGTTGAAAACCAGACGCTCGGAGAGCGCATTGCCCGCCTTGTCCAGCAGCAGGATTTGAAGAATGCCGCCCGGCAGGTCGCTGCGGCGGAAGATCAGCGAGGCGTAGTCGTAGTTCCACGGCTTATGGTAGCAGATGTTTCCGCGGCAGTGCACCAGCAGTTTCAGCCCTTTGGGCAGCGGCCGTCCGGAGATGGGCAGCACCGTGAAATTCTCCTCCGTTTGCAGGATTTTCAGGACACAGGCCGTGTTCCGCGATGCGGGCAGGTCGAAGCGTTCGGTCTTACCGCCCGCCATCGTGCATTCGGCGTAGTAGCGTTCGCTCGTGTGGGCCGTGAAGCGCAGACAGCCCATGCCGCCGTGAAGCGTGCGAAGCGTGTCGACCACCTCGTCGCGGTCGTTCTTCACCACGCCCGTGATCTCGACCGACCCGCCGTCGTCTCCCAGTGCCTTGAAGGCCACGCAGCAGTCATAGCCGTCGATCAGGTAGCCCCCTTCGGGGAAGAACGAGACGTCGAAGTCCGAGACTTTGCGCACCGAGGTGTTGCGCTGCGTCCTGCGGCTCTCCTGATAGGGCCAGATCGTGAGCGGCTTCTTGAAGAAATAGTCGGGCCCTTGGTTGCGCATGTAGAGCGTGTAGGCCGTAAGCGAGTAGTCCCCGAAGCGTTCCAGTGACTGCGTGGGAAGGTAGCCGCTGTACACGCTGTCGCGCGACAGGAGCTTGATGCGCCGCACCAGCGACCCGCGGTCGTCGCGAAGCTCCACGTAGACGTAGCGGCTCGCGGCCACGGGACGGTGCGTCGCCGCGTCCGCGCAGTGCGCACGCAGCCAGATCGTATCTCCCGCGATGTACGAATCCTTGTCCGTCGATACATGAAGCTTCTCCTGCGGGTAATGCTCGATCTGCTCGATGAACGGGTTCGCGTAAAGCGACGGCTGGGCGGTCGAGCGGTATGCCGTGAGAAAGAGGGCGGCGCATACCAACGGTAGGATATGTCCAGCGGATTTCATCGTTCGATGGGTTGAGTATCCGAAAGTTAATCGATTTTTCCGAAAAAAACAAACGCATCTCCGCAGAAAGATCCCTGCGATGTTTCGTGTCGCCGATCCGACGTCGTCGTTCGGTGCGGGCCGGAGAGCCTCCGTTCCATGCGGAGGAATGCCGTTTGACGAGCCCGTACGGCCCTTACGCTGCCGTCGGACACGAAATGCACGTTAAAAATAGCAGAGGTGTTTTGCGGAGAGATGTAAGTAAAGACCGATTCTGCGCTTCCGGTCTGCGGAGCGGGGGCGGCGAAGATGTGGTTTCGGTCTGTTTTTCGTTCGGAGAGGGTGAAAAAGGAGGGCACGGTTTTCGTGTTCCGTGAAAAATTTATACCTTTGAAAAGTTAAAATACGACGAAACCGATGGATTTGAAAACGCTTCGTGCGGAACTGCAAAAGCTCGCGGCATTGGCCGAAGGATGGGATGCTTCGCACGAAATAGCTGATATAGAACGCGATCTGGCGCTCGGAAAATTGCGGGAACTTTACGATGCCGTGCGTTTCGGCTTGGATTCGGCGGTGCAGCCGTCCGTAGAGGACGAGTTGTCGTCTGTCGACCTGCCGCCCGTGGAGATCGACCTCGACGCCGTGATCCCGCTGACGGCGATGAGCGAGCCGTTCGGAGCGGATCCGGCCGCTGCGCCGCTGGAAGAACCGACGATCGCGCCGCCCGTTGTGGAATCGCCTGTCGCCGGCCCGTCCGAGGCGCCGTTCGCCGCCGCTCCGGCGGTAGAGCCGGTCGGAACGCCGGCCGAAGTTCCGGCGGAGATGCCTGCCGAGGCAGCGGTTCCGGCCGAAATCCCTTTGCAGGCGCCTGCGGAGGCGCCGGTGGAAGAACGTACTGAGATGCCCGCGGAGGCGGTCGGAGGTACTGTCGGCGCTTCCGTCGTGGAGCCGACGGTCGATCCGATCGGCGAGATTCCTGCGGAAGCGGTTGCAACGGTATCGGAACCGTCGGACGCAACGGATTCGGAGGGGGCGCCCGTTGCCGCCGAGGCTCCCGCCGTCGTTGCCGAGCCGCTGAGCCTTTTCGAACTCGATCCCGTGGATGTGAAACGCGCCAAGCACCGCGTCGTCCTGTCGCTTTACGGCGATACGGACTCCGTGACTCCGGCGCCGGGGAAGATCGAGCCGGTTGCGGAGGAGCGGCCGGTTCCGCCTCCGCAGGCCGTTCCGGCCGTTTCGCCCTCGCCGGCGGATGTTCCGCAGGAGGAGCCTGCGGCGACTTCCGTTCCGGTCGGGGGGGCGGGGCATCGCGCCGTACCGGCCGAAAACGGAGCGGCCGTGCTGGGCGAGACCCTCAATTCGGACGTGAAGACCGTCTCGGATCTGATCGCCGTAACGACCCCTCCGGCGGCCGTCGGGCAGGAGCCGGTGGCCGACCTGCGGCAGGCGTTGTGCAACAACGACCGTTTCCTGCTGGCCCGCGACCTCTTCGGCGGCGATATGGATGCCTGCGGGCGTACGATCGACCGGCTCAACGAGTTCGACGATCTGGACGAGTGCATGATCTACATTGCCGAGAATTTCGACTGGAATCCCAACTCCGACGGAGCGAAGCTGCTGGTCGATCTGATCGAACGAAAACTGGCCTGAACGCATGTCGAAACTCTACATCGTCCCCACGCCGATCGGCAATCTCGACGATATCACGCTGCGTGCCGTCCGTGTATTGCGCGAAGTGGACCTGATTCTGGCCGAGGATACCCGAACTTCGTCGGTGCTGCTCCGGCATCTGGGGATCGAAAAGCGCCTCCATGCGCACCATAAGTTCAACGAACACGCCACGGCGGCCGTCGTGGCCGAGACGATCGCTGCGGGACGCACCGTGGCGCTGATCTCCGACGCCGGAACGCCGGGTATCTCCGATCCGGGATTCCTGCTGGTGCGCACCTGCGTCGAGCAGGGGATCGAGGTGGAGACGCTGCCGGGGGCGACGGCCTGCATTCCGGCGCTGGTGCAGAGCGGCTTTCCCTGCGACCGTTTCTGTTTCGAGGGATTCCTGCCCCAGAAAAAGGGGCGCAACAAGCGTTTGCAGGAGCTCGCCTCGGAGGAGCGGACGATGGTCTTCTACGAATCGCCCTACCGCGTGGTGAAGTGTCTCGAACAGTTCGTGGAGACGTTCGGGGCCGAACGACCGGTGTCCGTGTCGCGCGAGCTGACCAAGAAGTTCGAGCAGACCGTGCGCGGAACGGCGGCCGAAGTGCTGGAGCATTTCCGGCGGACGGAGCCGCGCGGCGAGTTCGTGCTGGTGGTCGCCGGCCGTCCCAAGGCGGGAAAGGCGCGGCGCGACGAATCCGAAAACGAAAAGTACGATGAACGATAACGAAACAAGCCTGCAACACAACGGCCGGCCTGCCCGGCATTCGTGGTGGGAGAGCCTGCGCGACGACCTGGCCGACCGTTTCAGCCTCTCGGAGGACAGCGCGCGGCAGGAGGAGACGGTGGACATGATCTGCCGCGGCGTCGAATTCCGCGGGACGAATCTCTGGGTGCTGATCTTCGCCACGATGATCGCTTCGCTGGGGCTGAACGTCAACTCGGCGGCCGTCATCATCGGCGCGATGCTCGTTTCGCCGCTCATGGGGCCGATCATGGGTGTCGGCCTGTCGCTCGGGATCAACGATTTCGACCTGCTGAAAAAGTCGCTGCGCAACTTTTCGCTGATGGTCGTCGTGGCGATCGCCACCTCGACGCTCTACTTCTTCATTTCGCCGCTCGGCACGGCGCGCAGCGAACTGCTCACCCGTACCGTCCCCACGACCTACGACGTGCTGATCGCCTTCTTCGGCGGACTGGCGGGTATCGTGGCGCAGTCGCGCAAGGATCGCAATTCGACGGTCATTCCGGGCGTCGCGATCGCCACGGCGCTGATGCCGCCCCTCTGTACGGCGGGCTTCGGTCTTGCGACGGGGCAGTTCAAGTTCTTCATCGGCGCCTTCTACCTCTTTTTCATCAATACGGTCTTCATCGCGCTGGCGACCTACATGGTCGTCCGGATGTTGAAATACCACAAGAAGAAGTTCCTCGATCCGGCGCGCGAGCGGTATGTCAAACGGATCATGCTCCTCATCACGCTCCTGACGTTCATTCCCAGCGTCGTCATCGGGCTGCACATGGTGCGGGTGTCGTTCTTCGAATCGGCCGTCGACCGTTACGTGCAGCAGGAGTTCCAGTTCGAACATACGCGCGTGATCGAGTGCAAGAAGGCCTACAAGCACGGCGACCGGAATTCGCGTATCGAGCTGCTGCTTATCGGCGAGCCGCTGGGCGAGGAGATCATCGGCAACGCCCGCGCCCAGTTGTACAACTACGGCTTGCAGGATGTCGAGTTGATCGTCCGGCAGGCGCGCACGGGCGATCGGGTCGATCTCAAATCGTTGCAGTTGAGCTATTCGGAACTGCTCGACGAGAAGAACGCTCAGATCGACGAGTTGAAACAGCGCTTGTCGAAGTACAAGATGAAGAATATCGAATACGACGACATTTCGCGCGAGGCGGGTGCCGTCGTGCCCGACATTCAGTCGATCTCCCTGTCGAAATGCCTCTCGTACGATGTCGGGGGTACGGTGCAGGATACGCTGTTGATCTGCGTGGTGAAGTCGCGGCAGCCGATGACCGAGGCCGATGCCGAACGCCTGCGCCGCTGGCTGGAGGTGCGTACCAAGATCGCGCAGGTGAAGTTGTATACCGAATGATTACCGATCGAATAACCGCGGACGCATGAAACGAGTACGTTCGAATCTAACATTATGGCAGCGGGCGATGGCGAGCCTCGTGTGGGGTTGCTGCCGTTTGATCGGCGCTATGCCACACTGGCTGCGTTACTACGTGTTGCAGGATACCATCTATTTCATCGTTTACAAATGCCTGCGCTATCGGGTGGGCGTGGTGACGGAGAACCTGCGCAATTCGTTTCCCGACCGTCCGATGGCCGAAATCAAGCGGATTCGCCGGTCGTTCTACCATAACCTGTCGGAGATCTTCATCTCGACGGTCAGCCAGGCCGCCATGTCGGACGACGATTGCCGCCGCCGCGTGCGGGTGAAGAATCTCGACGAGGTGCTCTCCGACCTGCGGGGACGCGACGCGCTGCTTTCGACTGCCCATTTCGGCTGCTGGGAGTACGACTCGTTCCTGGCGCTCTATACCGGCGAACACTATTTGGCCGCGGTCTATCATCCGTTGGAGAACAAGGTGATCGATGCGGTTTACATGCGTTTGCGCCGGCGGCGCAATATCCGGCTCATCCCGATGAAGGAGATCATCCGCTACTACATCGACCACCGGCTGCCGGCCGGTGCCCCCGGACAACGCATCGGCATCGGCCTGATCGCCGACCAGAATCCTCCGCTGCGTCCCAACAGCCATTGGTTCCGCTTCCTCAATCAGGATACCGTCTTTTTCGACGGCATCGAGAAGATGGCGCTCAAATTTCACATGCCGGTCTATTTCTGCCGCCAGCGCCGGCTGCGCCGAGGGTATTACGAGTTGGAGTTCCTGCGCCTCTACGACGGCGTGGAGCAGGTCGCGCCCAACGAGGTGACGGAGCGCTATGTGCGGCAGCTCGAAAGCGACATCGTCGCCGATCCGGGGATGTGGCTCTGGTCGCATCGCCGTTGGAAACACCGTCGTCCGCAATGTCCGTCGTAAAGATCGTCATACTCAACTGGAACGGAGCCGCCCATCTGCGGCGCTTCCTTCCCTCGGTGGTGCGCACCGCTCCGCCGGGGGTGGAGATCGTCGTGGCGGACAACGGTTCGACCGACGGGTCGGCGGCGCTCGTCGAGCGGGAGTTTCCGTCGGTTACGTTGCTCCGGCTGCCGGAAAACTACGGTTTCGCCGGAGGTTACAACCGCGCGTTAGAGCGGTTGGAGGGCGATTACTGGGTGCTGCTCAACTCCGACGTCGAACCTGCGGAGGGGTGGTTGGAGCCGCTGATCGCGGAGCTCGACGCGCAGCCCGACGTGGCTGTCGTGGGGCCGAAACTGCTCTCCTGCGCCGAGCGCGACCGGTTCGAGTATGCGGGTGCTGCGGGCGGATTCATCGACTGGTTCGGTTTCCCGTTCTGTCGGGGACGTATCCTGCGGACGTTGGAGAAGGATCGGGGGCAGTACGACGACACCCGCGATGTCTTTTGGGTGAGCGGTGCGGCCTTCTGCTGCCGTGCGGAGGTATTCCGCCGCATGGGCGGTTTCGACGCCGGCTTCTTCGCCCACATGGAGGAGATCGACCTTTGCTGGCGGATGCAGCTGGCGGGGTGGCGCGTGCGCGTCGTCCCCCGAAGCAGGGTGTGGCATTTGGGCGGCGGCACGTTGCAGAACAATTCGCCGCGCAAACTCTACCTCAATTACCGCAACAACCTCGCGATGCTCTTCAAGTGCGCGTCGCCCGTGCAGCGTGTCGCGGTGGCTGTGCTGCGGCCCCTTGCGGATGCCGCCGCAGCGCTGGTTTATCTGTTGAAAGGACAATGCGCACAGGCCGGTGCGGTCGCCTGCGCCTACCGCGATTTTCTGGCGCGGCACGATGAACTCGCCCGCCAGCGCCGTGCCGTACAGCAATCGAAGCGCCGTCGGGCGGCGCATATCTACCACGGTTCGATCATCCTACGCTACCTGCTGGGGCGACGGGTGTTCGGCGAACGGATGCAAGGCTTATGAAAAAGTTGGTGATTATCCCGACCTACAACGAGCGCGAGAACGTCTCGCGCATGATCTCGAAAGTGATGTCGCTCTTCGGCGGCTACGACCTGCTCATCGTCGACGACGGTTCGCCCGACGGTACGGCCGCCATCGTCCGCGGGCGGCAGGAGGAGTTTCCCGGGCGGGTGCATCTTATCGAGCGCAGCGGGAAATTGGGATTGGGAACGGCCTACATCGCGGGATTCCGGTGGGCATTGGCACACGGTTACGATCTGGTTTACGAGATGGACTGCGACTTTTCGCACAACCCCGACGATCTGGAACGGCTGACGGCGGCTGTGACCGGCGGTGCCGACGTGGCGGTAGGGTCGCGCTATTCGCGCGGCGTGAACGTGGTCAACTGGCCGATGTCGAGGCTGCTGATGTCCTATTATGCCTCGAAATACGTGCGGATCGTCACCCGCATGCCTGTGTGCGACGCCACGGCGGGGTTCGTCTGCTGGTCGCGCCGTGTGTTGGAGACGATCGACCTCGACGCCGTGCGCATGGTGGGCTACGGGTTTCAGGTGGAGATGAAGTATACGGCATGGAAATTAGGGTTCCGTATCGACGAGGTGTCGATCGTCTTCGTCGACCGCACGGAGGGAACCTCCAAGATGTCGGGCGGTATCTTCGGCGAGGCCTTCTGGGGCGTGCTCAAACTGCCGTGGCGCAGGATTCGGCCGAAACTGCCGGCAGCGCGGGAGTAGGATGGGCGGCCCGCGGCAATCCGCATAAAACAGTCCGGCGACCTCCATACAAGGTCGCCGGACTGTTCGCTTTGCCGGGAACGTTCCTTATTGCTACTTGTTGATCTTCGCCCACGAATCTTTGAGCGTCACCGTGCGGTTGAAGACGGGATGCCCGGGCGTGGTGTCGGTGTCGGGGCAGAAGTAGCCTACGCGCTCGAACTGGAAGGTGCGGCCCGGTTCGGCGCCCGCCAGCGACGGTTCGAGCCAGCCTTTCGTGACGATCATCGATTCGGGATTGAGGTTGTCCTCCCACGTCTGTCCCTCCTCGCAGTCGTCGGGATTCTCCTTCGTGAAGAGCGGGTTGAACAGGCGGATTTCGGCTTCGAAAGCGTGGCGGGCCGATACCCAGTGGATGA
>CDZD01039916.1_pt1 | contig 9782 bp, 6 predicted proteins | sample 554771 | NCBI WGS metagenome assembly CDZD01 (sample SAMEA3182069, study PRJEB8094) | gut metagenome | biome: human; feature: gut; material: Stool; isolation source: human stools | place: Canada | collected 2011-11-08
TTGGGAACAGCGTAAGTTGGGGGATTTCGGAAAAGCAACTGGCGGAACATCCATAGAATCTGAGTTCTCTGAAGATGGAATATATAAGGTGATCAGTATAGGAAGTTACTCTGAAAATAGCGTATACAATGACCAAGGAATCAGGGCAATTAAATCTGATAAAACCAGTAACCGTATTTTAAATCGGAACGATTTAACGATGATCTTGAATGATAAAACTACATCTGGAAATATTATCGGAAGAGTGCTTTTGATTGAAGAATCGGGCATTTATGTATATAATCAGCGGACTGAACGTATTGAAATAAATTTAGATGAGTATGATCCTGTATTTCTTTATGAAATGCTAAATGCTCCAAATATAAGAGAAAAAATCATAAAACAAGCACAAGGAAATACGCAAATTTATGTCAATTGGACAGCTATATCTTTGCTTGAATATATGATACCTTCAAAAGAAGAACAAGTGAAAATTGGTGAGTATTTACATAGTATAAGTAACCTCATCACTCTTCACCAGCAAAAGTGCGATGATTTGATAAATTTGAAGAAATATATGCTTCAAAACATGTTTGTTTAGCATTCAGAACTTTTTTGCGTACGATTCAAGATAGGATTGAGTATAAATTGAATATCTGAAGATGTGTCAAACATGAATTGTAACTTACGCTGGAATTTATCATAAATGCAGAGTGACCAATATGAACAGGAGTGTAATGTAATAAATATCATACATTTCATGCTTAGATAAAAAAGTAAAAAAATTGCTTTTAGAGTGAAAGAATGCTCAGTTAGTGTTTGGGAACAGCGTAAGTTGTCTGAGATAGCAATTAGAGTAACAGAAAAGAATAAAAATAATGAATTTACTGAACCTTTTACAAATTCTGCAGAGCTGGGGATAATTAGTCAGAAAGAATATTTTGAAAGAGAAATTGTAAATGATGAGAATCTGGATGGATATTATATAGTCAGAAAGGATGATTTTGTATATAATCCGAGAATTTCTGGTACTGCTCCTGTTGGTCCGATAAATAGAAATAGATTGGAAAGAAATGGCGTAATGTCGCCGCTTTACACAGTATTTAGAGTTCATGATATTGCTGAGTTATATTTAGAATACTATTTCAAAACTACAAATTGGCATCGTTTTATGAAATTGAACGGAGATTCTGGGGCAAGATTTGACAGATTTACAATTTCTTCAACGCAGTTTATGGAAATGCCGATTCCGTATCCAAAGGTTGAGGAACAAAAAAAGATTGGAGCGTATTTTTCCCACCTCGACCACCTCATCACTCTTCACCAGCGTAAGCGCCTTGGTTTGCTGAAAGTAGGGAAAAACGCTTGGGAACAGCGTAAGTTGGGGGATTTCGGAAAAGCAACTGGCGGAACATCCATAGAATCTGAGTTCTCTGAAGATGGAATATATAAGGTGATCAGTATAGGAAGTTACTCTGAAAATAGCGTATACAATGACCAAGGAATCAGGGCAATTAAATCTGATAAAACCAGTAACCGTATTTTAAATCGGAACGATTTAACGATGATCTTGAATGATAAAACTACATCTGGAAATATTATCGGAAGAGTGCTTTTGATTGAAGAATCGGGCATTTATGTATATAATCAGCGGACTGAACGTATTGAAATAAATTTAGATGAGTATGATCCTGTATTTCTTTATGAAATGCTAAATGCTCCAAATATAAGAGAAAAAATCATAAAACAAGCACAAGGAAATACGCAAATTTATGTCAATTGGACAGCTATATCTTTGCTTGAATATATGATACCTTCAAAAGAAGAACAAGTGAAAATTGGTGAGTATTTACATAGTATAAGTAACCTCATCACTCTTCACCAGCAAAAGTAAAAATTGATAAAAAATACGCTTATTTTCGCTAATACAAATAAAAATGTACGAAAAAGGAGAATTCCATGGCAGAATTAGAGTCGTTAATCGAACAAAAACTGATTGACCAGTTAGTTTACGGAGAGTCCCAATGGACTTATAGGGCAGATTTGAAGACGGAAGAAGACCTTTGGAAGAATTTCCGTTACATATTGGAACAAAACAACAAGGACAGATTAAACGGTGAGCACTTATCCGATGCGGAATTTGAGCAAGTAAAGAACCAATTACAGTTTTCTTCTTTTTACAAGGCGGGAGAATGGCTTGTCGGTGAAAACGGAAAGGTTATGGTTCATGTTCAACGAGATACGGAGAAATTACATCTGGTAGTAATGAATCATGAGCATATTGCGGGCGGCAGCAGTGTTTATGAAGTAATTAACCAGTATAGGGCGTTGGCAGATGAAGACAGTGAGACAAAAGCACAGGACCGTAGATTTGATGTTACGCTCATGATTAACGGACTGCCTATGATACATATAGAATTAAAAAATAAACAGCATTCTTATATGGATGGATTTTGGCAGATTAAAAAGTACATTGGAGAAGGTAAATTTACAGGTGTTTTTTCCGCAGTTCAGATGTTTGTTATCAGCAATGGAGTGGATACCAAGTATTTCTCCGCAGCCGGCGATACGGAGTTAAATTCCAAGTTTATTAGTGGATGGCTGGATAGGGAAAATAATCCAGTGTCCAATTATCTGGATTTTGCCAAGAGTGTGCTTCGGATTCCGGAAGCGCATGAGATGATAGCAAGATATACGGTGCTAGATGAGGAAAAAAAACAGCTAATCTTACTAAGACCATATCAGATACATGCGATAGAAGCTATCCGTGAGGCATCCAAGACAGGAAAATCCGGTTATGTGTGGCATACAACGGGTTCCGGAAAGACACTGACTTCCTATAAGGCAACCAGAAATCTTTTGATGGATATTCCTTCTATTGATAAAGCCATTTTCTTGATTGACAGAAAAGACCTGGATACGCAGACAACGATGGCATTTCAGGCCTACGCCAACAATGACCTTATAGATGTGGATGAAACAGACAATGTTTTTGACCTGAAGAAAAAGTTAAAATCCGCGGACCGTCAGGTGATTGTAACAACCATTCAGAAATTACAGAGACTTATCACTAAAAAATTGGAAGAAGGGACATCGGATTATGAAAAGATAAAAAATCTGAAGATTGCCTTTGTGGTAGACGAATGCCATAGAGCAGTTACACCGGGAACAAAGAGGGAACTGGAAAGATTTTTTGGAAATTCTCTTTGGTATGGTTTCACCGGAACACCTCGATTTGCAGAAAACCCTTATCCGCAAATGGGAGATTTACCGCGTACTACGGATGAACTGTATGGAGAACGTCTGCATAAGTACACGATTCAGAATGCTATTCATGATAATGCTGTACTGGGATTTCAGGTAGAACATAATGGCCCCAAAAACATAACAGATGAAACGGACAGCAGCATCTATGACAATGAAACACATATGCTTCGGGTTTTGGACATTATCCTGAATAAATCATTTTATAAGTTAGGATTTCAGAACGGAAAAGGTCAGACTTATGAAGGTTTGCTGACCACAAGCTCCATTCAGTCCGCACAAAAATATTATGATTTGTTAAAACGGGTAAAAAAAGGGGAAACCGAATTGCAGATTGATGAGAAAATTAAGCAGGTTTTACCGGATTTTCCTAAGTTTGCCATTACCTATTCGGTTACGGAAAATGAAGAAAGTTCTCATGTAAATCAACAAAAGATGCAATCATCTTTGGATGATTATAATGGAATGTTCGGAACAAAATATGAACTTTCCCAGATACAAGGATATAATGCAAATTTAAATAAACGTCTTGCAAGAAAGGAACCTAAATTTAAGAGCAGAAATGAACAGTTGGATATTGTCATTGTAGTGGACAGGCTGCTGACAGGATTTGATGCCCCCTGCATGTCTACCATATTTATTGACAGACAGCCCATGGGACCTCATGATTTGATACAGGCATTTTCCCGTACAAATCGTATCTTTGATAAGAATAAGACATATGGTCAAATTGTGACATTCCAGGCACCGAAGTTGTTTAAGGACAGTGTAGACAATGCGGTCAGACTCTATTCTGCAGGAAGTACAGAAGTATCTATGCTGGCAGATTGGGAGGAGATTGAACCTGCGTTTCGGAAATCCCTGAAAGCATTGAGGGCATCGGCGGAAACACCGGCAGAAGTTCCAACAATGTCAAAAAAGGAAAAGATTGTGTTTGTTAAGATGTTCCAGAATTTTGACAGGTTGTTTGCGCAACTCAAATCCTTTTCACAGTATGATGAGAGTATGCTTGAGGGATATGGTATTACAGAAGAGGAATATGTAGACTACGTGGGACAATATCTGAATGCCAAAGCACAACTGGAAGAGGACTCAGAGGATAACCCGGATGAAACGGACGGTCCTGTGATTGACGGAGATTATGAATTGATGGCTTACAGTCACACCAAAATTGACTATGAGTACATTATTAATTTGATTCAAAATATCGTTTCACCGGATGACGATACGGAAGTTTCACCGGAACAGAGGCAGAAACAAATAGAAGAGGTTAAGCAGTATATTGAGGATTTGAGGAAGGACAATCCGAAAGTGGCGGATATTATGTCCAACCTTGTGCTTGAAATTGAAGCAGATGAAAACAAATATAAGGGTCAGTCCATTCTTAATATTGTGGAGAATATGAAGCAGGAATGCATTGAAAAAGTGGTTACTAACTTTAGTATTACCTGGTATGCGTCAAAAGAGGATATAATGTACGCAGCCATGCATTATCGAAATGGAAAGATTCCCAATGAACAGGCAATAAAGGTTACGGCAGATTTCCCCAAATATAAGGATGCATACGAAAAAGCAATTCCCAAATTCAAATATTATAATTTGCTGATTGAGGACCTGAAAAAGACCCTGGATGAAGAAATAAAACCATTATTGGATAATTAACGGATTGCATTAACCACAAAAATACTTTTAACTGTTTCTATCAGCGTAAGTACGATAGGAAACGGAGGAAGTATATGCTTAGCGATAGAAACGGTGCAGAACTATTCTGCAATTATTACGGACAATGGATTGATGTTTACAAAAAAGGTGCCATAAGAGAAGCAACTTTGGCAAAATATCAGATGACACATAAATGGGTGGAAAAGCTTGCGCCTCAGTTGAAAGTGTCGGAACTGACCAGAACAGCATATCAACAGCTCTTAAATGATTATGCCAAGGAACATGAAAGGCAGACCACACTTGATTTTCATCATCAGTTAAAAGGGGCTGTTTTGGATGCCGTGGATGAGGGGATGATAGAAAGAGACCCCACACGAAAAGCTATTATTAAGGGAAAGACACCACGGGCGAAAAAGATAAAATATCTGAACCAGTTTGAATTACATACCTTGATTGCACACCTTGATATAAAAGAGGAACCCAACTGGGATTGGTTTATTCTTTTAGTAGCAAAAACGGGCATGAGATTTTCAGAGGCCCTGGCTATTACACCGGCAGATTTTGATTTCGCACGGCAGACATTATCAGTGAGCAAAACATGGGATTACAAGGGAAAAGGTGGATTTTTGCCAACCAAAAATAAATCCTCAGTAAGAAAAATTCAGATAGACTGGCAGATTGTAGTAAAATTTTCGGAACTGGTGAAAAATTTGCCGGAAGATGAACCTATTTTTGTGGGTGAAGAAAAAATATATAATTCCACAGTCAACGATGTCCTGGCAAGGCATTGTAAAGACTGTGGAATTTCTGTGATTTCTATTCATGGATTGCGGCATACACATGCGTCGCTGCTTTTGTTTGCCGGTGTGTCAATCGCCAGCGTGGCAAGAAGATTGGGACATGCCAGCATGACAACAACACAAAAAACATATCTGCATATTATTCAGGAACTCGAAAATAAGGATGTGGACCTGGTAATGAGAACATTATCGGGGCTGTAAAATAACAATGTAACGATAAATTACTTACGCTGATTTTTAAAATTACGCCAGCGGCAGTACTACCTGCGTGATAAATTTTTCAGGGTCCGTATGGTGGGGAGGTCCCTCCAGATAAATGTGCTGGCAGGTGCCCTTTAAGGAAAGTCCTTTTTCTTTGGCATAGGAAACGATGTGGTCGCGGATGCAGGGAATGGACTCATAGCTGCCGTGATAAAAGATGCAGAGAGCCTTTTCTTCCGGCAGGTTTTTCACGTCTTCGCCCTGACTGTCGGATGGAACGGCAACACAGTAGGAAATGAGGTTCGGGTCGTCCAGGGAATAGGAAATAAAAAACATCCGCTTGGTGGTGTCGGAACCGTACTGCCGCAGGGCAGCGGGAATGATGCTGCGGAGGTCTTCCTTCCTGTCTTCCACGGTATCGGCACGCAGGGTTTTGCAGAAAACAGTCTGCGCCGGAATGGTCACGGTCTGGATTTCAAAGTCATTTTCACTTTTTACACGTTCTTTTAGTTTTTCAATATTTAAATTCAACTCATCGCGCAGCTTTTCCAACCGGGCAATCAGCGGCATCAGATCGGTGGTTCCGTGATAGTAGGCGTAAATATCATCCAGAGAAAGACCGAAATTCTGCATGACACGAATGGCGCGGATACCGGACAAAACATCAGTGGAATAATAACGGTTGCCGGTGGCACTGTCACGGTGGTCCGCCTGGATGAGCCCTTTATCTTCATAGTTTAAGATAATTCTTCGTGTCAGACCGAGAGATTTGGCAACTTCGCCGATAGACATGTATTTCCTGGAAGAGTCACTCATAAAAATTTCCCCTTTCTTTTTACTCATTAAAAATTTTATAAAAAATGTCAAAAAACACTTGCATCGTACATTGATGTACGGGGTATACTTATTTTAGTCACGAAGGGCAGACATGTCAAGTACAACAGCTTTTTCGTCTGTACACGTGCCATAACTTTGTCGTGTAAGAGGGGTTCGGATAGATAAGAAAGGGCGTATGAAAAAATTCATACGTCTTTTTCTTTTTACGTGCGGACAAGCATTTTTGAAGAAATCCGCGTAAGCATTTTGCCTGCATTACGCGTGGTTCGATATTTTTGAAGAAATCCGCATAAATTTTTTTCTCTCTTTACGCGGATTCTGATACTTTCGTAGAAATCCGCGTAAATCATTTTCTCTCTTTACGCGGATACTGGAACTTTCGCAGAAATCCGCGTAAACCGGATTTGAAAATTACGTGTATTTCGAAACTTTCGCAGAAATCCGCGTAAACCGGTCTTGAAAATTACGTGTATTTCCGATCTTTTGCGTATATCTGCGTAACCTTATTCCCAATGCCATGTGTATTCCAAGAATGGAAATGGGTTCCCCATATTATCCGGACATTCCTTGTTCCCAAATTTGTACACTAATTCCTATTGACACAATGGGAATTAATTTTTATAATTCCTACTGTGAAGATAGGAGAAAAAGCGTTTTTGCCTAAGAAGTAACAGGCACATTTTTTCATGAAAAACAGATAGAATATTTTTACATGGGAAAGTATGGAAAAGAAGAATACCGGATACAGGTAGATGCATACAGTCATCCCGGAAATGACCGGGAAGAAAGGATACAACATATGATGATTTCAACCAGAGGAAGGTATGCCCTGCGTGTGATGCTGGATTTGGCGGAGCACAATAACGGGGAATACATTTCCTTAAAAGAAATAGCGGACAGGCAGGAAATTTCCAGAAAATATCTGGAGGGAATTATGACGGTATTGTCCAAGGCACATCTGGTGGACAGCTCTTCGGGCAAGACCGGCGGGTACCGGCTGGTAAAACCGGCGGAGGAATACCCGGTTGGGGACATTTTGCGGACGGTGGAAAACGATATGATACCCGTTGCCTGCATGGGAGAGTCCGAGACCAAATGTACGAGGGCGGACAAATGCTACACCATGCCGTTCTGGATGGGACTGAGCCGGGTTATTGACAATTATTTGGACAGCCACACATTGAAGTCTCTTTTGGAAGAAGGGCACAGAGAGCACTGTACCTGTTGTACCGAATTCCAGAAACACGCAGAAACATAAACACACGGCAAAACGCAAAAACAAAAGCATGTGAAAGTGCAAACACAAAAGCATGAACACGGCAGCAAAAGCAAGCAGGAACGCGGGCACAGGATGAACACTGCAGCAAAAGCAAGCAGGAGCGCGGGCACAGGATGAACACGGCAGCAAAAGCAAGCAGAAGCACAGACGCAGAAGCATGAATGCAGCGGAAGCACAGACACAGACGCCACTTTAGAAGGATAACGCAGGAGAGAAAACAGAAACAGAAAAGGAGAAAAGCCATGAGCCACAAGTTATTAACAGTTAAGGATTTGCACGTTAATGTGGGAGAAAAAGAAATTCTGCACGGGATTAACCTGCAGGTAGGAAAAGGAGAAACCCATGTACTGATGGGTCCCAACGGTACCGGTAAATCCACCCTCGGATATGCGATTGCGGGAAATCCCCGTTACGAAGTCACAGAAGGAAGCATTCTGTTTAACGGAGAAGATATTACTTATATGCCGGTCAACGAAAGAGCTAAGAAAGGAATTTTCCTTTCCTTCCAGAACCCTCTGGAAGTACCGGGCGTAACTCTTTCCGCTTTTATCCGGAGCGCACTGGAATATAAAACCGGAGAAAGAATTCGTCTTTTTACCTATAAAAAGAAATTGCTGGAAATGATGGAGCTCTTAAACATGGACGAGTCCTATGCAGAGAGAGATCTGAACGTCGGATTTTCCGGCGGTGAAAAAAAGAAAGCCGAAATCCTGCAGCTTCTAATGCTGGAGCCGTCCCTTGCCATTCTGGATGAAACAGACTCAGGTCTTGATGTGGATGCGGTAAGAACCGTCTCCAGGGGCATCCAGATTTATCAGGAAAGATGCAAGGGAAGCCTGCTCATTATCACACACAGCACGAAAATCTTAGAGTCCCTGCATGTGGATGTAACCCATGTCATGGAAAACGGAATTGTGGTAAAAGAGGGCGATGCTTCCTTAGTTGATGTCATCAATGAAAATGGCTTCACCGAGCTACGTGACGAGAAATAAAGTCAGGAAAAAGAGAGGAAATCACAAATATGGAAGAAAAAACATATGTGGATGACATTGACCGCAGTGTCTATGACATAAAAGACGAAGAACACGATGCCTTCCGTATCGAAGAAGGTCTGACCCCGGAAATCGTAGACCAGATTTCAAAGGAAAAGCATGACCCGGAATGGATGAGGGAGTTCCGGCAGCAGTCTTTGAAAATATATCAGGAATTAAAGGTGCCGGACTGGGGCCCTTCCATCAAGGGACTGGATATGGACCACATTGCCACCTACGTGCGTCCGCACAGCGATATGAAGAACAACTGGAAAAACGTGCCCAAGGACATCAAGGAAACCTTTGAACGTCTGGGTATTCCGCAGGCGGAAAGAAAGTCCCTTGCCGGTGTGGGCGCCCAGTACGACTCCGAGCTGGTTTACCACAATGTAAAGGACGAGGTGGCGGCGCAGGGTGTCGTATATCTGGATATGGAAAGCGCCCTGCAGGGTGAATACGCCGACATGGTACATGAATACTTCATGAAGCTGATTACCCCGAGGGACCACAAATTTGCGGCGCTTCACGGTGCGGTATGGTCCGGCGGTTCCTTTGTCTATGTGCCGAAGGGCGTGGACGTGTCCATTCCCTTACAGTCGTATTTCCGACTGAATGCCAAGGGTGCCGGACAGTTTGAACATACTCTGATTATTGTGGATGAAGGAGCCAATCTTCATTTCATCGAAGGCTGTTCCGCTCCCAAGTACAATGTGGCAAACCTGCATGCGG
>CDZD01053002.1_pt1 | contig 9710 bp, 6 predicted proteins | sample 554771 | NCBI WGS metagenome assembly CDZD01 (sample SAMEA3182069, study PRJEB8094) | gut metagenome | biome: human; feature: gut; material: Stool; isolation source: human stools | place: Canada | collected 2011-11-08
GGTGGAGGAGCTGTCATCCTGCCTGAAGCAGATGGGCAAGCACATCAAGGTCAGCTACTTCTGAGAAACTGCAAGCCAACGCCCGTCCGCCGCTGCGGGGACAATTTCAAAGGAAAACAGAGGAACAGGAAGAAACCATGAGAAAGTTTGATACAAAGGTACAGCATCTGAAATATAAGGTCTTGCGGGAAGTCGCGCGGGAAGCATGGGCAGACCGTCTGCCGGAAAGCGCGATCGACATTCCCAAGACCATCGTCCCGGGCAAGGTCCCGACCATGCGCTGCTGTGTATACAAGGAGCGCGCGATCCTGACCGAGCGCGTCAAGATAGCCATGGGCGGCAATCAGCACAACCCCAACGTGATTGAGGTCATTGATATCGCCTGCGACGAATGCCCGGTCGGCGGTTACGAGGTCACGGCGGCGTGCCGCGGATGCCTTGCGCACCGGTGCGAGGATGTGTGCCGCTTCGGCGCGCTCACCTTTGACGCCAACCATGTGGCGCACATCGACAAGAGCAAGTGCAAGGAGTGCGGCGCCTGCGCCAAGGTCTGCCCGTACAGCGCCATTCACAACTACCGCCGCCCCTGCGAATCCGCCTGCAAGATCAAGGCAATCTCCATGGGTGACGAGAAGCAGGCGAGCATCGACAATTCCAAGTGCATCTCCTGCGGCGCCTGCGTGTATGCCTGCCCCTTCGGTGCCATTACGGACAAGTCCTTCATTCTCAACGTGATCGACATGATCAAAAAGAGCGAGCGCAACGCCAAGTACAAGGTCTTTGCCGTGGTCGCGCCCTCTATTTCCAGCCAGTTTACCTATGCCAAGCTGGGGCAGGTCATCACGGGACTGAAGGAGCTGGGCTTCTACACCGTCATTGAGGCGGCGCTGGGCGCGGATATGGTCGCGCAGGCAGAGTCGCGCGAGCTGGCAGAAAAGGGCTTCCTGACAAGCTCCTGCTGCCCGGCATTCGTGGATTACGTACATAAGGCGTTCCCGTCCCTGATTCCCTTCGTGTCGCACAACCCCTCCCCCATGACGGCGATTGCTCGCTACATCAAGGAGCATGAGGCGCCCTGCAAGGTGGTCTTTATCGGTCCCTGCACTGCCAAGAAGATGGAGGTGCAGCGCGAGGATGTCAAACCGTACGTGGATGCCGCTATGACCTTTGAGGAGCTGCAGGCACTGTTCGACAGCCGGGATATCGACATCACAACGCTGGATGAGGGGGTGCTGGACAACGCCTCCTACTTCGGGCGTATCTTCGCACGGTGCGGCGGTCTGTCCGATGCAGTGGCAGAAGGTCTGAAGGAGCAGAACATTGACTTCACCGTCAAGCCCTGCGCCTGTGACGGCATTGAAGCCTGCAAGCTCACCCTGCTTCAGAAAAGCAAGAACCGGCTGGACGCCAACTTCATTGAAGGCATGGCTTGTATCGGCGGCTGTATCGGCGGTGCGGGCTGCCTGACCCACGGCGAAAAGAACAAGGCGGAAGTGGACAAGTACGGGCGCGAAGCCTTTGAAAAGACCATCTCCGATGCCGTTTCGGTGCTGAAGCACTGATTGCGCCAAGACTTTTTTGCAAAAATGCAGAAAAGGTATTGCATTCCGCCGACATTTGTGCTATAATAATCTGCGTGTGTGCGGGCGCGTATGCCCGCGCGGTCACGTATCACGGATGGTCCGCTGCCACGCTCTGCATGAACATCCGATATCAGGAGGGTCAAGATGGATTTAATCAAGGCTTTTACAAACGAGCAGCTCAAGGCTGAGGTGCCTTCCTTCAGCATCGGCGACACGGTTCGCGTCGAGAACAAGATCAAAGAGGGCAACAGAGAGAGAATTCAGATTTATGAGGGTACTGTCATCGCCCGTCACGGCGGCGGCATTTCCGAGACCTTTACGGTTCGCCGCGTCACGTATGGCTGCGGTGTGGAAAAGACCTTCCCCCTGCATTCCCCGAACGTTGCGGGCATTACCGTCATTCGCGTCGGTAAGGTTCGCCGTGCGAAGCTGTACTACCTGCGCGACCGCGTCGGTAAGGCTTCCAAGGTCAAGGAGCAGATCGACTGATACGTCTCCGAAAAAAGATCCCGTCGGGCGGCTTTGCGTCGCTCGGCGGGATTTTTTGGCGCGGCAACAGGCAACCGAAAAGGGGGAGCGGACTCCCCCTTTTCGGGCTTGCGGTATCGCTTTGCATTACTTGCGCAGCAGCTGGACGTTCTTCTCGTAGTCCTCGATATCCTTGAACCACTCGGAGCCGGCAGGCACGTTGTTGCGGGTGCAGAATTCATCCCAGACAGCGCCGACGGGCAGCAGCTTGTTCTCCTCCTGGAGAGCCAGCAGCTTGGTGAACTCGCCGTTGTCCTGCAGCTCCTTCAGCTTCTCGTTGGGCAGGAGCAGGGCGGTCAGGATCGCCTTCTGTACGTTGCGCATACCGATGACCAGTGCGGCGACGCGGTTGATGGAGGCGTCGAAGTAGTCGGTTGCCAGGAACACACGATCCAGCGCGTTGCAGCGCACGACCTCCTTCATCATCTCCTTGGTCTCGTCGTCGTAAGCGACCACATGGTCGGAATCCCAGCGGATGCCGCGGGTGATATGCAGGGCAATGCGATCATTGAAGCACAGCAGAGCCGGAATCTTATCCGAAACCACTTCGGTCGGATGGTAGTGACCGTTGTCCATGAGGGGGGTCAGGTGGCGGCTCATAGCGTAGGACAGCGTGAACTCGGCAGAGCCGGCAGTGTACGCCTCGACGCCGATACCGAACACCTTGGACTCCAGTGCCACGTATACGAGGCTCTTGTCATAGCCGCAGGACAGGATCTTGTCGATGGAATCCATGTAACGCATACGGGGACCCATGCGGTCAGCGGGAACGTCCTTGAAGCCGTCTCCGATCCAGATGTTCATCAGGCAGGGGAATCCGGTCTCGCGGGCGAAATACTCGGAGATGCGGATGCACGCGATACCATGGCGGATCCAGAAATTGCGGATGTCATCATCCGGGCTGGTCAGGGTCAGACCGGCAGCCTTCGGGTGAGAGAAGAAAGTGGGGTTGAAGTCCAGCCCGCAGTTGTGCGCCTTGGCGAACTCGACCCATCTCTTGAAGTGACGCGGCTCAATGGTGTCGCGGTCAATGACCTCGCCCGGCTCGGCAATGGCATAGTTGGCGTGAACATTGATCTTGTGGGAACCGGGAATCAGGGACAGAGCCTTGTCCAGATCGGCAAAGACCTCATCCGGCGTGCGGGGCAGACCGGGGTAGTTACCGGTTGTCTGGATACCGCCGGACAGAGCGCCGGTGCCCTCGAAGCCGTGGACATCGTCTGCCTGCCAGCAGTGCATGGAAATGCGGGTGTTCTGGAGTTTTGCCAGGGCTGCCTCGGTATCAATACCGAGCTTTGCGTACACCTCTTTGGCGGACTCATAGCGTGCGTTCATGGTGAACCTCCTGTGTTTTTGTTACAGATATAATGGGGAGCAGCGTGCCGGATCACCGCCCGCCGCGTGCGGCAGGGGCATTCGGAGGGAGCCTTTTGACCATTCAGGTTCATTATACAGTAAAATGTCCTGTTTTGCAATAGCTTTTGAAAAAATTCAAAAAATATTTGCAGTCGGTGCACCCACGCCCCGCGCAGGCAGACTCCGCGTGGTGAAAATATATGAAAAGCCCTTGACAAAATCCGGAATAATGTGTATAATACAAGTGGTTTCTGTCAAAATCACTATTTAGGGAGGAAAATCATGAAAAAGCTCTTAGCTGTCCTCGTTACGGTCACCATGTTGCTGTCTGCGGTTGGCGTACTTGCCTTTACGGTATCGGCAGACGGAACTTACACGGTCATCGTGGCAGAGCAGGCAGGCTTCACCACGGAAAACTACTCGGCAACCAATTCCCCTGTTGTGTTTGCAGGAGGCTCCGCCGCGACCGACGCGGTCGTGTCCGCTACCTGCTCCTATCTGGTCGAGGTTTCGGCAGCGTCCGAAACGGCGGTCAGAAAGTACACGCTGATCGTGGACGGCACGGAGCATGCCGCCTGGATTCAGGCAAACTACAACGCCGGCTCCAACCGTTCCACCGTCTTCATTACCCTGCCGGAGGGCACCTATTCCGAGGTCATTGCCCGCGGCACGGATGAGGAAGGCGTGCAGATGGATGTCCTGAAGTTCACCAACATCACGGTCACGGCTGCCGAGAATTCGGTTCCCGATGACAAGGAAGTGGAATTCACACCCTGCTGGACACTGACCCCCAGTGCGCTGGCGCAGGGCAGTTCGCTCAATGCGGTAACCGTAACCGAAAATGATTTCGGATATGTGACCTTTACCGCCCGTCAGACGGGCGACCCCTACCTGAACTACATCGGCGGCACGTCCACCAAGGTCGGTCGCTGGCTGCTGGTCAAGTACAACAACCATTCCGTCATTCCGCGTATGCAGCTGTACATGGCGCAGGGCGCCGGCATCACGTCGGACAACAACATGATCGAGTTCCCCATCGCCGCCAACGGCAGCGGCTGGACGTATGTCATTGTGGATATGGCAACCAACCAGTTCTACGACAAGGAGAACCAGACGGTTCAGCACTTCCGCTTTGACCCGCTGGAGGCACGCAACTGGAGCGGCGGCTCCTACCAGTTTACCGGGGAGGAAGCCATTGACGTTGCGTATATCATGGGCTTTACGACCAAAGCCGGTCTGATGGGCTACCTGGAAGCCAATGAGCTGCACGATGTCACCAAGACTGCCGTCCTGCAGGAGTCGCAGGTCACGATGGCTGGCGACAAAGCAACCTATACCGATGAGAACGGCGTTACCTGGGACGTGACCAAAAACGAGGACGGCACCTACTCCTACACCTACGAGAAGAAGGACGTCCGCGTTCCCTGCGACACCACCCCGAAGCTGCTGCTGGCAGGCTCCCGCCTGAAGGTTGACGCCAACAGTGCCACGCTGGAGATGGATCCCCTGACCGGTATCACCACAATCAACGTGACCGGCGGTGACCCCAACGCCACCTACTTCAACGAGAGCAAGACTGCCGCCCGCTATATGGCAATCCGTTACAGAACCTCCGTGCAGGACAATATGGAGGTGTTCCTCAGCTCCTCCGATGCGGCGCCCGCCGCCGGACAGTCCTTCAAGCGCGAGCTGGCGGCTGACGGTGCATGGCACACCGACATCATCGACCTGAGCACGGTCGGCGTCTCCACGCTGAACACCGATACCTATGAGCTGAAATTCCTGCGTGTGGACTTCTTTGACGCCGCGTCCTCCGGCACCATGGAGCTGGAGTTCATCGCCTTCTTCGACAGCGAAGATGCGGCGTACCAGTACATGCACACGTACAAGACCTACACCGCGACCTTTATGGCGAACGGAAAGGTCGTGGATCGCGTGATCTTTGAGGCAGGCACAACCTCCATCAAGGAGCCTGCCGTGCCGGAAAAAGCTGGCTTTACCGGCAAGTGGAAGGCTTATACGCTGTCTGATAAGAACATCACCATCATGGCAGAGTACACCATGATTGCACAGCCTACCACCGAGCCTGCGACCACGGTCGCAGAGCCGACTGACACGGAAGCGCCGCCTCCTGCCACCGGCGCGTCGACCTCCGCGCAGACCACTACCGTCACCGAAGCAGAGCCCGGTGTTTCCGACACCGGCAAAGTGACCGGTACGAACGCGGCTACCACCGCCGCCGGCAGCTCCGCGGGCGGATGCAAGTCGGTTCTGGGCGGACTGTCTGTCCTGCTGATTGCCGCCGGTGCGGCTCTCACGCTGGCAAAGCGTAAGCATAGCTGATCCGACCATACACGTATCCCCCGCCGCGCCCGGTCTGTCCGGGCGCGGCTTTGGTTTCAGTGCCTGCGCAACTTTCTTTTGATTTTTCCAATTTGGCTATTGACATTGCACAAAAAATAAGGTACAATACAGTTGTCGGGCGAACTCTCCGCCCAAAAGCAAATCTGCGTATGCGTATAAAGGAGACAGATCCCATGAAAACTATTGCGAACAAAGAACTGCTTGTTGCCGCCGATTTTGCCGGATTTCCGCTGAAGGAAGCGGTCGTGGAGCATCTGACAAAGAAGGGTTGGAAAATCACCGATATCGGCGTCAAAGCAGACAGCGACCCGAACAACACCGACCTGATGTTCCACCGTCTCGGTCTGCGCGTCGGCTCCATGATCGCCGAGCACGAGTTTGAGCGCGCCTTGATCTTCTGCGGCACCGGTATGGGCATCCATATCGCCGCCTCCAAGTGCCCGCACGTTCATGCAGGCGTGGTGGAGAGCGTCCCCGCCGCCCTGCGCGCCATCACCGGGAACGGTGTCAACGTACTGGCAATGGGCGCCTTCTATGTTGCTCCCAAAATGGGCTGTGACATTGCGGACGCTTATCTGAACGCCGAGCTTGGCTCCGGCTACGAGTGGTGGCATAATTTCTATGAGTTCCACAAGCTCGCCATTGACGAATTGGAAGCCTTCAACTACGAGGAGTACAAGAAGAACGGCTTCAAGGTCAACAAGCTGGGCGACTATGATCTGACGCTGGAGGACAAGCCGGAGTAATCTGTCCCGGCTTGTGGCTACCGGCTCCGACCAGTCAGAATCACGGAACTTTCCGGAAAACCGGGGGACTCTTTCGGGAGTCCCCCCAATGTGTCTCCACCCCTGCCCCGCACAGCGAAAAAGCAAAATGCTACTGCGATATTTTTTCGTACTACCCTTGACAGGTCGGCAGGGCTGTGATATAATGAAGCAGGAATCTGCTACCGATTTGCGGTACACAGTGGCAGGAATGAAAATCAAGGAGGAGTTATACATGAACAAAAAAATACTTGCAACCCTGGTCGCCGGTCTGGCGCTGGTGTCCGCTGTCGGATGTGCCAAGACGCCGGGCGGAACGGAAACGGGCACTACGTCCACATATCCGACCGGTCCCAACTATTCCGTGGAGCCCGCGACGCTCCCCCAAGGTCCGGGCGGCGACAGCACGGCTGCCCCTGTCGAGGAAACGCTGGAGGCGAATCCTACCTTCTCCGACATCTCCATGACGCTGTACGTGTATGTGGCAAACGGGAATATCCGCAGCAAGACAGAGACTGTCCTGACAGAAGGCGCCATCTGCGGTTATGTCAAGGAGGGCGACACGCTGGCGGCAACGGGCGAGAGCAAGGAGTGGTACCGGGTGCTGTACAACGAAAAAACCTGCTATGTGCGCAAGAGCATTGTCTGCGACAACGCCTTGATCGACGCTTTCCAGGACGTCCGCGACGAGGTCACAATCTCGCAGAACGTTAACGTCCGCTCCATGCCCAAAGCCATCAAGAGCAGTGCCAACGACCTGAGCATCCGCGGCACACTGTTGAAGGGCACCAAGGTAACGCGCACCGGCATCGGAGACGGCTGGAGCCGCGTCCTGTTCTCCTACACCTACACCAAGGACGGTGCGAAAGTCACGGAGGATCGGGAATACTACATCAGCAATGAATGCATTGCCGAAGCCGGTACCGCCACCGCCACCGAAGCATCCAAGTCCTGATATTTCTGATAGCAAGTAAGCAAAGGGTTGCCGACCGGCAACCCTTTTTTACAGGAACGGGATAAAAGGCGCCCGCTGTCCGGAGAAACCTCCGGCAACGGGCGCCCTTTGCCTGCTGTCACGGCATCGCGCGACTGCGTGGCTTGATATTTTACTTAGTGGAAGGCAGGTAGCCGTACTGATTCATCCACTTGTAGTAGATAGCGTACGGGCTTTCTCCGCTGGTGTCCGCTTCCTGATCCGGCACCTCGGGACCCTTGGGCTGGGAAGGATCATAGTTCTTGTTGATCGCCTTAACCAGCTTATCGTCTCCGGACGACTTGGAGAACTGTCTCTTGAAGCCGTCATCGTCGTTTTCCAGCAATTCCACAAGCGCATCCAGCGTAGCGCACTCATCGATCTTTTCCTGGGCACCGGCGCTCAACTCGCGGATGTGGCGGATCAGCGCAACATCCAGCGTGTTCTCACTCTCCTTCATCTCATCGTTGAAATCAAAGCCCAGCAGCGGATTGATCAGCGCATCGTTGTTCTGCATCTTGGCATACACCCATGCATCCGGTCCGTCTGCCTCGCTGGGAATCGCCTTGAAGCAGTTACCGGTCTTCTCAATGTCCATCCGGTAGGTGCCGTACTCGCTCTCCGGGCTGGTGAGCAGGTGGGCGGTACCGTCAGCATTCAGCTCGTAGTGCTGTCCGAGAATACCGTACTGCAGCAGGTTGCGAAGCTCGGCATTGGTGTTGAGGCGGGTAATAACCTCCATGCTACGTCCCAGATATGCGCTCTCCGCGTACACGCAGAACATATTGCCGTACAGCTCACGCTCGCTTGCCTCGGGATACTTTGCAACCACAACATAGTACTGCTTGCCGTCCCGGGTGATGACGCCCTTCTCCTTGCCGGTCACGGTATCCTCACGATCCGCTTCCAGCTTGATGCGGGAATCGCCCTCAATGAAGGAAACTGCCGCACTCTGCCCGTCCTTGGGTGTACCGTACAGACCCTTATAGGAGTACCCCTTCAGCGTCTCATACAGGGTGCGGAAGGAGGAATCGGCAAAGAGACTGCCAAAGCCCATCTCAACCTTGCCGCGCGACCACATGGAAGGATCCGCAACCACCTGCCCCAGCACGGAGAAATTCGCGTTCTGGCTGTAGCTGTAATAGTAGGTAGGCTTCACGCGACCGTTGGCATCCGTACCGGTCAGGTCATTCTCCCCGTCGGTGGTCTCCACGGTATGGGAACCGACGAATGCCGCATCCAAAGACTCCGGATCGTAGGTAAGGATCACGCGCTTGTCGTTCTCGGGCGTCACGGTCTGTCCGTTCTCATCGACCAGATACATACCCACGCTCTTCGCCTCGGCGGAATATGCCACACTCTTCGCGGTGGAGCGCAGAATGCCGCCCTCACTGTCGATCACGTAGGTATAGTTCAGAACGTTTCCGTCCTTGTCAACATACTGGTGATCCGCATTGGTCTTATAGATCATCCCGGCACCGATGGAGTACCCGATCAGCTCCTTGGTCTTCTTGGAACCGCCGCCTTCCCCATCATCCGATTCAGTCTCCACCTTGTACTTCTCATTCACAACATAGTTGCGTCCGCGCTCGGCATCGTAGTACATCTCGTACACCGATGCGTCCACATAGTCCAGATCCCAGAACCAAACCAGCATCTTGAGGCAGTCCTCAAAGGTGGACGCCAGCGGAACGACATAATCCGGATCATCGGGCGTCTTATTGCCGTTGAGGTTCTTGATATCGTTCAGGAAAACCTCCAGATCCAGCACCGACTTGGTGTTCTCAATGCCGCTGTTGTAGTTGTCGTCATACATCTTTTTGTCAACCAGCATATAGGTATACTGACCGACCGCGACGTTGTTCGGGATACCGTACACGCCGCCGTCGATGCGGACACCGTTAAGCAGGGAGGGAGAGACGTAATGCGTCAGCTGGCTGGAGGAAGCCGACAGCTCCTCGTCCAACGATGCCAGCCATTCGTTCTTGTAGAACGCATAGTAATTGCTCCGTCCGCCGAGGTAGAAAATATCGACCTGATTCTCCTTGACGTCCGGATACTTGATCTCGGTGACACCGTAATCGTTGATTACGGTCTCCTCCTCGGTCGCGCTCTCGTTCTCGTCGTCCTCGTCATCCGCGT
>CDZD01003887.1_pt1 | contig 9693 bp, 11 predicted proteins | sample 554771 | NCBI WGS metagenome assembly CDZD01 (sample SAMEA3182069, study PRJEB8094) | gut metagenome | biome: human; feature: gut; material: Stool; isolation source: human stools | place: Canada | collected 2011-11-08
GGTAGAGCACTTCACTCGTAATGAAGGGGTCCCGAGTTCAAATCTCGGTTTCGGCTCTAACAATCAAGAGATTACAGTTTTTGTAATCTCTTTTTTTGTGCCGTTCGGCGAGGGAAAAGAGGGTTGAAAGAGCGATTCAGACAGGCAATGTTACACATAATGTTACACATAAAATTTAGACGCCCAGCGCTGTTTGCTTAATACGCAAACAGATGAAAATCAAAGCAATCTGCCGTCATGAAATCGTTTACAAAAACGGCAAATCCCCGTTGGCAATCCGCTTTACGCACCAACGCACCCACAAGACCGTTTCGCTCGGCATTTCGGTAGAGCCGCATTATTGGGACAAAACCGCCGAAATGATAACGGCAAACTGCCCCGAACGCGCTGCCCTGCAAAGTCAGATAGACAGCACGTTGGCAGGCTATCGTAAGAAGATTCAAAGGCTGGAAGCATTGGATATTCCCGTAACATTCGACACGCTTTTCGAAACCGACAAGAGCCGCCACGCAGGAATTACAATCGAGGACGGTTTCAACGCTGAAATCGAACGGCTGGAATCGCTCGGTAAAATCAACTCAGCCACCAAGCACAAATACGCCCTGCAAGTGCTGAACGGCTACAAATCGGTCAAAACCGCATTGGAGGCTATCGACCTCGACTATCTGAAAGGGTTGGAATTGCACCTGCGCCAACGAGGGAACAAGGACAACAGCATTGCTACACGGTTCGCTATCTTCAAAGCCATCTACAACAAGGCTGTCAAGGAGGGTAAAGTAGCGGTAAAGCAAAACCCGTTCAGCATCTACCAAGTGGGCAGTTTGTGGGCCAAAACCCGCAAACGGGCAATTGACAAGGATGACATCCAACGGTTAATCGACCTTGAAATTACAGAGGGACACACGACGGAATATCGACGCCTTGCCAAAGATTTATTTCTATTCTCCTATTTCACGGCAGGGATGAATTTCGGCGATATTGCACGGTTGCGTTATAAGGACATCGTTAAAGGCCGTGTAAACTATTCCCGTCACAAAACGCAGAAATTGCTGTCCTTTCAACTCGTCCCTATGGCGTTGCAGATTCTCGAAAAGTACGGTATGGCAGGACACGGAGAAGATTATATCTTCCCTATCCTCAATCGCCATGAACACACCACCCCACAGCAGATTTTCAATCGCCTGCATAAGGTTTTGCGAAAAGTCAATCGAGAATTAAAGACGCTGGGAGAGCAAATAGGATTGGAAATGCCATTGACTACCTATGTCGCTCGGCACACGTTTGCTACGGTCTTAAAACGGTCGGGAGTGAATATTGCTATCATTTCCGAATCGTTGGGACATTCCGATTTATCCACCACTCAAATCTATTTGGATTCGTTCGAAAATAGCCAAATCGACGCGGCCATGCAGAATCTATTGTGAACAAAAAAGGGCACTCCGACGAATATACGGAGTGTCCTTTTTTTTCAACGACGGCTGGCTGAAATTAGGCGACCGTCGTTTGTTCGGGAAGACGTTTTATATCTTCCGACAGAAACTTGTCCGCATCTTCGGGCGAGAAGCGTTTCCCGTAAAGTTGCACATCAGCCCCTAATGTACGGGATACACCGTCTTTCAGCACCTTTTTCATCGTGGCACTACCGAGGAACACAATATGTTCCGCTACATATTCAGGCTTCAAGCCCAAGATTTTGCACTCGCGGCAATACCTGCGGCTGTCAAGCAGAATATTTACCTGCTCCATGAAATCAGCCCAGAATTTGTTCGCATCCGAGTAAGCCGCATTCATAAATTTGTTGATGCAGGCCAATTTTATTTCGTTATCCTTTTTCAGTTGGACATCGAAAACGGGCCGCGCCTGCGTCATTACCCGCCACATCGGGGGCGTAGTCGAACGGCGGCGGCGCGAGGTCTGCGCAGTCTGCTGTTCTTTCTGTTCGGCAACGGGAGCAGGCGTAGCGGTTGCGGCGTTTGCCGTGGTCTGCTCGTTTACGTTGTTTTTTCCAATAATAGTGTTCATAATCTTAAATACTCCTTTTACAGAGGGGCTTAAATTATGCTGCATCCCTTGCCCAAGCGTTTGCAGGTCGTCGGGTTTATCCCTTTCGACACTACAAAGATTTGCTAATTTTCACCCTATTCACGGGGAGCAAAATAAAGGGCGTTTTTACTCTCCCTTTGCAAATTACAGATAAACAGCGGAATAAGTCGCAGGCATACGCCCCTTGCAGGACTTAATTATTCCTTTTAACGAATCGTCGCTATACAAAAAACTGTCATTACGGGTAAATTCATAGAGGTAACAGATACGCGAAATCAGCAACAGCCGATTCAACGAAACACTCTTATCGGGTTGCTTCGGGCGGTTGTCCCCCAATAAAGTGTTCAGCATATCCCGATACATCTCCACAGTCCGATAAATCCGAAACGACGTACTCGGATAGGTTTCGTCGAAATTACCCGTGTCAATCCCGTAATACTGAATCTTCCTGCCTTTGCATTCCCGTTCATAGGTTTCCCGCAGCCAGCCCAAAATCCCACGCTTTATAACGGGCAGAACCTCGACTTTCTTTCTGTTCTTTTTAAGGGTTATTTCAATATCATCGTCCGCGAAATCCTCGCCCAACTCTTTGAACAGATTTTGCACCGCCTTATCCAAAGACGCGGGTTTCACAAGACCGCAGTTCTTAAACGAGGTTTCGACATAATCGTAAATAAAGACCAGCGCAAACCAAAATTTCTCGACATCCAGCCCCAATCCCTTAACCGTAGCGATTATATCGTCGTTAGCGAGATAATCCGACTTGGCAAAGGGCATCTTAATCTTCCCCGTACAGTAGCGATATTCAAACTGCGGCGTGCGGATTCCATACGTCTGTTCATCACATCCGCAGGCAATATCGACATACTCGCGCAACTCACGGCGCATCGGGTCGAAATCCCAATGCACAATCTTATCGTTTTCATCCATCAGTAAGGATTCATACATACTCTTACGGATGGCATCGGCCTCCTTTTCATTCATAAAATAGCGTTTTACACCCAAATTTACGGCTTTTTATGCGTACATCGCACTTATTTACCATGCAAAAACCGCTATTAGCACTTAAAACACGTGTTCGAAAGGAATTTCAGAACAGCCGCACCATGTACCGAACCGCTAATAATGCTAAATTACATGACACGAAAGGTGTTTTAGAACAACAGACTATGTAAAATACCCGCTAATACTACTTTTTGCACATTAATTTCCACGTCGAACACACTCCGCCACCCCGTAAACAGCCCTATAATGCCATTTAAGACATAGATAAAAATGTTCGGATTAATTGCTGTTCGACCTTTGTTGTCAATAAAAAAGGCGCTATCTTTATAATACGAGAGAGGAAAATCCGACAAGTAAGGGTAAGGTCATGTAAGGGACATTTTCGGTGTCCCTTGCTTTTGTGCCCTGCTCGCATATTTTTTGTGTCGGAAATCAATTCTCCTTATAAAGATACTTTCCACACCGAAAAAATGCGGCCGCATAAAAAGTGTGTCGGAAATTAAATTTACTAATAAAGATGTTACCCGCACAAAAAATATGCGGTGTAATTTTTTCCTTACTCTTTACTTATGAATTCAATCATTACAGCACCCTTGAACGCACTCCACGTCCAGCAAATCCCCGAACTCGACAACAAATTACCCGAAAACTGCATCTTTAATAAGGGCAAGACGGGATGCGGTGCAACGACACTTGCCATCGAGAACCGCATATCTACCTTAATTGCCGTTCCGACGGTGAACCTTATCAAGAACAAACTGCCCGAACACGCCGACCTGCTGGGTGTCTATGGCGGTGTCACCAACCAAGAGATAGCCGACTATCTGAAAACGCACGACCGCTGAAAAATCATGGCCACCTATGATGCGATTCCGCGTGTCGCAGAGGTTGCAGGAGCCGAGATATACGCCAAAGCCCTGCTGTTGGTAGACGAATATCACCGCCTGCTGTTCGATTATTCATTCCGACACCGAGCCGTTACGGGATTACTTGCCGAAATGCCCAAATTCAGCCGTGCGACTTATATGTCCGCGACACCCATCGAGCGGGAATTTCTGCTGGATGAATTGCAGACCTTGCCGACAACGCGGATTGTCTGACCCAGCGAACCGCCGATGCAGGTGCGGTTGTGGCATGAAAACAGCCCGTTGGCATCGGTCGTAAATCTTTGCCACAATGCCGTAACGCACAATATTCCCTGCAATCTGCATTTCTTTGTAAACAGCGTCGATTTTATCGGGCGGGTGTTGCATCATGCCCGACTGTCGCCCGACGAGGTGAAAATCGTCTGTTCGACAAGCGGGACATCCGAGCAGATAAACCGCGAGAAATTAGGCGATACTTATACAATCGGAATTCCCGACAAAGCGGTGCGTAAAATCAATTTCTACACCTCGACGGCTTTCGAGGGGTGCGACATTTACGACAAGCAGGGCAAAATATACGTCGTGAGCGACGGCACGGCACGACATCACCTGCTGGACGTTTCGACGACGATACGGCAGATTGCAGGACGCATACGCGATACGCGTTACAAAGAGATAACGCACATCTTCTCGACGGTACGATACGCCGAGGGCATCTCCTATCCGCAATTCAAAGCCGCAACGGAAAAAGAATTGGACAAGGCCGAACGCTTCGTGAAATGATATGCGACGGCGGATGAAGATTTACGCAACCAGATTTACACCAATAACAAATACATCAATACCGATACAATGACCATAGACCGCAACCGAATCAAATTGGAACTGCTGAATTTCCGCAACTATGCCGAGATTTACGCCGACAGCCGTAACCTTATTACGGAATACGAGCGTAACGACAACAAGATAACAGCCGCCGAACGGCATGACATCCGACTGACCAAGCTGGAAAAGAACGCCAAAGCCAAGATACCGTTTAAGGAGTTGTTCGACCGATACGCCGAACTCAAAGCGTCCGACACGAATCCTTTTTCGACGGACGTGTTCGCATTATCGCTTATCGAGCGGCGGAACCCGTTGGTAAAACAAGCCTTTGAGATATTGGGGACAGAACGGGTGCGGGAACTCAAATACAATCAGACGCAGATACGGCGCGAACTGATTAAATGCTCGGCGGACGAACTCGCATATAAAATCGTCAAACGGATAAATGCCGATTTACCCCACGGAAAGGCGATACCCTCTAAAATCATTAAAGAGAGATTACAGACCATATACGACGATTTGGGGGTTGAGCGCAGAGCAAAAGCGACGGATATTACCCAATGATTCGATACCGCGAAAGGCTACAAGAACATCGACGGCAAGAACTCCGAGTGCTACACCATCATAAGGGATAAACTCGTTGCGAGGAAAAAGATTGCAGCGGAATAATATCGCAACTCCGATTGGCTGAAAAGTCGGTCGGAGTTTTTCGGTACATATACCCCGACCGAGCGGACAATCCCTATTTTTTACCCCTCCCCCTTTTCGGATGGGAAACCGAATTTTTATCCATTACATATAATAGGATTCCACATAATACAAGCCGCCCCTTATTTATGCCCGAAACCATATAACCACATAGAGTTATTTGCATTATATAGAATCGGAAAGCTATTCTTACATGGAGATATGCCGCCCTTTTTAGTTGGTTATGAATGGAGTTATCTTTTTACAAGTAATGGGGAATAACTCTAAACTTTACAGACCATGAAAACATTAAATGAAAGGGCGACAGAAATTCTGAAAGCCTTGTTAGCCGTGCGGGCTTACAGAATCGACCACGGAAACGGAGTTTACACACGCTTACGTGCCGCAATGATTGGGCGCAATGGAAAGTACAACCTTATTTCGCTGGTAGAATACTACGAAGCTAAAGGTAAACTTGCGCAGAATACAGAAATGAATTTTGCATTTGACACAAGTACAAAGCAATTTATCCCGTACTATTACTGCAACAAAACTCTCCGCATTGAATCGCATAGTGCGTACCCGACAGAAAACGGAATGGAGAATTGCGCCGAGGAACGACAGGCTGACCACACAAATTTTGCAAACCGATGGCTAATACGCACGAACTCGCAACAACCGATTATATGAATGCGCAACGAATAGTACAGAATTGTGTCTTGAAGAATCAAAGCACGGTTATCGAAGAAATGATACGGGCAAACCTTATTTCCGAAGAATATCTTTATCCGTTCGTGGATGATGTTATGGAATGGTGGCTGATTGATTCATGGCTGGCCGAACGGCTGAAAGCGCAAGGCGAGGTTATCATCGAGGAATACGGTTGCTACTGGTGGGGCAGACAATCCAGCGGACAGGCGATTTACATGGATGGCGTAATACAAGAAATCTGCGGGGAAGATTAACCCAACTTACAACTAACAAAGTTTCGATTCCATACTCCCAACTATTGGATAGAAACTTTGTTTTCAAGAACTTTGCACAATTAAATACGGCAACAGCACCCGAAAGGGCAAGATGTTTTGCAATTTCCGCCGAATATGCTACTTTTGCAGTAACATATTGAATACACGGAAAGTGTAGCTTGTTCTCGTTAAGCGAATCTGACAGTTCAAAAGACAAGAGAATAGGCGAACATCTACCGCGTCATATCCTTACGGATAGGCGTGGGGCTGTTGCTTATTATATTGTCAAGGTTTTGTCAGAACCCGCTTAACTATAATAGGCTTTCAGTCCTGCGCTTTCTTTTGCACATAAGCCACTATCGAGGGACGGATAGTAAGATTTGAAACACTTGTTCAACTTAAATAAATCTTACTATGAAAAAACTATTGGCCTTTGCCGCATTATTTGCGGTGGTTGCGCTCACATCGTGTAAATACGATGATGATGACCTTTGGAACAGCGTGCACGGATTGGAAAACCGTGTCGCAAAATTGGAGGAACTCTGCAAGCAGATGAACACGAATATTTCATCGTTGCAAACCATCGTAACAGCATTACAAAACAACGTCTATGTTACGGGAACTACACCTCTTATGAAAGACGGCAAAGAAATCGGCTATACAATTACTTTCAGCAAAGGTAACCCTATTACCATCTACCACGGTAAAGACGGACAAGACGGTGAAGATGGGATAACACCCACTATCAGCGTAAAGAAAGATACTGATGGTGTCTATTATTGGACGTTGAACGGTGAATTTATCATGGTCGATGGTGGAAAAATCCAAGCCGAGGGCACAAACGGAACCAACGGCACGACCCCGCAATTCAAAATCGAAAATGATTATTGGTTTGTTTCCTATGATAACGGAGCAAATTGGACGCAGTTAGGTAAAGCAACAGGTGAAGATGGCGTTGGTGGCGATTCTATGTTTTCGGGCGTGGATTATGAAACCAGCACGGACTATGTAATTTTCACCTTATCAAACGGTACGCAAATCAAACTGCCTACATGGTCTGCTTTTGAAGCCTTACAGCGTCTTTGCAACGAAACGAATACCAATCTTTCAGCATTGCAGACGATTGTAACAGCACTCCAAAACAACGATTATATTACGAGTGTAGACCCGCTGACCGAGAACGGCAAGGTGGTAGGCTACACGATTAAGTTTGCCAAGAGTAACCCGATTGTGATTTACAACGGTAAAGACGGTGCAGATGGAAACACTCCCGTTATCGGTGTGAAGAAAGACACGGACGGCATCTATTATTGGACGTTGGACGGTGAGTTTATCGTTGCGGACGGACAGAAGATAAAAGCACAAGGGACAGACGGTAATAATGGCGCGGATGGTTCAGACGGAGTTACGCCTAAACTCGAAATTCGAGAGGGATATTGGTGGATTTCCTATGACAACGGAACGAATTGGACGCAATTAGGCAAAGCTACGGGAGAGGACGGCAAGGATGCAGATAGCATCAAAATCACGCAGGATGAGAACAATGTTTACTTTGAATTGGCAGACGGGACGATAATCACCATTTCAAAGACGGGGCAATCCTCAAATTTTATCACGTTTGAAGATGTTATTTATCTTTATAAAGATAAGATTATTAGTGAAATAAACAAAACAAGAAAGTGACAAACTCTGTAAAAGGGCCTTATAGATTAACCTTTTCACAAAGTCTGTCACTATGTAGGTAGTATGTTATTTGGGTATCTTACTCACTAAAATCATATCCTATAATGGAATCAGCATAATTGCGCCAATTCGTTTTTGTTTTGTATTTATCAACAACAGAATGCGGAACATAAATTTTAACAGGTTTATAAAGTGCATCATCCCCTAATGTCGGCGGGGTTAAACTTTTACAATAGAAATTCAAATCATAACATGATGCAAATGCAGATTGGCCTATTTCTGTTACCCCATTTCCAATTGTTACATTTACTAAATTGTCACAAAAACTAAATGCTGATTTGCCTATTGTTCCATTTGTGACAGTAACAGATGTTAGTTTCTTACAAGAATGAAATGCAAAATCTTCAATTGTAAGCACGCTTTGAGGTATGGTAATATTGGACAGATTTGCACAGCTGAAAAATGCGTTAGCACCAATAGAAATCAATCCGTCTGGTAAAATTATAGAAGCAAGACTACTATGACTTATGCTTTCGGGACGACCTGGCCCAATTCCCGTTATGTTTGGATAGAACACAGATTTGCCTATCGTTTTTACATTTTTCGGGATAACAATAGACACTAAATTATCACAATGATAGAAGGCATTATCGTCAATTGCCGTTAAGTTTGTGAAATATTCAAGCTCTTTAAATGAAATAATGTCTGTATTTTCCTTAAATAATGTCCCTATGGATGTTACAGCCGCCGCTTCTTCGTATGATAATTCACCATCCCCATTTGTATCCCAGTTTTTCAAACAAACTAACTTTACGTTTATAATATAAATTTTAGCTAAAATGAACAGATACAAACAACCTAAAACGGAATGAATGACCAAAACATGAGAGGATAAACAAGCTATTTGCAAGTTGGTCGAATGGAGCAAGACAGAGGGAATAGGCTTAATTGTCATAAAGCCTCAAAATGAGATTTATCCCGAAATATTTTACTTTGTTTTCTCTCCCGAAACAGCGGACATAAATAAACCCGTTGAAATCGCACTTGTAAAGAACAAACAATGAATAATCGGGTGGAAAAGCGACCTTGAAGAGATAAACGATATAATAGGAATAATAATCGCCAACGAGATGAAGATGGAGGGCATGAGCGAAACGGTAAATTTATTCGACTGCCTTGTCAGAGCGAACACTATATTATTTCATTACACCACGCCCGACGGACGGGACGAGATGGTGAAATTCCCGTTAGCTGGATTCTGCGAAAACTATTTGATGCAATTTGCAAAATAATTCGGTGGAGTTGAATTGCATCGTATCTATAAAGGTTAAGGAGAGGGGTCGAAAAAATGCGGCGTTTTTCCTTTGACAATGACAAGTGACAGACTAAAAACGAGGGGCTATATAATTACCCTTTCGACATAGTTTGTCACTTTTTCTATTTATCAAATAATCAACTAATTCAATATTGTTTAACTGCAAACAACGCAGGCCGTCATGTTACACATAATGTTACACATTGCGCCCAAATCCACATTTTCAAACTTTATAACCGACTGACTTTCAGCGAAAGGCCGAAATAGCTCAGCGGTAGAGCACTTCACTCGTAATGAAGGGGTC
>CDZD01043895.1_pt1 | contig 9502 bp, 5 predicted proteins | sample 554771 | NCBI WGS metagenome assembly CDZD01 (sample SAMEA3182069, study PRJEB8094) | gut metagenome | biome: human; feature: gut; material: Stool; isolation source: human stools | place: Canada | collected 2011-11-08
GCTGAGCCTCTGCGGGCTGGGCGCGCTGACCTTCGACAGACGGCGCGGCGCGGCGCGGCGGTAACGGCGCAGGCGCCCGCAGGCGAGTAGACGGGCGAACCCCCGCAGGCGCTGAGCCTCTGCGGGCTGGGCGCGCTGACCTTCGACAGACGGCGCGGCGCGGCGCGGCGGTAACGGCGCAGGCGCCCGCAGGCGAGTAGACGGGCGAACCCCCGCAGGCGCTGAGCCTCTGCGGGCTGGGCGCGCTGACCTTCGACAGACGGCGCGGCGCGGCGCGGCGGTAACGGCGCAGGCGCCGCAGCCGGTAACGGCCGACGGCCGCCCAGCGGCGGACAACCGCGCGGGCGAGCACACCCGACGGCTTGCGGGCACGGCGTTTCCTGTCCGGCGGCAACGGGGCAGGCCATCCCCAGCGACGGGCAACCGCGCGGGCGAGCACACCCGGCGGCTTGCGGGCACGGCGTTTCCTGTCCGGCGGCAACAGGGCAGGCCGGACATATATCTGAATACGGCACGGCGCAGAGGCTTTCCCCTGCGCCGTTTTCTTGTCCCCGGCTTCCCGCCCTCCCCGCGCTTCCCGCGCTCCCCGCACTTCCTGCATTTCCCGCCCCGGCGGCGCGTTTTGCCGTTCCGGCCTTTCTGTTTTGCTTCCCGCCGCCCGGCGTTTCCCACCGCCCGGCAGTTCCCGGCTTTCCTTCTTTCGGCCCGCCCCGCGCCCTGCCTTTCCCGTTTCCCGCGTTCCCTGCCCGACGGCGGGCACGGCGGTTCCTGTCCCGGTGTTTTCCTCCCGTTTCCCGCGTTCCCGCCCGGCGAGCTTGCGGGCAAGGCGGTTCCTGTCCCGGTGTCTTCCTCCCGTTTCCCGCCCAGCCTTTTCCTGCCTGCCCGGCGGCGTTCCCCGCCCGGGCCTGTTTGCGCCCTTCGTTCCCCCGCTCCGGTTTCCCCGTCCCCGTTTTTCCGGCGGGCGCGCCGGGAAAACGGGGAAAAAGGGCGGGGACGGCCTTGCGGTGGCGCGCGGGACGTGATATAATGAAACAACAATTGTGAGACGGGGGACTTGACGATGGCCGGGGCGCGCGGGATCCTTTTCAGGCAGGCAGGCAGGCAGGCAGGCAGGCAGGCAGGCAGGCAGGCTAACCGCGCCCGTCGGGACTGGCGGACGGCAAAACGGAATTACGGCAAATACAGGCAGGCATGGCATGCCCGGCGACGGGCGGGCATGCCTGTTTTTGTTGCGAATGACGAGGGAAGGAGCAGGCTGATGCGGAAGAGGAAATGGGGTGTGGCGCTGCTGTGCGCGGCGCTGCTTGCGGGGTTGCTGCCCGGCGGCAACAGGGCAGGCCGGACAAATATCTGAATACGGCACGGCGCAGAGGCTTTCTCCTGCGCCGTTTGCTTGTCCCCGGCTTCCCGCGTTTCCCGCACTTCCTGCATTTCCCGCCCCGGCGGCGCGTTTTGCCGTTCCGGCCTTTCTGTTTTGCTTCCCGCCGCCCGGCGTTTCCTGCCCCGGCGGCAACGGGATATGCCATTCCCAACCCCCGACGACGGGCAACCGCGCGGGAGAGCACACCCGGCGAGCTTGCGGGCAAAGCGGTTCCTGCCCCGGTGTCTTCCTCCCGTTTCCCGCCGCCCCGCGGAGCGAACGGCGCCATCCGTGACCGGCGGGCCGAAAAATGGTGCATCTCGAAAAAAGATGCAACCTTTTTGCCGTTCTTGCAGTCTATTAGATATAAGGCATCATGACGGCCGCTTACAGAGGCCGCCCGCTTCCCCGAAGGTTTTCCCGTTTGCCGCCGCATCGGCCCGATGCGGCGCCCCGCCCCCATACAACTCCGTTTCCTGACCCCGCGGCCTGTCTGCCGCCGGGCGCGGGCTGCCCGACTCGCTGCCCCCACGGCGGGCGACCGGCCGCCGCTCCCGCCGGAGCGATACCCCCACGGAATCTCAACCGCCCGTCTGGCGGCGTCATAGAAAAGGAGGGATACTCTTGAGTCCAATGCCCCGGAAACAAACGATCGGAAAACGAGTGTTTTGCACCCTGCTGCCGCTGCTGCTGTGCGCCGCGCTCCTTTCTGCCTGCCAGCCCACGCCGGAGGAGGAGCCGGTGGCGCAGAAGGACACGGAGGGACTGGTCGAGCGCATCGAGGTTACCGAAGAGGGAATTTCCGACATGGCAGGGGTTTCGGAAGCACAGCGCATCACCCGCGCGCTGGAGGCGGTCTCCCAAAAGACGGGCATCGACATCACCATTGACGCGGACGTGGTGCTGCCCGAGACGGACGCCATGCCGGTGGCGCACATCAAAAGCGGGCTTCTTGACGAAAGCGTATTGGAAAACATCTGGAAGCTGATCGGCAACGGCAGCGGGATACTCGATGGGTTCCCACGCTCGTACTATGAGGAACAGGCGCAACTGTGGATGGAGTACCGCGATGCGGGCAACCTTGACAAGTACAGCTCCTTTGCGGAGATGGACGCCGCCATCGCCGAACTGCTGGCGCAGGCCGCAGCGGCGCCGGAGGAACCCGTCTTTCTGGAACAGGACCCGATGGAGGCGATGCAGGAGGGACTGCTCAGCGACGGAAGAACGGTAAAATTCATCAACAGTTTTAACGGCTGGTCGGAGCAGGGCACGGTTTATCAAATGCAGCTGAACACCGCCGGCAGGATATCCTTTTTGCGGGACATAGACGCCAGAGAGGCGTTCCGCGCCTATGAGATCGGCGCCAATCCGATCAATCAGCATCTGCCCGCGATCGAGCGCGGGGAGCTCAGCCTGCAGCTGCCGGAGCGGTCGCTCGAGGACGCGACGGCATATGCCGAACAGCTGATCGTCGATCTCGGGCTGGGGGATTTCACCTGCGTGGGCGCGCGGATCGCGCCGCTGCTGCCGGACGCGATCGATTGGAACGCCGGGCCGTATCCGTGCGCGTATGAGATCCTGTTCACCCGCCAGATCGCGGGCGTGAACGTGACGTATAACGATGTGATATCCTCCGGCGGCGAGACGAAGTACCGTTCGGACGACTCGCCGGATTATATGCCGGAATGGGCCTACGAAAGGATTCAGCTGTATGTGGACGACGCAGGCGTATTCGGCTTGCTGTTCCGTCAGCCCTATGAAGTTCTGGAGATTAGCACGCCAAGCGCGCAGATCATTTCACTGGAGGAGGCAATCGCCAGTTTCGAACAGAGGATCGGGTATCAGTACGCCGCCTACGAGACGGGGGAGCGGGAACTGTGCGACGGAGCGTTCATCCGCGTGACTGAGATCCGGCTGGGGCTCGCGCGCGTGGCAGAGAAGGATGCGGTCGAGCAGGGCTATCTGGTGCCCGCCTGGACGTTCTTCGGGACGTACAGGCTGGATGATTACTTCCCGGATGGCGAAGGGTATGACGGGACGGACGCCCTTCTCATCGTCAATGCGCTCGACGGCAGCATCATCGACCCCGAGCAGGGGTTCTGATGGCCAATGCTGGGCGGAAACAAAACAAATGAAAGGGGAGTTACCATGAGAAGAAAGGCTTTTGCAATGCTCGCTCTTGCTTGCCTGCTGGCCGCCCTGCTCCTTGGCGGCGGGTGCCAGTTCCCGGCCGGGGAGGAAGCAACGGGGCCGACCGCCAGCGCGCCGGAACAGAGCGCGGATGCGGCGCTGCCTTCCGCCGTGCCGGATGCGGAGGAGCCGCCCGAGGAGGGACCCGACTCAACGGAACAGCCGGAGGAAGCAACGGGGCCGACCATCGCGTGGCTGGATGCGGCGGCGGTCGATGGCCCGGAAGCGATGGACGGAATCGTTGTAGAGAAAGCCGTGTTCTCTGCCGGGCAGTTGACGGACATGCTGTCGGCGCTGGCGGGAGACGATGCGGTTCTGTGCCGGGACTACACGCGCTCCGCGCAGGAATGGGAGGAGCTGCTTCACCGGCTGGAGAACAGTGAACAGCCGAACCTTCTGGCCGGCGACGGCGTGCGCATGGCCGAAGAGGGCATGGCAAATGCGCCCGAAGCGCCGGTGTACGAACCCCTGTCCGTTTCGGAACTGGAGGATGCGGGGCGTGTTTCGCTGTATGTGGTGAAGAGCGACGGCTCCGTCGCCTATACCACGCTGGAGATCGGCGGGAACAGTTTTGCCTATTATCGCTCCAAGGCCCAGTTGGTCTCGTGGCAGAGCATGTGCGAGCAGAACCTCCTGCTGAGCACCACGGAAGCGGAGCGGGAGCAGCAAACCTGGCTGATGCCCCGGACGCCGGACATTGCGCAGGAGGATGCCCTCGCCGTTGCGACGGAACTCCTGCAAAAGCTGGGCGTGCCGCTGGAGCTGTTCTACAGCGAGCCTTGCTCCATCGTGTCCGACTATGCGACCCGTTCCGACGGATGGTGGTTTGTCTTCACCCGGCGGTCGGAGACGTACCCCGCCCAGTTCTGGGAAGGACAATGGTACTATGTGAACCCGGAAGCGCCGCCCGTGGCCGGAGGGCCGTGGGAGCAGGAGGTCTGTACGATGGCGGTGGATGCGGACGGCGTCTGCGTGTTCAACTGGAGGGGGGCGGCCGAGGCGACGGGGACGACGGCCCATGACGCGCTGCTTGCGCCGGCGGACATGCGGCCGATCATCGAAGCGCAGCTTGCGGCGATCTATCAGGACCACATGAAAGGGAACGGCGTGTATCTGGACATTCTCATTACGGACATGCAGCCGGGCATTGCGCTGATCGCCGGAGACGGCGGCACGGCCTCCGGGGAATATGTGCCGGCCTGGTATGTGAGCTATCGGTACAAGTGGAACAATGAAGCGGACGCGGCGGAAAACTGGTTGTCGGATATGATCGTTTTCGATATGAGCGACGGCAGCTACATCGAGCCGCGCATCACGGAGGAAACGCTGCATAGGGTCCTGACGATGGAATGAGACCGCGCATGGCCGCGCAAGGCCGGGACGGAGATGCCGCAGACCCGTTTGGCAACGAGAAGTGCGGCCGGACAAGTGACTGCAAATGAGAGGGGGGTGATCCGGTGCGGGAACTGAAAAGCGATCTGGGGCGGGCGTTCGGGAGGCCGTTCCTGTTTGCCATGCTCGGGAGCATGCTGTGCGTGCTCTTTGGCGCGTTTTCGGAGGTGCTGCTGCTGTTCAAGGCGCAGCCGCCCGCCGCGATGCTGTTCCAGCATCGGACGGTGACCCTCCGTGCGCTCTCGGGCAGCGCGATGCTCTTTGCCGCCCCGCTGCTCGCGCCCATCCCGTATGCCGGCGCGTTCGTGGACGACGTGAAGAGCGGCTATTTGAAGGCATACCTTCCCCGCACGAGCGTCACGCGCTATATCCTCGGCAAGGAGCTCGCCTGCGCGCTCTCGGGCGCGCTGTCGCTCGTGTGCGGCATTGTGCTCGGCCACGTCCTCGTCACGCTCGTGCTTATCCCGATCGAGACGTTCTCCGGCATGCCCGTGGACCCGCAGCTGGGGGCGCTGCTCGGGCGCATCGGGCTGTACGGGCTCTTTGGCGCGCTGTTCGCCATGACCGGGCTGCTGCTCTCCACCATGACCATGAACGCCTACATGGCCTACGCCGCGCCGTTCATCCTCTACTATGTGCTCATCATCATCCAGGAGCGGTACGCGCGCGGCGCGTTCATGCTCAACCCGCAGAACTACCTGACGCTCTCGGGCGCATGGCCGTTCGGCGGGTGGAGCGCGGCGCTGACCATCCTCGTGCTGCTCGCGTGCCTGATGCTCGGGTTCTATCTGATCGCGCAGGGCCACCTGCGCGACGACAATGCGCGCAAATCCATCCGTACCCTGCTGCCGCAGCGGCGCGTGCGGCTCGACCGGCCGGCGCGCCGCCTGCCGCAGGCCGGGCCGCTTTGCGCGCTGCACCAGGTGGGGGCGGTCGTGCGGTACAACTTCCGCATGTGGCGGGGGAACGCGCGCGTGCTGCTGACGTTCGCGCTCGCGTTCATCCTGTGTTTCCTGCTCTCGGACAAGGCGGTGGCGTTCGCCTACGAGATGGGGACGACGATGCAGGCGTTTGAGCCGTTCGTGTGGACGTTCGGGGACGCGAACAGCGTGCTGCTCGTGTCGCTGCTGCTGATCCTGCTGTTTGTGGACATGCCGTTCCTCGGCGCGGGGGTGCCGTATTACCTGATCCGGATGAAGCGGCGGACGTGGCTCGTCGGGCAGGCGGCGTATGCGGCGCTGGCGACGGCGCTGTACATCGCGTTCATCTTTGCGGCGACGACGGTCATCTGCATGGGGAACAGCTTCATCGGGAACATGTGGTCGGAGACGGCGGCGATCCTGGGGTATTCGGGCGCGGGGAAGGCGGTGGCGCTGCCGGCGCTGGTGAAGGTGCTGGAGCTGTCGCGGCCGTACGAGTGCGCGGGGACGATCCTGCTGCTGATGCTGCTGTACACGCTGCTGCTGGTGTTTTTGATGCTGTTTGTGAACATCCGGCGCGGGCGGGCGGCGGGGATCGTGGCGGCGTTCGCGCTGTCGCTGTATGGCTTTTTGCTGAACCCGGAGTTGATCAAGCAGCTGTTCAACCTGCCGGACGAGCTGATGTACAAGGCGAACGTGGCGGTGGGGTGGCTCTCGCCGCTCAACCACGCGACGTACCACATGCACAACTTCGGCTACGACCTGCTGCCGCGGCTGTGGCAGACGGAGGCGATCTTTGCGGCGCTCATCCTGCTGCTGTTCTTCCTCACGCTGCGCGCGCTCAGGACCTACAACTTCCATTTCACGGGGGTGGATGAATAAAAATCGCCGCCCCGCGAGGGAACGGCTCGCTTCTTTGGAGGGGAAATGTCAACGAAAGAAAAAGGAGGACCCAAACAATGAAGAAAAAGCTCATTTGCATTTTCCTGGTGCTGTTCCTGTTTGCGAGCGCCTCCGCGCTGGCATTGGATGATCCTGCGACCTACTTTGATGCGCTTATCAGGAACGGGCCATCTCAGGAGGTATGTGCAGCAGTGAAAGGCGACGACAACGACACGAGAATCGAAATTGCGCGCATCTCTTTCACTGGGCCAGTGAGTTCCGTATCATTCCGCGGATATTGGGGCGGACAAAGGGTCACAAACTTGATGACCTATAGGCAAGGTGGGGGGGCGAACCTCAGCAGTGAATATCTGCCCAACGTTGTCGGATTTGGAAACGGTTGTACAGTGACGTTGCTGGGCAGCATCCCGCCGGATGCAAACACGCCGGCCTCCGCCAGCGTGGGCGCGCACTGGTACAGATAAGTTGAAAGAAGGCAGGAGCGTCCCCGCCCTCTGCCGCCTGACAATAGGAATGTCACAAGGATTTACCAGGGAGGATGGTGTATATGCGAAAAAGAGTTTTTGCCATCGCATTGCTTTGCTTCGCCATCATACTCTTTCCCGCCTGCCAGCCGACGCCCACGGAGGAGGTCGTCGTACAGCAGGGGGAATCGACGAGCGCGTCCGTCGGGCCGGTGCTTGCTGACCTGTTGCCGCTGCCGGAGCGGGTGGACCGCCCGGAGCGGACGCTCGGGATCGGCGGCGTCGCGTTCGCGGCGGAGGTGGCCGCGCCGGAGGCCGAGGTCTGTCCGGTGGTCGAGGTGCGGCAGGCCCCGTTCACCACGGAGCGCCTGCGGGCGCTGGCAGAGGCGTTCTGTCCCGGCGCGACGCTCTATCACAGCTGGGAGCAGACGCAGGAGGAATTGCTCAGGCAGCGCGCCACGTTGCTCGAGTATGGCGGAGACAGCGAGGATGCGCAAATCAAGCTGAAATGGCTCGATGAGACGATCCCGACCGCGCCGCTGACAGTGGAAAAGGTTCCTTTTTCTTGGGACGAAGTGCCGGAAGAAACGTTTTTGTCAGTTCGCGCGCTGGATGGCGCAGGCCAAGTTTCCTGTGCGTTTCAGTTCGGGGCGCATGTATTTGTCTATTTTCGAGATGCCGAGTTGGTTCTATCTTCAAAGGCGCTTTATACCGAGCAGGAGTTTGCGCAGTTTCCGGAACCGGATATTGCAGAAGATGTAGCGCTGACGGAGGCAAAGAAGATACTGACGATTCTGGGACTTTCCCCGGAGGATATGCAACTCGTGCAAACGGACAGGTTTGTGGCGCGGTACAGCACTATTCCCATGTGCAGTGGCTATGAATTTTCATTCGCTCCGGTATATGCGGGGTTGCCCGGCATACGGACGGAGAGCTTTTCCATGAACGATACCATGCCGCCGTCCATCGCTGCGCCCTGGCATGCAGAGTGGCTGCGCATCTATGTGGACGCGGATGGGATTGCCCAGGTGTCGTGGCAGAACCCGTCCGCTTTTGGGGCGGTGCTCGAAGAGGACGCGGCGCTGCTGCCGTTTGAGCAGGTCGTGGAGCGGGCGGAGCAGCTGCTGCTCTATCAGCACGCGCAGATTCCGGGGCTGGAGGCGGACGGGACGGGCGGCGTTTTGCAGCACGTGGAGGTCTGTCGCATCTCGCTGGTGCGCGGGTGCATCCAGTTGCGGGACGAGCGGGACGTGGGGCAGAGCGTGCCGCTGTGGCGCTTTGACTATGTCTATCGCTATGCGGACAACGCCCCGCAGGAGATGGCACTCTACCTCGACGCGCGCACCGGCGCATACGTCGAGCCGCGCATGGACATGGAGACGCTCATGCAGCTGTCGTCCTGACGTTGTTGGGCAGCATCCCGCCGGATGAGAACACGCCGGCCTCCGCCAGCGTGGGCGCGCACTGGTACAGATAAGTTGAAAGAAGGCAGGAGCGTCCCCGCCCTCTTGCCTTCCATAAAGCAACGATACCTTTATGGATTAACCAGAATTTGCCAAGGAGGATAGTGTATATGCGAAAAAGAGTTTATGCCATCGCATTGCTTTGCTTCGCCATCATACTTTTTCCCGCCTGCCAGCCGACGCCGGAGGAGGAGATCGTCGTGCAGCAGGGGGAAGCGGCGGACGTGCCCGCCGGGCCGGTTCTTGCTGACCTGTTGCCGCTGCCGGAGCGGGTAGACCGCCCAGAGCGGACGCTCGGCGGAACCACCGTGATGATCGCTGCAGATGTCATTCCGCCAAGCGCCGAAACGTGTCCCGTAGTTGCGGTGCGCCAGACCACCTTTTCTAAGGAGCGGCTCAAGGAACTCACGGAGCTTTTCTGTCCCAGCGCGACGCTTTACTATTACTGGGAGCCGACGCAGCAGGAGCTGCTTGAACAGCGCGCCGCGCAGCTCGAGTATGGCGACGACAGCGAGGATTCGCGCATCATGCTGGATTGGCTCGACGAGACGATCCCGACCGCGCCGCTGACCGAGGAGCGGGTCCCGTTCGACTGGAGCGAAGAGCTGCCGGCGACCTATGCCATGGTCTGCGCGGTGCGCGGGCCGGAGGAAGCCGTTTCCTCTTTCCACCTTGGCCCGCAAAAGTTTGTCTATTTCAGAACGCGCAATCATGTTGTATACTCCGAAAGCATCTATACGGCGCAGGAGTTTGAGCGTTTCCCGGCGCCATCCGTCGGGAAGGACGAGGCGCAGGCGGCGGCGGAGGAAG
>CDZD01017926.1_pt1 | contig 9498 bp, 7 predicted proteins | sample 554771 | NCBI WGS metagenome assembly CDZD01 (sample SAMEA3182069, study PRJEB8094) | gut metagenome | biome: human; feature: gut; material: Stool; isolation source: human stools | place: Canada | collected 2011-11-08
TCCGGAAAGGCCAGATAGTTGGCGGCGATGTGACCCCGCACATGGTGCACCGGGATCAGCGGAACGCCCAGCGCCCACGCGGCGGATTTGGCGAAGCTGACGCCCACCAGCACCGCACCGATCAGGCCCGGCGCGTAGGTGACGGCCACCGCGTCAATATCCCGCTTTGTCAGTCCCGCGTCGCGCAGCGCCTGATCCGTCAGTCCGGCGATGGCCTCTACATGCTTGCGGGACGCGATCTCCGGCACCACGCCGCCGTACAGGGCATGCATGTCCGCCTGGGAGAGAATGGCGTCGGCCAGTAGATGGCGGCCATCCCGCACCACCGCCACGGCGGTCTCGTCGCAGGAGGATTCAAAAGCCAGTATGTTCATGCGTTCCCCTCCTCAAAGTCCCGCGTCAGAATGAGGGCGTCCTCCTTCGGCAGGTCGTAGTAGTTGCGCCGCCGTCCCCGCTCCGTAAAGCCGAAGGACTCATAAAGGGCGATGGCGGCGGTGTTGCTGGGCCGCACCTCCAGCGTCAGGAACGCCAGATGCCGGCCCGCCGCGAAATCGCAGAACACCTTCAAAAGCTTGGCGGCGATGCCCTGACGGCGGTATTCCGGGAACACCGCCACGTTGGTGATGTAGCCCTCGTCCGCCGCCACCAGCAGCCCCGCGTAGCCCACCACCTTTCCCGTGGCGGCATCCAGCGCCGTCAGGAAGGCGGCGCACTGGTTCTCTAGCTCCTCGGCCAGCATGTTCCGCGACCACGGGCGGGAGAAGCACACCCGCTCCAGCGCCGCAATCTCGTCCAGATGATCGGCGTTCATGGGCACGATCGATATGTGTATTTTTTCCATAGTTTTTCCTTATCCTTTTGCTTCCAGCCAGTTTTTACCGCTGTGAGCCTCGGCGATCAGAGGGACGGACAACGCCGCCACTTGCTCCATCTCCTGTCGCAGCAGCGTTTCCACGGTTTCCCGCTCCGCTTCCGGACACTCCACGATCAGCTCGTCGTGTACCTGCATGATGAGTTTGGCCTGCAAATTTTCACGCCGCAGGCGGTCATAGACCCTGATCATGGCCAGCTTCATCACGTCCGCCGCCGTGCCCTGAATGGGCATGTTCAGCGCCACCCGCTCACCGAAGGAGCGCTGGATAAAGTTGGACGACCGAATTTCCGGCAGCGCCCGGCGGCGGTGGTACAGCGTTTCCACATAGCCCTGCTCCTTGGCCAGCGCCACGATATCGGTCATGTACTGCTTCACGCCGGGGTAGGTGGCGAAGTAGCGCTCCATGTAGTCCTTGGCTTCCGCCACCGTCACGTGGATATCCTGACTGAGGGAGAAGGCGGACATGCCATACACGATGCCGAAGTTCACCGCCTTGGCCCGGGAACGCATCTCGTGGGTCACCTCCGCTTCCGGCACGTGGAACACCTTGGCTGCCGTGACGGTGTGGAAGTCCGCACCGGACAGGAAGGCCTGCTGCATGGCTTCGTCGCCCGCCATGTGGGCCAGCAGCCGCAGCTCGATCTGGGAGTAGTCCGCGTCCACCAGCACATTGCCCTCCTCCGCCACGAACAGGCGGCGAATTTCGCTGCCCAGTTGGGTGCGGGTGGGGATGTTCTGCAGATTCGGCTCCGTGGAGCTGAGACGGCCTGTGGCTGTGGCGGTCATCTGGAACCGGGTGCGCACCCGGCTGTCTGGCGACACCGCCCGCAGCAGACCGTCGGCGTAGGTGGATTTCAGCTTCGTATACTGCCGGTACTCCAGCACGCTGCTGACGATGGGCGCTTCGTACCGCAGCTTCTCCAGCACCTCGGCGTTGGTGGACCAGCCGGTTTTCGTTTTCTTGCCGTGGGGCAGCTGCAATTTGTCAAAGAGGATGATCCCCAGCTGTCTGGGGGAGTTGATGTTGAACTTCTCGCCCGCCATGTCGTAAATGGACTGCTCCAGCTTCACGATACGCTCATGCAGGTCGATGCCGAACTGAGCCAGCGCGCATTCGTCGATGCGGAAGCCCGCCAGCTCCATCTCCGCCAGCACCCGGCACAGGGGCAGCTCCATCTCGTGGAGCAGCGCCGTCAGGTTCAGCTCCTCCAGCTTGCCGGGCAAAATCTCATACAGGGCGGAAACGGCGCTGGTATAGCTGCACAGGGCGGCTTCCTCCGTGGCGGCGTCGCTGAGTGGGGCGAAGGCGTCCCTGGCCAGGTGGGCCGGGGCGGGCAGCTCCGCGCCGCAGTAGGCCACAAACAGCCGCTGGAGGTCGTATCCTCCGGCGGTGGCGTCCAGCAGGTAGGCAGCCAGCGCTGTGTCGAAGATAAAGCCCTCGGCAGGCAGGCCGCGCTCCAGCAGGGCGTAGGTCATGTCCTTTACGTTGTGGGCCACCTTGGGGATATCGGCGGAGAACAGGCCGCGCAGCAAAGCGTCCCAGTCGCCGTCGAACCGGTCAGTCCGCAGGATGACCGTCAGGCCGTGGTGGTCGTCGATCTCACATTCCACCGCCAGCGCCCGAAGATCGTCCAGTCCGTATACTGTCACGTGGGGCACGCTGCGCCACTGGGCAAGGAGCCGCGCCGCGTCGTCATCGGTCTGGGGCACCTCGATCATGACGGAATAGTCCTCGTCATGGACAGGGGCGGCCGGTTCCGGTGTGGGAGCGGCAGGGGTCAGGTCGTATTTCTTGATAAGCTTGGTGAATTCCAGCTTCATGAACAGGTCGTACAACTCCGGCCGGTAGGGTTGGCGCAGGGCGTCCTCCGGGTCGAACTCCAGCGGCGCGTCGGTGACGATGGTGGCCAGCCAGTAGCTGCGGCGTGCGGATTCCTCGCCCTCCGCCAGCTTCCGCAGAGCGGCGGGCTTGGCTTCTACGTCCGGCATGGCGGCGTACAGCGCGTCGATGCTGCCGTAGCGCTGCACCAGCGCCGTGGCGGTCTTTTCACCGATGCCCGGTACACCGGGAATGTTGTCGCTGCTGTCGCCCATCAGGGCCTTCAGGTCGATCATATGGATGGGGTCGAAGCCGTACTGCTCCCGGAACAGGGCAGGGGTCATGTCGGTGGTGGAGGTCTGGCCCATGCGGGAGGTCACCAGCTTCACGCGGGTACGGTCGGTGATGAGCTGCAGGCTGTCCCGGTCGCCGGTGACGATGACGCACTCCCAGCCCCGCTTTTCGCAGCGGCGGGAGATGGTGCCCAGCAGGTCGTCGGCCTCGTAGCCCACCATTTCGTAGCAGGGGATGGACATGGCGCACAGCACCTGCTTCATCACCGGCATCTGCTGGGCCAGTTCCTCGGGCATGCCCTTGCGGGTGGCCTTGTAATTGGCGTCGGCCTCGTGGCGGAAGGTGGGCTCCTTCCGGTCAAAGGCCACGCACAGCGCCTCCGGCTGTTCCTCGTCCACGAAGCGCTGGAGCATGTTCAGAAAGCCGAAAATGGCGTTGGTATACAGCCCGTCCCGTGTGGTCAGGGGCTTCACGCCGTAAAAGGCGCGGTTGATGATGCTGTTGCCGTCAAGAACCATCAGTTTCATGGTCGGCCTCCTTGTGGGGTCAGATTTCACAGAATATCTTATTATAGTCTATTTCCCGGCAAAACACAACCTCCGGTCTTGACAGTTTTTACTTTTGTGATAGACTGGAGCATGTTCACACCTATTTAATATGTTTCGCAGCGGAGGAGCGCCATGGACAAGCTTGCCAGAAAAGTGGATATCCATCACGCCGCCATGCAGGGCAGCTATTTCGCCGGATTCTCGGCCATCTGGGGCTTTGGGCCGGTGCTGCTGCTGTATCTGGGGCTGAGCAACAGCACGCTGGGCGTGGTCACGTCGCTGGCGCTGGTGCTGCCACTGCTGCTCCAGCCGGCGCTGGCCGCCCTGTCGGACGCGGACAGCCGGTGGACCAGCCGCCGTCTGGCGCTGGTGCTGTCGCTGCTGACGCTGGCGGCGGCAGTGGTCATGACGGTGAGCACCGGCAGCAAGACGGTGCTGGTGGTGGCCTACGCCGTGATCGGCGTACTGCTGGTGAGCACCTCGCCGTTTTTCAACAGCATGGTGATGGAGTATCACCTGCGGGGCGTCAACGTCAACTACGGCCTCGGCCGGGGCACCGGCTCCACCACCTACGCCATCGTGGCGCTGGTGCTGGGCTTCGTGCTGGAAAAGCGTGCGCCGACGGTGATCCTGCCGGTGCTGCTGGCGGCGCTGGTGCTGCAGATCATCGCCGTCTGGACGTTCCGCTATCCGCTGCCGCCTGTTCCGGCGGCTCAGGAGGGAGAGTCGCCCAAGGTGCTGGGGCTGTGGGCGCTGCTGAAGAAGTATCCGGCCTTTCCGGTGATGCTGATGGGCTGCGCGCTTTTGCAGGGCGGCCACAACGCCTGTAACACCTATATGATACACATTGTGGACAAGGTGGGCGCGGGAGAGAGCCTGATGGGCGTGGTGCTGGCGGTGTCCGCCTTTATGGAGCTGCCCGCCATGACGCTGTTCTCCCGGATGCGGCAGAAGCTGTCCCTGCGGGGCATGTTTTTGCTATGCGCCGCCGCCTTTGTGGCCAAGGACGTGCTGTTTCTACTGGCCAGGACGCCGACGCTGCTGTACGTGTCGGCGGCGCTGCAATTTTTCGAGTTCGGCGTGTTCCTGCCTGCCACCGTGTACTACGCGGCGGAGACGCTGGACGCCGCCAATCAGGCCAAGGGACAGGGCCTGATCCACATTTTCTCCAACGGCGTGGGCCCGGCGGTGATGACCGCCGTCAGCGGTACGCTGGTGGATCGGGTGGACGTGAACGCCATGTTGCTGTTCAACGCAGCCGCCGCCGTGGTGGGACTGCTGGTGGTGGCTTTGGCCACGTCCGGGTATTTTGACAAGAGGGGCAAAGAAAAATGATCGGTTCTTTTCTGACGGTGGGCGAGCAGGTGCTGATCCTGTTTGCCTTGATGGCGGTGGGCTTTGCCCTGGGTAAGGCCAAGCTGATGGGGGACAAGGGCAGCCTTGCCATGACGAATCTGGTGATGTACGCGGTGTCGCCCGCCATGATGGTGGTGGCCTTCCAGCGGGAGAAGGACACGGCGGATCTGCATAACTTTCTGGTGTGCCTGCTGCTGGCGGCGGCGGTGCATGCCGTCAGCATTCTGCTGGCCTACGCGGCGCTGCGGGGAAAGGACGGCACCTGCGGGGTGCTGCGGTTCGGCGCGGTGTTCTCCAACTGCGGCTTTATGGGCTATCCGTTGATGACGGCGCTGCTGGGCAGCATCGGCGTGTTCTACGGATCGGCCTACGTGGTGGTGTTCACGGTGCTGACGTGGACAATGGGCGTTTATATGATTACCCATGACACCAGTAAGCTGCGGCTGAAGTCTATCCTGCTGAATCCCGGCGTGCTGAGCGTGGCGGCGGCCATGGTGCTGTATCTGCTGTCGGTGAGCCTGCCGGAGATCGTTATGACGCCGCTGAACTATCTGGCAAGCATGAATACGCCGCTGCCTACCATCGTGGTGGGTTATCAGCTGAGCCACGCCAATTTCCGCCATGCCTTTGCCGACCGCCGATCCTGGACGGCGCTGGTGCTGCGTCTGGCGGTGATTCCGCTGCTGACGGTGGGCGGGTGCTATGTCCTGCGGGTGGACAGCGCCGTGGCGCTGGTGACGGTCATCGCCGCCAGCACGCCGCCTGCCGCGCTGCTGAGTATGTTTGCCCAGAAATTCGAGCGCGACACCCGGCTGGCCTCCAGCGTGGTGTCGGTGTTTACCGCCCTCTCCGTGCTGACCATCCCGCCGGTGGTGGGACTGGCCCAGCACCTGATGGGGTAAGAGCTGCGTTACAGAACTGCTTGACACCGGAAACCATGCGGGTTTCCTGTTAGCTTGTCAAAAAAGCATAGCCCTTTTTGAGAAGATAGGAATTGCTTCGACCTGCGTTTTGGGGATGCCGGTGCAACAAAATATGGCGACAGGTCTGCGAACGGGACGGCATCTGGTACGTGGCCGAACAGGGTGAGATCTGGTATCCGTGGGACGGATGATATCGGTGAAAAAAGGGGGCTTCGGCCCCTCTTTTTTTATTCGGAAGGGGTGCGTCTTAATAAAACCTTAAACCTCCCCCTGATTGTTTCTTAATCCGGCGTTTGTTACCATAAAGGTGCCATCGATTGACAAGGGCAGACCCTTGTCAATCGATGGCAGAAAGAGAAGAAAGGACGTGCCTTTATGGAGACCACGCTGCGCACCATCAACGCCGTTATCTCGGCGCTGTTTTTTATCTGCTATACCTATCAGTTCCTCTATATCCCGCTGGTGCTGGCAAAAAAGCCCAAGCCCCTTACCGCACCGGACAGACCCCACCGCTACGCGGTGCTGATCGCCGCCCGGAACGAGGAGAACGTCATCTCCGGCCTGCTGGACAGTCTCCGGGCGCAGACCTATGACATGTCTCTTGTGACGGTATTCGTGGCGGCGGACAACTGCACCGACCGTACCGCTGCCATTGCCCGCGCCCATGGCGCGGTGGTGTATGAGCGGTTCAACCAGCTGAACGTGGGCAAGGGCTACGCGCTGGACTTCCTGCTCCAGAACATCGGTGCGGACTATCCGGAGGGCTTTGACGGCTACTTCGTGTTTGACGCCGACAACCTGCTGGCTCCGGACTACATAGAGCGGATGAACGAGATGTTCTCCAACGGCCACCAGATCGTCACCAGCTACCGCAACAGCAAGAATTTCGGCGGCAACTGGATCAGCGCAGGCTACGCCCTGTGGTTCCTGCGGGAGAGCCGCTACCTCAACGGTGCCCGTAACCGGTTGGGCAGCAGCGCCGCCGTGGGCGGTACGGGCTTTCTGTTCTCCCAGCGGGTGCTGGACGAGAGCCACGGCTGGCGGTTTTATCTGCTGACCGAGGATATCGAGTTCTCTGTGTATCACATTCTCCGGGGCGAAAAAAATCGCCATCTGCGAGGACGCCGTGCTGTACGACGAGCAGCCCACCGGCTTCCGCCAGTCCGTGCGGCAGCGGCTGCGCTGGGCCAAGGGATACCTTCAGGTATTCCGCCGGTACGGCGCTGATCTGCTGAAGGGCGCGGCCAAGGGCAGCTGGAGCTGCTTCGACATGTCCATGTCCATCCTGCCGGCCTTCATTCTGACGGCGCTGTGCCTGCTGGCCAACATCACCTTGTCGGTGCTGGGGCTGATGCAGGGCGTCGGGGTATGGTTCGCCATGCGGTCGCTGCTGGAGTGCATGGGCAGTATCCTTGCCACGCTGCTGGTGCTGGGCGGCATTACCGTGGCCAGCGAGTGGAAGCGTATCCACGCCCCGGCGTGGAAGAAGATCGCCTATACCCTGACCTTCCCGCTGTTCATGCTGACATACCTGCCCATCTCCATGGCGGCGCTGTTCATGAAGGTGGAGTGGAAGCCCATCCACCACAGCGTGAACCTGTCCTCACTGCCCTATCCTGCCGCCAAGAATTGACCTTGTGCAATCGGGCGGGAGGGGGTATGATAGAGATAGACCAAACTTACTGCCGCAGGAGGACACACTATGTACACGATTCTGGTGGTTGATGACGAAAAGGATATCGTTTCCGCCCTTGAAATATACCTGAAGGCCGAGGGCTACCGGGTGCTGTCCGCCGGCAACGGCAAAGAGGCTCTGTCCGTGGCCGCCCGTGAGGATGTGCACCTCATCCTCATGGATATCATGATGCCCGTCATGGACGGCCTGACCGCCATGGCCCAGCTGCGGCAGACCAGCAATGTGCCGGTGATCCTGCTGACCGCCAAGGGTGAGGACACCGACAAGGTGCTGGGCCTGAACGTAGGGGCGGACGACTACATCACCAAGCCCTTTAATCCGGTGGAGATGCTGGCGCGGGTACGCTCCCAGCTGCGGCGGTATTTGCAGCTGGGCGGCGGGCAGGTGCGGCCCAGCACGCTGGTCATCGGCGGCATCTGTCTGGACGACAACGCCAAGGCCGTCACCGTGGACGGCGACCCGGTGGCGCTGACACCGAAAGAATACGATATTCTCCGCTTCCTCATGCAGAATGCCGGGACGGTGTTCTCCCCCAGCGAGATCTACCGCCGGGTGTGGGACGACGTGCCGCTGAACGCCACAGGCACTATCGCCGTGCACATCCGGCATCTGCGGGAAAAGCTGGAGATCAACCCCTCGGAGCCCCGGTACATCAAGGTGGTCTGGGGCAAGGGCTATAAAATGGAGGGAACCCTCACATGAAACGACTTCTGGATAAAACATGGGCCAAGCTGACGACCTTTTTCCTGACGCTGCTGTTCGGCACCATGACGGTGCTGGGCGGCCTTGGCGTCGGCATTCTGGTCAGCTACGACGTATTTCTGGATGGCGGCGCGTACATGCGGGAAACGATGTATGAATCACAGTGCAGCAGCGCCATTCACAACGCCTACTACTATCTGCGAGGCACGATGGCCAACGACGGCTTGCTGGCGGATGACACGCCTAGCACGGATACCTCGTCGGATACCACGACCGGCGGCATCACCGACGAGGAACAGCAGCAGGTGCTGGACGATCTGCCCCGCGCCTTCTCGGAAAGCTTCTCCCGTGAGGACACCGACTGCCATCTGGCGGTCATTAACAAGGATACCAGAGAGATCACCTTTGAAAACTTTGAACTGACGGACAGCGACAAGCCGCTGTACTCCACACAGCGAACCTTTACGCTCATCTTTGCCGACGGGACGAAGGAGGAGCTGACCATCGCCGCCGACCTGCTGCCTGCGGATGAATTCCCCGGCTATTCCTATCTGGTGATGACATGGCTGCTGGAGCACATCGGACTGACGGTGTTCCTGACGGTGCTGTTTCTGCTGCTGACGCTGCTGTGCTTTGGCTTCTCCATGGCCTCCGCCGGACACTGGGCGGCCCATGAGGGCGTCCACCTGACGTGGCTGGACAAAATCCCGGCGGATGTGTGGCTGGTGGCGTTGATATGCGCGGTTTTCGCGGGATGGGATGTTTTCTACGGATTGGCGTTTGCCGTGTTCTGCGCGGCGCTGGCGCCGGTGCTTCTGCTGTTCCTGTGCGCCTTTGCAGCCCAGTGCAAGGCTGGGACGGTGCTGCGGGGTACGCTGATCGCACGGGTGCTGCGGCTGGTGTGGCGGATCCTCCGGGCGGTGGGCCGTGGCCTGCGCCGTACGATTGTGGGGCTGCCCCTGATCTGGAAAACCGCGCTGGTGACGCTGGCGGTGTTCTTTGCAGAGATGCTTTACGGCTACGTGGACGGTGTCTTTGCAGTGATGAAGCTGGTGGAGTTCCTTGCCATCCTGTATATCGCCCTGAATCTGCGCATTTTGCAGAAGGGCGGCGAGAAGCTGGCGGCGGGAGATTACTCCCAGAGCATCGACACCAGACCGCTGATCGGCGACTTCAAGCGCTACGGCCAGCGGATGAACGAGCTGCGCACCGGCATGGAGCGGGCGGTGCGGGAGCAGACCAGGGCCGAGCGCATGAAGACCGAGCTCATCACCAACGTGTCCCAC
>CDZD01033478.1_pt1 | contig 9331 bp, 9 predicted proteins | sample 554771 | NCBI WGS metagenome assembly CDZD01 (sample SAMEA3182069, study PRJEB8094) | gut metagenome | biome: human; feature: gut; material: Stool; isolation source: human stools | place: Canada | collected 2011-11-08
ATCATTTTTATTGCAGTAATTGCACATTCGTCTCCTTTATTACCCAGCTTGCCACCGGCGCGGTCTTCTGCTTGCTCCATAGTATTGGTAGTAATTAATCCGTAAATTACTGGTACATCGCCACTTGCGTTTAATTGGGTAATTCCTTGGGTAGCACCCATGCAAACATAGTCAAAATGTGGAGTATCTCCTCTGACTACACAACCAATTGCAATAACTGCATCGACTTCGCTGTATTCGATAAGTTGGTTGGCGCCGAAAGTCAGTTCAAAACTGCCGGGTACTGTTTTTACCAAAATATTTTCATCTTTGGCTCCATGTTTTTTTAAGGTGTCTATGGCACCTTTTAGGAGAGCGCCGGTAATATTATAATTCCACTCAGATACAACGATGCCGAATTTCATTTTTTCCGCGCTGGGTACAGAACTGAAATCGTAGTCTGAAAGATTGTGATAAGCTGTTGCCATAAATAAGGAATTAAGAATTAATAATTGAAAATTAAAGGGAGAGGAGAGATAAAAGAGGCACGGACTACACGGATTCACGGCTATTGTGTCTTTCCGTGTTTTCCGTGTAATCCGTGCCTGAGATATTTTTATAATAAGGTATATTACTTCTTCAATAGTTTGGCTTGTTCGATATACTTATCGATATCCATTGCCTGGTATGAACGGAAGTATTTATCCTTGATAGTGGTATACGCCTGGATTGCATCGTCATACTTACCTTGCTTTACCAGGATTTCTCCAGCTTGCAGCAGGTAGATGGGGCTGAGGGAGTTGTTGTCGGCTTCGTTGGCGGCTTTCAGCAGCATGGAAGCGGCTTTGTCCAGTTGGCCGAGCTGCGCATAGCAGTTACCCATAGCACCTTTCATGGCAGGAGCTACCATTTGGTCGTCTCCGTCAAAGCTGTCCAATGCTTTCACTGCTTCGTCATATTTACCGAGGTGTGCATAGCAGAGACCCATATAGGCTTTTGCAAGATTGGCTGCTTTTGTGCCGCTGTATTCGTCTGCCACTTTTACAAATCCGGCAAAACCGATGCTATCACCGTTCAGTGCTTGTGCATAAGCGTCTGCTTCGAAGTATTCTTGCCCTTTGAATAAGGCAGCTTGTGCTTTTTCTTCACGGGGGTCTGCATAAAGGTTCTTGTACATCACTACACCGGCAATGATGATGATTACTGCTACTACAGCGCCGATGATTGCTTTTTTGTTCTTAATGAAAAAGGCCTCCGATTGTGTCAGTGCATCCTCCACGTTTAAGGCTTCATTCGTCTTTTTTTGTTCTGCCATTTTTATATAATCTTTTTGTTATTATTCTTATTTATCTATTTCGACCCGCAAAAGTAAGTTTTTTATAGCTATCAACGAAATTTAGCGGCATCTTTTTTTGTTTTGTATCAGAAAACACCGAAATTATTTCTACTTTTCAATAAGCCGGGCTTCACCTCTGTATTAAAAATAAGCAGGCTTATTTTGTACTGCTTTCGGTTTTGCATTATCTTTGTAACCGAACTCATCGTTACTATAATGATACTGAAACGTATATCTATACTCAATTATAAGAACTTGGAGCAGGTGGAGCTTTCATTCTCGCCCAAGTTAAACTGCTTTTTCGGACAGAACGGCATGGGGAAAACGAACCTGCTGGATGCGGTGTATTTTTTGTCTTTCTGTAAAAGTGCCGGTAATCCCATTGATTCCCAGAATATCTGCCATGATGCCGACTTCTTTGTTATTCAAGGGTTTTATGAGGCTGCCGATGGGACTCCTGAGGAAATCTACTGTGGTATGAAGAGGCGCCAGAAGAAACAGTTCAAGCGAAACAAGAAGGAGTATACGCGTTTGTCGGACCATATCGGCTTCCTGCCTTTGGTCATGGTCTCGCCTGCCGATTCGGAGTTGATAGCAGGAGGCAGTGATGAACGCCGACGTTTTATGGATGTGGTTATCTCGCAGTACGACAAAGAGTATCTGGATGCTTTGATACGATACAATAAAGCTTTGGTGCAGCGGAATACCTTACTGAAGAGTGAACAGCCGGTGGAGGAAGAGCTCTTTCTGGTTTGGGAGGAGATGATGGCACAAGCCGGTGAAGTGGTGTTCCGTAAACGTGAGGCCTTTATCCGTGAGTTTATTCCTATTTTCCAGTCTTTCTATTCATTCATTTCGCAAGATAGGGAGAAGGTGGGATTAAGCTATGACTCCCATGCCCGCGATGCCTCTTTGCTGGAAGTACTGAAGGAAAGCCGTGCTCGCGACCAGATTATGGGCTATTCGTTGCGCGGTGTGCACAAGGACGAGCTGAATATGCTTTTGGGAGATTTCCCCATCAAGCGTGAAGGGTCGCAGGGGCAGAACAAGACTTATCTGGTAGCGTTGAAGCTGGCACAGTTTGATTTCCTGAAACGTACCGGGACCACTGTTCCCTTGTTGTTGTTGGACGATATCTTTGACAAGCTGGATGCCTCGCGTGTGGAGCAAATCATCAAGTTGGTGGCAGGCGACAGTTTTGGGCAGATTTTTATAACCGATACCAACCGCGAACACCTGGACCGTATTCTGCATAAAGTGGGCAGTGATTATAAGATGTTCCGTGTGGAGCAGGGAACGGTTGCCGAAATGAAGGAGGAAGAGGCATGAAGCGCAATAATGCCGAACAGATAGGTGAACTTATCCGTCATTACCTCAGGCAGGAAAGTCTGGAGTCTCCGCTGAATGAACGGCGGCTTATCAGTGCGTGGCCCGAAGTGCTGGGGCCTACCATTGCCTCCTACACCCGTGAACTTTATATAAAGAACCAGGTGCTTTATGTGCACCTCACTTCTGCTGCTTTGCGCCAGGAACTGATGATGGGGCGCGAGTTGCTGGTGCGCAACTTGAACCGTCATGTGGGGGCCCAGGTCATAACGAATATCATATTCAGATGAGCATCCTCAGCTCATCTATTCTTTCAATCTTCAGTTCCTTCAATTCCCGGACTGCCCGGTCATAATACATCGGAGTTTCCAAATCCTTGTTGTCATGCGCATCCAGTCCGATGATAGCTGTACAGCCTTCATTGGCAGCGATTCGCCAGAACTCCGGGCATGGGTAGGTGGATAAACCGTGCGCTTCATTGTAGGCTACATAGCCTATATTGTATTCCAACGGGACATTCAGGCGTGCAGCAGTACGGCAGATGTGCCGGCTGATGGTAGTGCAATGGTGGTCGAACTTCGGATAGGAGCGCATGAACAAGTCCGGATGGGCAAGGCAAGAGAATAATCCGCTTTCCATACCTTCGATGGCGCTCTCTTCGTAAAGGTCGAGCATGTCGCGGCTGTTCGTATGATGGCCGAAGTAGGGAAACTTTTCATCGGTGTGGTAATGATGGTTTCCGAAGATGATATAGTCCAGTTGGTACTTCTTGATTTGTTCTTTCAGCCAATGGATATATTGGGGGAAGTATTCACATTCAAGTCCTATTCTGATGTCTATCCGGTCGTGGTATTTCTTACGGAGCGTCTTGAGACTCTCCACGTAGCCGGGAAGCTCTTCGGGGAGCATCCGCATGTCGGCTACGTAGTCGGTACGGTATTTCCAGGGAGTGTGGTCCGAAAACCCGAGTATCCGGTAACCGCCTTTGATGGCACTGAGCACATAGTCTTCGTCATCTCCGGTGGCATGCATGCAGCGTGTGGTGTGTGTATGATAATTAGCTTTCATTGCGTTATGATTTCATCCATGCGTATATCAAACGGTTCTGCAGGAACTTCTTCTACGAGTTGAAACGGGAAGCAGATGCCGGCTTTGTAGGCTGATGGGATGCGGGGCAGAAGCCGGTCATAGTAACCTTTACCGCGCCCCAGGCGGTTGCCGTTACGGTCGAATGCCACGCCGGGAACCACTATGAAGTCTATGTCTGCATAGTCGGTAAATAGCTCGCCGGTTGGTTCTTCGATGCCGTATGCGCCAGGTTTCAAGTCTTCGGGTCCGGTGTACAGCCGCAGTTCCAGGTCGTCACCTACAACTACCGGAAGCAGTATCCGCTTTTCGCGGCTCCACTTCCGGATAAATTCGTGTGTGTCCACTTCGTCTTTGAGAGAGTGGTAGAGCAGTACGGTTGTTGCCGCCCTGAAAGCGGGGTGTGCCTCGAGGGCGGCAAGTATTTCAGCAGACTGACGCGTAGCGGAAGAGCTGTGTCGGGTCTTCAACAAAGCTACCTGCCTGCGCAGTTCTTTTTTCCTTTCCATCATCTTTTTTATCCTCTATGATTGGTGTTGCTTCCGGAGCTTTGGGGAATGCCTCGCCACGTTCCAGAATATCCAATGCTTTCTTGACGGTAGCATCGCTCTGGTTGATGTAGCGGATGTATTGCTCCCTTCCCAGTATGTTATAGATAATGTTGCCGTAAAGACTTCTTTCCAGTAGCTTGTAGGACTTGTGGATAAGCAGGTTGCGCCGCTTTACTCCCTTGGAGTCTGCAAAACGTACAAACTGCTCCACAATACTCTGGTGGCGAAGGTACTTCAACAAATCTTCTTCATTGTCGTATTCACTCAATTTCGCACGGTTGCGGTCGGTATACTGGAAGCTGAATTGCAGAATCAGTCCCTTGTTGCTTACTTCTATCAGGTAAGAAGATACTCCGGTGGTGTCTTGCGGAACGAATACGTCCGGCATAATGCCACCGCCGCCGTATACGGGTCTGCCCAAACCGGTAGAGTAACGCCGGTTTTCGTCCAGTTTGATGCTGTCTTTGGAGAAGAACTCGCCGTGTTCGTAACGGGTAATCCAGTCCATTTCGTATTTGCTGTCCTTGCCGTTCTCGTAGGGGCGCTGGATGCAACGGCCCGATGGGGTGTAATAACGGGCAATGGTCAGGCGGATGGCGGAACCGTCACTGAAGTCGATGGGTTGCTGTACGAGTCCCTTGCCGAAGGAACGGCGTCCTACAATGGTTCCGCGGTCATTGTCCTGAATGGCGCCCGCAAAGATTTCGCTGGCCGAAGCGGAACTCTCGTTTACCAATACCACTAGCGGCAGCTTCTGGCAACTGCCGGTACCGTTGGCATATTCCTCCATGCGGGGATATTTGCGGCCGTGGGTATATACAATCAACTTCCCTTCCGGCAGGAATTCGTTCACCATGCGTGTGGCGGCTTCCATGTATCCTCCGGTATTGTCGCGCAGGTCGATAATCAGGCCTTTGCACTTCTCGTGGCTCAGTTGGGCAATCGCATTCAGCAGCTCCACGTGTGTGGTACGTCCGAATTTGCTGATTTGTATATATCCGTAGTCATCGTCGAGCATATAGGCTGCGTCAATGGTGTTTTGCGGGATGTCACCGCGTGTGATGGTGAAGTCGAGCAACTCCTTTTCCGTGGCACGCTTGACGCCTAACTTCACTTGGCTTCCTTTCGGACCTTTCAGGTTGCGCATGGCCTTTTCGTTTGTCAGGCCTTTGCCTGCAAACAGACTGTCGTTGACCATTACAATGCGGTCGCCTGCCATCAGGCCCACTTTCTCGGACGGTCCGCCGGGAATCACGCTGTTTACGTGTATCGTGTCTTCTTGAATGGTGAACTGGATACCTATACCGCTGAAGCTGCCTTCAAGTTCGGAGTTTACCTCTTCCAGCTTCTGTGCGGGGATGTAGGTGGAGTGGGGGTCGAGTTCCGCCAATATCTGTGGCATGGCCTTCTCTACCAAATCGGTCATGTTGACGGTATCCACATACTGGTCATCAATAACACGCAGCAAGGCATTCAGCTTGTTGGACGAGCTATTGATGATTCCCAGTTTATTACCGGCAAAATGCCTGGCATAAAACGTTCCGATAAGGATTCCCGCGACTACGCTGATTGCGATGATGAGCGGCATAAAGCGGGAAGTATTTTTTGTACTCATGATGTTTATTTACTATTAGACTATTTACAATTTACTATTTGGCTGCGCATGCAACTTTCAACTTTCCATTTTCAACTTTTCATTATCCATTGAAATAAACACTACCTCGATGCCTGCCCGTTTCAAAAGTTCGATACCATCTTCCAGGCGGTATTTCTCGGAGTAGACTACCCGTTTGATGCCTGCCTGGATAATCAGTTTGGAGCATTCTATGCAGGGGGAGGCAGTGACGTACATGGTGGCACCGTTACTGCTGTTGTTTGAACGGGCTATTTTGGTAATGGCGTTTGCTTCGGCATGGAGCACGTATGGTTTGGTGACGTTATTCTCATCTTCGCATACATTCTCAAAACCGGAAGGGGTACCGTTGTAGCCGTCAGAGATAATCATCTTGTCTTTTACAATCAGTGCACCGACCTGGCGGCGTTGGCAATACGAATTTTCGGCCCAAATGCTTGCCATACGTATATAACGCCTATCCAATGCTTCTTGTTTGTCTTTTGTAGAATCGTCCATCATATTTATGCTTTATCGTTGCGGGGTGAATCCCATGACTCTGGTTGTCGGTCCGTCTTTAAAATAGAGGGTCAGTGAATTGGCATCCCCTTCATACTTGTACACGTTTTGCAATCCGGAGATGAATGCCTTGGCCAGTGCATCGCTTTCTGCAGCCCCCGTAACCTTCACACTGATGCTGAGCGAGCCTGAAGCTCCGTCGGCTTTCCAAGTGCCGTTGACGCTTGAGTTGATGCCGTGTCCGTTGACGGTGGTGCCCATCAGTTCTCCATCCAGTTCAGTACCTTCAAAATTGAGGGTGAAGGTGCTTTTCTGATTATATAGCTTGTCCAGACTCTTCTTCATCTCTTCCTCATTGTTGTTCCAAAGGTTTGGATAGAATTGGGCATTGCTGCCTTTATTGGTGAGTCGGCTGAGCTTCCATGTCTTCCCGGTGAATATTCCGATAACATCGTCCTCGTTGTCGCAACCGCTTAGCAGGGGGAGCAGCGAAAACATGAGCAACATGCAAAAGATGTTCCTTATAAGTCTCTTCATTTCTTTATTCCATTTCTGATTAATAATGCGTCGATTGTAGGCTCTTGTCCGCGGAAGCGTTTATAGAGCGTCATCGGATGTTCCGTTCCGCCTTTGGAAAGGATATTCTCTCGGAAGGAGGCGGCAGTCTCCGGGTTGAAGATGCCCGTCTGCTTGAATAGCGAGAAAGCATCTGCATCCAGCACCTCTGCCCATTTATAACTATAGTATCCGGCAGAATATCCTCCGGCAAAGATATGGGAGAATTGTGTGCTCATGCAGGTTTCTGCCACAGAAGGCAGAATCTGTGCTTTTTCCCAAGCCTTCTTTTCATAGGCTTTCACGTCACCTTCAAACGGGGTGTTACGTGTGTACCAAGCCATATCGAGCAGGCCGAAGCTAACCTGGCGGAGGCAGGCGTATGCCGCGTTGAAGTTGGAGGAATCCACAATGCGCTGTACCAGTTCGTCCGGTATCAGTTCTCCGGTTTGGTAATGGCGGGCAAACGTATGCAGGAATTCCTTTTCGATGGCAAAGTTCTCCATGAATTGGGAGGGGAGTTCCACAAAGTCCCAATACACATTGGTCCCGCTTAGGCTTCCGTAGGTGGAATTGGCAAACATACCATGCAGGCTGTGTCCGAATTCGTGCAGGAAGGTTTCTACCTCGCCGAAGGTCAACAAAGCAGGTTTGTCCTGTGTCGGTTTGGTGAAGTTCATCACAATGGATATGTGGGGACGGCTGTTCTCACCGGTCTTTTCGTCAATCCACTGTTCCTTGTAGCTGGTCATCCAGGCTCCCGAGCGCTTGCCTGCTCTGGGGTGGAAGTCGGTATAGAACACGGCAAGGAATTTCCCGTCTTTGTCGAAGACTTCGTAGGCATCCACATCCTTATGATAAACGGGAATATCCGGATTCTTCTTGAAGGTGATGCCATACAGCCTGGTTGCCAGGCCGAATACGCCTTGCTTCACGTTGTTCAGCTCAAAGTAAGGGCGGAGCAGCTCATCGTCGATATTGAACTTCCGGTCTTTCAGTTTATGGGAATAGTACGCCCAGTCCCACGGCATCAGGACGAAGTCTTCTCCTTCCGCTTGGCGTGCCAGGGCTTGCACTTCTGCATATTCTTGTTTGGCGGTAGGCGTGTAAGCCTCCAGCAGTTGGTCCAGCAGCTTATACACGGACTCACTGTTTTGTGCCATGCGCTCCTGGAGGTTGTATTCGGCGAAGTTGTCATAGCCTAGGAGTTGGGCAATCTCCATACGGACATTGGCCAGTTTCTTTACGATTTCCAGATTATTGCTGGCGTTGTCATGCGTACACTTCGTATTGTAGGCCATATATAGCTCACGGCGCAGGTCACGGCTGTCTGCGTAGGTCAGAAAAGGGCCATAGCTGGGAGCCTGCAGGGTGAATACCCAGCCTTCGACGCCTTTTCCCCCGGCTGTCTCTGCAGCGGCTTCTACCGCGCTCTCGGGTAGCCCGGCCAGTTGTGACTTGTCGGTGATGACAAGCTTGTAGTCGTTCGTTTCTTTCAGGTTGTTTTCGCTGAACTGCAGCGTCAGCAGGCTGAGCTCTTTGCATAAAGCCCGGTATTTCTCCTTGGCTTCTCCCTGGAGGTTGGCGCCGTTGCGTACAAAACCATTGTAAATATCTTCCAGCAGCTTGTGCTGTTCCGGGTTCAGCGTCTCTTTGTCTTGCTGCTCGTAAACCGCTTTGATGCGTGCAAACAGCTCTTCGTTCAGGCTGATGTTGTTTTCATGCTCGCTCATCATCGGCATGATTTCCTTGGCCAGTTCCTGCAGGTCATCGTCCGTTTCGGCACTGAGCAGATTGCCGAATACAGTGCTGACACGGTGGAGCATCTCACCGGACTTCTCGTAGGCCAACACTGTGTTGGCAAATGTCGGGACTTCCGGATTGCGGATGATGGCCTCTATTTCCGCATTTTGGCGGCGGATGCCTTCGCGGATGGCGGGTACGTAATCTCCGGTCTTAATCTTGTCGAACGGGACAGTGCCGTGCAGCGTGGAGTATGTTTCAAAAAAAGGATTTTGAGACGATATAGTGTTCATAAAGCAAAGCAATATTAGAGTTAGTATAATCTTCATCATGTTTAAAGGGTCTGATAAAAAACGAACTAGCTGCAAAATTGCAAAAAAAATAGGCGACTTCTGCAGAAGTCACCTATTTTTTATTATTTTCTAACTGTATATTAGCAGTTAACTGATGCCATGTGAGCAATCAAGTCAAGAACCTTGTTAGAATAACCGATTTCGTTATCATACCAAGATACAACCTTAACGAAAGTATCAGTCAAAGCGATACCAGCCTTAGCGTCGAAGATAGAAGTGCGAGTGTCACCCAAGAAGTCAGAAGAAACAACTGCATCTTCAGTGTAACCCA